>Ga0070741_10001308_pt1 | contig 77682 bp, 85 predicted proteins | sample Coa_R1_4_FD_66440 | JGI IMG/M metagenome (GOLD analysis project Ga0070741, IMG submission 66440) | Surface soil microbial communities from Centralia Pennsylvania, which are recovering from an underground coalmine fire - Coalmine... | ecosystem: Environmental > Terrestrial > Soil > Unclassified ...
CAACGTGCAGATGCAGATCGAGCTGATCACCCCGGTCGCCGTCGAAGAAGGCCTCCGCTTCGCCATCCGCGAGGGCGGCCGCACCGTCGGCGCCGGCGTCGTCACTTCTATCTCGCAGTAAGTAAGAGAGGCGGGGAGCGCGCTCCCCGCCTCTCGCCAGTATTCGGCGCCGCTCGCTGCGCCCAGAAGAGAAGAGCGAATGGCTAGACAGCGCATCCGCATCCGCCTCAAGGCGTTCGACCACAAGATTCTGGACCAGTCGGCGGCGCAGATCGTCGAGACGGCCGAGCGCACGGGCGCGACGGTGGCCGGCCCGGTGCCGCTGCCGACGCGCATCGAGAAATACACCGTGATCCGCTCGCCGTTCATCGACAAGGACTCGCGCGAGCAGTTCGAGATGCGCACGCACAAGCGGCTGATCGACGTGCTCGATCCGACGCCGCGCACCGTCGATCAGCTTATGCGGCTGAACGTGCCAGCGGGCGTGGACATCGAGATCAAGCTGTAGCAGGGGGTTGGGGGGCACCCCAAGCCCCCGCCGTAGACCGGGACATCGGGATCGCGCTCTAGCGCACTATGGTCATAGTCAGTCGTCGGTGGTCGGCAAAGCGTACTGCGCTGACCGCCGCTCCCTGACCTCTGACAACGGATTGCTGAGGACACCACATGGTACGCGGACTACTGGGACGCAAGCTGGGCATGACCCAGGCGTTCGACGACAACGGCCAGGCGGTGGCGCTGACCATCGTGCAGGCGGGGCCCTGCTGGGTAACGCAGCTCCGCACGCCCGAGCGCGACGGCTACAGCGCCGCACAGATTGGCTTCGAAGAGACCAAGCGGCTGAATCGCGCCGAGCAGGGCCACCTGAAGGCGACGCCCAAGCTGCGCCACCTGCGCGAGGTGCCGTTGGACGACGGCGAGGCCGTGGCGGTTGGCACGAAGATCGACGTGAGCATGCTGCAGCCCGGCCAGCTCGTGGACGTGACCGGCACTTCGAAGGGCCGCGGCTTCGCCGGCGTCGTGAAGCGGCACGGCTTCCGCGGCGGGCCGAAGACACACGGCCAGTCGGATCGCCACCGCGCGCCCGGCTCGGTCGGCAGCGGCACGACGCCGGGCCGCGTGTTCAAGGGCATGCGCATGGCCGGCCGCATGGGGGGCGAGCGGGTCACGGTGCAGGGTCTCGAAGTGATGCAGGTGGACCCCGAGCGCAACTTGCTGGCGCTCAAGGGCGCGGTGCCCGGCGCACGGAACGGGCTGCTGTTGATTCGCAAGAGCCGGAGGACGCCGTGACCCAGGTAGACGTCCGCGACATGACCGGCAAGGTGCTGCGCCAGCTCGACCTGGACGAGCGTGTCTTCGGGCTCGAGCCAAACATGGCGGTTATGCACCAGGCCGTGGTGGCGCAGCTAGCCAACCAGCGCAAGGGGACGCACAGCACGAAGACCCGCGGCGAGGTGGCCGGCGGCGGCAAGAAACCATGGCGCCAGAAGGGCACCGGCCGCGCGCGCCAGGGCTCGACGCGCGCGCCGCACTGGCGCGGCGGCGGCATCGTGTTCGGCCCCAAGCCGCGGTCGTATCACCAGGACCTGCCGCGCAAGATGCGCCGCCTGGCGCTGCGCTCGGCGCTGTCGGCGAAACTGCGCGACGGCGAAGTAGTGGTAATTGACAACTTCACGCTGCCCGCGCCGAAGACGCGCGAGATGAAGGCGGCGCTGACGACCATCGGCGCGACGGGCAGCGCGCTGGTGGTGCTGGGCGGTCTCGACGAACAGATCAAGCGGGCCGCCGCGAACCTGCCGAAGGTGCGAACGGTGGCGCCGGGCAGCACGAACCTGCTGGACGTGCTGAACCACCAGTGGCTCGTCCTCACCGTGGAGGCCGTCGAAGCGCTCACGCGCACGCTGGCGACCGACCGGCACAAGGCGAGTAGCGGGACGCGGCCGGCGGCGACGAGCGCCACGCCGGCGGCGCGGGGCGGCGCCTCGCGGGCGGCCGCGGCGATCACTCCGCCGCCGAGCGACCATGTGCTGCCGGGCGCAACGCTGACCGAGGCCCCGCCAGAACTACCCGCGGGTGGGGCGGGCACGGCCGCGACGGAGGAGGCGCCCCATGCTCAATAGCTACGAGATCCTGCGCCGCCCGCTGATCACCGAGAAGAACACGATGCTCAACACCGAGGGCAAGTACATCTTCGAGGTGGCCACCGACGCGAACAAGCTGGACGTGAAGCGCGCGGTCGAGGAAGTGTTCAAGGTCGAGGTCCAGCACGTGAACATGCTGAACGTGAAGGGCAAGCTGCGGCACTCGCCGGGGCGGCGCCGCACGGCCGGCATGACGCGGAGCTGGAAGAAGGCGATCGTGACGCTGAAGCCCGGCCACCGCATCGAGCTGTACGAGGGGGTGTAGCGTGCCAACCCGGAATTTCAAGCCGACCTCGCCTGGCCGGCGGGGCATGAGTGGCTACACCTTCGAAGAGATCACGGCCACCAAGCCCTACAAGCGGCTCACCGAGCCGCTGAAGAGGACGGGCGGCCGCAACAACCAGGGCCGTATCACGACGCGGCACCGTGGCGGCGGCGCGAAGCGGCTATACCGTATCATTGACTGGAAGCGGAACAAGCTCGGCATCGCCGCGCAGGTGCGCACGATCGAGTACGACCCGAACCGCTCGGCGCGCATCGCGCTGCTCGAGTACGAGGACGGCGAGAAGCGCTACATCATCGCGCCGGTCGGCGTGCGCGTCGGCCAGCGGCTGATGTCCGGCCCCGAGGCCGAGCTATCGGCAGGCAACGCGCTCGCCCTCCGCGACATCCCCACGGGCACCGTCGTCCACAACGTGGAGCTGCAGCCCGGGCGCGGCGCGCAGCTCGTGCGGAGCGCCGGCGTGGGCGCGCAGCTCATGGCGAAAGAGGGCAACTGGGCCACGCTGCGCCTGCCCTCGGGCGAGATGCGCCGCGTACACATCACGTGCATGGCCACGATCGGTCAGGTCGGGAACCCCGAGCACGCGACGATCACAATCGGGAAGGCGGGGCGCAGCCGCTGGCTAGGGCGACGGCCGCACGTCCGCGGCGCCGCGATGAACCCGCGCGACCATCCGCACGGTGGCGGCGAGGGCAAGGCGCCCGCCGGCGGCCAGCCGCAGACGCCCTGGGGCAAGCCGGCGATGGGCTACAAGACGCGCCGCAACAAGGCGACCACGAAGTACATCGTGCGGCGGCGGGGTAAGAAGTAATGAGTCGTTCAACCAAGAAGGGCTGGTACATCGATCCGAAGCTGCTCCGCAAGGTGCAGCTCCTGAACGTAAACGGCCGCAAAGAAGTGCTCAAGACGTGGTCGCGGGATTGCACGATCTTCCCTGAGCTAGTGGGGCATACGATCGGCGTCCACGACGGCCGGCGCCACGTGCCGATCTACGTCACCGAGAACATGGTCGGCCACAAGCTGGGCGAGTTCGCCCCCACGCGGCACTTCCGTGGGCACACGGGGCGCGGCGAGAAGTCGACGTCGGTGAGGTAGGCAGATGGCGGGGATCGAAGTGCGGGCCGTCGCCAAGAACGTGCGCGGGTCGCCGCGCAAGGCGGGCCTGGTGGCCGCCGTGATTCGCGGCAAGTCGGTCAACGAGGCGCTAGCTATCCTGCGCTTCCTGCCGCAAAAGGCCGCGCGGAGCTATTTCAAGGTCGTGAAGTCGGCCGCGGCGAACGCCGAGTCCAACTTCAACATGGACCCGAACGAGCTGTACGTGGTGCGTGCAACCGCGGACAAGGGCATGACGCTGAAGCGCTACCGGCCGAAGGCGCGGGGCCGCGTCGGCCCGATCCTAAAGCGGTCGAGCCATCTCACGGTCGTCGTCGCGGAGCGGGGATAAGGAGCAGGCCCGTGGGTCAGAAAGTCCACCCGATCGGCTTCCGACTGGGTGTAATTAAGGACTGGCAGGGGCGGTGGTACGCCAACCGCAAGGAATATACGAATCTGCTACATGAGGACGTCAAGGTCCGGTCACTGATCATGAAGCGGCTCGCCGACGCGGGCATCTCGAAGGTCGAGATCGAGCGGTCGGCGAACCAGATGACTGTCATCATCTCGGCCGCGAAGCCCGGCATCGTCATCGGCAAGGCGGGCGCGAAGGTCGAGGAGCTGCGGCGCCTGCTGGAGTCGAGCACGGGCAAAAAGGTCCGGGTGACGATCCAGGAGATTCGGCAGCCCGAACTGGATGCCACGCTGGTGGCGCGCAGCATCGCGGAGCAGCTCGAGCGCCGCGTGGCATTCCGCCGCGCGATGAAGCAGGCCGTGCTCCGTGCAACGCGCTTTGGCGCGAAGGGCATCCGCGTCCAGGTGGCCGGGCGCCTGGGCGGCGCGGAGATGTCGCGCACCGAGTGGGAGCGCGAGGGCCGCGTGCCGCTGCACACGCTGCGCGCGGACATCGACTACGGGCAGGCCGAGGCGCACACGACGTTCGGCCTGATCGGCGTGAAAGCGTGGATCTACAAGGGTGACGTGCTGCCATCGGCCCGAGGCGCCGAGGCCGCCGCGCCACCACCGCCACCACCGCCGCCGCCGCGTGCCGGCCGGGGCGGCCGCGGCTCGCGCGCAGGCGCCGGCCCGAGCGGCGTTGGCCAGCGGACGCAGGGTCCACAGCCACGCCGCGAGGCTCGTGCCCCGCAGGTATCGGCCGAGGAAGTGACGCCGGCCGAGCGCGGCCAGGTCGCTGCCGCCGAGAGCGCCGCGGCCTCGACCGCGCCCACGCCGGGCGCCGGCTCGACGGCCGGTCCGGAGCAGCCCGTCGACACGGCGCCGGGCACCACGCCCACGCCGACCGCTTCGCAGGGCGATGCGCCGGCAACCGGCGTGCTGCCAGGCGAGACGAGCGGCCCGGGTGTGACGAATCTGCCACCTGAGCTGGAGCGCCCCGGCCCCGCGACGGAGGGCCCAGGCAGCGCGAGCGGCACCAACCAGGGCGCCGCGCCGGAGCAGCCGGGCGAGTCCGCGCCGGGCGCCGGAAGCTAGGAGAGCGCGATGCTGCAGCCGCGACGCGTCAGGTATCGCAAGCCCCACTCGCCCCGCTCGGAAGGGCTGGCGACGTCGGGCAACACGGTGGTCCACGGCGAGTTCGGCCTGAAGGCGCTGGAGCCGGGCTGGATCACGGCGCGGCAGATCGAGGCCGCGCGCCGCGCGATCACCCACCACCTCAAGCGCGGGGGCAAGGTCTGGATTCGCATCTTCCCCGACCACGCGGTCACGGCGAAGCCCGCCGAGACGCGCATGGGCAGCGGCAAGGGCGCGCCCGACCACTGGATCGCGGTGGTCAAGCCCGGCCGCGTGATGTTCGAGGTCGCGGGGGTCCGCGAGGAGCTGGCGGCGGAGGCGCTCCGCCTGGCGGCGCACAAGCTGCCGGTGGCCGCCAAGATGGTCATCAGGCAGGAGACGTTGGGCTATGAAGAAGCAGGAACTGCGAGCGCTCACCGAGGATGACATCGCGCGCCGCGTCGAGGAGCTGCGCCAGGAGCTGTTCAACCTCCGCTTCCAGTATGCGACGCGGCGGCTGACGAACACGGCGCGGATCCGCGAGGTGCGCCGCGACATCGCCCGCTTGCTCACGCGGCAGCGGGAGCTGGAGCTGCTCGGCGAGCGCGCGGGGTAAGGAATGATGGCAGCAGAGGCACCGGAAAAGGCGACGCAGCGCCGCACGAAGGTCGGCCTGGTCGTCAGCGACAAGATGCAGAAGACCGTGGTGGTGGCCGTGGAGAACTTCCGCCGCCATCCCCTCTACGGGCGCACGATTCGCCGCACGCGGCGTTTCAAGGCCCACGACGAGACGAACGAGTGCAAGGTGGGCGACCAGGTCGAGATCACCGAGTCGCGGCCGCTCAGCAAGGAGAAGCACTGGGTCGTGACCCAGGTCCTGCGGCGGGGCACGAGCGTCTAGGAGAGCAACCGATGATCCAGCAGCAGACGCGGCTGCGCGTGGCCGACAACACCGGCGCGCGCGAGTTAATGTGCATCCGCGTGATGGCCGGCGGCCGCCGCCAGTACGCCACCGTCGGCGACGTGATCGTCGCCTCGGTCAAGCAGGCCGTCCCGGGCGGCTCGGTGAAGAAGGGCGACGTCGTGAAGGCCGTCGTCGTCCGCACGGCCAAGGAGTATGGCCGTCCGGACGGCTCGCACATTCGCTTCGACGACAACGCGGCCGTCATCTTGTCGGATCGGCTCAATCCCAAGGGCACCCGCATTTTCGGCCCCGTGGCCCGCGAGCTACGCGAAAAAAACTACATGAAGATCATCTCGCTGGCGCCCGAGGTCCTGTAGCGCGGCGCGCCGCACCCGACCTTGCGGCAGCTCGCGTTGTAGGCGCTCGGCGCGTACAGCCGGCGCGGCACGCCTGGCACGGGGGGAGCAACGAATGAAGATCAAGAAAGACGACACGGTGATGGTCATGGCCGGGCGCGAGCGCGGCAAGCGCGCGAAGGTCCGCACGGCGTTGCCGAAAGAGGACCGCGTGATCCTGGTCGAGACCAACATCGTGAAGCGGCACAGCAAGCCGGGGCAGCGCGGCGCGCGCCAGGCCGGCATCATCGACGTCGAGGCCCCGCTCCACGTATCGAACGTGATGCTGGTGTGCCCGCACTGCAATCGGCCGACGCGGGTCGGCCATCGCCTGCTGCCGAGCGGCGGCAAGGTGCGCGCCTGCAAGAAGTGCGGCAGCGACATCGACCGCGAGCCGCGCGCCCGCGCGTAGCCGGGCGTACACGACGGGAGAGAGACGATGGCCAGCCGGCTGCGTGAGCACTACACCCAGAACGTGGTGCCGGCGCTCATCAAGGAATTCGAGTACAAGAACCCAATGCAGGTGCCGCGCCTGCACAAGGTAACGCTGAACATCGGGATCGGCGAGGCGATCCAGAACGCCAAGGCGCTCGACGCCGCCGTGGCCGACCTGACGACGATCGCCGGCCAGAAGCCGATCGTCACGCGGGCGAAGAAGTCGATCGCGGCGTTCCGCGTGCGCACAGGCATGCCGGTGGGCGTGACGGTGACCCTGCGCGGCGAGCGGATGTACGAGTTCATGGACCGCCTGATGAACGCCGCGCTGCCGCGGCTGCGCGACTTCCACGGCGTCTCTACCCGCTCGTTCGATGGGCGCGGCAATTACACGCTTGGTCTCCGAGAACAACTCCTGTTCCCGGAGATCGATTACGACAAGATAGACAAAGTGCGGGGCCTGGAGGTGACCGTGGTTACCTCCGCGCGCACCGACCAGGAGGCGCGGCGCCTGCTGGAGCTGCTGGGGATGCCCTTCCAGCGAGCGGCGGCGTAACTCTGGATGCCAGGCTGGCTGCGAGCGTGACGAGTCCAGGCTCGTCCCAGCCGCGTCAGGCCCCGCGGAGTAGCGAGGGAAGCGGAGAAGTCTCGTGGCGAAGAAGTCGATGATCGCGAAGGCGCTGCGCCCCCCCAAGTTCAAGGTGCAGCAGCACAACCGCTGCCGCCTGTGCGGCCGGCCGCGGGCCTACATGCGCCGCTTCGCAATGTGCCGCATCTGTTTTCGCGAGCGGGCGCTGCGCGGCGAGGTGCCGGGCGTGGTGAAGTCGAGCTGGTAATTCGGAGCGTACACACATGATGACCGATCCTGTCGCGGATATGTTGACCCGCGTGCGGAACGCCCTGCAGGCCGGGCACACCAGCGTGGTGATGCCCGCCTCGAAGCTAAAGACCGAGATTGCTCGCGTCCTGCGCGAGGAGGGCTACATCCGCTCCTACGAGGTGCAAGAGGACAAGGGCAAGCGCAACCTGCGCATCCAGCTCCGCTACGCCGGCCGCAAGCAGCCGGTGCTGCTCGGCCTGAAGCGGGTGAGCCGCCCCGGGCTACGAGTCTACACCAAGTGCGCGGACATCCCGCGAGTGTACGGCGGCGTGGGCACGGCCATTATGTCGACGCCGCGGGGCGTGATGACGGGCGAGGCGGCGCGCCGGATGGGCGTCGGCGGCGAGATCCTCTGCCAGGTGTGGTAAGGAGTTAGCAATGTCGCGTATCGGACGTATGCCTATCGCGGTGCCGGCGGGCGTGCAGATCGAGGTCGCCGACGACGTCGTGCGCGTGCGCGGCCCGAAGGGCGAGCTGTCGCGGCCGCTGCCGCCTGGTATCGACATCAAGCGCGACAACGGCACGCTGAACGTCACGCGGCAGAGCGACGCCCCGCAACAGCGGGCGCTGCACGGCCTCACCCGCACGCTGGTCGCGAATATGGTGACGGGCGTCAGCGAGGGCTTTACGAAGCGGCTCGAGATCCAGGGCGTCGGGTATCGCGCCCAGCCCGGGCCGAACGGCAGCGTGGTGATCCAGGTGGGCTTCTCGCACCCGGTCGAGTTTCCGCCGCCGCCCGGCATCCAGTTCGCTGTGGAGGCGGGCAACCGCGTAGCGGTGAGCGGCGCCGACAAGGAGCTGGTGGGCGAGACGGCGGCACGCATTCGGCGCGTCCGCCCGCCCGAGCCGTACAAGGGCAAGGGCATCCGCTATGCTGGCGAGGTCGTGCGGCGCAAGGCGGGCAAGGCCGCGGGCAAGAAGCGGTAGAACTCACTGGCGCGATGGGCCTCGGTCTCGAGGCCTGCCACCGAACGTGGGTGGGGCAACGCTACAGGCCGTGCGTACCAGGCGCGCGGCGAGAAGAGCGAGGGCAGGATGTACACGCCTTTCGATTCCCGCAGGGCGCGGGCGCGGCGACACCGCCGTATCCGCAAGCGGGTGGTCGGCTCGCCGGCACGGCCACGGCTCAGCGTCTTTCGTAGCCTGAAACACATCTACGCGCAGGTAATTGACGACAGCCGCGGGATGACGCTGGCCAGCGCCTCGTCGAACGAACCGAAACTCCGCGGCAACGAGGGCGCCAAGACCAGCCGCGCGCAGGCCGTTGGCGCGCTCATCGCGCAGCGGGCCCGCGAGGCAGGGATCGAGAAGGTCGTCTTCGACCGCGGCGGCTACCTGTACCACGGGCGCGTGAAGGCGCTCGCGGACGGCGCGCGCGAGGCGGGGCTGAGCTTCTAGGTAGTCAGGCTCGGTCTGGCCAGGGAATAAAGGCCCCTGCCCAGACCAGCCGGGCCGGGTGGATTGGAACGTTAGGAGCATAGGATGCCGAAGGTCGACCCCACGGGACTGACGCTCGAAGAGAAGGTCGTCCGCGTCAATCGCGTGGCCAAGGTAGTGAAGGGCGGCCGGCGCTTCAGCTTCAGTGCGGTGGTTGTCGTGGGCGACGGCCACGGCGTCGTCGGCGTCGGCCTGGGTAAGGCGAACGAGGTCCCGGACGCCATCCGCAAGGGCGCCGACGCAGCGAAGAAGAACCTGATCCGCGTCACGATGCGCGGGCAAACGATCCCGCACGAAGTGCTGAGCGACTTCGGGGCCGCCCGCGTGCTGCTGAAGCCGGCCAGCCCCGGCACCGGCGTGATTGCCGGCGGCGCCGTGCGCGCGGTCATCGAGGCGGCGGGCATCCGCGACATCCTCACCAAGTCGCTCGGGAGCGCGAACCCGGTAAACGTGGTGCAGGCGACGCTGGAGGGGCTGGCGACGCTGCGCGATCCGGACGAGGTGCGCCGCCTGCGGCGGGGCGGACCGCCCGCGGCCGCTGCCGAGGCGGCGGGGTAGAGTAGGCCATGAGTAGTCAACGCTTGCGCATCACGCTGGTCCGCAGCCCGATCGGCTATCGCGCCGACCAGCGCGCGACCGTCAAGAGCCTCGGGCTGCGCCGCATGCACCAGACCGTCGAGCGGCCCGACACACCGATTGTGCGGGGCCAGATCTTCAAGGTTCAGCACCTGGTCAAGGTGGAAGAGCTATGAGACTCCACGATCTGCGGGCGCCTGTGGGCGCTCGCCGCGAGAAGCGCCGCGTGGGCCGCGGCCACGGCTCGGGCCAGGGCACGACCGCCGGCAAGGGCACGAAGGGCCAGAAGGCGCGGACGGGCGGCGGGGTGCCACCCTACTTCGAGGGCGGCCAGCTCCCGCTGGTGCGGCGCCTGCCCTACCGGCGCGGCTTCAAGAACCCATTCCGCGTCGAATACGCGGTAGTGAACGTGTCGCAGCTTGCCGGCCTGCCCGCCGGCTCGACGGTGACGGCCGAGACGCTCGTGGGCGCCGGCTTGCTGAACCGGGGCGAGGGTCCCGTGAAGGTGCTGGGCGACGGGGCGCTGAGCGTGGCGCTGCACGTGCAGGCCGACCGCGTGTCGCGCCAGGCGCGCCAAAAGATCGAGGCCGCCGGCGGCTCGGTGACCGAGTTAGCGCCCCGCAAGGTCAAGGAGGAAGGAAAGAAGGCGAAGGGCAGCGCCGCCGCGCCCGCTAGCGGCGCGACAGGCCGTGACCAGGAGGCAGCGCCGGGGGCGGCCGAGACTGCGGCCGCCGAGCGACCGGCCGCTGGTCCGCGCCCGGAGATGTCCGCCGAAGGGAGACGCGGCAGGGCTCAGGCGGAGAGCGCCGCGGCCGCGCCCAGCGGCTCTGGCGCCGAAACGCCAGCGGCGCCCGGCGAGGGCGCGACGGCGGCTGAGGAGAAGCAGGAATGATCGAGGCGGCCGTCAACTCATTCCGCATTCCGGACCTGCGCCAGAAGCTGCTGTTCACCGGCGCGATGCTCATCATCTTCCGGTTCATCGCCAACATCCCGGTGCCGGGCGTGAACGTCGAGGCGCTGCGCTCGCTGTTCGAGAACAACCAGCTCATCGGGATGCTCGACCTGTTCTCGGGCGGCGCGCTGTCGTCATTCTCTGTAGCGGCGATGGGCGTCTACCCGTACATCACGGCGCAGATCATTGTGCAGTTGATGATCCCGGTGATCCCGAAGCTGCAGGAGGTCGTTAACGAGGGCGAATCCGGCCGCGCCAAGATGAACCAGTGGACGTACTGGTTGACCGTGCCGCTGGCATTTCTGCAGTCGTTCGGCACGGTCCAGTTCATCAACGCCACCACAGGCCAGCCGATCATCACCAACTTCGGCTTCGACAAGGATCCGCTGGCGACGTTGGCGCTGCTGGTGTCCATGACGGCCGGCACGCTGCTGCTGATCTGGATCGGCGAGCTGATCTCGCAGCAGGGCATCGGCAATGGCATCTCGATCATCATCTTCGGTGGCATCGTAGCGGGCGTGCCACGGAGCGCGTTCCGCAGCGTCGCGGGGGCCACGGACCAGAGTCACATCATCGGGCTGCTGGTGTTCGTGCTGCTCGGGCTGATCACGACGTACGCCATCGTGTTCGTCTACGAGGGCCAGCGGCGCATTCCCGTGCAGTACGCCAAGCGGCTGCGGGGCAATCGCTGGTACGGCGGCGGCACGACGCACATCCCCCTGCGCGTGAACTCGGCGGGCATGATCCCGCTGATCTTCGCGTCATCCATCATGATCTTCCCGGGTACGGTGGCGAGCTACTTCATCGGCGCGCAGAACGACTTCGTCGCCACACTCGCGAAGACGATCTACGACCTGTTCTACCTGGGGAGTAGCTGGCTGTACTGGGTGCTGTACTTCATGATGGTCGTTGGCTTCACATTCTTCTATGCGCTCGTCCTCTTCGAGCAGCAGAAGATCGCGGAGACGCTGCAGAAGCACGGCGGCTTCATCCCGGGCATCCGTCCCGGCCGGCCTACGCAGGAGTACCTCTACAAGGTGCTGACGCGGATCACGTGGGGCGGCGCCATCTTCCTGGGCGTGGTCGCGGTGCTGCCGTTCATCGCGCGCAACATCACCCAGATCCAGGCGCTCACGCTGAGCAGCACGGCGCTCCTGATCGTCGTCGGCGTGCTGCTGGACACGATCAAGCAACTGGAAGCACAGCTTCTCATGCGGCACTACCAAGGTTTCATCCGGTAACCTAACCGCCAACCCCCTTCCCTCGAAGGGAAGGGGGGGCCGGGGCAGGCTACCACGGGTCCTCCCCCCTTCCCGCATCGGGAGGGGGGCCGGGGGGTAGGTCAATGGACGTGATCATCATGGGCCCGCCCGGCGTGGGGAAGGGCACCCAGGCCACCGACCTGGCCGCGCACATGGGCGTGCCGCACATCGCGACGGGCGACCTGTTCCGCGACGCGGCGCAGCGCGGTACCCCGTTGGGGCTACAGGCCCAGGGCTACATGCAGCGTGGGGAGCTCGTGCCCGACGCGCTGACCATCGCGTTACTGCTGGACCGGCTGAACGAGAGCGACGCTGCCGCGGGGGCGCTCCTCGACGGCTTTCCACGGACGCTGCCTCAAGCGGAGGCGCTCGATGCAGCGCTTGCCGACCGCGGGCGCGCGGTGGGCCGGGCGCTGTACCTGACGGCGCCCCGCGACGTGCTGGTAGACCGGCTGAGCGGGCGGTGGCTATGTCGCGATTGCCAGACTCCGTATCACGAGATCTTCAGCCCGCCGAAGGTGGCGGGGATCTGCGACCGGTGCGGCGGCGAGCTGTACCAACGCGCCGACGACCGGCGCGAAACTATCGCGCGCCGGCTGGACGTATACCTGGAGCAGACCGTGCCGGTGGTCGAGTACTACCGCGCGAAGGGCGTGCTCGCCGAGGTGAATGGAGACCAGGAGATCGCCGCGGTGCAGCGCGACCTGCGGAAGGCAGTCGACGGACAGAGAGGGATGTAACAAGGGTTGGACCGCGCCTACGCGCTAATTGACCCGGGGCCTCCAGCAAGCAGCGTGCCGCGGCTGTTGCGAGTGCCGCCGGATTTGCTAGAATGAAAGTTGTGGCACCGTGGTAGAGTATGCCCCGCGCCGGGCGGTTGGCCCGTGCGCCGGATCGGGTCCCACCGCGCGCGGTGGCGGCCGCGCCGCAGGTGGCCCGACGAAACTGCACCCAGCTAGACATCTGGGTGCCGATTGAAGCGAACGGCAGGTATGCCAAAGAAGGATACGATTGAGGTCGAAGGGACCGTCAGTGAGGCGCTACCGAACGCCATGTTCCGCGTCGAGCTGAATACCGGGCACAAAGTGCTGGCCCACGTCTCGGGCAAGATTCGGCTGCACTTCATCCGCATCTTGCCAGGCGACAAGGTAAAGGTTGAGCTTTCGCCCTACGACTTGACCCGCGGCCGCATCACCTATCGCGTGCGCTAGCGGGGCAGTACGCGCCAGAACACGGACCGCGCCGCGGCGGGCTCGGACGAGTCCAGGAGGTGGCGAGGGCCAACGTCCAGCAGGGAGCACACGATGAAGGTGCGGGCATCGGTTCGGCCACGCTGCGAGAAGTGCATCGTCATTCGACGGCGCGGCGTGGTGCGAGTCCTGTGTAACAATCCGAAGCACAAGCAGAAGCAGGGCTAGCGCTCGGCTGGGTCCGGGGCTGAGCCCATCGGTGTGCGGCCGCCAGTTGGGCGGCCGCGCGTCATCGCGGGAGGGATTAGGCAATGGCACGTATCGCGGGCGTCGATATTCCGCGCGACAAGCCGATCTTCATCGCGCTGACCTACATCTACGGCATCGGGCGGACGCGCGCGCAGCAGATCGTCGCGCGCACAAACATCGAGCCCACGAAACGGGTCCGCGAGCTGACCGAGGACGAGGTGGGGCGCATTCGGGAGCTGATCGACCGCGAGTACACGGTCGAGGGCGACCTGCGCCGCGAGGTGAACCTCAACATCAAGCGGCTAATGGAGATCGGCTGCTATCGCGGGCTGCGGCACCGCCGCGGGCTGCCGGTGCGCGGCCAGCGCACCCGCACCAACGCGCGCACGCGCCGCGGGCCGCGGCGCACCGTGGCCGGGCGCAAGAAGGCAGGCAAGAAGTAAGTAGTGCCAGCGCGGTAGGGGGTTGAGACTCCCTGCGCTGCTGAGCCGGAAGCCGGGCAAACGGGGCGCGACGGGCACGGCAGGGAGCCGCGCGGCTGGCGCCTGCGAGTAGGAGTAGAGCAGTGGCGGATCGGCGGCGGACGGCACGGCCGCGGCGGCGCGAGCGCAAGATGGTGCCGCGCGGCAACGCGTACGTCCAGTCCAGCTTCAACAACACGATCGTGACGATCACCGACCCGGACGGCAACGTGATCACCTGGGCGAGTTCCGGCTCCGTGGGCTTCAAGGGCTCGCGGAAGAGCACCCCCTACGCGGCGGGTCTGGCGGCTGAGAACGCGGCGCGCAAGGCGCAAGAGCACGGCATGCGCCAGATCGACGTGTTCATCAAGGGACCGGGCTCCGGCCGCGAGGCGGCGATTCGGTCGCTGCAAGCGGCAGGCCTGGGGATCAACGCGATCGTGGACGTTACCCCGATCCCGCACAACGGCTGTCGGCCGCCCAAGAAGCGCCGCGTCTAACGCGGCTCGACGTAGCGCCCACGGCTGGCCCCGTATAAGGCCGGGTGGTGCGTTGCCGCGTCGTCTGTATCGGCCTTGTGCCAGCCGAAGGCACGAGGCAGTTGTTTCCGAGACAAGCGGGCCGACCGCTGGCCCAATGAGCGACCAATCTGGAGGCTGAATGGCCCGATACACTGGCCCCGTTTGCCGCATTTGCCGGCGGGCGGGGATGAAACTGTTCTTGAAGGGCGAGCGCTGCTTCGGGCCGAAGTGTGGCGTCGAGCGCCGCGCCTTTCCACCCGGCGCTGGCGCCACCGCGCGGCGCCGCAAGCAGTCGGAGTACGGACTGCAGCTCCGGGAGAAGCAGAAGGCCCGGTCGATCTACGGCGTGCTGGAGACCCAGTTCCGGAAGCACTTCGCGGAGGCCGAGCGGCGCCCCGGCGTGACGGGCGAGAACTTGCTGCGCATCCTCGAAAGCCGGCTGGACAACGTCGTCTACCGGCTGGGCTTCGCCGACTCGCGCAAGCAGGCGCGCCAGCTCGTGCGCCACGGCCACTTCTTCCTGAACGGCCGGCGGACGGATATCCCGTCGGCCCTGGTGAAGCCGAACGACGTGGTGGAGGTGGCCCCGGGCAGCCGCGAGAACGAGTATTTCAAGATGCAGCGCGGCGCCCTGCAGAAGAAAAGCGTCCCGCGGTGGCTAGAGCTGGATGCGGCGGGATTGCGGGGTCGGGTGCTGAGCGCGCCGGGCCGCGACGACATCGACACCTCGATCAACGAGCAGCTAGTGGTGGAGTTCTACTCGCGGTAGTACGGGCCGCCTGCGCCCCCGCTCCTGCTCGGGGGCGGGCGCTTGCCCGGCACGCCGGATGGCTGGCCTAGAAGGAGATAAGTACGTTGGTAGACGAGCTGACGCCGAGAGTAGACACCATTCATATGTCCCAGGATTTCGGGCGCTTCCACATCGAGCCCCTGCCGAGCGGCTTCGGGCTCACACTGGGGAATGCCCTGCGCCGCGTGCTGCTGTCGTCGCTCCCGGGGGCGGCCATCACCTCCATGAAGTTCGACGGCATCTACCACGAGTTCGCCACCATCCCGGGCGTGCGCGAGGACACGACCGAGCTGATCCTGAACGTAAAGCAGATCCGCCTGAAGTCGTACAGCACGGAGCCTGTGCGCCTCCAGCTCCAGGCCAGCGGCCCGGGCGTCATCACGGCGGGCGACATTAGCTGCCCGGCCGACGTGGAGATCGCCAATCCGGAGCTGTACCTGGCGACGCTCGACGGCCCCGACTCGCACCTCGACGTCGAGTTCACCGTCGAGCGCGGCGAGGGCTACATCACCGGCGATGGCCGCGAGCCGCCGGCGATCGGCGTGATCCCGGTGGACGCGATCTTCACGCCGATTCGCCGCGTCAACTTCCAGGTGGAGAACACGCGCGTGGGCGGGCGCACGGACCTGGACCGGCTGGTGATCGAGGTGCAGACCGACAGCACGATCGCGCCGAACGACGCGCTGGCGCAAGCCGCGAACATCCTGATCCAGCAGTTCGCGATCTTCACCGATCTGAGCCAGACGGCACGGCGGCCCGAGAAAGCCACCCTGGGCGCCGGCGCGATCTCGCCGCGCATCTACGACATGCCGATCGAACAGCTCGAGCTATCTTCGCGCACGTACAACTGCCTGAAGCGCTCGCAGATCACGAAGGTGGGGCAGATCCTCGAGATGAGCGAGGACGAGCTGCTGGCGCTGCGGAACTTCGGGCACAAGTCGTTGTCCGAGCTGCGCGAGAAGCTGGAGTCGCTGGGCGTCTCGCTGGAGAGCGGCGAGGCGCACGCGGGTGAGGAGCCCGACGAGTACACCGCCGAGCCCGACGAGGACGACCTGGACGACATCCAGGGGTTCGAGGACGAAGCGCCGCGGGGCCGCGACCGCTTCGCGTATGCGCGGGTGAACGACGACGAGGAAGAGGAGCAGTAACCGTGCGACACCGATGGGGCGGGCGCAAGCTCGGCCGGCCCACCAGCCACCGCCGGGCGCTACTGCGCAACCAGTCCACGGACCTGCTGCGCTATGAGAAGATCAAGACGACCGAGGCGAAGGCCAAGGAGCTGCGTGGCGAGGTCGAGCACCTGATCACCCTGGCGAAGGCCGGCACGCTGCACGCCCGGCGCCAGGCGTACGCGTACCTGTACGACAAGAAGGTGGTTGACAAGCTCTTCCACGAGCTGGCGCCACGCTTCCAGGAGCGGCCGGGCGGCTACACGCGCATCATCCGACTGGGCCTGCGGCGCGGTGATGCGGCGCCGCTCGTGCAGATCGAGCTGGTGTAGGCGCTCGACTCGCCGAGGCGGAGGTGCTGGGTTGGCGCCCGCGCGCTCGGCGCCGGAGCCACCCCAAGAGTCCGCGGACGCGGCGGCGAGCCTCCGCACACTGCGCCTAGCGCTGGAATACGACGGCACGGCCTACCGCGGCTTCGGTATCCAGCCCGGCGCGCCGACTATTCAGGGCGTACTGGAGACGGCGCTCGCGGCGGCGCTGGGCCACCCAGTACGCGTGGTCGCGGGGGGGCGCACGGACAGCGGCGTCCACGCCGTCGGCCAGGTAGTCTCGCTGCGAACGTCGTCGCGGCTGGAGCTAGACGCCGTGCGGCGGGCGACGAACGCGCGGCTGCCGTCCGACGTGCGGGTGCGCGCGGCGACGGAGGCGCCAGCGGGCTTCGACGCGCGGCGTTGCGCGCTGTGGCGGGCTTATCGCTACACGCTCTGGCGCGACGCGGCGCCGAATATCTGGTGGCAGCGGTACAGCTACCACTACGCGGGGCCGCTCGACCTCGGGACGATGCGGCGGGCCAGCCGGCGGCTCGTGGGGCGCCACGACTTCGCGGCGTTCGCCACGCACCGGGCGCAAGATGCGCCGGGTAGCACGATGCGCCGGGTGATCTCGGCGCGTTGGCGCGCCGAAGGGGCGTTCTGGCACTTCGACGTGGTCGCCGACGCCTTCTTGCGGCACATGGTGCGCAGCATGGTCGGCACGCTGCTGCTGGTCGGGCGCGGCGAGTTGACACCGCAGGACCTGGCCGCCATCGTGGCAGGGCGGGACCGCCGCCGTGCTGGACCGACGGTTCCAGCGGCCGGCTTGACCTTGATGGAAATCGCATACCCGAGCGATGCATGACGAGTGACGAGCACGCGGCGGGGGCAACACGCAGCGCCCCTTCATAGCACTCAGCACGCAGCAGGGCGCAGCCAGCGGCGCCCCTACAGCGATGGAGGACACGGTGCCGGTAACGATGCGCTCGTCCGCTTCGCAGCGGACCTACTCCCCCAAGAAGGCCGATCTCGTGCACAATTGGCACGTGCTCGACGCGGAGGGCCAGACGCTCGGTCGGCTCGCCACGCAGGCGGCGTCCCTGCTGCGCGGCAAGCACAATCCCCGCTACACGCCGCACATGGACTGCGGCGACTACGTGGTGATCGTGAATGCCGAGAAGATCAACGTGACCGGCCGCAAGACCGGGCAGAAGATGTACTACCGGCACTCCGGCTATCCGGGCGGCCTGAAGGAGGAGACTCTGGAGCGGCTGATGAAGCGCAAGCCCGAGCGCGTCGTCGAGCTAGCCATCCAGGGCATGCTCCCGCACACCGCGCTCGGGCGCGCGATGTACAAGAAGCTGCGCGTGTACAAGGGCCCGAGCCATCCGCATCGGGGCCAGCTCGCGGCCCCGGCCGGCGGGCAGCCGGCTCGCAAGGCCGCGGCGCCCGCCCCCGCCACGGCTGCCCAGGCTGCTCCCCCGCCAGCCCAGCCTTCTCCGACCGCCGCGCCCGAGCCGGCCGCGAGCGCCCCGGCGGCCGCTGCCCCACCCGCGGCCTCGACTGCCGCGCCGCCCGCCGGCGCCAGCACCGCGCCTGCTGAGACGACGACCGGAACGCCCGGGGCCACGGCGACCGGACCGGAGACCGCGGCCTCGCCGAACGCGGGCACCACGGAAGAGAGTGAGTAAATGCGAGAGCCGACTCCCCGCGCCAGCCGTAGCCATCAGTCCAGCGTCGGGCGCCGCAAGACCGCCATCGCGCGGGTCCGTCTGCAGCCCGGTAACGGCATCATCATCATTGACGGCAAGCAGCTCCCTGAGCGCTTCCCGCGCCTCGTCTACCAGAAGACGATCGTGGAGCCGCTGGAGCGCACGAACACGCTCCGCGCGTACAACGTCATGGCGAAGGTGACCGGCGGTGGCCTGACGGGCCAGGCGGAGGCCGTTCGCCATGGCATCGCGCGCGCGCTCGTCCGCGAGAACGAGGAGTTCCGCGGGCCGCTGCGCCAGGGCGGCTTCCTCACCCGCGACGCGCGGGTGAAGGAGCGCAAGAAGTACGGCCTCAAGCGCGCCCGCAAAGCGCCGCAGTACACCAAGCGCTAGCACGACTGAAATACGATCCGCGACACAGAGTGCGGTGGCATCAAGGACGGATGCTACCGCGCTCTGCTTTGCTCCGGAACCGCCGCTTCCCTGCTGTCGCGCCTGGCGGCGCCCCGCTATACTGCTTCCACAGCGGGCACGGAGGAAGGAGCGCCAGATGGCCAAGCTGCGGCACATCGCCATTCGCACTGCCGATCCGGAGCAGACTGCCGCCTGGTACAAGCAGGCCTTCGGCCTTGAGGAGGTCGGTCGCGCGCGGAATGGCGTGTACCTGTCGGACGGCGACATCAACATCGCGATCCTGCGTACGAGCACGGAGACAACTCGCGGCGACGTGCCGCCCGGCATCCACCACTTGGGCTTCCTCGTGGACGACCTAGATGCGACGTGCGATAAGCTGGCCGCGCTGGGCGCCGAGCGGCTGCCCAGCACGCCGCTCGCGGGCAACTATTACGAGGTGAAGCACCTTGGCCCGGATGGCGTCGAGTTCGACGTGAGCGCAGCCGGCTGGGCGGGCGCCCGCCCCCTCGAGTCCTCGCGCGATGAGGCGAGCGCCGCACGATAGGCATTCAAGGGGAGCAAGCAGCGTAGCGCCGCTCGCCGCGCGATCAACGCCTGTCGTCGATCCTGGAGAGTGGGCACGCCTCGGCGAATTCACCGCTCGCGTAGCTGTTACAGCACCCAGTCGCGGCGGGCGGCGAAGGCGGCGAGGGCGCGCTCCTGGTCGGCGCTGCTGATCGCGCCGGGGCAGAGGGCGCGCAGCTCGCGCAGCGCCTCGTTGGCGCTCAAGCCGCCGCGGATCAGGTGCGCGGCGAGCACCGTAGCGGTGCGGCCCTGGCCCATCAGGCAGTGGACGACCGCCGGGATGCCGCGAGCGCGCTGCCAGTCAAGAAAATCAAGCGCGCGCCGGAGCTGGAGCGGCGCCGGCGCCGTGAGATCGGCGACCGGCAGGTGCAGGCTTGCCAGCCCGTGGCGTGCCAGGGCGATGGCCGGCAGCGGCGTCTCCGTCACCGACAGTACCGCACCGATGCCCTGGCCGCGCAGCCAGGCCAGATCGCCCTCTACCTGGTCCACTTCGCCATCGCGCCCACCGGGCCGCGAGCAGCCCGCCAGGGCATCCGGAATCAACCAGTAGAACCGCTCCAGCGCCATCATCACTCGCCGTTTTGTTCAGAATGCCGTGAGGGCCTCACCGGCTGGCAGCGCCCAGGTATAGCGTACGCCGCGGCGGGGTGTAGGCTACCAACCGGTCGGGTGGGCTGCATCCTGCCAGTTCGGCCAGGACCGCGCCGGTCTAGCGCGGGCTGAGGTAGAGAATGGCGGCGCTGAGGGCGGCCCAGAGGGCGACCGTGAGCAGCAGCGGGCGATCTCCCAGCAGAGCTTCTTCGGGGCTGCCGCCGAGGCCGCCGACGCGCACGAGGTACAGGTAGCGGAAGATGCCGTACATCACGAGCGGGATCGTGAGCATCAGGACCGGCGGACGGTCGGGGCGCTCGTTGAAGGTGTAAAGCGAGTAAACTACGATGCTGCAGCCCGCCGTAATCAGCATCAGCTCGTCGAGGAACATGGCCGTGACGGCGCTCAGGCTTGCCCGGTGCGCCACCGCTTCGTCGTCCAGCGTGGCTAGCTCGTGACGCCGCTTCGCCGTCACGATGAACAGCGCCCCCAGAAACGTGCAGAGCAGCAGCCACGGAGAGATCAGCACCTGGATTACCACGGCGCCCGCGGCGGCGCGCAGTACGAAGCCGGTGGCCACCGTGAAGAGATCCACGATCGGGAAGCGCTTCAGCCAGAGCGTATAGGCCGCCGTCAGCACCAGGTAGCCCAGGCCGACCAGGAAGAAGCCCCAGCCGAGCGCCCAGGCCACGGCGAGCGCCGCCAGCCCAAGGCCAACACCGACCCGCACGGCCGTCGCCGGTGCGATCAGGCCGGCGGCGATGGGGCGGCGAGCCTTGAACGGATGTAGCCGGTCGCGCGGCGCATCGGCGGCGTCGTTGATCAGATAGGCGCTAGACGCGAGCGCGCACAGGACCATAAAGGCGACCAGCGCGCGAACCACCGCGGGCGGGTGAGTAAGGTTGAGCGAGAAGACCAGGCCGACGAAAACGAGCCCGTTCTTGATCCACTGCCGTGGACGTAGGGCAGTCAGCCAGGCGTGTAGCTGTTTCGACCCGTCTGCCATGCCGGTTCGCCACGTCTCAGGGCGAGTAAATCCGCCCCTTCCAGCTTACCCCGCGCCCAGAGACCACGCGGTAGGCCGAGTAGCAGATCAGGGCGTTGAACATGGCGGCGCCGAGAGGGATAGCCAGCGTGTAGCGCGCGGGGACGTCCGCCTCCCGGTTGCAGCGCCACGCCAGGCACCAGATGAACGCGGTCTGGAGTGCCGCCACGCCGCTCACCAGCGCCGCCGCCGCGTCAATCCCGGTCGGCGCAAGCGCGCGCCCGAGCGCCACTACCGCGATCACCGGCGGCACGAGCGTGACGGCGCTGATCGCGCTCACGAGCAGCAGCACGTTGTGGATGCGCCGCCCCAGGCTCTCGAAGCTGTTCTTCGCCCAGCCCTCCCAGAGCTGGCCGAGGCCGCGGTACATGCGGATGTGGACCACCGCACGGCCATCGGCAAGCTGCACGGCGTAGCCGGCCATCTTCACCGCCCGCGCCAGCGCGCTGTCCTCGACGATCGCGCTCCGCTGCGCCGCGTGGCCCCCGGCCTTCGCGTAAGCCGCTGCCCGCACCAGCAAGAACTGGCCGTTGGCGTAGGCGACCTGCGGCCGGCGCGGATCGGCTATGGCTTTGAGCGGCAACGCCAGCGCGATCACGAGCAGCACGACGGGCTGGATCACCCGCTCCCAGAAGCTCGCCAGCCGCTGGCGCGGCACCAGGGAGAGCAGGCCGAGCCCGCGGTCGTCCGCGTGCGCCACCGCCGCGTCGATGGCGCCTGGCTCCAGCCAGGTATCGGCGTCGAGGAACAGCACCCACTCGCCCTGGATGCGGGCCGCAGCTTGAGCGAGGGCGAAATTCTTCCCGGTCCAGCCCGCCGGCAGCGGCTTCCCCTGGAGGACCGTGAGCCGCGGCTCTTGGGCGGCCAGCCGCGCCAGGATCGCCGGGGTGGCATCGGTCGAGTTGTCGTCGATGACCACGATCTGTAGCGTGCGGTAGCGCTGCGCCATGACCGAGCGTAGGCAGCGCTCGGCGTTTGCCGCCTCGTTGCGCATGGGAATGACGACGGTGACCAGCGGCTCGAGCGACGTCGGCGGCGTCGCGACCTCGCTTACCCGCTCGAGCGCGGCGAAGAACGCGCGGGCGCGCCAGGCGATCATCGCTAGCAGAATGCTCACGCCCGCGAGCAAACCCAGAGGGGCCATAGGCAACTCTCCAGTGGGACTCGCGCCGCAGGGCGCGGGAGCCTTATTGTAGCACGGTGCGCTCGTCTCGCGCGCTCGCTGGCGCTCAGGGCTCGGCTATACTACCGGCGAGCGATGCGCGCTGAGTGCCAGTATGAACAAGAAGACACGCTCCCGCCTCGGCACGCACAAGGGGGCCCACCGCGCCCAGGCACCGCTCAGCGCCGTGCCAGCCGAACGCGAGCGACTTGACCTGGCGCTGGTGGCCCGCGGGCTCGCGGCCAGCCGCGAGCAAGCCCGCGCGCGTATTCTCGCGGGCGACGTGCTCGTGGACGGCCGCGCCGCCACTAAACCGGGCGCCCTGGTCGATGAGCGGGCGGCGTTAGAGGTACGCGCCGCGCCCCCCTTCGTGAGCCGCGGCGGCGAAAAGCTAGCTCACGCGCTCGCGCGCTTCGGCGTGCGGGTGGCCGACCGCGTGGCGCTCGACGCCGGCGCCTCGACCGGAGGCTTCACGGACTGCCTGCTGCAGCAGGGCGCGCGGCGGGTGTACGCGGTGGACGTGGGCTACGGCCAGCTCGACTGGCGCCTGCGCCAAGACCCGCGCGTAGTCGTCATGGAGCGGACGAACCTGCGCCAGCTCGAGGCCCTGCCCGAGCCGATTGACCTGGCGACGCTCGACCTGTCGTTCATCTCGCTGCGGCTCGTGCTTGGGACGGTGTGGCGGCTGCTGCGCCCGGCGGGCGAGGTGGTGGCGCTCGTGAAGCCGCAGTTCGAGGCGGGCCGAGGCCAGGTCGGGCGCGGGGGCGTCGTGCGCGACCCCGCAGTCCATCGCGCGGTGCTGGAGCAGGTGCTGAGCTGGGCCGCCGCCCACGGATTCGCGCCGCGAGGGCTGACCGCCTCGCCGCTGCGCGGCCCGGCCGGCAATATCGAGTTCCTGGTGCACCTGCTTAAGCGGGAGACCGGGTCGGCCGAGACGCCGGACACGACAGCCGCTCACCGCGAGCAGCTTATCGAGAGCGCCCTGGCAGAGGCGGCCACAGTCGGCTAGCGACCGAGCCCGCGCCTGGCCGTCCCAGAGAGTGCCGTCGGCGGGCTACCGCATCGGGGGAGGGGTTGGGCGTGGAGCGAGTCGCGGTAGTCTACCAGCCCGGCATCGCGGACGCCGAGGCACTCGCCGAGCGCTGCGCCGAGCACGTCGTGCGGCGCGGGCACCAGGCCCAGCTCTACTCCTCGTGGGACCTCGGTCCTGCGCTGGCGACCGATGGCCTGACGCTGGCGATCACGTTCGGCGGCGATGGCAGTACCCTGCGCGTCGCGCGCTGGCTCGCCGGCACGGCGGCGCCCATCGTCGGCGTGAAGATGGGGCGGCTCGGCTTCCTGGCCGAGCTATTGCCCGGCGAGCTGCCCGACAGCCTCGATCCTTACCTGGCCGGCGACTACTGGCTCGACGTGCGCACCATGGCGCGAGCGGAAGTGCTGCCGCCGCCGGCCACTGTGGAGCCGCACCTGCCGGTGCCGCCCTCGCCGCCGTGGGAGCAGCCCGCGGTCATGCCGAGCGCCACGGCGCTGGAGGCGATGGGCCCGCTCATCGCGCTGAACGACGTGGTGGTGGGCCGCGCGGCGGCCGGCCGAGCCGTCCGCGCCGCCATCGAGATGGAGGGTACGGTGCTGGCCCACTGGACGGCGGACGGCGTGATCGTGGCGACGGCCACCGGCTCGACGGCGTATTCGTTCGCCGCTGGCGGCCCGATCCTGATGCCCGAGCTGCCGAATCTCGTGGTCACGCCCATCTCGCCCCACGTCCACGGCACGAACGGCATCGTCCTACCGCCGGACGTCGTGGTCACGATTCGGGTCTCCACGCCACAGCCGGCCAGCGTCAGCCTCGACGGGCACATCGATCTGCCGCTGCTCGACGGCCAGGGAGTAACGGTTCAGGTGGCCGACGAGCAGACGCGCTTCGCCCGCCGCGGCCGCCGCTCGGAATTCTATCGCAGCCTGCTGGAGAAGCTGCGGTAAATCGAACAGGTAGACAGACGATCGTGCTGCTAGAGCTGACCGTTCGCAATTTCGCCATTCTCGACCAGGTGACGCTGCGCTGGGCGCCGGGGCTCAACGTGCTCACGGGCGAGACCGGCGCCGGCAAATCCATCATCGTCGACGCCGTGAGCGCGCTCATGGGCAGCCGCATGGGCGCCGACTGGGTACGCACGGGCACCGACCAGGCCCTCGTCGAAGGCATCTTCGAGCTGCCCGGGGCCCAGGGCGACGACAGCGACGGCCCGACCCTGGCGGCGCTGCTCGCCGAGTACAACCTGCTGCCCGACGGGGAGACGACGCTGATCCTGAGCCGCGAGATCTCGCGCAGCGGCCGCACGTTCTGTCGAGTCAATGGGCGGCCCGTGCTGCTCAGCACGCTGCAAGAGATCGGCCGGCGGCTGGTGGACATCCACGGCCAGTCGGAGCACCTCTCCCTGCTCCGCACGCGCGAGCACCTGTACCTGCTCGACCGCTACGGTGGCACGGCGGGCCTGCGCGACGCGGTGGCAGGGCTGGTGACCGAGCTGGAGCGCGTGCGCCAGGCGCTGCGCGCGAGCGACGAGGAGGAGCGCAGGCTTGCGCGCGAGGCGGCGCTGCTGCGGCACGAGGTCGCCGAGATCGAAGGCGTGGCGCCCCAGCCCGGCGAAGACGCCGAGCTGGCGCAGCAGCGCGATCGTTTGCGCAACGCGGAGCGCCTCCGCGCGCTTGCGCTCGGCGCCTACACGGCGCTGGAGGGCGGCGACGCCGAGACGCCCGGCGCGCTCGACGCGCTCGGCAGCGCGGTCGCCGCGGCCGGGGAGCTGGCCGCCATCGATCCCCAGGCGGCGCCCACGCGCGACGCGCTCGACGCGGCCGCCGCCGCCGTGGACGATTGCGCCCGCGCGCTGCGCCGCTACGCCGAGGAGATCGAGAGCGACCCGGCCCTGCTGCAGTCGGTGGAGGAGCGCCTGCACGCGCTGCGCGAGCTGGCACGCAAGTACGGTGGCAGCCTGGAGGCCGCGCTGGCGTACGCCGACGACGCGCGCGGCAAGCTGGACCGCCTGGAGCACCACGAGCAGCACGTGGCCGACCTCCAAGCGCGCGAGGCCGAGCTGCGCCAGGCCGTCGGGGAGCGCGCGGCGGAGCTGAGCGCGCGGCGGCGCGCGGCGGCGGACACGCTGGCGGCCGCGGTCGAGCGCGAGCTGGCTGATCTGCGCATGGCCGGCGCCCGCTTCCAGGTGGCATTCGCCGTGAGCGAGAGCGCCGACGGTGTGCCCGTGGACGGCCGGACGCTCGCCTTCGACCGGACCGGCGTGGACCGCGTGGAGTTCCTGCTGGCGGCGAACGCCGGCGAGGAGCCGCGGCCCCTGGCGCGCGTGGCGAGCGGCGGCGAGATGGCGCGTATCCTGCTCGCGCTGAAGACAATCCTCGCCGGCGTGGACGTGCGCCCGACGCTGATCTTCGACGAGGTGGACGTGGGCGTCGGCGGGCGGCTCGGGCAAGTGCTCGGCGAGAAGCTGTGGCAGCTTGCCACCCGCCACCAGATCCTGTGCGTCACGCACCTGCCGCAGCTCGCGGCCTACGGCGACCACCACTTCCTGGTCAGCAAGGCCGAGAGTAACGGCCGCACCGAGACGGCCGTGCAGGCGCTCGCGCCCGAAGCCCGCGCCGACGAGATCGCGGCTATGCTCGGCGGGGCGGGCGAGGCCGCGCGCCTGAGCGCCGCCGAGCTGCTGGCGCAGGCCGAGCGCTGGAAGGGCCAGGCCACGGCGAGCGCCAAGCCCGCGCGCGCCGGCCAGGGAGCGGCGCGCAGCCCAGCCTAAGCGCCGGGAACCATCAATTGACGCGATCAGCTTGGTCGGGCCGCGTAAGGGCGAGCGACTCGTTCCGGCCGGTCCTGCCCGCAACAGGAGGGAGATATGCCGCGCGTACTGGGGCTCAGCCATGTTGGGATCTTCGTCCGCGACCTGCAGGCGTCCAAGGACTTCTACACGCGCGTCCTCGGCCTGACGGTGACCGACGAGGACGACCGCTTCGTCTTCCTGTCCGCACAGCCCGAGAGCGAGCACCACGAGCTGGCGCTGCTGGCCGGCCGCGAGGCGCCGCCAGGCACGGCGATCGTCCAGCAGATCAGCTTCCGCGTACCGACGCTGGCCGACCTGCGCGAGTACTACCAGCGCGTCGTCGCGGAGGGCGTGAAGATCCAGCGGCAGACAACGCACGTCATGGCGCTCGGGCTCTACTTCTATGACCCGGACGGCAACCCCGTGGAGGTGTTCTGGGACACCGGCCGGCGCTACCCGCAGCCGTTCAACGCGCCGATGGACTTCTCCCTTTCGGAGGAGGAGATCCTCGCCCAGGCCGAGGCCGCCATTCCGGCCGGCGGGCGCTGAGGCGCGCCGCGCCAGGCTGGACAGCGCGGGGCCGGGCTGCCATACTCTGCGCGCAAGACCGCGCAGGGAGAGGCAACATGGCCACCGTGAGCGAGCGGCGGCGCGCGCTTCGCGCCGCGACCCAGGCCCCGGGCATCGTCGTCGCGCCGAGCGCCTACGACCCGATGAGCGCCATGCTGATCGCCGAGGCCGGCTTCCCCGCCGTCCACGTCTCGGGTAGCGGCGTGGCCCGCTCCTGGGGCATGGCCGACGTCGGGCTTACGACGGCCACGGAGATGATCGCCGTCCACGAGCGCATCGTGGCGGCAGTGGACGTCCCGGTGGTGGGCGACGCGGAGACCGGCTACGGCAACGCGCTGAACGTGCAGCGCACCGTGCGCGCCTACGAGCGCGCGGGCGTCAGCGCGATCCACCTGGAGGACGACTACACGCCGAAGCGCCCCGGCGGCAACCCGGATATCCCCCACGGCGCCATTCCGGTGGCGGAGATGGTTGGCAAGCTGAAGGCGGCGCTCGACGCGCGCACCGATCCGGACTTCCTAATCATCGCGCGCAGCAACGCCCGGGACGCGGAGTCGTTCGAGCAGCTCATCGAGCGCCTGCTGGCTTACGAGGAGGCGGGCGCCGACCTGATCTGGCCGGGCGTGCGGGCAATCGAGGAGCTAGAGCAGCTTCCGCGCCTGCTCCACCGGGGGCTGGTTGGCGTGCCGCCGCGCCCGCGCGTCTCGGCGTACCAGTATGCCGACTACGGCTTCAAGATCGCCTGCCTGCCGGGGACACTCGGCCAGGCCGCCACCGCCGCCATGCGCGCCGCACTCCAGGCGATCAAGCGGACCGGCGTCGGCGACGAGTACTTCGAGAACGTGCCCGACGCGGCGGCCGCCCGGCGCTGGTATCAGGACATCGGAATGGCGGATGCCGATCGGGTCGAGGCGGAGTTCGGCGGCGGCCAGTAGTCGCATCGGCGCTCAGCCCGGCGCACGTCACGGACCCACCGGCCCGGCGACGGGCGGGTCGGGCTAAGCGCGGCGCGCCTCCGCAGGAGAGAGGATTATCCGGCGCGCCGGCGAGAGTGCTGATGCGGGGCGTGCGGCGCCGCAGGGCCGCGTGGCCGGCGCGGGTGGGTGGCGAGCACCGTGCCAATCGGGAGGGAGACGGGCACCGTCCGCGCTGGCGTGGCGGCGTCAGCACGGGCGCTGCCCGTCTCCGTCATCGCGACCTGGCAGTAGCGTAGGCCGACGACGCTCACCGCCGTGAAGATGACTCCGTAAAGGGCGAGCAGGCCGCCCAGCCCGCGCGGCACTAGCACCACCGCGGCCACCCCGACCAGTAGCCCCGCGATCACAGCCAGCGTTCGCATCGTCGTTCTACCTGCCACACGCATGCGCCATGCCGACGGCACGGCGCATGTGCTCCTATGCCCTAACGATAGAGTGCGAACGTTACCAGCTCCGTTGCTGACGGTTACAGCCAGGTATCCGTGGGAAATCGGACTACGCGGCTGCCGACGCGGCAGCGCTCTCGTCGGCCCATTCCAGCGCCTCGCAGTACGCCCTCTGAACGTCCTCGGCCGCCAGGCCGAGCGCCCCGATACAGTTCACGACCTGCTCCCAGTCGGCCCGTTCGTAGGCCAGCACGAGGTCGTAGAGCGGCCGAATGGGCGAAGGTTGTCCCAGGAGCGCGCGCGACACGTCGGCGGCCAGCGGCAGCGCCGCGAGAATCTCCTCGAGTGGCTGGCCGAGCAGCACGTCGATCAGGGAAAACAGCCCGAGCAGGTACAGGTCGTCCCTCCGGTCGGCGAGCCCGCTGCGTTCTGCCAGCGACTCGCAGAACCTGGCGCGCACGATCGAATAGATCAGCGCCTGGCCCGAGCGCTCGCCGCCGAGATCGGCCAGGACGATCATTGATGTCCAGCGCCGGATGCCGCTCTGCCCGAGCATCAATACCGCCTGGCGCGTGTTGCTGATGCGATGCCGCAGCCCAACGAACGCCGAGTTGAGGAACCGCAGCAGCTTGTAGGCCAGCCCCACGTCCTGCTGGAGAGCCCGAGCAACCTCGTCGACATCTATCTCCGCCTTGCTGACCAGTTGCAGCAGGCGCAGACTATTGGCCTGCGCCACGGCCACCGAGCGGCCGGGGAGCACCTCGGGCTTGCTGAAGAAATATCCCTGAAAGTACTCGTACCCCATGGCGAGGACTTCCCGATAGACGTCCCGTGTCTCCACCTTCTCGGCCAGGAGCCGCACGCCGTAGCGGGCCGCGAGGGCGGCAAGACGCTGCCAGGTGTCCGGGGCCGCCAATTGGAGGTCCACCTTCACGATCTGGACGACGCCGAGAAGCGGATTGTCCAGGTCCGGTGAGCAAACGTCGTCGAGCGCCAGCACGTAGCCCTGCTCTCGCAAGGCTCGACAGGCCTGTAGCACCTCCGCATCCGGAGCGATGTTCTCCAGCAGCTCGATCACGACTGACGACGCCGGTAGGAGCAGCGGATAGTCGCTCAACAGCAGCTCACGGCCAAAGTTGATGAAGGCCCGAGTGCGCCCGGTCATGCGCTCGAGCCCGAGCACCGCGAGGCTATTGGCGATCACGCGGAGCGAGGCCAGGTTCTCCTGGGTATTGTCGAAGCCGTTCGCCATACTCGAGCGATAGAGCAACTCGTAGCCATAGACTTGCCCCGCGCGGTCGAAAATCGGCTGCCGGGCAACAAACACGTCCATACGCAGCTCCAAGCCGTTGCTGCATGATCGCGGCGCACATTGCGCCAGGAGTCCAGGCCCCTTGCCACGCCATCACGCATCCACTCCTATGATCGGCGTCGGCCACGCGTCGCTTTAGGGCACTCGCGCTTCGCCCGACGGTCGCGGCAGACGCGGTGGGCTGAGCGCTGCACCCGGGGCGCGCGGCGGACGATGATTCTCTTGGAGGCCACGTGGCCCCGCTCCCGGATGCCTGGGCACGGTCTCCGACGATCGCGACGGCAGGCGTAGCGGCGAGCCGGCCAGCCGGGTGGTGAAGACTGGACACGGGGTCTCGGTGGAGGTGGCGGTGAAACGGTTGCTGTTCGTTGACGAGGCGCCGAGCGTAGAAGCGGAGCTTCAGCAGGCGATGCCGCGCGACTGGGAGGCCACCTGTGTTAGCGGGGTTGCGGCGGCCCAGGCGCGACTCGCAGAAAGCAGGTTCGACCTGATCGTGGCCGACGTGCGCGTCCCGGGCGGCGACGGCACGGCGCTGCTGCAGTATGCGCGTGAGCACTACCCGCACATGGTGCGCGTCATGCTGTCCGGGTACGTGGATCGGGACAGCGCGCTCCGGGCCGTGCCGGTGGCGCACCAGTTCGTGGCCAAGCCGTGCGATGCTGCCACGCTGCGGGACCTGATGGACCGCGCCAGCGCGCTCGCTGACGTGCTGCGCGACCCCGACTTGCAGCGGGTCGTGGGCCAGATCGGCGAGCTGCCGTCGTGCCCCCGCGTCTATACCGCGCTCAGCGCGGCCCTGGCCGATCCGGACACGTCCATCTCCGATGTCGTCGCCATTATCGAGCAAGACATGGCGCTCGCCGCCCGCTGCGTGCAGCTCGCAAACTCCGCCTACTTCGGGCTTGCCCGTCACACGGCCAGCATCCACGAGGCTATCCTCTACCTGGGCCTGGACACCGTGAAGTCCATTACGCTCTCTGCGGCGATCGGCCGTCAGTTCAGCGTGCGGCGTGTGCCCCACGGCCTCGACGCGGAGCAGCTCCAACGGCACGCGCTGCTTGCCGCGGGCCTCGTGGCGCGGCTGCTGCCCGAGAGGAGCCTGGCCGACTACGCGGTCACAGCCGCGCTGGTCCACGACATCGGCATCCTGGTTCTCGCATCCTGCCTGCCAGAACAGTTCGAGCGCATCGCGCGGCTGGCGCAGGAGCAGCAGCTCACCTGGCGCGCGGCCGAGCAGGCGTGCCTCGGCGTGACGCACGCCGAGCTCGGAGCGTACCTCCTGGGACTGTGGGGCTTGCCTCCCGTCATCGTCCGCGGGGTGGCCCAGCATCACGCGCTCCCAACGCCCACGGACGATGAGACCTACCTCGCGACCGCGCTGTACCTGGCCGATCACTTGGCCGCCGAACAGGTGCCGTCCGGGCTTGGGGGGACGGGTATCCTCGACGACGAGCTAGACTTGGACGCACTCGGCGCGCTGGGCTGGACCGGCAGCCTGCCGGCGTGGCGCGCGCTCGTAGCGGAGCTGGTCGGCGGGCGCCCAGCGGCCTAACCGGCCCGCAGATTGGCTCGGGCCGCGCGGCGAGTGCCGGGGCTGCCTCGCCGCACCGTGCTCGGGCTTCGAAGCGGGCGAGCTGGACCTGCGCGGCGGCCTGCTGCTTCCCGAGGGCCGAGCATCAGGCGCGCGCGAGCCGCAAGCGTCCCTGGTCGTCGCGGGTGAGCTCGCCCGCCTGGTCGAGCGCGCCAATCGCCGCGTTCAGCGCCCGGCACTCGACCTGACGCAGCCGCGCCAGCAGCTCGGCATAGTAGAGCGGTCCGGCGCCCAGCGCCTCGCGCAGCGCCGCCGCGGCCCCCGCGGTATCCGCGATACCCTCGGCCGCCGGGAACGGCGGCGGGGCCAAGCGATCCGCCCCCAGTAGCTCGCAGAAGGGATAGGTGATGCGCGTGAAGCGGGCGCGCGGTACCTCGTCCGGAATCGTCGCGTCAATGCCCATCTTCGCCGTGAGCCCGGCGTTCGCGCCGGGCGGAATCGACGGGTCGAGCGGCTTACCGCGGCTGCCGCTGATGATGAGCACGTCGCGGTCGGCCTGCACGCGCGTCGCGACCGCCCACTCGACCTCGACCGGGTCATAGATGTCGATGTCGTCATCGGTCACGATAGCGTGCTTGAAGTCGGCGACCGACAGCAGCGCCGTCAGCGCGTTCTTGCCGTCGCCCGGCGTCTTGCGGATCGCGACGACCACGTGCCAGTGGCAGCAGCCGCCCGGGGTGATGTTCACGGCGGTCGTTTGCACGCCAGCCTCGCGCAGCACGCGCCACGCCGCCGCCTCGTACACCGGCGCGCTCAGATAAATATTCTCCCACGGCATCTGCAGCGCATAGAACAGCGCGTCGCGCCGCATGGTAACGGCCTTCACATGCACGATGGGATTGCGATGGACGCCGCCCATCAGCCGCGTGAACTCGCCGTAGCCACCCTCCGGGTGGACGTAGCCATCTGGCAGCAGCTCGCCTTCAAGGATGATCTCGGCGTTCGCCAGTCCCGCGACGGGGATGCACTCGCCCGCTACCAGCTCGACCGGCTCGCCGCGCAGTCCTCCCGCAACACCCAGCTCGTCGACGCCCAGCGACGCCTTGAAGGTCGCCGCCAACAGCTCGACGGGCGCCGCGCCGACGGCAATCGAGATCGGCAACGGCTCGCCCCGCGCTGCCGCCTCCTCGTACAGGGCGCGCAGGTTGTTCGGCGATACGATGTCGATGCCCAGCGTATTCCGATTGCGGAGCATCAGCCGGTAGATGCCCGCGTTGCGCCCGTGCCGCGGGTGCTCGGCGATGACCACCGCCGAGGCGATGAACGGGCCGCCATCCAGCTCGGCCATCACCGGGATCGGCAGCGCGGTCAGGTCCACGTCATTGCCGCGCAGGACGACCTCCTTCGCTGGGCTGTCGGACACCAGCCGCGGCGCGACCGGGCGGTCCAGCGCCTGGCGGAGCCGGTCCACGGTCTGCGCGCCCTCCATACCCAGGCAGATGCTGAGCCGTCGCCGGTCGGAGAGCAGACCACTCACCAGCCCGTGCTGGTAGCCGCGCACCCGGGGGAACAGCACGGCATGTTGCGAGCGCGCCACCAGCGGGGAGACGTACCGCAGGTCGACCTCCTCGGCCACCTCGTCAAGCTGCCCCGCGCTTCGTAGCGCATCGAGTACCTGCCGCAAGCCCGCGTTCATCGCCTCCATCCTTCCCCGCGTCATGGCGGCTAGTTATTCTGGCGTCGCGCTGCTGTTGTAACACGGCGCGGCAGCGGGGCGGCGCGCTCGCCGTTGGCGGGCTAGCATGCTTTGTTGATACCGTGTATCATCTCCCGGACGCCGACCGGCGCGCGTGGCCGCGGGGGTGCGTTAGCTGGCCGACGAGAGGGCGCGAATTCGTGCGACTAGCTAGCCTACTGGGCCACGACGTGGAAAAGGTGCTGAGTGCTCGCTGTCTTCTCCATCTTGCCGTTCTTCTCCACGCTCTTCGGCGGGGTCGTAGCGCTGCGGCTGCGCCATCGCCTGCACCCGATCATGGCCTTCGCCGGCGGCGTGCTCGTCGCCACCGCGCTGGCCGACCTGCTGCCTGAGGGGATCGAGCTGGTCAGCCACGAGGGCGGCGCCGGCGTTGTGGGCGTGGCCGCGGTCGTCGGCTATCTTGCTTTCTCGGCGCTGGAAGCGCTGGTGCACCGCCAGAGCTGGGAGCACCAGCATCCCGCCTATGAAGATCCCGACACGCCCCACCAGCATCCCGGCGAGCCCTCGTTCGCCGACTCGTCCATCGGCGTGCTTGGCCCGCTCGGGCTCGTGGTGCATAGCACGCTCGACGGGCTGGCCATCGGGCTCGGCTTCCATGCCAGCTTCGAGGTTGGGTTGATCGTCGCGCTCGCTGTCCTGGCGCACGACTTCGCGGACGGCATGAACGTGGTGACGCTCGCGCTCGCCGGCGGCCACGGCCAGCGCGCCGCGATAGTTGTGCTGGCGCTCGATGCCCTGGCGCCGCCGTTCGGCGTCCTGCTGAGCAACGTGCTGGTGCTGTCCAGCGCCGCGCTGGGAACGCTGCTGGGAGTATTCGCCGGCGTCTTCATCGCCATCGGCGCGAGCCACCTGCTGCCCGAAGCGCAGCACCAGAGGCCCGGCGCCGCGCCCGCGCTCTGGACGCTCGCCGTGCTCGGCGCCATCGTCCCGGTGGCCGTGCGCGTCATGATCGGTAGCTAATCGGGCTGATTCCCCGGCAAGGGGACGGAGAGCGCCGCAGCGCCCCAGCTTCTCGCCGGGCGGCCTTACCAGCGCCCGCACGTCAGGCCGGCCGGTCGGGACCCCGCGCTGCCGGGCCACTGCCGCAGCGGCGGCCGCGTCCCGCTAGCCCCCGACCCGGCGCGAAGGCGATTCGCCCCCGGCCCCTGGCGCGGCGGGCCTGGCCGCGCCCTGCGCCCCTGCACTCTCTATGTGGTACCGCGTGGACATCCACGGTAGCCAGCCGAGCAGCCGCCGTGGGCGTCCAGCAGCAGCGACGGTGTCTCCATCCTGCCCCGAGTGGCCCTGATCCCTGGGCAAGCGTACCGCAATCGCAGGTACGATGGTCTGCCTGCTCACCTGCTCCCGCGGCCCGAACGGACTCCTCGCCGCTGGTCGCCACAGGCTTTCGGGCACGCCGTTTGGCGTGGTGCCTGCACCGGTCGTGGCCGGCTGCGGCCATCGGGCACTACGTCGTGGAGTGGCGGGCGGGTGGCGCCCACGTCCGGCCGAGATGGCAGCCCGAGCCGAGTCAGTAGACGGATTGGCGCAGCGACCGATCATACTACTGCGGCGACGCGCACCTTTGGCCCGCCCGACCGCGAGGCCGCTAACCCAAGGGGCACCTATGAGCGACCACGACCCGCGCGCGCCTGAGCCGGCATCCGGCGGGGAGGACTCCGTCCCGGCGGCGCCGCACCCCTACAGCTACGTGACGATCCGTCTCACGGCGGAGGAGTTCGAGCTGGTCGCGTGCGCCGCCCGGGCCGCCGCACAGACGCTGCCCGATTTCGCTCACGCTGCCCTGCTCGCGGCAGCCCGGGCGGCGTAGCCGAGCGCGCCTCTGCCCGCTGTCGCCGCGGTCCCGCACCCAGGCCCCCAGGCCCCTAGCGTCTGGCCAGCAAGGTGCCAGTGTGCTATATTGCCCCGGCGCCGCTCGTTCCGCCCTCAACCCCGACGGCCGGGCGCCCTCGGGCCGTGGAGCGCGCGATCGGCCCTCCTCTCTCTCGTCGCCCAGCGGCCGGATCGTGAAGCAGATGAGCAAATCGAGCCATGTCGGAAGGCGATGAAGTCACTCAGGCACTTCTCAATGCCTGCCGCGCCGCGCTCGCGTGGGTAGGCGCTATCGAGGAGGGCGACGCGCGCGCGGATATCAACCAGCTCTATGACCGCTGGGTCGAGATGATGCGGGACGCCGTGGCCCGCGCGGAAAACGACCGGCCGTGAAGCCGCTGTGAAGGGAGTCGGTCGAGATGCTCCAGGCCCTACCGCCCGAGTACGGCCCGGCGACCGGGTGCTGGTGGTTAGCTGGAGCGGCTGAGCACCGTCAGCAACAGACGGAGGGCCGCGCCGGCGAAGGCCTCCATATTCGCGCGGCGGTCGGCGATTCCCGTTTCGAGGGTGCCTGACTCCTCGAGCGGGCCCGCTACCGCGACGCAGCCGTGGCCGGCGGCATCGCCGTAGCGGTTGCCGGTTGGCCCGGCGGCGCCCGTCTCGCCAATGCCCCAGGTCGCGCCCAGAGCTTGCCGGACGCCGCGCGCCAGCACACGCGCGTGCGCCTCGGTGGACGGCCGGGGATCGGTCACCGCCGCAGCCTCCAACCGCAGCAGCCCCACCTTGGCGTCGCGCGTGTACACCACCGCGCCACCCTGGAAGTACGCCGAGGCGCCCGGCACCGCGAGCAACGCCGCGGCGATCAGGCCGCCCGCGGCCGATTCCGCCACCGCGACCGTCTCCTGCCGCGCCTGTAGCCATGCGCCAACCTGCTCCCCGAGCGCCAGCAGCTCCATCGACAGCGCCATCGCCGTACCTCCCTCGCGGTAGCCAACGGATCGGACTCCACGGTCGCCAACGGGCAAGGCTACGGGGCACTCCAGGCCACATTGCCGCTGGCGTCCAGGATCTGGATCGTCGGCGCGCCCTGCGCCGGCACCCCGATCCCCGCCCGCACCTGGCCCGCCCCGTCCCAGACCGAGATCCCGGCGCTGCCCACGCTGTCGATGCCGATGTCGGCGCGGGGCTGGCCGGTCGCGTCAAGCAGCGTGAGGGACACGCTCCCCGAGCGGGCCACTCCCAGGCGCGCGCGCACCGCGCCCGCCTCGTCCACCAGCTCGAACGCCTCCGTCCGCACCACGGGCGTGGCGCCGCCCTGGGTCAGCGATGCCGCCTGGCTTTCCACCGGGGCGCGCAGGCTGATGAGGCCGGCCGTCAGGGCGGCGCTCGCCAGAGCGGTCGCCAGCATGGGCGCGATAACTGCGCGCTGCATCAGAGTCTCCCTCCCCACCTGCGTGCTGGAATGGTACGCCGAGGTCAGCATACCGCGCCGCGCGAGGGCCAAGATAGGCGGGGCTGGCGGATTCCCGCAGAACACCTCGGCGCCCAGAAGTCTGTCCCGAGCGTGCGACGCCCGACCTGCTCGCCGGGGGCCGGGGGAGGCCCACCGCCCCACTAACGCTGCCTGGGCGGCCGGCGCTTCTTGACCCGCGCTCGGTGCCGCCCTATACTGCGGCCAGTCCACCCCGGCGGCGCGTCGGTGAGCCGCCTGTAGTGAGCACGCGAACAATCGCCGTGCCCAGGACGCCCGCCGCCAGGGGCAAGGAGCTGCCCGGGTTCAGAGTCGCGGCGTGGTCCGAGCGCCGCCGCCGAACTCCGGCGGCCGGTAGGCACAGCCGGTAGGGACGGAAGGTTGCGCGTGGCAGTGACGCGGTAGACGTCGGCCAGCCAGGAGGTGCGGATGCGCGGCGCCCGGGGAAACTCGCGCGCGCTCGTCGTAGGGCTGCTCTGGCTGTGCGCCTGTGCGCCGGCCGCGGCGCCCGCCTCGAGCCCGGCGCCCGCGGCTGCGACCGCGGCGCGCGCGGCCACCGCGCCAGCGCCGACGGCGTCAGCGCCATCGGCCGCGGTACCGTCCACTCCCCCGGTCGCCGCTCACGTGCGTATCGCCAGCCAGTTCGCCGCCACCGACGTGGGGCACTACATCGCCGTGGAGCGAGGGTACTACCGGCAGGAGGGCCTCGATGTCGAGCTGATCAACTTCGCTGACGCCTCCGAGATGATTCCGTCGCTCGCCACGGATCAGGTGGAAGTGGGCGGCATCGGTCCCAATCCCGCCACCTGGAACGCGGTAGCTCGCGGCGTGAAGCTGAAACTGGTCATGGACAAGGGCAGCGTGCGGCCGGGGATCGGCTACACCGCCCTGGTGATTCGGAAGGACGTTTACGACGCGGGGCGCGGCCGCAGCCTGACTGACCTGCGCGGGCTGCACATCGCCTTTACGCCGCCGGGCAAGGCGACCACGAACGCCATGCCGATGGCCGTGGGTATGGAGCGCACCGGCGCCTCGCTCGACGACCTGGTGATCGAGCCGCTGCCGTTCCCCGACATGGCCGCGGCGCTGGCTAACGGCTCGGTCGACGGGGCGATGATCGTCGAGCCGTTCCTGAGCCGGGTGCTGCGCCAGGGCACCGCCGTGCGGGTGATGGGCCTGGACGAGATGTACCCCGACTTCCCCATCGGCCAGGTGGGCTTCGCATCCGCGTTTTACGCGAACCGGCCGCTTGCAAAGGCGCTGGTGCGCGGCTACGTGCGCGCCGTGCGCGATTACGATAGCGCGATTGCCGGCCGCACGGGCGAGGCGGACCGCGCGCAGATCGACGAGATCCTGAGCCGCAACACGCGCATCGACGTCGCCACGGTGCACGAGATGGTACCTGTCGGGCTCAATCCCAACGGGCGCTTCAACGTGGCGGGCGTGCGCGACGCTTACCGCTGGTTCCGCGAACAAGGCTTCATCCCTGAGCCGGTGTCCGAGACGGCAATCAACGACCTGCTGGGCGTGGAGCTAGTGGACGAGGTGTTGGCCGAGATCGGCCGCGTCCCAGACTGACACCGTGATAGCCGGCAGAGGTGCCTCTCGCCGTGGGGCATCGCGGCCGGGGGAGGAGCAATTATGCCAGACACTCTGCGCGGCGCCGCCGCAATTGTCGGTATTGGCGAGCTGAAGCCGGAGCGTACGCGCCCAGGCCGCGACGCTATGAGCCTCCTCGCCGAGGCAGCCTACCTGGCGATCCAGGATGCCGGCCTCACCAAGCGCGACATCGACGGGATGGTCGTGGACGAGGGCATGGGCCCGGCCGGGTCCGGCTACTGCACGAAGATGGCCGAGCATATGGGCATCTTCCCGACCTGGGCGACCGGCTGCGACGCGCAGGGCGCCGCCGCCGTGGTGATGGCGCTCCAGGCGGCCGCCTACGTGAACGCCGGCCTCGCCACCTTCGTGCTCTGTGGCATGGGCACGGCCGTCGACCCGGCCGCCCGCCGCGCGCGGGGCTCCCCGCAGACCGACACGGCCACCACCGAGTTCCAGGTGCCCTTCGGTCCCACCCAGGGCGCCAACGGCTGGTATGCCATGATCGCCAAGCGCCACGAGGCGCTGTACGGCACGACCGTCGAGAAGCGCGCCAAGATCTCGGTGGATTTCCGCTACAACGCGAACCACAACCCGCTCGCCTACTTCCACGACACGCCGCTCACGGTCGAGGACGTGGTGAACTCGCGGATCGTGGCCGATCCGCTGCACCTGCTGGAGTGCGTGATGCCCTGCGCGGGCGGCGCCGCGTTCGTCGTGACCCGCGCGGACATCGCCCGCGGCATGCGCCACAGGCCCGCGTACATCCTGGGCGGCGGGCTCGGCATCCCGCGCAGCAACCTGACCCACCTGGGCGAGATCACGATCGCCCCGGTCGGCCGCGCGGCCAAGAAGGCCTTCGCGATGGCGGGCTACGGGCCGAACGACATGCAGGTGCTGGAGCTGTACGACTCGTTCACCATCACCGTCATCTGCGAGCTAGAGGACTCGGGGTTCTGCAAGAAGGGCGAGGGCGGCGACTGGATTCAGGCGCACGACCTGACCTTCAAGGGCGACCGCCCGACGAACACGCATGGCGGCCAGCTCTCCTGCGGCCAGGCGTCAACCGCGGGCGGCTGCGCCCAGGTCACCGAGGCCGTCCGCCAGATCCGCCGCGAGGCCGGCGCGCACCAGGTGCCCGGCCCGACCGACCTGATCTACGTGACCGGCTCAGGCGGGTCGTTCTCCCAGCAGTCGGCGATGGTGCTCGCCTCCGACGCCGCGCTGTAGCTTTTCAGAGGAGCATGGCTCATGAGCACTGCTACCGAGTACAAGAAGCCGCTGCCCACGCCCAGCGCGGTGAGCCGGCCCTTCTGGGACGCCGCTAAGGAGCACCGCCTCGTCTTTCAGCGCTGTCGGGCCTGCGGCACGCGCGTCTTCTACCCGCGCGACGTCTGCCCCGGCCCGGAGTGCTTCGGCATCGGCACCCTCGACTGGGTCGAGTCCAGCGGCAGAGGCTGGGTGTACGCGCATACGATCTCGTACCAGCCGGCTCATCCCGGCTTTGCTGACGACGTGCCCTACGTCCTGGCCATCATCGAGCTGGACGAGGGCGTGCGCATGAACAGCAACGTGGTGAACGTCGACCCGCACGAGGTCCGTATTGGCATGCGCGTCGAGGTCGTCTGGGACGATGTGACCGACGAGTTCACGCTGCCAAAGTTCCAGCCCTTGCGCGAGTAACGGCCGGGGGCGGCCTGAACTGAGTCGGCAGGCGCGGCGGCGCGTCGCGCGCCGGCCCCGCCACCGGCCATCTCGCGCCAGCGGGGGCACTACATGCGCGGCCAATTGCTCGGCGAAGTGATCTGCGCGCTCGTCCTCACGAGCTGGGGCCTTGCCTGCGCGGCGCCGCAGAGCGCCCCCGGCAGCCGCGAGAGCGCGCCCGCCGCCGCGGGCACGGCGGCATCGGCGATTCAGGGCGCGGGCGCGCCGACTGCCAGCGGCGCCCCGACCGCTGCGCCCGCGCCGCGGCAGTTCGATATGCCGCTCGTGTCCACGGCCGCGTCCATCGTGCCATTCTGGGTGGCCCAGGAGCAGGGGATCTTCGAGCGCTACGGCCTGGCCCCGACCCTCGTGCAGCTCCCGCCCGCCACGGCCGCCCAGGCGCTCAGCGCCGGCAGCGCGCCGATCGCCGCGGCCGGCGGGAGCGTCGTGAGCGCCTGGGTCGGTGGCTCGACGGACCTGGTGTTCGTCGCCGGCAACTCCAACAGGGCGCCGTACCGGGTCATCGTGCGGCCGGAGATCACGCGCATGGAGGACTTGCGCGGCAAGTCCGTCGGCCTCACGACGCCCGGCGCCAGCCCCTCCGTGGCCATGATCGAGGTGTTGCGCCGCTATGGCCTGGAGGCCGACCGCGACGTGACCTTTACCTACCTGCGCGACACCCAGGCGACCGTCGCGGGGCTGCTGAGCGGCGTCGTCGACGCCATCGCCACGAGCAGCCCCCAGGCCGAATACGCGCTGGCGGAGGGCAATCGGCTGCTGCTCGACATGCGCGACCTGAACGTTCCCATCCTCGGCCCCCAGCTCGCCACGACCCGCACCGTGGTGGAGCATGATCCCGATCTGGTGCGGCGCGTGCTGATGGCCTACGTCGAGGGCCTCCAGTACGCCCGCGATTATCCGGAGGATGGAATCGCCGCCGTCATGCGCAACGCGCGCATCGACGACCGCTCGCTCGCCGAGCTGGCCTACCGCGAGTACGCTCCGCTCTGGGACCCGCAGTTGTCCGAGGCAGCCGTCCAGACACTGCTGGACAACATGGACGTGCCGGCCGCCCGCACCGCCCGGCCCGCCGAGATGATGGACGACCGCTTCCTGCGGGAGCTGGAGGCCAGTGGCTGGCTCGCCGCCCACCTGCGGCCGCAATGATCGCCCGTTAGCACGCGGCAGCGGGGTCGAACGTCTCCCGAACGGCCTGGTGCCCGTCGTCGGCCAGGTACGCTTGCTCGCGGTAGACGCCGAGCGCCTGGAGGATCGGGGCGTCGCTGGCGGCGAACAGCACCGCGTCGCCGTCCGGCCCCGCCGCGTGCTCGTGCCAGCACCAGTTTGGCACGCAGAACGTGTCTGCGCGCCGCCAGTCGAAGCGCACGCCGCCAATTACGCTGTAGCCGCTGCCCTCGGCCACGTGGTAGATCGTGTTGGTGGTGTGGCGGTGCGCTTGTGTCCGCTGGCCGGCGGGCAAGAGGTGGACCGATGCGTCGATCGTCGGCATGACGGGCCCGCCAGTGCAGGGATTCGTGTAGTACAGCCCCCGCCCGTCGAAGGGATCGGCGTCGTCCGCGGTAAGCTTCGCTAGCGCCTCGCGTGTGGGGCCCCATTTATAGCTGAACAGCGGGGAATACGGTACGCCCGGCTGGCGCCCAACGACCGGCAGCAGCCCGCCCCCGCCGTAGCGCCGAAGGACCGCATCGCGCGGCGCCTCGGCTGGCTGGAGCCCCTTCGCCGCATCCCACTCCTCGTAGAAGCGCCAGTCCATCGCGCCGATCAACGGCGCGTCCAGCACGTCCAGCCAGAGCATCGGGCCGCTGCCGTCGTGCGTGTGGCCGTGCCACGACCAGGACGGCGTGATGACGAAATCGCCGGGGTCCATCGAGATCGGCTGGCCGTCGACGATCGTATAGGCGCCGTCGCCCTCGATGATGAAGCGCAGCGCGGCGTTCGTGTGGCGATGGCTGGGCGCCCGCTCGCCGGGATACACGAGCTGGATGGCCGAGACGAGCGTGCGCGTGGTGGCGGCGCGGCCCTTGAGCGATGGATTGGTCATCGTCATGGCGCGGCGCTCCGCGCCCTCGTCGCCTACCGGCATGACTTCCGCCGCCCTGAGCATACAGGCGCGGAGCTGCCGCCACTCCCACAGCCACGGCCGCACGTCCGCGCGCGGCTCGCTGCCGCCGCCCTCGCGCAGCCAGTGCGGGTGCAGCCACTGCCGCTCCGCCTCGGCATAGAACGCCTGCAGTGCCTCGCTCCTGCTGTCGACCGTGACCATCGGAGTTCCTCTCTGCCCGCGCCGACCACGCACGATATGCCGCGCGACCTGGCCCAGGTGCCGGCGCCGGAAGCTGCTACCGGTAGTATGCGCCATCACCCGGGTCGCCGCATTATCCCGCGGCCACCTGGGCCTGTCAAATCCCCTGAATGGAGGATGATCCGAGCCCCCGCGTCGCAGCAGGATGGAGGACGTGGCAGTGGTGCTACACTTTGCAGGCAGCCGCGGGCCGACGAGCGGTGTGGCTGACGACTCCGACACGGAGACGGCGAGTGCGAGCGAAGTGGCCACGCGCGCTAGCGGCAGCACTCCTGCTGCTGACGCTTTGTGCCGCTAGCAGCTCCGCCCAGGGCACGGCCCCCGCGCCCAAGCCGCCAGCACCCCGGCGCGAGCCGACCCCGCTGCCAGGGGAGCCAACCCTGGAAAGCGCGCTGGCCGGGGCGCTGCTCCGCGAGGCCGATGTGCCCGCCGGCCTGCGCCTTCAGACCGAGGCGAGCGGCCGCATCGCCGTCCCGGGGGTGAGCGGCCACCTGGTGACATTCGTCCACGCGGACGCCGGCCAGGCGCCAGAATTCGCGGACTTGCTCGATCTGCCCCCTGGGACAATCTTGCTGGTCAAGAATAGCGTTCAGCTAGTCACCACGGAAGCGCTCGTGCCCGGAGTGCTGGACTCGGTGATTCGGGGCGCCGAGGCCGCCGCCCGCGCCGCGGGCGCTGTCATCGATACCACGACCGACTACGAGGGGCTGCCGGTTGGCGACGAGTGTCGGGTCCACACGATGCACTATCACTTGCCGGGCTCGCCATCCGCATCGAGCGCCCTCGTGGCCTTCCGGCGGGGCGACGTCATCGCGGCGCTGAACGTCGAGGCCGCGGGCGACGACCCGCCCTTCGAACACGCCATGGAGCTAGCCCAGATCGTGGACGCCCGGCTGGCGGCCATCGTCGCGCCGGCCGACGCGCCACCGCCCGCAGCCACGCCCAGCCCGGCCCCGGTGACGCCCACGCCGCCGAGCGCCCACGTTTCCCATCGCCCCGCCGCGCCCGTCACGCTGGCCGTGGCGCCCCGGGTGCCGACCCCCGGCTTCACAGAGCTGACGATGCCCCATCAGAGGGGCGGCGATCGCAGACGGCGGCCCCTGCCGTCCGCTCAGCAGCCACGCTCTGTCCCCAATCCCGCATGTCGCGCCGGGCTTCTGGCACCGGTCCACTGGCCCAAGCAGCCGGCGGACTGACACCAGCTCTGATGACGGCATCAGCCGCTAGAGCGTCAGGGTGCTCACGCTCTCGATGTGGTAGGTCTGGGGAAACATGTCGATCGGCTCGACCTGCTGAAGGGCGTAGCCCCCAGCCACGAGCAGCCTCAGGTCGCGCGCGAGCGTGGCCGGGTCGCAGGAGACGTACACCAGCCGCGGCGGGCGCCGCGCCAGGATAGCGTCGAGCACGGCCGGGTGGCAGCCTACCCGCGCCGGGTCGAGCACGACGGCATCCACCGCGCCCTCCAGCTTCGGCAACACGTCCTCAGTCTTACCCTCCAGGAAGCGGACGTTCGGCAGGTCGCGCGCGTTGTGCGCGGCGTCGCGCACCGCCGCTGGCGACTCCTCGACGCCGATCACTTCGTCCGCCCGGCCGGCAAGCAGCGCCGCAAACGTGCCAACGCCGCAGTAGGCATCCACGACGCGTCCGAGCGGCTCGGCGCCCAGGCGGTCGAGCACGGTGAGCGCCAGCAGCTCGGCCATCGAGAACTCGCCCGTACGCTCCGCGAGCCAGGGCACGCGCAGCGCGTCCGGCAAAATGCGGCGCTCAGGCTTCGTGTTCACCTGGAAAAACGCCGACGGCGCGACGCGGAAGCGCCGGCCCAGCAGCTCCTCCTCCAGGTAGGGCTGCCCGGTGGGCAGCTCGGGGATAGCCGGCAGCGCCGGCTGCACGAGAAGCTGGTCCGTGCGAGCGCTGTAGCGAATCGTGACCTGGTGCGTCTCCAGGCCGGCGCAGCGCCGCTGCAGGATATCGAGCGCCCGGTTGATCGGCGGCATCATCAGCCAGCAGTAGTCGATACGCAATAGACGGTGCGTCTCCTTGCGCGTGAAGCCTAGCTCGCCGTAGCGGCGGCCCAGCGAGAAGCGCGCCTGGTTGCGGTACTCCCAGGGGCTCACCATGCCCAGCGTGGGGCGCACGTAGCGCTCGGCGTCCTCGAAGCCGCCGAGGCGCCGTAGCTGCTCGACGACGACGTGCTGCTTGTAGGCGAGCTGCGCGGGATACGCGACGTGCTGCCACTGGCAGCCGCCACAGGCGCCGAAGTACGTGCATGGCGGCGGGCGCCGCTCCGGCGCCGCGTGCAGGATCTCTAGCAGGCGCGTGCGCGCGTAGCCCTTCTTGGGCCGCTCCACGGCGACGCGCACGCGCTCGCCCGGGATAGCATACGGCACGAACACGACCTGGCCGTCCGCATGGCCAAGCGCCTCGCCGCCGAAGGCCATGTCGTCCAGCTCCAGCTCTAGCTCCTCGGCGACCACATTCGCCGCGGCGCGCTTGTGATGTCGGCTCATCCCATCCCAATCTTCGCCGGGTCGGCTTATGAACGCGGCGGCTGCTCGGGCGCCTGGCGATAAGACAGAAATACGTGGCTCGTTGCCGAGCCCGGGCGGCAGCGGACGAGCCGCTGCCCTACCTCGCTGCATGTCCCCGCGGGTCGCCCTCGCCGCGGCGCCCCGACTAGATTGTGCCATGCGCCCAGGCGCCGGCCCCACCCGGCCCTCAGCGCCCAGACGGCCTGGGCAGGCGCAACCGGGCCCGCGCCAGCTTCCCGGTGGCGGTGTGCGGCAGGCGCGCGACGACGTGGATAGCGCGCGGGACCTTGAAGGCCGCCAGGTGGCGCGCGCAGTGCCGGCGCAGCGTGGTGGGGTCGGCCGTCGCGCCCGGCCGCAGCACCACCAGCGCGGCCGGCGCCTGGCCCCAGCGCACGTGGGGCACTGGCACGACCGCGGCCTCCCGCACAGCCGGGTGCGCGGCCAGCACGCGCTCGATCTCGGCCGGCGCGACCTTGTCGCCGCCGCAGTCAATTAGCTCCTTCTGGCGCGCGACGATCCGCAGGTAGCCCCAGCGGTCCACCGTGGCCAGGTCGCCGGTGCGCAGCCAGCCGTCGGGCGTGAAGGCCGCCACCGTCTCCGCGGGGCGCTGCCAGTACCCGGCCATCACTAGTGGCCCAGCCACCTGCACCTCGCCGGTCGCCGCGCCATCGGCCGGCACCGAGCGTCCCACCGCGTCCACCACCCGCAGGCACGCGCCTGCCGTGGGGCGGCCAGCCGCGGCTTGCTGGCGCAGCCGCGCCTCGCGTGGCCACTCGTGCATTTCCGGCAGGAGCGTGGCGAGCGTGAGCACCGGCGAGGTCTCGGTAAGACCGTAGGAGCCGACGAACGTCGCGCCCAGCCGCGCCTCGGCCGCGGCGGCCAGCTCGGGCGTGGACGCGGCGCCGCCCACCACGAGCCAGCGCAGCGCCAGCTCCCGCGACGTCGGCCCGCGCGTCTCGACGAGCGCCCGCGCCATCGTCGGGACTACATAGGTCACGGTGGTCCGCCGCGCCGCTGCAAGCTCCAGCGTGGCGCGCGGCACGAACTTGCGGAGCACCACTTGCGTGGCACCGGCCATGACCGCCGCGTGAGGGAACCCCCAGCCGTTCGCGTGGAACAGGCTGAGCGCGTGCAGCACCATGTCGTCTGGACCGAGTTCAAGCGCCTCCCGCACCCCGGCGGCGTTGGCGATCAGGTTGCCTCCGGTGAGCATCGCCGCCCGCGGCTGGCCTGTCGAGCCACTGGTGTAGAACATCTCGGCCACACCCTGCTCGGTCGTCATCCCGTCCCGTACGCGCGAACCGTCCCTGTCCACGACGGGCGCCTCTGGCGCGGTGCCCTGGCCCGCGACGAGCGCCTCGTAGTCCAGCCAGCCGTCGCCGCCGTTCGCGCCGACGACCACCCGGACGGGGATGGCGGCCAGCGCCTCCGCGGGCAGGCGCCGCACCCACGCGGTGTCGACCAGGAGCGCCGTGGGCGCGGCGTCGCGCAACAGAGCGGCCAGCTCGGGCCGCGTGAGCCGGGCGTGCAGCGGCACCAGCACAGCGCCCGCCCAGGGCACGCCGAAGTAGGCTTCGAGCAAAGCGTGGCAGTTCGGGCCGAGATAGGCGACCCGGTCCCCCGGCGCCACGCCGCGCGCCGCGAGCGCCGCCGCCAGGCGCAGGGCGCGCTCGGCGAACGCCGCGTAGCTCAGCTCGATCGTGCCGCAGACGACGGCGAGCCGGCCGCCATCGGCGCGCGCCGCAGCCAGCAGGTAGTCCCCGACCTGGCAGCCCGCATCCGTAGGCGAGGGGAAGTCATCCGATTTGGCCACTGTACGGCGAGCCCGGGCATCCGGCGGCGCGGCGCCGTCGGGAGGCGGGGCAGCGCCGGGAACGAGCGACCTGCCGCGGCTCACGGCGCCGGCCACGCCTCGCCCCGCGCGCAAGCGGTGAGGAAGGCCGCCGCGTCGAAAAGCCCGCCGAGCGTGGGCGCGAGGGCCGCGCTCGCCCAGTCGCGCAGTCGCCCGAAGCGCAGCTCCTCGACGGCGATGCCGTCGTCCCAGGGCAGCACGCCGACGAGCGGCGCCTGCCCTAGCTCGCTGAGCAGCGCCGGGTTGGTGCGCGTGGCGAGGTCCACGGGCTCGCGCCAGGCGGAGAGCACGATGCCCAGCACGTCCAGCCCGCGGGCGCGGGCTGCCTCCAGCGTGAGGAGCGTGTGGTTCAGCGTTCCCAGCCCGGGTCGCGCCACGACGACGAGCGGCAGGCCGAGCATCCGCGCCAGGTCGGCCATGCTGTAGCCCTCGGCCAGCGGCACGAGCAGCCCGCCCGCGCCCTCCACTAGCACCACGTCGGAGGCCTGCTGCAGCCGCTCGAAGCGGTCGCGAATGACAGCCACGTCCAGCGTCGCGTGCTCGGCCCGCGCGGCGACGAGCGGCGCGGCGGGCTCGCGGAAGCAGTAGGTGCAGGCCAGCCCCGGCGGCTGGGGTGAGTCCAGGGCAGCGAGCACGAACTCGGCGTCGCCCGGCTGCCCCGGCGCTACGCCCGTCTGCGCCGGCTTCAGCACACCGACGCGCCGGCCGCCCTGCGCCAGCGCCCAGCCGATCGCCGCCGTCGCCACCGTCTTGCCCACCCCCGTGTCCGTCCCCGTCACAAACACCGCCCGCGCGCCGCTCGCGCCACGCGTCGCCGCCGAGGCCGCGGGCGCCGGGGAAGCTGGATGCTCGCTCATCGTCCGCCTCGCCAGTGGACCGCGCGGCGCGCTCCCGCGAACGCCGACACCGCGCGCTCGAGATGCGCCTCCGTGTGCGTCGCCATCAGCGTGACGCGCACCCGAGCCGTGCCGCGCGGCACCGCCGGCGGGCGGATGGCCGGCGCCCACACGCCACGCTCGCGCAGCGCCAGCGCCAAGTCGAGCGCCGTTTCGCTGTCGCCGACCAGCACAGGCAGAATAGCCGCGTCCGGCGGCAGCACCTCGTAGCCGAGGGCCACCAGTTCCTCGTGCAGCACTGCCACCAGCCGGCGCAGCCAGGCGCGGCGCTCCTCGTCGGCGCGCGCCACCCGCAGCGCCGCGACGGCCGCGCCCACCGCGCTCGGCGCGAGCGCCGTGTCGAACATGAAGGTCCGCGCGCGGTTGCGCAGGAAGTCGATCAGCCGCCGGCTGCCCGCCACAAAGCCGCCGACCGAGCCCAAGGCCTTGGAGAGCGTGCCCATCACGATCGGCACGCGCCCCCGCACGCCCATCAACTCGACGGCGCCGGCGCCACGGGCGCCGAGCACTCCTGTGGCATGGGCCTCGTCCACCATCAGCATGCAGCCCCAGCGCTCGGCCAGATCGCACAGCGCCGGTAGCGGCGCGAGGTCGCCGTCCATGCTGAACACCGAATCCGTCACGATCAGCCGTCGTCGCCCCGTGTGGCGCTCCAGCAGGTCGGCCAGGTGGTCCGGATCAGCGTGGTGATAGACGATCAGCCGCGCGCGCGACAGGAACGCCGCGTCCACGATCGAGGCGTGGTTCAGGCGGTCGCAGAAGATCACGTCGCCGGGGCCGACCAGCGCGCCAATCGTCCCGAGGTTCGCCAGGTAGCCGGAGCTGAACACAATCGCGGCTTCGGTCCCCTTGAGCGCCGCCAACTCGCTCTCTAGCTCGCGGTGGAGCACGGTGCTGCCCGAGACGAGGCGCGATGCCGCCGTGCTCGCGCCGTAGCGCCGCATCGCGTCGGCCGCGGCGTTCAGCACGCGCGGATCGGTTGCCAGCCCGAGATAATTGTTCGAGGCGAGCAGGAGGTACTTGCGTCCCTGGTAGACGATCTCCGGCTCGGGCGCGGTCTCGAAGTCGCTCAGCCCACGCAACAGGTGCCGCTGCCGCAGGTCCTCCAGCTCGGCGGTCAACCAGGCGAGCGAGGTGTCAGCCATCGGTCGTCAGCAGTCAGCAGCCAGCCGCGACGGGCGCCGCCCGCCGCTCACGCGCCCGTCACTTCGACGATGCTGGCGTAGGCAATATCGAGCAGGTCGTCTAGCTCCGCATCGGCGATGCTGAGCGGCGGCATGAGCACGATTACGTCCCCCAGCGGCCGCAGTACCGCGCCACGCCGCCGCGCCGCCCGGATCGCCCGCCCGCCGATCCGCGCCTCCGTGGGATAGGGTGCGCGCGTCGCGCGGTCGGCCACCAGCTCGATCCCCACCATGAAGCCGCACTGGCGCACCTCGCCGACGTGCGCGAGCGCCCGGAAGCGCTCCAGGCCGCGGCTCAGACGCTCGATCTTCGCCCCCAGCCGCTCGACCGTCCGCTCCTGTTCGAACAGGTCGAGGTTCGCCAGCGCCGCCGCGCAGCAGAGCGGATTACCCGTATAGGTATGGCCGTGGAATAGGTGCTTCATCTCGGCGTAGTCGCCGAGATAGGCATCGTAGATGGCCTGGGTCGTTAGCACGGCCGAGAGCGGCAGATAGCCCCCGGTGATGCCCTTGCCGACGACCAGCAGATCGGGCGTCACGCCCTCGTGCTCGCAGGCGAACAGGCGCCCGGTGCGCCCGAAGCCAGTCGCCACTTCGTCGGCGATGAGCAGCGAGCCGTGCGCGTCGCATAGCTCGCGCACACGCCGCAGGTAGCCCGGCGGCTGGGTGAGCATGCCCGCCGCGCCCTGCACCAGCGGCTCCACGATCACGGCCGCTACCTCGTCGCGGTGTGCCGCGAGCAGCCGCCCCAGCTCCTCCACGCAGGCGGGATGGCCGCCCAGCCCCACGGGGACCGCCCCGTTCTGTTCCCCCCCAAGATTGGGGGGGCTAGGGGGGGCCACCCCGGTGCAACCCGGATATTCCAGCCCAAGCGGGCAGCGGTAGCAGTAGGGCGAGGGCGCGTGCAGCACCGGGAACAGCAGCGGCGCGAAGCGGGCGTGGAACTCGTCGATGCCGCCGACGCTCACCGCGCCCAGCGTGTCGCCGTGGTAGGCGTTCTGCAGGCTCAGGAAGCGGGTGCGGCGCGTCTCGCCCTTGAGCTGCCAGTACTGGAACGCCATCTTCAGCGCGATCTCGACGGCGCTCGCCCCGTTCTCGGCGTAGAAGACCTTGGTGAGGCCAGGCGGGGCGATGGCGACGAGCCGCCGCGCCAGCTCGATGGACGGCACGTTCGCGATGCCGAGCAACGTGCTGTGCGCGATGCGCCCGAGCTGCGCGACGATCGCCGCATCCAGCTCGGGCTTCCGGTGGCCGTGCACCGTAACCCACAGCGACGACACGCCGTCCAGGTAGCGGCGGCCGTCCACGTCGAAGAGGTAGCTCCCCTCGCCCGCCGCGACGATCAGCGGCTCCTCGGCCGTGTACTCGGCCATCTGCGTGAAAGGATGCCAGACGTAGGCCTTGTCGTCGGCCGCCAGCGCGGGGTAGGCCCCGCCTGCTGCGCCCTCTTGTAGGGGCGCTGCTTGCTGCGCCCTGATGGATGCGGTGTTCGTCGATGCCTCGATGCTCATAGATTGCTACTCGGCGCCGCGCTTCACGGGCATCTCGAGGTCGATCAGCATCTGGCGGTCCTCGGCCGGGTCGCGGCCCACGGTGGTCAGGTAGTTGCCGACGATCAGCCCGTTGGCGCCCGCGAGCAGCCCCATCGCCTGCAGGTCGCGCAGCACGACCTCGCGGCCACCGGCGTAGCGCAGCAGCTTGTCGGGGAAGACGAGCCGGAAGACGGCCAGGCCCCGCAGCGCCTCCAGTGGCGCCAGCAGCGGCCGGTCGGCCAGCGGCGTGTTCGGGCGCGGGTTCAGGAAGTTGATCGGGATCTCGTCCGGGTCCAGCGCGAGCAGGTCGTAGGCCAGCTCCACGCGCTGGCGCGGCGTCTCGCCCATGCCCAGGATGCCGCCCGAGCACAGCTCCATGCCGGCTTCCTTCGCGAGCTGGCAGGTGCGGAAGCGGTCGTCGAAGCTGTGCGTCGTGCAGATGGTGGGGAAGAAGCTGCGGCAGGCTTCGAGGTTGTGGTTGTACATCTCGACGCCCGCGTCCACGAGCTGCCGCGCCTGCTCAGGCGTCAGCAGGCCGAGCGAGCACGACACCTTCAGCCGCGTGGCCCGCTGGATGCTCGCCACCGCCTCCAGCACCTCGGCCATCAGCCGCGGCCCCGGCCCGCGCACGGCGACGACGATGCAGAAGTGGCTGGCGCCCTCGGCCTCGCTGCGCCGCGCCGCCTCCGTCACCTGGGCCACGTCGAGGAAGGCGTAGGTAGCGATGGGGCTGTGGTGGCGCGCGGCCTGCGAGCAGAAGGCGCAGTCCTCCGAGCAGCCACCGCTCTTCGCGTTCAGCAGCGACTCCAGTTCCACGTCCGGGCCGCAGTAGGCGAGCCGCACGCGGTGCGCGAGCGCGACGAGGGCCGGCGTGTGGGCGGCGTCCAGCTCGATGAGGCGCACGGCCTGCTCGAAGGGCAGCGGCTCCCGCACGTCGAGCAGTTGCCGCTCGACCGCGGCGAGCAGGGCGGCCGGATCGTCGGGGATCGCGCCATCGGGCTGGGGTCCGCGCTGCGTCGCGCTATCGTGGACGCGCTGCATAGCCACTCCAGAAACGAGGCTTCGGGGACAACTGCCGCCCGGCCAGTCAAGCGTAGGGGTCGGCCGGGCGGCTTGTCAAGCCAGCGCGCCTCGCTCCCTTCCGGCTGGGAGCCGCTGAGCGTGCGCGGCCGGCTGCGGCGCCGCGAGCCGCATTACGTGGGCGGCGGGGTATCCAGCACCCACGGCGCCGTAGCAACCCGATTCGCCACAAGGAAAGGACTTCACCGCCCCTCCAGGCGAACGGCGTTGGTCGGGCTTCGGACCTACGAACGCTCAGCGGCGCAGTGGCTGCATCACATTGCGGGCGAAGGCTTCCATGGCGGCCAGGCGGGACTCGCCGTTGACGCCATAGGGGCGCACGGTGATCTCGTCCACGCCGCCGGCGAACAGCTCCTCGGCGCGGGCGATGCACTCCTCCGGCGTGCCGGCCATGGCGAACTCCGTAACCGCACCGTCGGGCACGGCCTGGGCGAACTTCGCGTTGGCGCTCGGGCTCATGTGCTCGTAGGCGTCGTACACCGCGCGCACCGCCGCGCCCGCCTCGCGCGACACCTCGCTCACCGGCCATTGGGGCTTCAGCAGCGCCACCGCGACGTGCGCCTTCACCGCGGCGAGCGCCGCCGCCCGGTCGCGGCTCACGGCGCAGGGAATTGTGATGTAGGTGCGGAAGGGCGCCGCGACCCGGCCGCCCGCCTCGCGCCCTGCTCGCACGCAGCCCTGCATCTGCGCCAGCACGTCGCCGCCGAAGACGACCGATTGCAGCATCACGCCGTCGCCGATCTCGCCCGCCAGCCGCAGCATCTTCGGCCCGGAGGCGGGGATGACTACCGGCGGGCAGCCGCCCGGCTTGCCGAACGCCAGCCGGATCTGGCCGCCCTCGCCGGGCACCGCCTCGCCGTTGCACAGCGCACGGACGTACGCCACGAAGCGCCGCAGCTCCGCACGCGACACGGGCGCCTGGCCCATCATCCGCAGCGAGGTGAAGCCCACGCCGACGCCCAGGATGGTGCGGCCGCGCGTCAGCTCCTGCAGGGTCATGATGGCGCTCGCCGTCACCGCCGGGTGCCGCGTGACGGGGTTCGTCACCCCGGTCGCCAGCGCGACGCGCGAGGTAGTGGCCGCCGCCGCACCGAGCATCACGTACAGGTCGCGCCAGATGAGCTGCGAGTCGCCCAGCCAGACCGAGGCGTAGCCCAGCCGCTCGGCAAGCTGGATCTCCTCCAGCAGCGTCGGGGCGTCCGTGTAGCCGTACAGCTCGATGCCGAATGCGCGCGCGCTCATCTTGGTGCCTCCCAGCAACAGTATTGTTCAGGAAGGGGACGTGCCCCTACACTCCCGGATCACACGATGCGCTGGGCATCAGAATTTGTCGACGACGAAGCCGAGCAGGATCAGGCCGAGCAGCACGCTGCTAACCAGGAAGCTCCACTCGGCGGCCCGGTGGCAGCGCAGGTTCCGCTGCCGCACGGCCCAGTAGGCCAGGCCGCTAGCGATCAGGTAGCCGAAGGCCGCCGCCGCCAGGAGATTATCGGCGAGCAGCGGGCCCACGGTCGCCTGCTCGACGCGGACAATGGCGCAGCCGGCCAGGCACGTCCCGGTCAGCGTCACCGACATCGTGAGAATCTGCGTCGAGACGTCGTAGCGGGCGCGGGCCTCGTCGGACATCGGCCGGGCCTCCGGACAGCGGGACGCGCGGGACTATACCGTTTGACCCGCGCCGGATGCCCGTGCTATCGTCCGCCGAACCTGCTCCGCGGGAGGCGGCGATGGGCTGGCGGGACTTTCGGGACTTCCTGGCCGAGCTCGAGCAGCGCGGCATGGTGCGCCACGTCGCGGGCGCCGATCCCGACCTGGAGATCGGCACGCTCGTCGAGCTGATGTGCGAGCGCATGGGGCCGATGCTGCTCTTCGACCAGATCAAGGGCTTCCCGCCCGGCTACCGCATCGCCGGGAAGCCCTACGCCACGCCGGCCCGCGCGGCCATCGCGCTCGGCCTGGACGATCAGCTCCCGCCGCTCGCGCTGGTGAAAGCCTGGAAGGCGAAGGCCGCCGCCTATCGCCCGATCCCGCCCGTTACGGTCTCGTCGGGCGCCGTGCTGCAGAACGTCTTCGAGGACGACGCGGTAGACCTCACCCGCGTCCCCGTCCCGCGCTGGCACGAGGGCGACGGCGGCTTGTACCTCGGCACCGGCTGCGCGGTCATCACGCGCGACCCCGACGAGGGCTGGGTCAACGCCGGCGCGTACCGCTGCATGCTCCACGACGCGCGCACCACGGGCATCGACATCGCGCCCTACCACCACGGCAACCTGCACTTTCGCAAGTGGTGGGCGCAAGGCAAGAGCTGTCCCATCGCCGTCGCCGTCAGCCCCGATCCCGCCCTGTTCTTCACGGCCAGCAACGGCCTGCCCTGGGGGAGCAGCGAGTTCGACTTCGCCGGCTACATCCGTGGCGAGCCGCTGGAGACCGTCCCCGGCCTGAAGACGGGCCTGCCGATTCCGGCCACGGCCGAACTAGTCTTCGAGGGTGAGGTGCCGCCCCCGGAGGTGGAGCAGCGCGTCGAGGGGCCCTTTGGCGAGTTCACCGGCTACTACGCCGGCGGTGAGAAGCTGCGGCCGATTATCCGCGTGCAGGCGCTCTACCACCGCACCGATCCCATCTTGCAGGGCGATCCGCCGCTCAAGCCCCCGGTGGCCCACTGGGGCGGCATCGCCTCGGGCAGCGTCCAGCGCGTCTGGGACGGGCTGGAGAAGTCAGGCATCCCGGGCATCGTTGGCGTCTACGACACGCTCGGCGGCGAGGGTGGCCTGGTCCTGACCGTCGCCATCCGGCAGCAATACGCTGGCCACGCGCGCCAGGTCGGGCGCGTCGCCTCCGCGCTCGTCCACGCCTTCTACCACCTCATCGTCGTCGTGGACGAGGACATCGATCCGTCGCGGCCCGAGGACGTGCTGTGGGCCATCTCGACGCGCGCCGACCCGGCCGCCGCCTTCGAGATCCACCCCGAGTGCCCGTCGCACACGCTCGACCCCACGCTGCCACCCGACAAGCGCGCCCGCAACGAGATGACGACCAACCGCGCGGTCGTCATTGCCTGCCGCCCCTGGCAGTGGAAAGACCAGTTCCCGCCCGTCAGCCGCGCCAGCGACGCCCTGCGCGACGAGACGCTGGCGAAATGGCGGAGCCTGTTCGCCTGACCGAGCCGCCCCACGCTGGCGCCCGCCCAGGTGGTTATGTCGCGCTCCCCCCGGGCAGGTCGGCGTCCGTCAGCGACGCAAGCCCCTCGCGCAGCGCGTAGAGCGCCGCCTGCGTGCGGCTGGCCAACTGCAGCTTACGCAGGATCGCGCTCACGTGGCTGCGCACGGTGGCCTCGCCGACCACGAGCGTGTCGGCGATCTCGTGGTTGCTCATCCCGCGGGCGAGCAGCCGCAGCACCTCCAGCTCGCGCGCGGAAAGCGGCTCGGCGGTCGGCGGCCGCGCGGGCTGCGCGGGACGCTGCAGCTCTTGTAGCACCATGCGCGCGATGGTGGGGTGAAGCACTGTCTCGCCCCGCTGGGCCTGGCGAATGGCGTGCGCGACCTCTTCCGGCGCGGAGTGCTTCAGGAGATAGCCGACGGCGCCGGCCTTCAGCGCCGGGAATACGTCCTCCTCGGCGGCGTGGCTGGTCAGCACGACGATCTTGGCACCCGGATGGCGCTCGGCAATCTGGCGCGTCGCCTCGACTCCGCCCATCCCGGGCATCTCCAGGTCCATGAGCGTGATGTCAGGCCGCAGTCGCGCCACGAGCCGCACGGCCTCCTCGCCATCCCCCGCCTCGCCGACGACCTGGATGCCCGGCTCCCGGTCCAACAGGGCACGTACGCCCTTCCGCACCACGGCGTGGTCGTCCACGAGCACGACCCGAATCGCGGCTTCACGCTCACCGCTCATCGCGGCAACTCGACCCGTACGCGCGTCCCGGCGCCCGGAGCGCTTTCGACATGGAGCCTGCCGCCCAGCCGCTCGGCGCGCTCCCGCATCCCCCGCAGACCCAACCCGGCGCCGCCGCTCAACGCTGGCTCGAAGCCTATGCCGTCGTCGGCCACCTCCAGGAACGCTCGGCCGCCGCAGGTGTCCAGCCGCACGGTGACATGGTTAGCATGCGCGTGCCGCAACACGTTGTTTAGCGCCTCCTGCGCCAGCCGGTACAGCTCCTGCTCCGTCTCGGGCGGCAGTCGCGCCGCGCCATCGCCCTGGAGCTCCGTGATAAGCCCCGCCCGCGCCTCCACAGCCTGAAGCCGCGCTTGAAGCGCCCCGGCCAGGCCGCGCTCCTCCAGGAGCGGCGGCCGCAGATCAAGTAAGAGGAGCCGCATCTCCCGCAGCGCGTCCTGAACGGTCTCGCGGATTTCCTGGAGGTTCGCCGCCGCGGGGGTGGCGTCGCCGTCCGCCAGCGCGCGTCCGGCCGCCTCCGCATAGAGGGATATGCCATACAGCGCCTGCGTCACGGAGTCGTGCAGCTCGCGGGCCAGGCGCTGCCGCTCCTCCAGCACTGCCGCCTGGCGCGCGCGCTCGTGCAGCCGCGCGTTCTCGACCGCGACCGCAGCCTGGCGGGCGATCGCCAGCGCGAGCGAGGCGTCGCGCGGGCCGTAGGCGCGCGGCGCGGGGTTCGTGATGCTAAGCAGGCCGATGATCCGGCCGCGCACCACGAGCGGCACCCACATCACCGAGCGGATGAAGCTGTACGTCGTGTCCAGCTCGATCTCGCCGACCAGGCGGCGGAACATGCGCGCCTCGGCGCTCGCGCCGCGCACGTCCGCGATGACGATCGGCACGTCGCGGCTCAGCCGGTCCCAATGCGGGCCGAAGTCCGCTACCGCGTAGCGGATCGAGCGGGCGATCTCGGCCGTGAACGAGGGCGGCCCGCGCCAGTGGGCGAACGCCAAGGTCTCCCCGGCCGGATCGAGGACGAGGATCGCCGTGCCGGTGTAGTCCACCACCGTGCCGAGGTGGTCCAGCAGCAGCTCGAGCAGCGGCCGCAGCTCCAGCGTGGAGGCGAGGTCGCGGGCCGCGTCGAGCAGCGCCGCGACCTCGGGGCCTAGCGTGTCCGTCTCCATGCGGGAAGCCCTCGCACGGAGCGTGCCGGGAACGCCGGCTAGCGCCGCCGAAGGGCTCGGCCCGCTCCAACAAATGTTGGAGCCCGGATCATCGAATCGCGGTCCATCATTCCGCCGCGCGACGGATGCCGGGCGGACGGGTGAGGCCGGATACTGTGAGCACCAAGTCACACAAGCAGGTGGACGTCCCTATGACACAGCAGCCTCTTCGATCCGTCGCCCGGCTGTCCCGGCGGCTCCTGAAGCCTCTGGGGTATGCGCTCGCCTTTCTGTTGCCGCCACTCATCGTCATCGCGATCGCCCAGGCGGCCATTATCGTCCGGGCCCAAAACCCGTCGCAGCCGGCAGCCGTCGACCAGCCGCTGCCCGCGCCCCCCACGCACGACCCGGCCAAGCGCACGGCGGTAATCGTGGCCGGCAACGCGGCCACCGAGAGTAGCGACCTGCTTGGCCCGTACGAAGTGCTCGCCGCGTCGGGCGCCTTCAACGTGTACCTCGTCGCGCCCGAGCGGCGCCTGACGCCGCTGGTGCCGCAGCCGCACTGCTGCGGCCCCCTCGACGTGATGCCCCATTACTCGTTCGCCGAGTACGACCGCGTGATCGGGGCGGCCCCGGACCTGGTGGTCGTCCCCTTCATCCCGTTCGCCGATACCGCGGATGCTGCCGTCCTGGCCTGGCTGCGCGAGCGGCCCGGCGAGCAGACGGTGATCCTCTCGATCTGCGGCGGCGCCAAGATGGTCGCCGACGCCGGCCTGCTGGCGGGCCACCAGGCCACCTCGCACGCCACCAACCTGCCGATCCTGGCGCAGACCCATCCCGAGGTCACCTGGGTGCGCGGCGTCCGCTACGTGGACGACGGCCGCTTCATCTCGTCGGCGGGCGTGACCTCGGGCGTGGACGCGACGCTGCACACGCTCGAGCGCTTCGTCGGCCGCGAGGCCGCCGAGGCGACCGCCGCCCACGTCGGCTACCCCTACACGCAGTTTCTCACCGACCCCACCTGGCAGGTGCCGGACGACGGCCTCCTGGCCCGGCCCGGTCCCCTCGACATCGCGGTCTGGCCCAACGCCTTCCGCTGGCATCGTACCCAGATCGGCGTCGTCCTCTACTCGGGCGTGCGGGAGATCGAGCTGGCCTCGATCATCGACGCCTACCCGCGGTCGACCTCGACCGACGTGCAGACGCTTGGGCTAGAGCGGATGTTTGTGCGCACGCGCCACGGGCTTGACCTGCTGCCCCGCTTCGACCTGGCGTCGGCGCCCCCGCTGGACCGGGTACTGCTGCCGGGGCAGCCCACCCCCGACGTCGCTGGTCCCGTCGACAGTTGGGCGGCCACCCGCGTGCGCCGAGGCGCCGAGCGCATCCACGCATCGGGCGACTACCCCTACGACGTGACATTCCGCGATCTGGCGCGGCAGGAGACACGACTGGTCGCGCTGAGCGCCGCGCGTTGGCTGGAGTACCCGATCACGCCGGAGGCGCTGGAGGGCCGCGACTGGGACCCCGCACTGCTCCTGCGCGCCGCGGCGCTCGGGACGCTCGGGGTCCTCGTCGCCATAGGTGTGGGGCGTCTCCGGGGCAAACGGGCTCGCCTCCGTGTCTGGCAACAGACGATGGCGGCGGCCCCGCCCGCGACGAGGCAGGGGCAGAAGCCCACCACGATCTAACAGGCAGGCCCCCCGGCCGTTGGGCCGGGGGGCCTTGCTGCTACTCCACGGGCACGAAGATGCACAGGCGCGGCTCGTCGCCAACGGCCTTGGAGAGATGGCCCTTGCCCGTCACGTCCTCGACCAGCAGCACCTCGCCCGCGCGGATGACGCGGCTCTCGCCGTCGCTCGCCGTGATCTCGACCGCGCCGGTCAGGTTGATGATGTACTGGCGGCGCGGCGCCGGGTGCCAGTCGAGGTCGTAGCTCGGCTCCACCTCGCGGAAGATGATGCCGTTCGCGGGGAAGCGCTTCGACAGCTTGCTGCCCCGCGCCTGGTCCACCCACTCGATCTCCAGGTCCTCGAAGTGCGACTCGCCGTTAGCGTCGGGATACAGGTGGTGAATCCTCATCATCGCCTCCTCGCGCTGCTGGAGGACCAAGGACGCTTGGGGATATCCCCAATCCCCCGCTTCGCCGCGACTAGACTAACTATATGTATGGCTCGCCGCCGGAGATGTAGGTGCCCAGGACGTTGCCGCTGGTGATCGGCAAGAGCAGGCAGGACGGATGGGCGGCGTCGTGGTACACGCTGATGCGAGCCGGCATCTGGCGGCGGATGTGGCCCGCGGCGATGGCCTCCAGCGAGTGCGCCGGCTCGTCGTCGGTGCAGGAGATGCGCAGCTTGAGGCGCGAGCCGCCCGCAAACAGGTTGGCCGTCGGCACGATCGGGATCTGGAACTCGTAGACCTCGCCGGGGACTAGCGGCTCCGCGTGGTCGTGCGGGTGGTAGGGCAGCCAGGGAGTAGATCGCTCGGGATCCACGGCACGGTGCGAGCCGCGCAGCCAGCCGCGGGTCAAGATGCGCTCCTTCCCGCTCGGGTCCACTTCACGCAGGCTGATGAACCACAGCACGTCATCGGCCGTCGTCGATGCATAGAGCCGGAGCACCGCCGGGCCGATGACCTCGGTCTCTTCCACCAACCTCGGCGTCGTGAACTCCAGGTAGCCACGGCTCCAGGGCGAGTCGGAGAAGGTCGTATAGCCCTCGCCGGGGTATAGCTCGTGCTCCCAGAGCAGGCCGTTCTCATGCAGGTAGAACGGCGTCCACTTCGTCTCAGGCAGCGGCCACTCGTCGGCGCTCTTCCAGCGATGCGTGCCCATCAGGAACAGGCGGATCGGCGGCTCGTCCATGATGCGCGTGTCGATGCCCTTCAGCCAATAGTCGAACCAGCGCAGCGACTCGTACTGGAGCTGGTAGACCGGTCGGTCGAGGTACGCCTGCGGGCCGAGAATCATTTTCTTCGGGCCGCGGAGGCCTTCCCAGCTCCGGAAGGCGCCGGGCAGGTGTAGGCCGTAGAGGGACCAGTCCGCGCCGATGTAGGCCGGCACGTCAATCGTCTCGTACTTCAGGCGGCGCTTGTCCCAGAACGGCCCGTCGGTCGGGTTCACGACGATGTCCGAGAGCAGCGCGGCCGTCGGCTCGTCCACGTTCCGCAGCGCCGCCACCAGCTCGGGGATGGCGCGCAGGTCGGGGTCTTGCAGCGCTCGCGCGATAGCGGCGCGGTAGCGCTCCTCGCCCCACTCGCGGCGCGCCTCGCTCTCGTAGCGGCAGTTGTAGAGGGAGCCACGGCCCCAGTGGATCGCCCAGTTCTTGTTCAGGATGCCGCCGTGGTAGAAGGAGTCGCGGTACTGGTCGGTGGACGCCCAGGGCGAGAAGATGCACTTCAGATGGGGCGGATTCAGCGCGGCGACGAAGAGCTGAATCCGCGCGAAGTACGACACCCCGAACATGCCCACGTTGCCGTCGCACCACGGCTGGCTAGCGGCCCACTCGATCAGCTCGTAGCCGTCCTGGCACTCGCGGCGGTCGAGGAACTGATAGGTGCCGCCTGAACTCCCGGTGCCGCGCACGTTAGCGATGACGTGGACGTAGCCACGGCGGACGAAGAACGACGAGTCGCCCGCCTCGAGGAAGCCGTTCCCCTTCTCCTGGCCCGCGCGCAGCCCGATCGCCGAGAAGCCCGCCGCGCCGATTGGCGCCCACTGCGCGACCGGATCGTACGGGTGCATGCCGATGATCGCCGGAAACTGCCCCACCGCGTCCGGGCGGAAGATCGTCGCCTGCAGCTCGACGCCGTCGCTCATGCGCACCCGCACGTCGTGCTCGGCGCGCACCCCGTACTGCCGCTCCGACGTGTGCCAGGTCTTGCCGAACATCGCCCCCTCCTCACAACCCTGCCAGTGTAGGCGCCTCGCGCCGGCGCGTCCACACAGGAGTCGTGCGGTCGCCAGCGGACGATCGCCGGCTCAGACGGTGACTGGCAGCGCCTGGACCTGGCGCACGTTGAAGTTGTTCACGTACTCTACGTCGGTCGTCGCGAGCGCCAGATTCGGGCAGCGCCGCAGGAGCGTCCCGAAGAAGATCTCGCCCTCCAGCCGCGCCAGCGCCACGCCCAGGCAGAAGTGGAAGCCGTGGCCGAAGGCCAGCGGCCACCCCACCGCCCGCCCCACGTCGAGCCGGTCGGGATCGGGGTAGCGCGCCGGGTCGCGGTTGGCGGCCGCCAGCACCAGCAGCACGACCTGGTCCTTCTGGATCGCCTTGCTCCCGATCGTCAGGTCCTCCAGCGTCACGCGGCGGATGAACTGGTTCGGCGTCACGTACCGCGCCAGCTCTTCGACCGCATTGGGCACCAGCGTCGGGTCGTTCCGCAGGCGCTGCCACTGGTCGGGGTGTTGCAGGAGCGCGAGGGTGCCGCAGCCGAGCAAGCCGGTCAGGTTCTCGTGGCCGGCGATGAGGAAGAGCACGACGTTGGCGAACAACTCGTCCTCGCTCAGCCGCTCGCCGGCGGCCTCCGCCTGCACCAGCGCGCCCAGCAGGTCGGCCCGCGGCTGGGCGCGCGCCTGGGCGACGAGATCGCGTACGTAGCGGCTCAGCGCCTCGCCGCTCTGGCGCGCTTGCTCCACATCGGCGGTCGGGAGGGTCGCCGGATCGCGGCCGAATGGCACCAGGAACTCGTCGCACCAACGCTTGATCTGGTCGCGGTCTTCCTGAGGGAAGCCGAGCAACAGCGCCAGCACCGCCAGCGGGAACGGATAGGCTAGGTCGCGCGCGAGGTCGAAGCGCCCCCGCGCCACCAGCGGCTCGAGCAGGCCGTCGAGTAGCGCCTGGATGCGCGGCCGCATCGGATCGATCGTCTGGGGAGTGAATGCTTTGCTGACCAGCTCGCGCAGTCGCGTGTGCCGCGGCGGGTCGGTAAACACCAGGCTGTTGGCCACGAAGGTGTAGATGGCTTCGAGGGTCTCCCACCCCGCGGTGATCTGGCCGCCGGCGGCCTGGGCCGAGCCCGGCAGGGCCGTGCCGAAGGTGTTGGACAGGCGCGCGTCGCGCAGCGCGGCGTCCACGTCGGCGTAGCGCGTGAGCAGCCAGGCGCCCATCGGCGCGAACCAGTGCACGGGATCGGCGGCCCGCAGCCGGGCGTACGCGGTGTAGGGATCGGCCAGCATCGCCGGGGCGAACAGTCCGGCGTCGGGGTCCTGGCTTGGCGAGGCGGTCACGGTTGCCACTCCTCCACGCAATAGTAGGCGCCACGAGGCCGCGCTGCTCCATGATACTGGCCCACACTCCCAGTCCTCTACACGCGTCGTCCTTCCGCTTCTCTGCGCGAGGCACTCCAGGCGCGCCGGGCCGGCTCCGTGCCGTACCTGCCCTACCCTGTTGCTGGGCCAGCCCGGTGCGGGCGCGCGCACCAGGGTGCGGCGGCAACTATAATCCACGCACGGGCGCGCGCCCGCATGGCGGATGGCGAAGGAGGTGCGACGATGGCCACGACAGTGGTAGGGCGCCCCAAGACGCTGGAGGAGTCCAAAGACTACCTGCGGCGGCGGCTGGCCGCACGGCTGAACCCGCTGATCGTGCAGGACGAGCAGGCGGCCGCCGCGGGTATCGCGCGCCTGGAGAGCCTGGACTCAGACCACTGGGCCAGCGTGTGGTCAGAGATCGGCGCGCGCTTCGAGGAGCAGGCCCGCGCCGCCGAGGCCCGGGGCGACAAGGCTGCCGCCGACGCCGCCTACTTCCAGGCCTACGCGTTCTACTTCCTCGGCCGCTTCCCCTGCCCCAACACCGCCGCCAAGCGCGAGAACGCCGTGAAGGCGCGGCAACTTTACCTGCGGGCCGCACAAGCGTTCGACCCGCCGCTGGAGCGCGTGGCGATCCCGTTTGCCGGTCGCCCGGGCGAGGGCTCCGAGGTGATCGTCCACGTCCGCAAGCCAAAGGGCGTCGAGCGGCCACCGGTGCTGGTGAACTGGGGCGGGGTGGACAGCTTCAAGGAGGAGCGCAACCACGTGGCCGAGCCGTTCCTGAAAGCCGGCTTCGCCGTCGTGTCCGTGGACATGCCGGGCACTGGCGAGTCGCCCGTGCTTGGCTCGGTGGACGCCGAGCGCCAGTTCACGCCGGTCTTCGACTGGGTGCGGGCGCAGCCCGACCTCGACGGCCAGCGGATCGTCTGCGTGGGCGGCTCGTTCGGCGGCTACTGGGCGAACAAGGTCGCCCACACACACCGCGAGTACCTGGCCGGCGTGTGCTGCTGGGGCGGGGGCGCTCATCTGGTGTTCCAGCCAGAGTGGACCGCGAAGTCGCGCTACGCCGACAGCTACCTGAGCGACCTCACCGAGTCGCGCGGCAACAGCCTGGGCATTCATAGTTACGACGAGTACGTCGCGTTCGTGCCGCGCCTCTCGCTGCTGGAGCAGGGCCTGGTGGACGGCCACTGCGCGCCGCTGCTGCTGGTGAACGGTAAGAACGACACGCAGACGCCGATCGAGGACTTCTACTTCCTGATGGAGCACGGCGACCCGAAAGCGTGTCGGGTGTTCCCGGGCGGCCACATGGGCAACACCCCCGACACGATGCCAACCATCGTCCACTGGCTGCGCGCCCGCGTGGACGGCCGCTGACCAGAGGCCAGGGGTGGAAGCCGAGGGCCAGGAGCAACGGAGTACGGCGGGGGACGAGCCACTGCCGCTCGGCCGGGACCGTTACCGATAGGGAAAACATGACGGACGGCGCGCGCAAGGTCATCGTCCTCGCGGCGGGAGTTGGGACCCGCAGTGGCGACACGCACCGCGTGTTTTCGGGGTTCCGCGGCTTCATGGAGGGGGACGCGGGGTTCGCGCCGCAGGACTTTTTGGAGGCCACCTTCGCCGGAGTTTACGATGGCGGGCGCTGGGTACGCCCAGCCCACTACGACCTCAGCGCCTTCGAGGCGCCGCTGGCCGCGAGCATCGCGAACTGCGCGGAGGCGCTGCGGCACGAAGCCGAGCGCCGGCCGTCCGACACGGAATGGCACCTGGTGGGCTTCAGCTTTGGCGGCCTGGTATTGCTGGAGGCCGCGATCGCCCTGTGGCGCCGTGAGCCGGCCGCTTGGGCGCGGCGCCTCCGCACGATCACGACGCTGAGCAGTCCACTAAATGGCATTAGCCTCGGGGAGCTGCGCTGGCTGGGCGAGCTATTCGGCCCCGGGGCGGTGAGCGCGGAGCTGAGCGCGCTGGCCGAGGACCCGGGCCATCGCCGCCGGCTGGCGGGCGAGGTGGCCGCCCTTCGCGCGGCCGGCGTGACGGTGACTACGTTGGCCGAGGCGGACGACGCGGTCGTCCAACCGGAGGACGCGATCGTGGGGCCGGTCGCGCCGGCGCTGGTGGTGGAGTGCGCGTCCAGCCCCGCCGCCTCGGTGGTAGCGCGCCACCTGGGGCACGGGCGCATCGTGAACGACCCCTTCGTGTGGGAGCGGCTACTTGCGCTCATCGGCCCGCAACCGTCGGCCGTGCGTGATGCGCCGCGCCTGTTGCCGCGCCCGGCCCCACCGCCACCCGACACGGTGCTCATCACGCCGCCCCCCATGGCCGGCGCGGAGCGCGGCGCCATCCCGCTGCCGGCGCCGGCCTCTCGCGACCAGAGCCTCCTCGACCGACAGCTAGCCGAGCTGAAGGCGCGCATGCGGGCCGAGGGCAAGCTGTGAACCCGGAGACGGACAGAGGTGATGAGCGCGCGCAACGTAGGCACTGAGGGTCTGCGCGGTGTAACGTGGTAGGGGAGCGGCCTCGGTCGAGGGCGCCGCAGCCTGGGTAACTGCGTATGGCGCCGCGGCGAATGGCGATGGCACCGCCGTTGGCGCGCGGGGGAAGGGGGGCGGCGTGACAGGGCTTGATGGCAGCACGAGCGCAGACGAGCCGTTGGCCGGGGCGAGAGCGGAGACGGGGCTGGGGGACGAGGCCGAGGAGCTGACCGACGCGCTGCTGTGGGCGATTCACCTGGCTGACACGGAGGCCGATCCGCCAGATTGGCCGACCGTCGAGGCGGCGCCGGCGATCTGCCCGCCGCACCACTGGCTGATTCTTGACCACCCCGACCCCGCGCTGCTGACGCTCCGCTGCGTGCGCTGCGACCTGTCGCGCGAGCAGCCGCGTGATCCGCAGCCCATCTGGCGCCCTCGTGGGGCGACCCGCGCACGGAGCAACACGCCCGAGCCGCCGTTCGGCTGAGAGCCGCCCATTTGCGGTGGCTGGTCTCCACGGGCCGGCATAGAATGTAGATCGTGCTTCCGATCACTCGCCCCACCCACCGCCCCCACGCGCAATCGTCAGAGTGCCGGCTCCAGGGCGTTGGGGAGGCGCGGCGGCGGCTCGGCGCCTGGGCGCCACTCCTGGCGATTCTGGTGCTGGCCGCGACGCTGCGGTTATGGGCGCTGGGCGGCGGGCCGGACCCCTTCGACGTTGACGAAGGGTACGCCGGGGTGGACGCGCTGCGGGTGCTGGCCGGCCACCCGACGCTATATTTCGCGGCGAACAATGGCGCCGAGCCGCTGTACGTGTACCTGGCAGCCCTGAGCACGGCGCTGCTCGGGCCGAGCGCGTTCGCCCTGCGGCTCCCGGCGGCGCTGGCCGGCGTGGCCTGCGTCCTGGCAACCTTCCTGCTGGTGCGCGCGGTCTTCCGAGCGGAGGCGGCAAGCGCCCCCGCTCGGACGGCGGACGGGCTGGCGCTGCTGGCGGCACTGCTGCAGGCGGTATCGCTGTGGCACCTGCACCTGAGTCGAGACGCGAGCCGGGTGGGCCTGTTACCACTGCTCGGAACAGCCGCGTTCTACTGTCTCTGGCGAGGCATCCACGATGCGACCGGCCCTCCGCCCCCCCTCTGCCACCCTCGGCTCCCGGCTCGCTACTGGGCCTGGCTCGCGGCTGCGGGCGCGTGCTTCGGCCTAGCGCTATACACCTACCTGCCCGCGCGGCTGCTCCCGCTGGTCGCGGTGATCTTGATCGCGCACGTGGCCGTGGCGCGACGCGGCTGGCTTCGGGCGCGGTGGCCCGGACTGCTGGGGCTGGTGGCCGCGGGCGCGCTGACGGCGGCGCCGCTCGCGGCATACTACGCGTCGCACTGGAGTGCGTTTGTGTTCCGGGTCGACATGGTATCGTTGGCGAACCCTTGGGTGAACGAAGGCGACCCCTGGGGCCTGCTCGGCCGGAACCTGCTCGGGACCGTATGGATGTTCACGGGACGGGGCGACCCCGATCCGCAGTACAACGTGGCGGCGCAGCCAGTTTTCCCGCCGGCGCTCGCGGGACTGTTCGCGATCGGACTCGCCCTGGCCGTCGCGCGGGCACGACGGCCGGCGTATGGCCTCTGGCTGACGTGGCTCGTCGTCATGCTGCTGCCGGGGGTGCTGTCCGCGAGCAGCCCGCACTTCGCGCGGCAGGCGGGCATTATGCCGGCGGTGTATGTGTTTCCCGCCCTCGCGCTGTGGGCGGCGTGGCGGTGGGCGCGCGGCCGGGGGGCAACCGTCGGGCTAATCGCGGCCGGGATCGGCGCGCTCGTGGTGGGGAGCGCGGCGTTCGGTACGCTGCTGGAGTATTTCGGGCGGCCGGACGTCCCGGGCCCGACCCTGCTGCAACGGATAGAGGCCGCCGCGCCGACAGACGAGGTGTACGTGGCCGGGAGCGAGGAGACGGCGGAGATCGGCTCATATCTGAGCGGGCTGAACCCGCAGCCGCGCTTTACGCAGGGGTTCCACTCGCTGCTGCTGCCGCGCGACGCGACGCGCACGACGTACCTGGTCGAGCGGGAGTGGTGGTGGGAGACGGCCGAGCAACTGCTGTGGACGCGCTACGATCTGGAGCCGCAGCCGACGCCGCCGGGGCTGGAGCGCTTTCGCGTGCTGCGCCTGCGAGAGCGGCCCTCGCCCCCGGACGCGCCGCCCAGCGCGCCGTGGCTGCCCCTGCCGGCCGTGCGCTGGGCGGTCGGAGTGCGGCTGGTCGGTTACGGACTGCCGCCGACGGCGCGGCCCGGCGAGCTGGTCGGCGTGACGCTACGCTGGCGCGTCGCGGCTCCCGCGCCCGATGATCCCGGGCAGGACTACACCTTCGCGGTCGGGCTGGAGAACGAGGCCGGGCAGGAGGTGGCCGCGCGCGACTGGCTGGGCCACCCCACCGCGGCCTGGCGAGAGGGCGACGAGGTGGTGAGCTGGTTCGACCTGTGCCTGCCGCCCACCCTCGCGCCAGGCGAGCTGCACGCCACGGTGGCGCTGTACTCCCGGGCGGACTTCGTGCGGCGCCCCCTGCTCGACGCGGCCGGCGCGCCGCTAGGGGACAAGCTCACGTTCGGTCGCTTGCCCGTGGACGGCCCGCCGCAGGACCCGCCGTGTGGTGCCCGCGTGCATCCCGCGCTGCCTCCTTGAGTTAGCCTCGATCTGTGGATTGTGCGGACTAGCGCACACGCTTGACACTCGCGGAGCTACCACGTATCGTGCGATAACGAGCGCCGCCGCTGCCGGGCGTGCCGGGCTCATACCGACCTGGGAGGAAGCGATCATGGGAGGTCGCCTGGAGGCGTCTGGAGCGCTGGTAGGCCTGGCAAGCCTGCTGCTCATGACGGCGTGCGGTGGAAGCGGGACGGCGCCCCCGCCGGCCGCCAAGGCCGACGCGTCCGCGGCCCCAGCCGCGCAGGCCAGCGCGCCCAGCCAGCCGGCGGCGCCCACCGCGGCGCCCAAGACGGAAGAGCCCGTGCGGCTGACGGTGCCGTACACGCCGGTGGGCGGGCCGATGGCGCCGCTCTGGATCGGCGTCGAGGAGCACCTGTTCGAGAAGCAGGGGCTGGAGGTGACGCCGCAGTTCGTGGCCGGCTCGAGCCCGATCTCGCAGGGAATGACCGCGGGCGAGTACGATCTGGGCCTGGCGAACGGTGGCGTGGCAGCCCTCAATAAACTCAACGGTGGCGACATCATCATCGTCGGGCTCCATGCCCCCTACTTCTCGATTGACTCGTGGTCGAAGCCGGAGATTCAGACGATCGCCGACCTGCGCGGTAGGACGATCGGCGTGACACGGCTGGGCAGCTCGACCCACTTCGCGGCGATGGCAATGCTCGCGGCGGCGGGGCTGCAGCCGACAGACGTGACTCTCCTGCAGACGGGCGGGCTGGCTGAGTCGCTGGCGGCGCTGTTCAGCTTGCAGGCAGATGCAGTCATGCTAGCGCCGCCGCAGAACCTGGAGGCGAAAAAGGCCGGGTTCCACCAGGTGGCGGTGCTGTCGGAGCTGGGGCAGTACGGCTTGTTCCCGGAGACCGGCGTCCTGGCACGCGAGGTCATGTTGACCGACCCAACGCGGCGGGACGTGGGCGTGCGCTTCCTCCGCGCCTTCGGCGAGGCGCTGCGGCTGGCAAAGACGGATGCTGAGGTGACGAAGCGGGCGTCGCGCAAGTACACGCAGATTGACGACGACGAAATCCTACAGGCCACGTTCGACTTCTACAGCAAGTACTTCCCGGACAGCCTCCGCATCGAGGAGCAGACGATCCGCAACCTGCTCACGTTCCTCGACGATCCACGGGCCAAGGACGCCGACCCGCACCAGTTCTACAGCAATGAGCTGGTCGACGCCGCTGGCCGGTAGCAGCGCCCGAGTTCACCTATAGCAGGAGGGCGGTTGAAGGCTGGGGCATGCGGCCCAGCCTCCCGACGAGGACGCCGCGGTTGAGGAGCACGACACACCGCGGCGCGACAGACCAGGAGAGAGCGATGAAGGCGGGCATCACGATTCTCGACGCCGACGGGCACGCGCTGGACGGCGACGCAATCTACCAGCAGTACCTGGACCCGCCGTTTAACGAACGCGGGCGGTTCATCTATCCCGTGGACGGCTTCGACCGCAACCAGGGCGGCCGGCTGGGGCGGCGGCCCGCCGATGTGCAGGCGCTACTCGCCGACATGGACGTGGAGGGCATCGACACGATGGTGCTGTTCCCCACGTTCGGCCTGAACCTGGGCATGATCCGCGAGCCCGACTACGCGGCCGCGCTGGCGCGGGCGTACAACAACTGGATGCACGACTACCGGCAGGCGGCGCCCGAGCGGCTGAAGGCGGTGGCGATCCTGCCGCTGGTCGATCCGCCAGCGGCGGTGCGCGAGCTAGAACGGGCCGCGGCCGAGCTGGGCGTGGTGGGCGCAATGGTTCACACCGAGGTCTCGCGGCGCAATGTGGGCGACGAGGAGTACTGGCCGCTGTACGCCACCGCGCAGCGCCTGAACCTGCCGATCGCCTACCACGCGCACGGCAGCGGCTCGGGCGACACCTATCGCTGGCGCAACTTCTTGGGCGTGCATACCTGGTCCCACGTGCCGGAGCAGCTCATCACCGCGGCGAGCGTGGCGTACGGCGGCGTGCTGGAGAAGTTCCCGGACCTGCGCGTGGCGTTTCTCGAGGCGGGCTGCGGCTGGGTGCCGTTCTGGCTGGAGCACCTCGACGAGGAATGGGAGAAGCGCAAGTTCGACGCGCCGCTGCTCACCGACCGGCCGAGTGCGTACCTGACAAGCGGGCGCTGCTGGTATAGCTGCGAGCCCGAGGAGAGGACCATCCCCTACGTGGCGCAGTGGATCGGCGAGGACCAGATCATCTACGCCTCTGATTACCCGCACTGGGACGGCGGCTGGCCACACTCCGTGGACACGCTGCTGGAGCGCGAGGATCTCTCTGAGCCCCTCAAGCGGAAGATCCTCGGCGAGAACGCGCGGCGCTACTACGGCCTGCCCGCGCCCGTGGCCGCGCGGTAGCGCCCGCCTACGCGATCACGGGCGGCGATAGGCAAGGGGATATGATCGCGCAAAGCGACTCGGCGCGGCGGCCGACGGCGCTAATCACGGGCGCGTCGGCCGGCATCGGGGCCGCCCTGGCGCGGGAGTTCGCGGCGCACGGCTACGACCTCGTGCTGGTAGCGCGCCGCAAGGACCGGCTCCTGGCGCTGGCCGACGAGCTAGAGACGAGGTACCGAGTGACGGCGCGCGCGATCGAGACCGACCTCGCGCGGCCCGAGGCGCCCGACGAAATCTACCGACAGGTATGGGTGCGGGGCATCGCGGTGGACGTGCTGGTGAATAACGCCGGTTTCGGTACGCACGGGCCGTTCGCCGCTACCGATCTGCAGACCGAGCTGCAGATGCTGCAGGTCAACGTGGTCGCGCTCACTCACCTCACGAAGCTGTTCCTGCGCGACATGCTGGCGCGCCGGCACGGCAAGGTCCTGAACCTGGCGTCCACGGCCGCGTTCCAGCCCGGCCCGCTGATGGCGGTCTACTACGCGACGAAGGCCTACGTGCTCTCGCTGTCCGAGGCGCTGGCGACCGAAGTGCAGGGGACCGGCGTGACGGTGACCGCCCTCTGCCCCGGGCCAACGCCGACCGAGTTCCAGAGCCGTGCCCGCATCGCCGACACGCGGCTCATGCGTAGCCCGCTCGTTACGGACGCCGCCACGGTGGCCCGCGTGGGCTACCGGGCGCTAATGGCAGGCAAAGCGGTCGCGGTGCCGGGCTGGACGAACCGCGCGCTGACTTACGCCGTTCGTCTTGCCCCGCGCCGCCTGGTGGCACACATCGTGCGCCAGATTAACGCACGGACGTCCGCACGGTAGCGGCTCCGGCTAGTCAAGCTGCCGGTGCACGAACTCGATAATCCGCTCGATGGCCTGCGCGGTCGCCGGCGAGGCCGAGCGAGTGATGAAGCCCTCGCTCTCGCCCTCGTAGAGCGCCAACTCCAGGTGGCCGCCGCGCTGTTGGTAGCTGGCGACAAAGCGGTCGAGGTGCGGACGCGGGTGCGCGCCGTCGTTCGTGCCCTGGACGTAGAGCACGGGTGGCAACGCGGCGGGCTCGCCGCGCTCCAGCGCCAGCGCCGGGCTGCCCTCGGCCATCGCCTCCTCGGTCTGCCAGTAGGCGTCGTGGCACGGGAGCACGCTCTCCACGATCGGTGGGTACGGCGGGCCGGCGGCGCGGAGTTGCTGGACGTAGTGGTAGCGACCCAGCGGGTCGATTACCGGCCAGCAGAGCACGGCGCAGCGGACGGTGGCGTCGACGGGCGCGCTGGTGGTGGCTAACGGCAGGGCCGCATAGCGCGGGTCGTGAGGGCGCATGGCGAGCAGCATCGCCTGGTGGCCGCCGCTGGAGCTGCCCATCAGGCCAACCCGGTCGGGACGCGCGCCCAGCTCGACCGCCCGCGTCTTGAGCCAGCGGATACCGTAGTGCACGTCGGCGAGCGACGCCGGGTAGGGCGCGTCGGGCGGCATACGGAAGTCGAGCGCCGCGACCACCACGCCGCTCCGTGCTAGCGGCTCGTTGATCGCGGTATCGCCCGTGCGGTCGTTCCGGCACCAGGCGCCGCCGTGGAGATCCACGACGAGCGGGAATGGCCCCGTGCCGCGCGGGCGGAAGAGGCGCGCCAGCAGCGGCTTGTCCCCGTGACGAAGATACTCCACGTCCTCGACGGCGATCTCGTAGGCTCCGCGCGTGCTCGCGGTCATGGTGGCCTCCTCAGCCCCTCCGATGCGTTGGCGCGTCGCGGGATGGTGCTCACTCCTTCGGACGCCGTCATCATAGCGCAACTCATGTCGGCACGGCGAAGACGGCTCGGTTCAGACCGCTGTCCAGGCCAGCGGCACCGCGCGCTGGTCGGTGCCCGCTGAGCCGGAGGAGTGTTGGCGTGGCGCGTATGCGGCCGCTAGCAGGCGCTGGTCAGGTTGTGCCGCTCGACCTGGCTGAGCACCAGCGCCGGCGCACTCTGAGGGGTTGCCCGGGCCATCTCTGTGACACTGTGCCCGATGGCGCGGCCCGCTACGGAGCTTACCGGTACGAGGCTGCGCAAGTCCGGAGCTGGCCGTGCGCGAGCTACCGACACGCCCGCCGCATCCCCCTGCTGTCTGCCGTTCAGCAGCGAGCGGTTTCCTGCGCTGGCTTCCGCCACAGAGGCGTCTGCGGGCCGCACGAACAGGACAGTGTAGTATCTCATCCCGTCTGGGCGGAACCACACGCCAACGCCTATCTCACGATAGGCCGGGTCGAGGATATTGGCCCTATGGGGCCCGCTGTTCATGAATCCAGTGTACGCTCGACGTGCAGTCTCGTTATCCGGGTAGTTGTTGCGGGCGATGTTCTCGCCGGCCTGGGAATACGCGATCCCGGCCAGATCTAGCAGAGACTCGAAGTAGGAGCCGTCCGGCGGCATCGCATGGCTGAAGTAGTTGCGCTCGGCCATATCGTAACTGCGGGCCCGGGCGATGGTAGCGAGGTCATCGCGGGGCTGCAAGGAGGCCACGCCATTGGAGGTACGGTCAGCGTTGGTCAGCGCGATCACCTCGCGCTCGGCCGCCGAGCAATCGAACGCATGCGCTCCGCTCACCGTCAGCGCGAGGCCGAGCCCAAGCGCTAGCCCGACCAGCCAGTAGGCGATGTGGCCCGATACTACTCCCAAGGTATGGCGGAACCGGCTGTGTCTCACCTGAGTCCCCCAGTTTCCTCCTCGATCCGCCCCAGCGCTACGTTCTCAAGCCCGCTGGTTGCCCGACACGGCGCGCTAGCCCTTGCGAAACCCGTCTGCCCGCCAGGAGCCGGCAGACTGGCAGCTCGTTAGACTGCGCTCACCGATGAACTGGAGCAGATATTGTGCCATTCTGTTAGCACATGAACTCTGTGCGGCTCCGGGATGAAGGCGGCGGCGCCAGTGGGCCGCTAGAGCCTGGCGGCGCTGCACGGGCCGCCTGTTCCGGCCGATGATTGAGTGAGGGCAAGGCACACAGGATGCGGGGTGGACGAGCGATGGCGACGATGAATTACGAGCAGATGCTACGCACGCTGGGAGGCTACTTTCGCCACGCGGGGACCGAGCAAGCGGTCATCACGGTGTCTACGGGGGGCGTGCAAGTAGCCGACGTGGGCGGCGCGTGTCGGCAGCGCTGGAGCGTTGCGGCGCTCGCGGCCGAGGCCCGCCAGCAACGCGGCCTGCGCGGCCTCCTCCGCGAAACGTTTCAGAACCCCTGGCAGGTGACTCAGGCGCTGCGCCTCGTCGGCTCCGACCTCGACGAGGTCGGCGGCGAGCCCTACACGATAATCATGGCGGCGAACTGCATCCGGGTACACGGCCCGGATGGGTACGAGCGGATCTACTGGTGGCCCGCAGTGGAGCAGCGCACCATCACGCGGATGACCCTGCGCCAGAAGCCGCACCGCCGCGAGATCGCGTGAGCCGATTCAGCCCGCGGGATGGCGGTCAGGGCGCCAGCGCCGTGCGCAGGAACCCGCTTTGATCCAGCTCCCGGATCAGGCGCTCGTCGATGAAGTCGCGCGGGTCAGCGGTTCGGGCCGCAGGATGATCCGGCGCTCGCTGGTCCAGCACCGCCTGGATAGCGGGCAGTGAGGGGTACGCCCATTCCTCTAGCGTGGCCTTCCACTGCACGTAGCTGCGGTCGAGCACTTCTTGGTCGTCCACCTGCATGTACTTGCCCAGCGTGCGCTTGGCGAGGGCCGGATCCCGCTTCGCCATACCCAGCGCCTCCAAATGAGCGCGCAGGAAGTCGCGGATCAGGTCGGTGCGCTCGGCCAGCGTGCCACGGGTGACGGCCACGGCGGTCTGGCTGTACGGAAAGCGGAAGTCCTTTAGATCGGCAAGCTGCGGGAAGCCCTCGCGCTCGGCCAGGATGTTGGTGGGCGCCGACATGAGCGCCGCGTCGGCGGCGCCGCTGATCAAAGCGGTGAGGGCCGCGTCGGTCGTGCCAGCCTGGACGAGCGCCACGTCGCGGCCGGCCTCCAGCCCCGCCTGGCGCAGCACCATCTGGCTGGCGAGATGGATTCCCGAGCCGAGGCGCGTGATGGCGAGCCGCCTGTCGCGCAGGTCCTCCACGCGCCGAATCTCCGGCCGCGCGTGCAGCAGGAAGCTCATGATATTCGTCTGAGCGGCCACGATCACCTGGTCGCCGCCGGCCAGGTCGATGTCCACCACGCCTGCTCCGGCGGTGAGCGCGGCGTCGATCTCGCCCGCAGCCATGGCCGGCGCCACCTGGGCGCTCGACTGAAGGAGTGTAGCCTCGACGTCGAGGCCGTACTTCGCGTAGATGCCCTCGTCGATGGCGATCCACATGGGCACAACCTCCGCACTGGTAAAGCCGTAGGCCAGGCGGAGCTTGCGGGACGCAGGCGCGACAGTCGGCTCGCTGCCCGCGGGGCGGGGCGCGGCCGGGGCGAGCGCCTCGGCTGTGGCCCCACCAGTCGTCCCGGAGCTGGGCGGGGACCCCGTTGGCGCAGCGCAGCCCAGGAGCAGTGCCGGAAGAAGCGCGACGACGAGCGCGAGGCGCGCGGGCATTAGTCCTCCCTCGGTGAAGTGGGGCGCAGTGTGGTTACGGCTCAATCACGGCCGCGGCGCGGTAGCGACCATCCGAGCACGCGGGCGGGCGGGGGACGTTTCCCCCGCCCGCCCGCGTCCGACCAACAGCGGCATCCGGGCCTTCGCCTGCGATAGGCCGCCACGAGCAAACTTGTGCCGGCTTGACTGGCACCGCGGGCTTACCACGCCACACCGCGCCAGGGTTGGGCGGCACTACGCGGCCGCCGTACACCACTGGATCATGGACTTCATACGGCACTGGGCGCCCGCCTTCGCCATCTCTTCCTCGAAGATCTGGTGAATGCGCGGGTCCTCGTCCTCGTACTCGATCTGCGCGCCGCCTTGCTTCAGCGACACATCGGCCCCGCCGGTGTCCATGCGGATGGCACCGCCGAGGTCGTAGCGCTGGCTGCCCCAGCGGAGCGCCAGATAGCGCGCCGGCTCGGTGCCCGGGTTGAAGTGCTGGTGGAACCAGTCGTTCGGCGGCACCACCATGCTGCCGGTCTGCCAGTCCACCTTCTTGAAGTCCGAGCCCTCCGGCCAGAGCAGCGAGTAGCCATGACCGCTCAGGATGATCACGTGGGCGCCGGGGCCGTGGCGGTGGCCCTTCTTGTAGGTGCCGACCGGGAACTCCGAGATGTGCGCCGCCATCGTGTTGTGGGCCAGCTCGAACATGATGTTGCGGCCGCCCGCGCCGCGCTCCTTCCACGAGTACAGGCCGATCTCGTGCGTGTTCGGCACGAAGTTCGTCTCCAGCACGTGGATGCGGCCCGAGGCGCCCTTGTACAGCTTGCCCTCGTCGCTGAAGTAGTTCTCCTGACCGGCGAAGCGATCGTCGAAGCGGTAGGGCGTATTGAAGACGAAGTCGATGTTGTGGAACAGGTTGATGACGACCGGCGCGTTGGTCACGGCCAGGAAGCGCGCCGGCCGGTCGCCACGGCCGTTGAAGTGGCGGTGCCAGGCGTTGAGCGGCGTGGCGAAGAGGCTCCCCTTCTGCCACTCGAAGGAGACCTTCTTGTTCTCGTCGTACCAGATTTGCGTCGAGCCGGCGCCGTCGAGCACGTAGATCATCTCTTCGTAGAGCTGGTGGCTCGGCTCGGTCGCCTTGCCGGGAGGGATCTCGAGGACGTAGGCGTCGTTCGTCCCGCCGGTGCCGTCGAGGTTGACGTAGGTGCCCAGCACGCCGCGCCGCGCCCACGGCTTCACCTCGACAGTGCGCAGGTCGTTGACCGCGAACCCCCGGACGACCGGAATGCCTTCTTGCTGCTGGAACGCCTCGTAGGCATTGACCTTCTGCATGACCTCGGTTGCCGCGGTGGCCTCGACTGCCATGGTGCCTCCTCGCCGGATAAGTTCGCGGCGGCGCGCCGTGCTGCGTCCGCCCCCGTGTCCGCAGTGTACTCCCGCGGCCGCCGGCGGGCAATAGCGGGTGGTGCGGGCCTCCTCGCCGCGTCGCGGCCGCCGGATGGGGCGCGTGGCCACGAGCGGCGTCAGGCCGGCGTCCCAGATCGCGCTTGCTGGAGCTGCGGCCAGAGCCGATTCGGAGAGACGGGCAGGCCAGTGATGCGGACGCCGAATGGGCGCAGGGCATCCTCGACGGCGTTGGCGATGCAGACGGGCGCCGGGATGGCGCCGCCCTCGCCGACTCCCTTCGTGCCGAGCGGCGTAAACGGCGACGGCGTCTCCAGGCGGTCCGTCTCGATGGTCGGCACGTCGGAGGCCGTTGGCTTCAGGTAGTCCATGAACGTCGTCGTGAGAAGCTGCCCCTGCTCGTCGTAGACGAATTCCTCCAAGAGCGCCGCGCCGATGCCATGCACGGTAGCGCCGTGGACCTGCCCCTCGACGATCAGCGGGTTGATCTCCTTGCCGCAGTCGTGGACCACGCCGTAGCGCAGCACCTGCACCTGCGCCGTATCTGGGTCGACCTCGACCAGGCAGATGTGGGCGGCGTTCGTGAAGATGAGCTGGCCGCGCACGCGGTCGGCCTCGTCGGGTAGCTCGGCGAGCGGATTGGAGTAGTAGTGCGTGGCCTCGAGGCCCGGCTCCAGCCCGCTCGGCAGCGCCAGCAGGTTGCGGTAGGCGACCTGCGCGACCTCGCGCAGCGTGAGCTGCTGCGTGGGCACGCCGCGCACCTGCACGCGGCCGTCGCGCAGCTCCAGGTCGTCGAGCGGTGCTTCGAGCAGGTGCGCCGCGATCGTCAAGACCTTCGCCCGCACCTTGGCGGCGGCGCCCAGGATCGCGCCCACGTCGGTGGTGGCGAACTTGTTGGCGTAGTTCCCGGACGAGTACAGCCAGGGCGTCGTGTCGGAGTCGAACCAGGGATGCACGCGCACATCGTCCGGCGTCATCCCGAGCACGTCGGCCACGATCTGCGCTGCGGCGGTCTCGTAGCCCTGGCCGCTGCACACGTCGCCGAAGGTCACGCGCGCCTTGCCGTCGGGCTCCAGCCGCACCGCGGCCGCCTCACCCACGCCGGTGCTCGTCTTCTTGCCCGTAACGAGCATGTACGACGCCAGGTTCGAGCTGGCCGGCTCGATGGCCGTGCTGATCCCGATGCCCAGGTAGCGGCCCTCGGCGCGCGCGCGAGCCTGCTCGGCGCGCAGGGCGTCGTAGTCGAGCAGGCGCAGGGCGGTGCGCAGCGTCTCGGGGAAGTTGCCGCTGTCGTAGTACGCGCCCGTCGGCGTCTCATAGGGGAACTGGTCGGGCTGGATGAAGTTGCGGAAGCGCAGCTCGGCCGGGTCGAGGCCCAGGCGCTCGGCGATGCGGTCCATGAGCCGTTCCAGCGCGAAGCACATGAACGGCTTGCCGATGCCGCGGTTGGCGCCCGAGGGGCACTTGTTGGTGAGCACCGAATAGGGCTCGAAGCGCACCGCGGGGATGGCGTAGGTGTTCACCATGTTGCCCAGCTTCAGCAGGCTGTGCTGGCAGGGCGAGATAAGGTTCGTGCCCTCGTCGGCGTAGTCGCGGACCTTCAGCGCTGTGATCGTGCCGTCGCGCCGCACCGCCGCTTCCAGGTACATCACGCCGTCGCAGGCCTGCATGAGCGCCGTCAGGTTCTCGCGGCGGTCTTCCAGGTATTTGACGGGGCGGCCGGTCGCCATCGCCAGCAGCGCCACGGCGACGATGTAGGCAGGGCGGCGCTTGTTGCCGAAGCCACCGCCGATGTCGGGCGTGATCAGGTGAATCTGCGCCTCGGACAGCCGCAGCGCCTCGGCCACCACGCCGATGGTTAGACCCGGCCGCTGGTCGTTCGTCCAGATCGTCAGCCGCTCCTGGCCCCGGTCCCAGTCGGCGATGACGCCGAAGCACTCGATGGGTGTGGAAGCGTAGCGGTGGATCGTGTACCGCTCGGCCACGACCTCGTCTGCGGCAGCGAACGCGACGCCCACGTCGCCGTACTCGAACGTATCGTGCCAGACGACGTTCGAGCCAGCCTCCTCGTAGACGAGCGGCGCATCTGGCTCGGTGGCGCGCTCGACGTCCACGACGGCAGGCAGCTCTTCGTACGCGACCTGGACGAGCGCCGCGGCGTCTTCGGCCGTGGCGCGGTCCACGGCGGCGACGATGGCGAGCGGCTCGCCGACGTAGCGCACCTTGTCGCTGGCGAGACAGTAGTTCGGCGGCTCGGAGGGGATTGGGATGAGCGGCCGCAGCGAGCCCGAGCGCGCGTGGGCCTCGGCGCCGGTGAGCACGCCGTGTACGCCGTCCAGCGCCCGCGCCGAGCTGGCATCCACGCTCAGGATGCGGGCGTGGGCGTGCGGGCTGCGCACGAAGGCGGCGTGCAGCATGCCGGCGAGCTTCACGTCGTCGAGGAAGCGGCCCTGCCCGGTGAGCAGGCGCGGGTCCTCCTTGCGCTTGAGCGCGGTGCCGGTCCACTGGGTCTGGAGCGAGTGCCAGTCGAGCATGGGCGACCTAACCCCCCAGCCTCCCTTCCCTGACAGGGAAGGGGGAGCCGGTTTAGCTAGCGGCGTTGGTGTGCCCGTCCTGGAGCGCCAGGCGCGCGGCGAGAAGCAGCATGAATGTTGCGCCGAGCACGCCGACTCCGAGCGGAATCCACGATACCAAGCCTATGACGAGGAACATGCTTATCCACTCGGGTGCCAGAACCGCGATTAAGATGTTGAGGAGAGCAAGCAGCAATACAATTGCGCCAGGGCCTCCAAGCGCGGCACCGAACATCAGCCAGGCACCCAGGCGCTCGTGCCGCGCTTCCATGAACGCGCCGACGCAGCCCACAGCACTCATGGCTGCGCTGCCGAGGTAGATCCATGGATGTAGCTCTGATGGTGCACCAAGCAGCCACATGCCCCCGCCCGAAATGCTGGCCAGCAATCCGACAGTCGCGAGCACTATCCCGATCAAACCACCAGCCAGGCCAAGACCGCGCGCTGGATCTGTCCAGAAGCTCTCCATCACGGCTCCCGCTGCGATTGATCCCGGGCGGGCTGCATCGCGGCAGCCGCGGCCTGGACGGCGCGGACGACGTTGACGTAGCCGGTGCAGATGCAGAGGTTGCCGGAGAGAGCCTCGCGGATGGTGGCCTCGTCGGGGTCGGGCTCGTCGCGCAGCAGCTCGAGCGCGGCGATCAGGATGCCGGGCGTGCAGTAGCCGCACTGGAGGCCGTGGTGCTCCCAGAACGCTTGCTGGAGCGGGTGCAGACCTAACCCCCCCGGCCCCCCTTCCCTACCAAGGAAGGGGGGAGCCGGCGGCTGGCTGCGCCGGCCGTCCTCCCCCCTTCCCGCATCGGGAGGGGGGGTAGGTCCAAGGTCCGCTAGCCCCTCGACGGTAAGGATGTCGGCGCCGTCGGCCTGAGCGGCGAGGACGAGGCAGGAGCGCACGCTGGCGCCGTCCATGAGCACCGTGCAGGCACCGCAGACGCCGTGCTCGCAGCCGACGTGCGTGCCGGTCAGCCCGAGC
>Ga0070741_10001309_pt1 | contig 77672 bp, 74 predicted proteins | sample Coa_R1_4_FD_66440 | JGI IMG/M metagenome (GOLD analysis project Ga0070741, IMG submission 66440) | Surface soil microbial communities from Centralia Pennsylvania, which are recovering from an underground coalmine fire - Coalmine... | ecosystem: Environmental > Terrestrial > Soil > Unclassified ...
AAAGCGCGAAGACGAGGATGATGATCGCACCCGAACACGGCCGGATGCCGACGGCGAGCACCGCCGCCAGTCCGCGCGCGGCAAGCGGCCGGCGTAAGTCCCTGTTTCTGCGATAATTCTGCCATGTGGCCGCCCTCGGACTCACCGCCGGTCCGATCGCGTGATCATGGCCCTCATGGCCTCGGGGGGCGCTCCCGGACAGCACCGGATCCGCGCCGGACACGGCGGCGGAAAGCGTGGATTGTCCCGGATGATCGTGCCGATGCCGGTGAATTCCCCGGATCTTCGTCCAGAGCAGGTAGGCGCCGAAGATCGTGATTGCCCCGTAGCTCACCACCTCGATCCAGTCGGTGGCAAGCGTCATCGCCATCGCGCTGACGCGCAGGACAACCGCCCCGATCGAGACGATGACGATCGCGCTGGCCGCCTGGACGCCCGCCGCCATGAAGGAGAGGAGGACGCCGCGCCGGGCACGCCCGCCGGAGGCGACCAGGTACGAGGTGATCACCGCCTTGCCGTGGCCCGGACCGACGGCGTGGAAGACGCCGTAGGCGAAGCTCAGACCAAGGAGCAGCCAAAGCCCGGCAGGGTCGTCCTTGAGCCGGCCGAGCGCTTCGGTAAGGGCCTTGTAGAAATGCGCCTGATGGACGGCGATCCACGCGAAGAAGGACCCGAGCGGCCCGCCGAAATAGCTCCCCGAAGAGTCGGGTGTGGCGATGCCGAACGGACTTGTCGCGGCATGCGCGTCGATGATCCCGGCGGAGAGGACGAATGCGAAGACGACGATCGCGGCGCGGCGAAACCGCATCGTCAGCACGTCACGGTGAAATGGTTGGCGAGAGACGCGGCGGCGTTGACCAGGTCTGGCGGCAGGTCGTGCTGGTCGACGGGGATGGACGCCAGCGTCGCCATCGTCTGCGCGTCGAGTTCGGCGGGCGGATGGAAAGCGGCCCGACATCTGGCCGGGGCGGCGTCGAGCGTCAGCGGACGGTCCTTCACGAAATCGAAGGCCACGAAATACTCGGGATCGAAAACCTCAAGCGTCGCCGGCCTCGTCACCGCGAAGGGCTTCTCGATCGGCAACGTGAAGAAGAGCGTCAGGCGGCCGCCGTGAAACTCCAGCCAGTATTCCTTGGGCGGCTCGAACCTGGCCTCGGTGTCGCCTGCGGTGAGGTAGGTGAAGAAGGCGTATTCCTTCAGCGACTTCACGTTGATGTCGGCAAGCGGCTTCAGCTCGTCGTCGCTGAGCTTGCCGTCATTGTTCGCGTCGAGACCCTGGATCGCGTATTCGGTGAAGGCCTGATCGAACTGCCAGATGTTGCGGACGGCGGTGATCGCGCCGCTCCTGTCGAAGACTAGTTCGGCCTTGGCATCGACGAAGACATGCGGATGTGCCGAGACGTCGGCGACGCCGGCAAGCGACGCGAGCACGGCCAAGGGCGCGATGCGGAACCAGGCAGTCATCGGTGATTCCCCTTCGCCGGAGGACGCCCTGACAGTACGGCGGAATCGCGGCCTTCTGCCTGCGGCGGGGTGGCGCGGGATCAGGCCATGATCCGCGCGGCGAGCGCGACCAGGGCCTGATCGCGGCCGGCGGGGCCGATCAGCGACAGGCCAAGCGGCGCGCCATCGACCATGCCGAGGGGCAGCGAAATCTGCGGCAGGCCGGCGTGACCGGCCGTGCAGTTCAGCGCCATCGAGCGCATGCGGAAGGCTTCGAACTGCGATTCCGGCGCATCGAGGATCATCCCGGGTCCGGCCATGCTCGGCTGGACGAGAACGCCGTCCGCGCCGAGGAGGCCGCGAACGCGCGACCGGATCGCGGCGCGCTTGACCGCCGCCGCCTCGGCTTCGCCTGCGGTGACCTTGGCGGCGACGCCGAAGCGGGTCGCTGTCTGCGGCCCGAGCCTGGCGTCGCGGCTCGAGAGCCAAGGCCCGTGTTCCTTCCACGCCTCGTAGCCCTGAAGCGTCCGGTAGACGTCCGCCCACGCGGCAAGCCCTTCGGGCGCGAGCGTCACCGGCGCCGACCTGCCGAGGACCTTCTCCGCGCGGCGCACGCCCTCGGCGAGCGCGTCCCGTTCGGGCGGATCGAGGAGGGCAAAGCCGTCGCTCGAATAGAGAAGGCGGGTGAGCGGGGGGCCGGCGGCGTCGGCGCCGAGGAGCGCCTCCGCGACCCGGAGGTAGGTGGCCGCATCGCGGGTGAACCAGCCGGGCGTGTCGTAGCTCGCCGCAAGCGGCAGGCAGCCGTCGAGCGACAGGCGGCCGTGCGTCGGGCGGAGCCCGACGATGCCGCAGAACGAGGCCGGGCCGCGGATCGAGCCGCCGGTATCGCTGCCGAGCGCAAAGTCGACGAGGCCGGCGGCGACCGCCGCGGCCGAGCCTGACGACGAGCCGCCGGGCACGCGGCGCGGATCGGCCGGGTTGACCGGCGTGCCGTAATGGACGTTGCGGCCGTCGATCGAGAAGGCCAACTCGGCGGTATGCGTCTTGCCGACGAAGCGCGCGCCGGCATCGAGCGCCGCCTGAACCAGCGCCGCGTTCTTGACCTTCACACCGCTCTCGGCGCGCTTCAGGGGATTGCCGGCGCCGGTCGGATATCCGGCGACGTCGAAAATGTCCTTGACGCCGAAGGTCAATCCGGCGAGCGGGCCGGAGGGAGCATTGGCGACGGGGACGTCCGGATAATCGACGAAGGCATTGACGGGATCGGCGGGGATGAGCATGGCGCGGTCTCGGTCGGGAGGCGCGAGACTAGCGCGGCGCGGCGGGGGAAGTCATGGGGGAGTGTTTTAGCCGTGATGGCGGTGCGTCCTTCGAGGCTCGGCCTTCGGCCGAGCGCCTCAGGATGGCGGGGGTGGGTTGGACGATTCTGATACCCGGACTTCCGCGCGCTCGGCCGCGTCGTCGCTGTGCGTCCTTCGAGGCTCGGCCTTCAGCCGAGCCTCAGGGATGTCGGGAGAAGTGGGTTTGGCGTCTCTCGGACGCGCAGAATAAACCGGCGGAGTCGACAGCGACTCCGGCCGTTCGCCAACGCCGCCATCCTGAGGTGCTCGCCGCGAGAGCGGCGAGCCTCGAAGGACGCGCTACCCTCCGCGCGGTCGCCCGCCGCGGCGTCGGGACAATAGCGGTAGCAGGTCCCACTCGCCGCGGATGAGCGCCTCCTTCTTCCTGCGGCTCCAGCCCTTCAACTGGCGCTCGAGGAAGAATGCGTCGTCGATGCGGTCGAATTGTTGCGCCCAGACCAACGTGACGGGCCTGCGGGCCGCCGTGTAGCCATCGTGAACCCCGGCTTGATGCTCACCCAGCCGCCGGTCGATTGAATCGTCCTTGGTGGAACCGACGTAGTAGGAACCGTCGGCACACTGGAGAATGTAGCAGAAGGCGGGCATCGGCTGAGGCTAGCGGGACGGCGGATAGGTCGCCAGTGCGTCCTTCGAGGCTCGGCCTTCGGCCGAGCACCTCAGGATGGCGGGGTGGGCGTGGGCCTGGCGAATACGTGAACGACTGGCTCTCGATACCAGACCATCGCCGATGGGCCACGGGAGGCGTCCTTCGAGGCTCGGCCTTCGGCCGAGCACCTCAGGATGGCGGGGTGGGCGTGGGCCTGGCGAATACGTGAACACGACGTGCTCTCGATACCAGACCATCGCCGATGGGCCACGGGAGGCGTACTCCGGTAGGCTCGGCCTTCGGCCGAGCCCCTCAGGATGGCGACGTGGTGTTCGTGGCTGGAGACTCCGCCGAGGCCTGAGCATCATCAAGCACCAACATCGCCATCCTGAGGAGACTCGATGCGCCGCATCGAGCCTCGAAGGACGCACTCCCTTTCCCTCACGCCGCGACCGCGGCGCCGTCGCAGCGCGGGTCGGAGGAGCCGAGCATGCGGCCGTCGGCGCGGCGGACGATCATGCCGGCATGGCCCATGCCCTCGGAGTAGCGCTCGGGGAGGATCCGGACGGGATGGCCGGCGCGCTCGAGTGCGCGGACCAGGTCGGGGTCGAAGCCCTCCTCCATCGGCAGTTCGCCGCTGTCGGCCCCCCAGGTGCGGCCGAAGCGCCAGCGCGGCGCGTCGATGGCGTCGCCCGGCTCCATGCCGAAGGCGGCGTGGCGCGTGAAGATCGCAGCCTGGAACTGCGGCTGGCCGTCGCCGCCCATGCTGCCATAGGCGATCGTGCGGCCGTCGCGGAAACGGGCGAGCGGCGGATTGAGCGTGTGGAAGGGCTTGCGGCCGGGGCTCAGTGGATTGACCGCGGCGGGATCGAGCGAGAAGGCGGTGCCGCGGTTCTGCCAGAGGATGCCGGTGCGCGGCAGGAAGATGCCTGAGCCGAATTCCCAATAGATCGACTGGATGAAGGAGACGGCAACGCCCTTCCGGTCGATGGCGCCGAGCCAGACGGTGTCGCCCTCCCCACCTGCGGACGCCGTCGCGGCGTACTGGCGGTCGATGGCGTCGGCCTCGGCATCGAGCCACGCGGCCTCGAGAAACTGCCGCACGCCGCCGCCGAAGGCGGGGTCGGTGACGTGGCGGTCGCGGACGCGGTACGCGCGCTTGGCGGACTCGATCAGTCCGTGGAGATGCTCGAAGCTTTCGCCGCGCGCAACCTTCAGCCGCTCGAAAAGGCCGAGGATGATGAGCGAGGCGAGCCCCTGCGTCGGCGGCGGCGTATTGAAAAGATCGACCCCCGGCAAGGCCAGCGACAGCGGCACGACCAGCCGCGCCTCGTGCTTTTCGAGGTCGGCCCGCGTCACCGGCGTTCCGGCTTCCTCGAGGTCGGCGGCGATCTCGGCAGCGACATCGCCGCGATAGAAATCGTCGAAGCCGGCATGGGCGAGCTGCTCGAGCGTCGCGGCGAGCTTCGGCTGGGTGCGGTTGGCGCCGACCTCCGGCACCTTGCCGCCGGGCAGGAACTGCGCGGCGAAGGGACGGAATGCTGAGAACTCGGCGAGATTGTCGCGAAGCGCCGACGCTTCCGAGCGCGACACCGGCGAGCCCTCGCGGGCGCGGCGGATCGCGTCGGCGATGAGGTCGCCCCGTGGCATGCGGCCGCCGAGCGAGGCCGCCGCCTCCAGCGCCAGGGTCCAGCCGGAAACCGTGCCGGCGACGGTGAGCGCGGCGTCCGGTCCGCGCGCGGGGATGCGGTCGTAGCCCTTGGCCTCATAGCGCTCGCGCGTGGCGAACGCGCCGGCGGCGCCGCAGGCATCGATGGCGCGCGGCGGCCGACCCGGCTCGGCGATCAGCCAGAAGCCGTCGCCGCCGATCGAGTTCATGTGCGGATAGACCACGGCGATTGTCGCCGCCGCGGCGATCATCGCCTCGACGGCATTGCCGCCCTCGCGGAGGATCTCGGCGCCGGCCTCGGCGGCGGCACGGTGCGGCGCCACCACCATTCCCTTCTCGCCGACGACCGTCTCGCCCATCCGCTGTCCTTCCGAAAACGGCATGGACTGTCGCCTATTCACCGACAACTCGCCAGCGCTTGACAGGCAACCATTTGGTTGCATATTATCGGACCCATGGACGAGGTCTTCAAGGCTCTCGCCGACCCGACGCGCCGCGAACTTCTCGACAGGCTGCGCGCCGACAGCGGCCAGACCCTGAACGAGCTTTGCGCGCGGCTGGCGATGAGCCGCCAGGCCGTGAGCAAGCACCTCGCCATTCTGGAAGACGCCAACCTCGTGGCGACGGTCCGCCGCGGCCGCGAGAAGCTGCACTACCTCAACCCGGTGCCGATCGGAGAAATCTACGACCGCTGGATCGGCAAGTACGAAAAGACCCGCATAGCCGCGCTCGCCGACCTGAAGCGGGCGCTGGAGGAGAAGGACGATGGCAAAACCTGAACTCGTTTATGTCCACCGCATCAAGGCAACGCCGGAGCGCGTCTGGCAGGCGCTGACCGATCCCGCCTTCACCGCGCGCTACTGGTACGGCACGCGGGTGGAGTCGGACTGGAAGGCCGGCTCGCCGATCACGTTCCGGAAACCCGAAGGCATGGGCGCGCCGGATACCGGCACGGTGCTCGTCGCCGACAGGCCGCACAAGCTCTCCTTCTCCTGGCACATCGCCTGGGGCGAGATGGCGAAGGAAAAGGACTCGCGCGTCACCTTCACGATCGAGCCGGACGGGGACGCCGTGAAGCTCACCCTCGTCCACGACCAGTTCGAGGAAGGCTCGAGGGCCTACGAGGCTCTCAAGGGCGGCTGGCAGGGAATCCTCGCCGGCCTCGTCAAAACCGCCGAAGCAAAGGAGTAACGGCGATGGCCAGCCGGTTCGTCTACGTCACCTATATCCGCAGCACGCCGGAGAAGGTCTGGGAGGCGCTGATCAAGCCGGAATTCACCCGGCAATACTGGTTCGGGGCGCACGCCGCGAGCGACTGGCAGACGGGCTCGTCCTGGACGCTCTTCGGCAAGGACGGGAAGATCACCGACAGCGGCGAAGTGCTCGAGATCGATCCGCCCCGGCGGCTGGTCCTGAAATGGCGGAACGAGTTCGTGCCGGAAATGAAGGCCGAGGGCTACACGCGCTGCGCCTTCGACCTGACCGAGCGGAACGGCGTGGTCGAACTCAAGATCACCCACGAGATGGAGCGCGACAACGCCAAGACCATCGCTTCGGTCACCGGCGGCTGGCCGATCGTGCTCTCGGGGCTGAAGACGCTGCTGGAGACCGGGACGCCGCTCGATATGACCGACAGGGCGAAGGCCCGGCGCGAGGAACGGGAGGAGGCCGCGCGCTCCGGCTGAGGGACGCTCCGCGCCCGCCGCGGCGCTTGTCACGCACGTGGGCGGGTGGAATTATTCCGGGCGGCGCAGAGGCGGCGCTCCGGGGGAAGGCTCATGGCGGCACAGGATCGGCCGGTCGTCACCAGGCGCGGCGACGAGAACGCCAATACCGGCCAGTCAGGCGGCCTCCGGCTGGTGACCGGCGTCGGGCGGCAGCACACCCCGGCGACGCGGCTGTGGTTCGGCAAGGCGAGCAATCCTCCCGGGTTCCGCTCGCTGCCGCACCATCACGGCGAGGCCGAGACCGGCGCCTACCTCCTTGCCGGCCGGGCGCGAATCTACTTCGGCGAGGATTTCCGCGACTACGTCGACATGGCGGAGGGCGACTTCATGTTCGTGCCGCCCTTCCTCCCGCATCTCGAGGCGAACATGAGCACGACCGAGGAACTGTGGTGGCTTGCCTGCCGCAGCCCCGAGAACATCATCGTCAATCTCGCCGACATCGACGACGCGCTGCTCGCCGGCTACCGCCGCGCCTGAGACGCGCGGCCTGATCCATGGTGCAATCACCCAAGAGCGCTGCGCTGGGCCTTTAGGGCAATGCCGGGGCTGTTTGCCCGCGACGGTATGTCCTGCACTCCGGTCATCGGGTCCTCCAGCAGCGGCGCCCGACTTTTTTTGGCGCCGGGCGTGAAAATTCTTGAATCGGAAACGATTCGAGCATACGTCTTCGCTTGCCCAAATTCGCACGTGCCTGTGGTCGCAGAGTTGTCCGAGGGCGAACTGCCGGGAGGAGTCTCCCGGGTGCTTCGAAGGACGCGGCTTAAAGCAACGACGTAGCGGGCTTTTTTGGTCTCTGCCGGCTTTCCATCCGCCGGGGTCACTGAAGAGGCATCTACATCTTGCCGGGCGTGCGGAACGGGTCTCCCGCTCCAAGCGAAGGCAGCGAAAGCAAGGACTGCCCTGTCCCCTTTCGACTGACCAACCGGAAAACCAGCCAGCAGCCGCTGGCAAACCGGACCGAACCCTGCCGGGTCCCGCCGTCTCCATCGCGGCAGCCCGGAATGGACGATCCGGCGGTTTCAACCAGTTACGCTTGGGAGCGCCCGAGAATGACCGACCGTATCCGCGAATTCCTCCGCGACCGACGACCCGAAGGTCCGTGCCTCGTCGTCGACCTCGATGTCGTGCGCGACAATTTCAACACGTTCGCACGGGCCCTCCCCGACAGCCGCGTCTATTACGCGGTGAAGGCCAATCCGGCCCCGGAAATCCTGAAGCTCCTCGCCGGCCTCGGCTCGTCCTTCGACTGCGCCTCGGTCAACGAGATCGACATGGCGTTCGCCGCCGGCGCCACGCCCGACCGCATCTCCTACGGCAATACGATCAAGAAGGAGCGCGACATCGCGGTCGCCTACGAGCGCGGCATCCGCCTCTTCGCCGTCGACTGCCGCGAGGAAGCCGAGAAGATCGCCCGCGCCGCGCCCGGCTCGCGCGTCTTCTGCCGGATTCTGTGCGCCAATGACGGCGCCGAATGGCCGCTGTCGCGGAAGTTCGGCTGCGAGCCGGACATGGCGGTCGACGTGCTGGAACATGCCCACCGCCTCGGCCTCGACGCCTGCGGCGTTTCGTTCCACGTCGGCTCGCAGCAGCCGAACACGCGCGCCTGGGACATTGCCCTGAAGGCGGCGGCTTCCGTGTTCCGCACGCTCTCGGAGCGCGGCATCCAGCTCCGCATGGTCAATCTCGGCGGCGGCTTCCCGGCCAAGTACCTGAAGGAAGTCCCGGCGGTGAAGGCGTATGGCCGCGCCATCCACGGCGCGCTCCGCAAGCACTTCGGCAACCGCATTCCCGAGACGATCATCGAGCCCGGCCGCGGCATGGTCGGCGACGCCGGCATCATCAAGGCCGAGGTCGTGCTCATCTCGAAGAAGGCGGCCGAGGACGACGTGCGCTGGGTCTATCTCGACATCGGCAAGTTCGGCGGCCTCGCCGAGACGATGGACGAGGCGATCCGCTACCCGATCCGCACCGCCCATGACGGCGACGCGGGCGCGCCCTGCGTGCTCGCCGGCCCGACCTGCGACTCGGCCGACGTGCTCTACGAGAAGGTGCCCTACGTCCTGCCGGTCTCGCTCTCGATCGGCGACGAGGTGCTGATCGAAGGCACCGGCGCCTACACGACGACGTACGCGGCCAACGGCTTCAACGGCTTCGAGCCGCTCCGCGCCTACGTCATCTAGCCGCTCAGCAACGCGACGCAACGCCTGCAGGCCTTCTCCTTTGGGGAAGGCCTCGGGCAATGCCGCCTGCTGTCCAAACGCTCATGCCTTTTGGGGATCAAATCGATGATCCACTTCGCCGACGAAACCTTCGCCGATGTTGTCGCCCGCGAGGCGCTCCTCAACCGGGTCATGGGTCCGTCGCGCTTCCTCAGGCCGTCGGAGCGGCTCCGCCGCGGCCGTTTGCCGGCGCGCGGCCTGTCGCTCATCGCCCGCGACGGCGGGAAGGTCGTCGGCTCGGTGCGTCTCTGGAACATCGCCGCCGGCGGAAAGCCGGCGCTGCTCCTCGGCCCCCTCGCGGTCGACAAGGACGCGCAGGGCACCGGCATCGGCTCAGGCCTCATGCACCTCGCCATTGCCCGCGCCCGCAGCCTCGGCCACGGCGGGATCGTCCTCGTCGGCGACCCGGAATATTACGGGCGCTTCGGGTTCACGGCCGAACGAACCGGCGGGCTGGTCATGCCGGCGCCGGTCGAACGTCGGCGGTTTCTTGGGCTGGAGCTGAGGCCGCGCGGGCTGGCGCGGTTCGAGGGGCGGATCGTGGCGGCGGGCGAAAGGGTGGCGGGCGCCGAGTTGGCAGCGGCGGCGTAGCAGCGCTTCGTTGGCGCGTCCTTCGAGGCTCGCCGCTCCGCGGCGAGCACCTCAGGATGGCGGGTTGAGTGATGGATTCGCCCAGGGAGCAGCGGGTGACTTTTCTCCGGCTTCAGGCGCCCCGGCTACCAACATCGCCATCCTGAGGCGCTCGGTCGAAACTGGCCGAGCCCCAAAGAACGCGCTGGAGAACAACAGAGCGGCATGACGCGGCGAGTGATCCTCCGGTCAAGCCGGAGGATGACGAACGTGAAGCGTGTGATCGCGTGTAGTGGCGGTCCTGACCCTAGTGCAGCGCCCGCTGTTCCTTGGCGATGCGGTCGATGAGCGGGTCGAGGTCGAAGTGCTTGGCGCCTTCGCGGTCGTAGCGCGCCTTGAAGTTCTTCACCGAGTCGGCGAGCACCTCGGTGAGGTTCTCCGAGCAGGTGAAGTCGCCGGCGACGCGCTTGACCTTGGAATTGTCGAAGAGCGCGGCCCAGGTCTTGTCGCCCATCAACGGGCCTTCCCAGGCGTGGTGGTAGCGGACGAGCGTGTCGGTCGGCACATGGACGATGTCCGCCTCGACGCCGAGCCCGGCGGCGATCGTCCGATAGATCTGATCCCAGCCGTAGCCGCGGTCCGACGTGATGTGGAATATCTCCCCGAGCGCGTTCTTGTTGCCGAACAGGCGGACGAAGGGCACGGCGAAATCGACCGAGCGGGTGAGCGTCCAAGGCGTCGTGCCGTCCCCGCAGACAAGGATGGGCTTGCCGGCCAAGAGGCGCTGCCCGGTGAGGTCGCCGTCGTTCATCATCGTCGGCAGCCCGCTCCGGGTCGTGTGGCTCGGGCGGACGATCGTCCACGGCAGCTTGGACTGGTCCTGGAGGAGCTTCTCGGCAGCGATCTTCTTCTGGCTGTACTCCCAGTAGGGGTTGATCGCCGGCGTCTCCTCGGTGATCACGTAATGGCGGGCCGGTTTCTCATAGACCGAGGCCGAGGAGATGAAGACGTACTGCCCGGTGCGGCCGGTGAAGGCAGCGATGTCGCGGCTCATGTGTTCGGGCGTGAACAGGATGAACTGGCAGACCGTGTCGAAATTCCCCGTGAGTGCGGCATAGCCGTCCGGCGCGTGCGTGTCGCCGACAACCACCTCGACGCCCTTCGGCAGGCCGGCATTGGCGCGGCCGCGGTTGAGGACGGTTACCTTGTGGCCGGCAGCGAGCGACTGCTCGACGCAGGGCAGCGAAATCTGTCCGGTGCCGCCGATGTAAAGGACGCTGTGGGCCATTGCCGTGCCGCCTCTCGGTTCTCGGGTGGTCGGCAAGTGAACAGGCCGCAAGGGCGGCCGGTCAAGGCTTTCAAAGGTGAACTGGCGGTCCGGTTGGCGCAGGCGCCTCTCCCGCCTCGGCGCTCAGATCGCGAGCCAGCCGCCGTCGATGGCAAGCGTGTGCCCCGTCACCATGCTCGACGCCCGGCTGGCGAGATAGAGGATGCCGCCGGCCATTTCTTCCGGTTCGGCGAAGCGGCCCATCGGGGTGCGGCTCTCGATCGCCTTCACCATTTCGGCGTCCTCGCGCAAACGCTCGGTCAGGCGGGTCCTGACGAAGGTCGGCGCGATGGCATTGACGCGGATGCCGCGCTTCGCCCATTCCGCGGCCAGCCCGCGGGTGAAGTTTACGAGCGCGCCCTTGGTGGCATAGTAGCCGATCGCCGGGTAGAGGCCGCCGCCCGACAGGCCCATGATCGAGGCGATGTTGACGATCCGCCCGCCGCCGGCGGCGAGCATGTAGCGTCCGGCCTCGCGGCTCGCCACAAACGCGCCGGTGAGATTGACGTCGACGATGCGGCGCCAGTCCTCGGACGGGAACTCCTCGGTCGGCACGCGCCGGGTGACGCCGGCATTGTTGACGAGGATGTCGAGCCGGCCGAAGGCATCGTGGGCCCGCTTCACCGCGGCGATGACCGCCGGCTCGTCGCCGGCGTCGAGCGCGAAGCCGACCGCCCTGCCCCCGGCCGCGACGATCTCGCCGGCCACGGCGTCCGCGGAGGGGCCGTCGATGTCGGTGACGGCAACGGCCGCGCCGGCCGAGGCGAGAGTCGTCGCCGCGATCCTGCCGATCCCGGCACCCGCCCCGGTGACGAGCGCCGCATCGCCGTCGACGCGGAAGGAGGAAAGCACGTCCGGCAGTTTCGCCATGGCTACCAGAACTCCGGCAGGTCGGGCGCCGGCTCGTGGAGGGGCACCAGCGCGGCGTAGCGGCTGTCGTGGAAGAGGAGCGGCGCGTGCTCGCTCGCCTCCATCGCCTGGATGTGGCCAAGGAACAGCGTGTGGTCGCCGCAATCCGGGCTCGCCCAGAGCTTGGCCGTGATCCAGGCCGACGCGCCGTTGAGGATCGGGATGCCACCGGCGCGGCCGAGCGAAAGTTCTAGGCCGGCGATCGGCTTGCCCGAAAAATGCGTGGCGTAGTCCTCCTGGCCGGAGGCGAGGATGTTGACGGAGAAGCCGTCGGCCCTCGGCAGATGCGAATGCATGTGGGCGCGCTTGGTGACCGAGACGACGCAGAGCGGCGGCTCGAGCGAACCCGACATGAAGGCGTTGGCGGTCATGCCGCGCAGATCGCCGCCGACTTCGGCGAGGATGACGGTGACGCCGGTGGCGAACCGGCTCATGACGCGGCGGAAATGCGCCGGTTCGATTTCAGACACGTTGGCTTCTGACGTCCGTTGGTGCGCCTCAGCCGGCGCCACTTGCCGGAAATGCTAGCCCAATTCAATCGCGCCGGGCAGGCCCGGTCTGGAGCGATCATGCCAGCCCGCGCGAAATCTGTTTGGCTACCCGGACGAGTTCGGGCAGAAAGCGGTCGCGGAGCTCGTTCCGGCTCGTGCGGCTGGCATGGGCGGAGAGGTTGACCGCGCCGACACATTCCCCGCCCCGCGTCAGGACCGGCACGGCAAGCGACCGGAGGCCCTGCTCCAGTTCCTCGTCGACGATGGCGAAGCCCTGGTCGCGGTCGGCCCTGATCCGGGCGAGGAGCGCGGCCACGTCGGTGATCGTCCGCGGAGTGTACGCTTCCAGGCGCACCGACTTCAGCCGACGAACCAACTCGCCTTCGTCGAGATAGCCGAGCTGGGCGCGGCCGAGCGAGGTGTGAAAAGCGGTGAGGCGGGTACCGACCGCGATGGTGGTCGACATGATGCGGTGCGGCGCCGGCATTCGGGCGACATAGACGATTTCGGTCCCTTGCAGGATCGCCGCCGAACACGATTCGTGGAGCGCGTGGCTGAGTTCCTTCATCAGCGGCTCGGCGCGGTCGATCCAGGACTGGGTCGAGAGATAGGCGAAGCCCAGTTCGAGGACACGGGGCGCCAGCGAGAAGTGCCGTCCGTTCTGGACGGCGTAGCCGAGCGTCGAAAGGGTACGGAGGACGCGACGCGCTGCGGCCCGCGACAGGCCGGCGGCGGACGCGGCGTCGGACAGCGTCATCGTCGGGCGCGACTCGCCGAAGGCGCCGAGCACGCGCAGCCCTTTGGCGAGCGTCGCCATGAACTCCCTGTCGCCGCGCTCGTCGATCCCGCTTTCCGCCTCGCGCAATTGACAATTCCCGATGCGAGAGTGGATGCTCGCTATGCGAACGAACGTTCGAATATCGAACGTCGCTTGTCAACGGGACTGCCTCCGCGCCGGCAAAGACAGGGGCGCGGGTATCTGGGAAACTAGCGCAAGGTGCCGGCCGCGGCCGGGACGAAACCGTGTGAGGGAGGAGACCGCCAAAATGAGGAAAGTGCTGTCGTCAATCGCGGCGGGCGCGCTGCTCGCATTCGCCGCCGGGGGCGCGATCGCCCAGGACAAGATCAAGATCGGCTATGCCGTGTCGATGACCGGCCCGAACGCTCCAGGCGCCGGGATCACGACCATCCCCAACTACAAGCTCTGGATCCACGACATCGAGGCCGCGGGCGGACTGATGCTCGGCGGCAAGCGCGTGCCGGTCGAGGTAGTCACCTATGACGACCAGTCGAGCAACGAGGAGCTGATCAAGGCGGCCGAGCGCCTCATCAACGAGGACAAGGTCGACATCCTGCTCTCGCCGTGGGGGACCGGCATGAACCTCGCGGTCGGGCCGACCTTCAACAAGTACGGCCGTCCGCACATGGCGGCGACCGCGGCGACCGACATGGCCTATGAACTCGGCCAGCGCTGGCCGAACTCGTTCTGGATGCTCGGCACGTCGACGCAAGGCGCCAACGCCCTGGTCGAGGTGCTGAACAAGCTGAAGGCCGCCGGCAAGATCAACAACAAGATCGCGATGGTGAGCGTCGCCGACGCGTTCGGCATCGAACTATCCAACGCCGCACGCCCGGCCCTTGCCAAGGCCGGCTTCGACCTGGCGATGGACGAGAGCTACCCGATCACGACGCAGGACTTCTCGCCGCTCATCAACTCAGCCAAGGCCTCGGGCGCCGACACGTTCGTCGCCTTCAGCTATCCGCCGGACACGTTCGGGCTGACCGGCGCCTCGATCGCGCTCAACTACAATCCGCCCGCCTTCTATACCGCCGTCGGCACCGCCTTCCCGGTCTTCAAGCAGCTCTTCGGTCCCAACGTCGACGGCGTCCTCGGCGTCGGCGGCGTCAATCCCGACGATCCGAAAATCCAGGCCTACATGAAGCGCCACCTCGAAGTGACCGGCCAGGAAGCGGACAGCTGGGCGAGCCCGGTAACCTATGCCAGCCTCGAAATCCTGCAGCAGGCGATCGAGAAGGTCGGCAAGATCGACAACGAGGCGATCATCAAGGAAATCCAGACCGGCACCTTCGACACGGTCATCGGCCCGGTGAAGTTCGACAAGAACGTCAACCCGGTCGTGTGGTGGGCGGGCCAGTGGCAGGGCGACAAGTTCTACGGCCTCGCTCCGTCCTCGATGGCCGGCGCCAAGGAGCCGATTGCGCCGAAGCCGGCCTGGAAGCCGGCGCCGCCGAAATAGGGAGAACCGTATAGCGGCGGCGAAACGGACATGATCGCGGTCGACATCGTCGTCGGGGGCATCATCCTCGGCGGCATGTATGCGATGGTCGCGCTGGGCATGACGCTCCAGTACGGCGTCGCCCGCATCATGAACCTGGCCTATGGCGAGTTCCTGATCGCCGCCGCCTTCGGGGCGCACTGGCTCTACACCGCGCAGCTGGTGAGCCCGCTGGCCGGGCTCATCATCATCCTGCCGGCCGCCTTCGTCGTGAACATGCTCATCTACCGCTGGCTGCTGACGCCGCTGGTCCGGCGCGCCAGGACCCGCGACCAGCTCGAGGGCGACAGCATCCTCTTCACCTTCGGCCTCCTCTTCGTCATGCAGGGCATCCTGCTCGCGATCTTCGGCGGCCAGCTCTACAATTACGGCTACCTCCTGGTGCCGGTCGACATTCTCGGCACGACGGTCCCCGCCAACCGCCTGATCGCCTGCCTGTTCGCGATCGCGATCGGCGTCGGGCTCTACCTGCTCCTCACCAGGACGCGGCAGGGAACCGCGCTCCGCGCCGTCGCGGTCGACCCGCGCTCGGCCCGCCTCGTCGGCATCGACGTGCCGCGCATGTCGGCGCTCGCCTTCGGCCTCGGCGGCATGCTTTGCGCGGCCGGCGGCGTGCTGATCTCGATGTTCCTCACCTTCAGCGCCTCGGGCGGCGTCCTTTTCACCATGAAGGCGCTGATCGTCGTCATCATGGGCGGCACCGGCAATCTCCTCGGCACGCTCGTCTCCGGGCTGATCCTCGGCCTTGCCGAGACAACCGTCGCCCGCGTGATCGATCCCGGCCTCACCCTTGCCGTGAGCTTCGTCATCTTCCTCGGCGTGCTCATCGTCCGCCCGGCCGGCATGTTCGGCAGGTCGCCACAATGAGCGGGCGGCTCCTCTGGCAGGCGCCGGCGCTGGTCGCGCTGCTTGCCGCCGTCGCGGCCTTCCCTCTCGCCGCCAACGGCTACTACCTCGCGCTCGGCATCAACATTCTGAGCTACGTCGCCATGGCGACGGCGTGGTCGCTGTTCTCCGGCCCGACGCGCTACATTTCGCTGGCGACGGCGGCGTTCTTCGGCATCGGCGCCTACGCCATGGCGGTGCTCTCCGCCGCCCTCCCGGTTCCGGCGATCGTCGCCATCGCAGCGCTGCTCGGCATCGCCGTCGCGCTCGTCGTCGGCGTCTCGACGCTGCGGCTCCGCGGCGTCTACTTCGTCATCTTCACCTTCGGCCTCGCCGAACTCATCCGGCAGATCGTCGTCTGGTACGAGGTCAAGGTGACCCACACGGTCGGCCGCTACATCTTCCTGCCGGTGACGCAGCAAGGCATCTACTGGCAGCTCTTCGGGACGTGCATCCTCGTCTTCGTCGTCGGCTGGGCGATCCGGCGCTCGCGCCTCGGCCTCGCGCTCCGCGTCATCGGCGACGACGAACTGGTCGCCCGCCACGTCGCCATCAACACCACGGTCGCCAAGCTCGTCCTCTTTGCGGTGAGCGCCGCCTTCATCAGCGCGACCGGCGCGATCATGGCGCCGCGCTGGACCTATATCGACCCGGCGATCGCCTTCAATCCGCTGGTCTCGTTCCAGGTCGTGATCATGGCGCTCCTCGGCGGGCCGGGCGCGCTCTACGGGCCGCTGCTCGGCGTCGTGCCGCTCGTCCTCATCTCGGACTTCATCTCGGGCCAGTTCCCCAACTATTTCGCCATCGTGCTGGGCGTCGTGTTCATCGTCATCGTCTATTTCCTGCCCGAGGGCGTCGTCGGCCTCCTCGACCGCTGGCGGCGCGGCGAGATGCGGATGAGGACGGCAACCCCGGCGCTCCGCCCGGCAGCCGCCGGCGGGGTGATCCTCGAACTCGCCGGCCTCCGCAAGGCTTTCGGCGGGCTGGTCGCGGTCGACGGCATTTCACTCACCGTCCGCGAGGGCGAAATCCTCGGCCTGATCGGCCCGAACGGGTCGGGGAAGACAACCGCGCTCAACCTCATCTCGGGCGCGCTCCGGCCCGACTCCGGCGACATCCGCTTCCGCGGCAGGTCGATCGCCGGCGTCTCGGCCAACCACATCGCCCGTCTCGGCATTGCGCGGACGTTCCAGATCGTTCGCATCCTGCCGTCGCTGTCCTGCCTCGAAAACGTCACCGCCGGCCTCGCCTTCCGGTCGATGCCGCTGACCGGCGATGCGGCGCGCGAGCGGGCCATCGCGCTCCTCGACCGGGTGGGGCTCGCCACGCGCGGCAACGTGCCCGCCGGGCAGCTCACCTATATCGACCAGAAGCGGCTGGAACTGGCGCGGGCGCTTGCGCTCGACCCGCAACTGCTCCTCCTCGACGAGTGGCTCGCCGGCCTCAACCCGCGCGAACTCGGCATCGGCATCGAGCTCATCCATTCGCTCCGCCGCGACGGGCTCACCATCGTCATGGTCGAGCACGTGATGGACGCCATCCGCTCCCTCTGCGACCGCTGCGTGGTAATGAATACCGGCCGGAAGATCGCCGACGGCACGCCCGCCTCGGTGCTCGCCGAGCGCGAGGTGGTCGCCGCCTATCTCGGGGACGCCGTCCATGCTTAGCGTTTCCCGCCTCGGCGTTGTCTATGGCAAGCACCTGGCCCTCGACGACGTCGCGCTCGAGGCCGGCAAGGGCGAGATCGTCGCCATTCTCGGCGCCAACGGCGCCGGCAAGAGCACGCTGCTGAAGGCGATCGCCGGACTGGTGCCGGTCGTCCCCGGCGCCTCGGTGACTTTCGCCGGGCGCGAGCTGACCGGCATGGCGCCGCACGCGATCGTCGAGGCGGGCGTCGCGCTCGTCCCCGAGGGCCGTGGCATTTTCGGCGAGATGACGGTGCGCGAGAACCTCCTTCTCGGCGCCCACCCGCAGCGCGCCCGTCCCGTCGAGCGCGAGAACCTCGACCGGGTGATGACCCTCTTCCCGCGGCTCAGGGAACGGCTCGGCCAAACGGCGCGCACGATGAGCGGCGGCGAGCAGCAGATGGTCGCGGTCGGCCGAGCGCTCATGTCGGCGCCGGAAATCCTCCTCCTCGACGAGCCGTCGCTCGGCCTGTCGCCGCTGCTGGCGCACGAATTGTTCGGCGTGCTCGCCGAGATCCGCAATACCGGCATCGGCATCCTGCTCGTCGAGCAGAACGTCCGGCAGAGCCTCGCCATCGCCAATCGCGGCTATCTGATCGAGACGGGCCACATTGTCGGCCACGGCGAGGCGGACGCGCTGGCGCTCGATCCGGCGGTGCGCGAGGCCTATCTCGGCGTCGGCGAAGTCCACGCCGCGGCGCCGCCGACTGCGCCGCTTCTCGACGAGACCGATGGCCCGGAGCTTCCGCCGGCCCGGGCCCCGTCGCCCCGCCCGCGCGAGCGGCGGATCGTCGCCACTACCAATACGATGCTTGCGGAAAGGCCGCGCGCCACGGCGCCCGCGCCGCTCCGCCAGAATGAGGGAAACGCCATGTTCCACACCAAGCTGATCATTGCCGACCGCGAAGTCCCGTCCGGCGATTCGCGCACCTTCGAGCGGCGCGATCCCTTTACCGGCGAGGTGGCGACCCGCGCCGCCGCCGCCTCGGTCGGCGACGCCCACCGCGCCGCCGATGCCGCCGCCGCGGCCTTCCCGGAATGGTCGGGCAAGGCGCCCGGCGAGCGGCGGAAGCTGCTTTTGAAGGCGACCGACATCCTTGAAACCAAGATCGATGCCTTCGCCGAGGCGGTGATCGCCGAGACCGGCAGCCCCGGCCATTGGGCGCACTTCAACGTCGGGCTCGCCGCCGACATGATCCGCGAGGCGGCGGCTATGACCACCCAGCTCACCGGTGAGGTGATCCCCTCCAACCGGCCGGGCTCGACCGCGCTCGCCATGCGCCAGGCGGTCGGCGTCGTGCTCTCGATCGCGCCGTGGAACGCGCCGATTATCCTCGGCGTCCGCTCGCTGGCGATGCCGCTTGCCTGCGGCAATACCGTCGTCTTCAAGGCCTCGGAAAGCTGCCCGCGCACGCATGCGCTGATCGTCGAGGCGTTCCGCGAGGCGGGCCTGCCGAAGGGCACGGTCAACCTCATCTCCAACGCGCACGAAGATGCCGCGAAGATCGTCGAGACGCTCATCGCCCACCCGAAGGTGCGGCGGATCAACTTCACCGGCTCGACCCGCGTCGGGCGGATCATCGCCGAGACTGCCGCCCGCTACCTCAAGCCGGTGCTCCTCGAACTCGGCGGCAAGGCGCCGCTGATCGTGCTCGACGACGCCGATATCGACGAGGCGGTGAACGCCTCGGTCTTCGGCGCCTTCGCCAATGCCGGCCAGATCTGCATGTCGACCGAGAAGATCGTGCTCGACAACGCGGTCGGCGACGCCTTCGTCGAGAAGTTCGCCGCCCGCGCCAACGCCATTCCCGTCGGCGATCCGCGCGGCCATGTCGTCTTCGGCGCGTGCATCACCAGCGAAGCCGTCCGCCGGGTCGGCGATTTGATCAAGGACGCGGTGGCGAAAGGCGCCAAGGTCGTCGCCGGAGGGCCGAGCGACGGCCCGGTAATGAAGGCGACCGTCCTCGACCATGTCACGCCGGCGATGCGCATCTACGACGAGGAATCGTTCGGTCCGGTGGTCTGCATCGTCCGCGCGAGCGGCGAGGAAGAGGCGATCCGCATCGCCAACGACACCGAGTACGGGCTTTCCGCTGCAGTGTTCACCCGGAACATCGGGCGCGGGCTGAGGGTGGCGAAGCAGATCGAGTCGGGCATTTGCCATATCAACGGCCCGACCGTGCACGACGAGGCGCAGATGCCCTTCGGCGGCACCAAGGCGAGCGGCTATGGGCGCTTTGGCGGCAAGGCGGCGATCGACGAGTTCACCGAGCTGCGCTGGATCACCATCCAGACCGAGCCGATGCACTACCCGTTCTGAGGCCGACCGCCGTGGTCGCTTTCACTTCCCGTCGCTCTTCCCGTCATCCCCGCGAAAGCGGGGAACCAGTATCCGCAGGTGGTGCTCGAAGAGGCGGTAACGACGGGCGTGCTCTCTTCCCGGCGTCTCGGTTACTGGGTCCCCGCTTTCGCGGGGATGACAGATGGATGAGCAGTGGCGATGCGTGAACGCACACAGGTTGCGATCATCGGGGCCGGCCCTGCCGGGCTGATGCTCTCGCACCTGCTCGCGCAGGCCGGCATCGCCTCGATCGTGCTCGAAGACCGCAGCCGCGACTACGTCGAGAACCGCATCCGGGCAGGCGTGCTCGAAGAAGGCACGGTCGGCATGCTCGACGACCTCGGCCTCGGTGAAAGGCTGCATCGCGACAGCCTCGTCCACGAGGGGATCGAGATCCGCTTCGGCGGCGCCGGCCACCGCATCGACTTTCCGGGGCTGACCGGCAAGCGGATCACGGTCTACGGCCAACACGAACTGGTGAAGGATCTGATCGCGGCACGAGTCGGCGCCGGGCTGCCGGTCCGCTTCGAGGTGAGCGGCGTCCGGCTGGAGGGTATCGACGGCGAGACGCCGAGGGTGCGCTACCGCCATGACGGCGCCGACCATGAGATCGACTGCGATTTCATCGCCGGCTGCGACGGGTTCCGTGGCGTCTGCCGGGCGGCGATCCCGAACGGGCAGATCGTCGGCTACGAGCGCGAATACCCGTTCGGCTGGGTCGGCATCCTGGTCGAGGCGCCGCCGGCCTCGCCCGAGCTCATCTACGCTCACCACAGCCGCGGCTTCGCGCTCCTCTCGATGCGCTCGCCGACCGTGTCGCGTCTCTACGTCCAGTGCGACCCCGGTGACGACATCGCCCAATGGCCGGACGGGCGCGTGTGGGACGAACTGGAGCAGCGGACCTCGGTGCCGGGGGCCGGCTTCCGCATTCCGCGCGGCCCGATCCTGCAGAAGGGCATCACCCCGATGCGGAGCTTCGTCGCCGAGCCCATGCAGCACGGACGGCTGTTTCTCGCCGGCGATGCGGCGCACATCGTCCCGCCGACCGGCGCCAAGGGCCTCAACCTCGCCGTCGCCGATGTGCGCTACCTGACCGAGGGGCTGGCGGCATGGTACCGCGACCGGTCGACGACGCTTCTCGACCGCTACTCGGAGCGCTGCCTCCGCCGCGTCTGGAAGGCGCAGCGCTTCTCGTGGTGGATGACCACGATGCTCCACCCGAATCCGGCGGATTCGGCCTTCGACCGGAAGCGCCAGCTCGCCGAACTCGACTACGTCACCACGTCCGAAGCCGCCATGCGCTCGCTCGCCGAGAATTATGTCGGCCTCCCGTTCGAGCCGCCGGGCCTCAACTGACCATGACCTTCTCGGCCCTCGATTCCGCGCTGACCGGCCCGCTCTTCGCCAGCGACGCCATGCGCGCGGTCTTCTCCGACCGGGCGCGGATCGCCGCGATGCTGCAGACGGAAACCGCGCTCGCCCGCGCCGAGGCGAAGGCCGGCCTCGTCCCGGCGGGGCTCGCCAGGGCGCTGGAGGGAATCGCGCCGGACGATCTCGACGCGGCCGCGCTCGGCGCGAAGACCGCAGACGCCGGCGTCGTCGCCATTCCGTTCGTGAAGGCGGTGGAGGCGAGGCTGCCGGAGAAGCTCCGCGGATGGCTGCATTTCGGCGCGACCAGCCAGGACATCGTCGACACCGCAACCGCCCTCCTCGCGCGCGACGGGCTCGCGCTGATCGACGCCGATGTCGCCGCGGTCCTTGCTGGCCTCGCTAAGCTGGCGCGGGCGCACCGTCGGACGCGGATGGCGGGACGCACCTACGGCCAGCACGCGGCGCCGGTCACCTTCGGCTACGTCGCCGCGACCTGGCTCTCGGGCATCGCGGAGGCCGCCGGCATGGCGCCGGCGATGCGGGCGGCCGCCGCCCTTGCCGTTTCGCTCGGCGGCCCGGTCGGCACCCTCGCCGCGCTTGGCGGGCAGGCCGGCGCGGTGGCGGGCGCGTTCGCCGCGGACCTCGGCCTTCCGCCGCCCCGGCCGGGCGGGCATACCGCCCGCGCGGGGACCGCCGGACTGGGGACGTGGCTCGCCCTCCTCATCGGCGCGCTCGCCAAGATGGCGGCGGACGTGGTGTTTCTGTCCTCGACCGATATCGGCGAGGTCGCCGAAGGCTACTCCGAGGGCCGCGGCGGTTCGTCGTCGATGCCGCACAAGCGGAATCCGGTCTCGGCCACCGTGATCCTTGCCGCGCATGGCGTCGCTCCCGCGCTCGCGGCGTCCCTGGTGTCCGGCATGGCCGCGGCGAACCAGCGGCCGGCCGGCGCGTGGCATGCCGAATGGCACGCCCTCCCGCAATTGTTCGGCCTTGCCTCCGGTGCGCTTCGCGAGGCCCGCCGCATCGCGGAGCTTCTCGAAGTCGACGAGGCTCGGATGCGCGAGAATCTCGGCCGCACGCGCGGCCTGCTCTTCTCCGATGCCGCGGCCTCGGCACTGGCGGCGCATCTCGGGCGGACGGCTGCCGAGAGAATCGTGCAGGAAGCGGCGCATGAACTCGCCGACGGCGGGCCGTCGCTCCGCGATGCGCTCGCGCTAGACCCGCGCGTGCCGAAGTCGCTGCGCAAGGCAATCGACGCGGCGTTCGACCCTGCCCCGGCCATCGAGGCCGCCGCGGCCATGACCGACCGGGCGATTGCCGCCTACCGGCAGAAGAAGAGGCGCTGACCCATGCCCCACATCGCCGCCAACGGCATCAACCACCACTACGAGCTGACCGGACCCGCCGGGGCGCCGGCCGTCGTGTTCTCGCACTCGATCGGCGCCTCGCTCGCCATGTGGGATGCGCAGGTGGCGGAATTCGCTGGCCGCTACCGGTGCCTCCGCTACGACACGCGCGGTCACGGCCAATCCGAGGTGGTCGACCTGCCGGCGACCATCGACGATCTCGCCGACGACCTCGCCGGGCTGCTCGATGCGCTCGACATCCCGAAGGCGCACATCGTGGGCCTGTCGCTCGGCGGCATGATCGGGCAGGCCTTCGCGCTCCGCCATCCGGGCAAGCTCGACCGCCTCGTCCTGATGGCGACCAGCGCCAGGATGGACAGCGACTTTTACCGCGCGCGCCAGCAGACGGTGCTCCGCGAAGGCTATGGTTCGTTCATCGACACGGTGCTGTCGCCGCGCTGGTTCACGCCGGCCTTCGCGGCGGCGAACCCGGACGTGATCCGGTCCTTTCGCGACGCCTTCCCGAAGGACTGGCGCGGCTATGCCGTCTGCTCCGGCGTCATCGCCGATCTCGACCTCGAGGACAGGATCGCCGGCATCCGCGCGCCGACAATGATCATGGTGGGCGCCGCCGACCCGGCGACGCCGGTCGCCATGTCGCTCGACCTGCACGCGCGCATTCCGGACGCGGAGCTGGTGATCATCCCGCGCGTGGCGCATCTTCTTGCCCGCGAGGCGCCGGACCTGGTCAATCCCTACATCGCCGCCTTCCTCGAGCGGGGACGCGCGACCGCGACGCGGGGTCCGGCGACCTTCGACGGCGGTCTCGCCAACCGGCGCGCGGTGCTCGGCGCCAAGCACGTCGATGCGTCGCTGGCGCTCGCGGGTAAATTCGGCATGCCGTGGCAGGATTTCATCACCCGCACCGCCTGGGGCGAGGCGTGGGGCGACCCGATACTCGCCTGGAAGACCCGCTCGCTCCTGACCCTCGCCATGATGATCGCGCTCCACCGCGAGGAGGAGTTCAAGCTCCATCTCCACGCCGCGCGGCGGAACGGCGTCTCGCTCGACGAACTGGGCGCCCTCATCCGCCACGCGGCGGTCTATGCCGGTATTCCGGCCGGCAATGCCGCCATGCGCTGGACACGCGATGCGTTTCCCGAGGAGCTGACCTGATGGCCGCGTTCCTGCCGCTTGCCGATGCGATCGCCGCCAATATCGGTGACGGCGACAGCCTCGCCATGGAGGGATTCACCCATCTCATCCCGTTTGCCGCCGCGCACGAGCTGATCCGGCAGGGCCGCAAGCGCCTGACGCTGTACCGCATGACGCCGGACCTCATTTACGACCAGCTGATCGGCATGGGCGCGGCGGAGAAGCTGGTCTTCTCCTGGGGCGGCAACCCTGGCGTCGGCTCGCTCCACCGCATGCGCGACGCGGTCGAGAACGGATGGCCGGCGCCGCTGGCGCTGGAGGAGCACTCGCACGCGGCGATGGCGAACGCCTACGAGGCCGGCGCCGCCAACCTGCCCTTCGCGATCTTCCGCGGCTACAAGGGCGTCGACCTGCCGAAGGTCAATCCGCGCATCCGCTCGGTCACCTGTCCCTATACCGGCGAGGTGCTGGCGACCGTGCCGGCGATCCGCCCCGACGTGACGGTGATCCACGCGCTCCGCGCCGACCGCGCCGGCAACGTGCTGCTGGAAGGCATCCTCGGCGTGCAGAAGGAGGCGGTGCTCGCCGCGAAGCGCTCGATCGTCACCGTCGAGGAAGTGGTCGACGATTTCGGGCCGCGCAGCCCCAACGCCGTCATCCTGCCGGCATGGACGGTGACCGCGATCGCCGAGGTGCCGGGCGGCGCCTACCCGTCTTACGCGCACGGCTACTACCGGCGCGCCAACGCCTTCTACAAGGACTGGGACGCGATCGCGCGCGACCGCGACGGGTTCCTCGCCTGGATGAAGGAGAACGTGCTCTTGAAGCGCCCTGCCGATTTTGCCGGCTACCGAAACCGGCGCGCAGCGTGACCGAAGCGATGCGTCCCGCCTACACGCCGACCGAGATCATGACCGTCGCCGCGGCGCGGGCGCTCCGCAACGACGACGTCTGCTTCGTCGGCATCGGCGCCCCCTCGGCCGCCTGCAACCTCGCCCGCCTGACGCACGCGCCGGGCATCACGCTCATCTACGAGTCGGGCACCATCGACACCAGGCCGGACGTGCTGCCGCTTTCGATCGGGGATGGCGAACTCTGCGAGACGGCGCTCACGACCGTCTCGGTCCCCGAGATGTTCCGCTACTGGCTGCAGGGCGGGCGGATCACCGTCGGCTTCCTCGGCGGCGCCCAGATCGACCGCTTCGCCAATCTCAACACCACCGTCGTCGGCAGCTACGACAGGCCGAAGGTGCGCCTGCCGGGCGGCGGCGGCGCTCCCGAGATCGCCACGAATTGCGGCGAGATCTTCATCACCATGGCGATGTCGACGCGCGCCTTCGTCGAGAAACTGCCCTTCATCACCTCGCTCGGCTTCGGCACCGGGCCGGGCAGCCGCGAGGCGCTCGGCGTCACGACGAGGGGCCCTACCCGCGTGATGACCGATCTCTGCGTCCTTGAACCCGACCCGGGGACCTGCGAACTGACCGTCGTCTCGCTCCATCCCGGGGTCAGCCGCGAGAAGGTGCAGGCCGAGTGCGGCTGGAAGCTGCGCTACGCCGGCGACCTCGCCGAAACGCCGCCACCCACCGCGGACGAACTCGGCGTGCTCCGCGAATTGCAGGCCCGCACCGCACGCGCCCACGGGAGCGATGCATGAGCCGCGACGTCTTCATCTGCGCAACGGTGCGCACACCGATCGGCCGCTATGGCGGGGCGCTGGCGCGGGTGCGCACCGACGATCTCGCGGCGATCCCGATCCGCGAACTCATGCGCCGGCATCCCTCCGTCGCCGGCGACATCGACGAGGTCTTCCTCGGCTGCGCCAACCAGGCCGGCGAGGACAACCGCAACGTCGCCCGCATGGCGCTGCTTCTCGCCGGCCTTGGCGACAGCACGCCGGGGACGACCATCAACCGGCTCTGCGCCTCGAGCCTCGACGCGGTGGGCACGGCCGCACGCGCGATCAAGACGGGCGAGATCGACCTCGCCATCGCCGGCGGGGTGGAGTCGATGAGCCGGGCGCCTTTCGCGATGGGCAAGGCCGACGCCGCTTTCCAGCGCACCGCCGAAATCCATGACACCACCATCGGCTGGCGCTTCATCAATCCGCTGATGAAGGCGCAATACGGCGTCGATTCGATGCCGGAGACCGGCGAGAACGTCGCGGAGGAATTCCAGGTGAGCCGCGCCGACCAGGACGCCTTCGCCTTCCGCTCGCAGCAGCGCGCGAAGCAGGCGATGGCCGACGGCGTGCTGGCCCCGCGCATCGTTCCGGTGGAAGTGCCGGGCGGCAAGGCCGGGCCGGTGAAGGTCGAGAAGGACGAGCATCCGCGCGGCGATACGACGCTGGAAGGGCTCGCCAAGCTGAAGCCGGTCGTCCGCGCCGGCGGCACGGTGACCGCGGGCAACGCCTCCGGCGTCAACGACGGGGCCGTGGCGCTGATCCTCGCCTCCGCCGATGCCGCGTCAAAGCACGGCCTCACCCCCCTCGCCCGGGTGCTCGGCATGGCGACCGCCGGCGTGCCGCCGCGGATCATGGGCATCGGCCCGGTGCCGGCGACACGGAAGCTCTGCGAGCGCCTCCGCATCAAGGTCACCGCCTTCGATTTGATCGAACTCAATGAAGCCTTCGCCAGCCAGGCATTGGCTTGCCTCCGCCAGCTGGGCGTTCCGGACGACGCGCCCCACGTCAACCCGAACGGCGGCGCGATTGCCTACGGGCACCCGCTCGGCATGTCCGGCGCGCGGCTCGCGGCCGATGTCGCGGAGGAACTGCAGCGGACGGGCGGGAACCTCGGCCTCGCCACGATGTGCGTCGGCGTCGGCCAGGGCGTGGCGCTGGCGCTCGAACGGGCCGGATAGGAGGAGGAGATGAGTAGAGTCTATCCGCGCGACGGACTTGCCGCCGATCCCCCCTACCTCGCGCCGGACTATGTCTCGACGCGGCTGCGCGCGCCGTCGCGGCCCCTGATCCTCCTTCGCCACACGCTGTCGGAGCTTTCCGGCCCGGTTTACGGCCACAGCCATGTCGGCGCGACGGATGCCGACCTGACCCGCCAGCACGCCGGCGAGCCGCTCGGCGAGCGCATCATCGTCCACGGCACGGTCATAGACGAGGACGGGCACCCCCTCCCCGATACGCTGATCGAGATCTGGCAGGCCAATGCCGCCGGCCGCTACATCCACACCGTCGACCGCCACCCGGCGCCGCTCGACCCGAACTTCTCCGGCGCCGGCCGCACCGTCACCGACGGCAACGGCCACTACACGTTCACCACCATCAAGCCGGGCGCCTATCCGTGGCGGAACCACGCCAATGCGTGGCGGCCGGCGCATATCCACCTGTCGCTGTTCGGGCCGTCATTCCTCACTCGCCTGGTCACGCAGATGTACTTTCCGGGCGACCCGCTCTTCCCGTTCGACCCGATCTTCAACGCCATTCCCGATCCGGCGGCGCGCGAGCGGCTGATCGCGCGCTTCGACCTCTCCGTCACCAGGCCGGAATGGGCGCTAGGCTACCGCTTCGACATCGTTCTTCGCGGCCGGTCGGCGACGCCCTTCGAGGAACCGCATCATGAGTGAGACGGAGATCGGCGAGGCGGGCCTCGCCCACCCTTCCCGGCACCGGCTGACGCCCTCGCAGACGGTCGGGCCGTTCTTCGCCTTTGCGCTGACGCCGACGGCCTATGCCTACCCGGCGCTTGCCGGCGACGATCTCCGCACCGACGACGCCGTCGGCGAGCCGATCCTCATCGAGGGACGGGTCTTCGACGGGGCCGGCGAGCCGATTCCCGACGCGATGATCGAAATCTGGCAGGCCGACGGGGCGGGCCGCTATCCCGGTGCCGGCTCGAATGCGCGCTTCAAGGGCTTCGGCCGTTCCGAGACCCGCAACGGCGGCGCCTACCGGTTCGTCACGGTCAAGCCGGGCGCCGTCGCCGGCCCCGGCGGCGGCCTGCAGGCGCCGCACATCAATGTCGGCATCTTCGCGCGCGGACTGCTGAAACGCCTGTTCACGCGGCTCTACTTTGCCGACGAGCAGGCAAACGGCAGCGATGCCATCCTGGCGATGGTGCCGGCCGACCGCCGGGCGACGCTCATCGCGCGCCGCGACGGCACCAGGGACGGCCTCCCGCGCTACGTCCTCGACTTCCGCCTCCAGGGCGACGGCGAGACGGCGTTCTTCGAGGCCTAGCCCCAAACCTCGCGGGCGATCTCGACGATCTCGGCGAGCTTGGCCCACTGCGCCTCCTCGGTGAGGACGTTGCCTTCCTCCGTCGAGGCGAAACCGCATTGCGGCGACAGGCAGAACTGGTCGAGGCTCGCGAACTTCGTCGCCTCGTCGATCCGCCGCTTCACGTCGTCCTTCTTCTCGAGCGTGCCCGATTTCGAGGTGATGAGGCCGAGGACGACGACCTTCCTGCCCTTCGGCAGGAAGCGGAGCGGCTCGAAGCCGCCGGCGCGCTCGGTGTCGTATTCGAGGAAGTAGCCGTCGATGTCGAGCTTGCCGAGGAGCGTCTCGGCGACCGGCTCGTAGCCGCCCGACGAAATCCAGGTCGAGCGGAAATTGCCGCGGCAGACATGCATGGTGATCGTCATGTCGTCCGGCCGGCCGGCGATCGCCCGGTTGATGGTGCGGGCATAGCGCTCCTGCAACCGCGTGACATCGTCGCCGCGCTCCGCCGCCTGCTCGAGCTGGTGCGCGTCGCAGAGATAGGCCCAGACGGTGTCGTCGAGCTGCAGGTAACGGCAGCCGGCGTCGTAGAAGGCGCGCACCGCCTCGGCATAGACCCTGGCGGCATCGTCGAAGAACTCGTCGATGTCGGGATAGATCGCCCGGATCTCGTTGAAGCCCATGCGGAAGTGGAGAACGCTGGGACTGGGTATCGTCATCTTGGGGACGAGCCGCGTGTTCTCGCTCAGAAAGCGGAAATGTTCCAGCATCGGGTGCGCCTTCGGCCAGCCCAGCCGGCCGGTCAGCTTGATGCTCTCCGCCTTGGTCTGGACGCCGTGGAACTGGATGCCGTGATCGAGCTGCACCAGCCGGCAGCCTTCGAGCTTCGACAGGAAGTCGAAGTGCCACCAGGAGCGGCGGAACTCGCCGTCGGTCGCCGATTGCAGGCCGATCGCCTCCTGACGGGCGACGATTGCGCGTATTTCCCGATCCTCGACGGCTTTCAGCTCGGCATCGCCGATCTGCCCGGCGGCATACTTCGCCCGCGCCTCCTTGAGCGGCAAGGTGCGGAGAAGGCTGCCGACCATGTCGGCACGGAAGGGTGGTCTGATTCTTTGCATGGCGCCGTTCCTCCTGTCGATTGTCCCGGGCCGACCCTAGCGGTCAACCGCCCTCCGCGCACCGAGATGGGCATCGAGAAGGTCGGGCCGTCCCATAAGCGCGGCGCTGGTCCCGCGGTGAACGATGCGGCCGCGGTCGAGGATCACGGCATCGTCGGCGATGGCAAGCACGGTCGCCGCCTTCTGTTCGACCACGATCATCGCCGTCCCCTCCTCGTCGCGGATGCGGCGAAGCGCAGACATCACCTCGCCGACGACGATCGGCGCCAGCCCTTCCAGCGGCTCGTCGAGCAGGATGAGCTTCGGATTGAGGACCAGCGCGCGGCCGATCGCGAGCATCTGCTGCTCGCCTCCCGAAAGGTTGGCGCCCATGTTCCGCCGCCGTTCGGCGAGCCGCGGGAAGAGCGCAAAGACGCGCCGGCTGGTCCATGGGCCGGGCATGGCAACCGCGGTAAGGTTTTCCTCGACGCTGAGCGAGCGGAAGATGCCCCGCTCCTGCGGCACCCAGCCGATCCCGGCGGCGGCGCGGAGTTCGGGCGCGAGCCGCGTGACGTCGCGACCGGCGAGGCGGATCGTGCCGCCGCCGAGGCGGGTGAGCCCGACGATCGTGTTGATGAGCGTGGTCTTGCCCGTGCCGTTCCGGCCGAGGAGGGCCAGGGCTTTCCTCTCACCGAGCCCGAGGTCGATGCCGGCAATTACCGTGGCGTCGCCGTAGCCGGCCGAAACACCGGCAAGGACGAGAAGGTCAGCCATGCGGCTCTTCGCCGAGATAGGCGGCGCGGACGCGCCGATCCGCAGCGATCTCCGCCGGCGGACCGTCGGCAATGACCGCGCCGTCGACGAGGACCGTGATCCGCTCCGCAAACGAGAAGACGAGGTCCATGTCGTGCTCGATGAGGAGGACGCTGACCTCGCGCGGCAGCGCCGAGACGATGCGGAGGATGTCCTCGCGCTCGCCTTCCGGCACACCAGCGGCAGGCTCATCGAGGAGGAGGACGCGGGGCCTGGCGGCAAGCGCCAGAGCGATCTCGACCAGGCGCTGGCGCCCGTAGGGCAGGACATGAACCGGGGTCGTCGCGGCATCGGCGAGACCGACGGTCGCGAGCAGCGCCTCGGCCTCGGCGACGTGCTGCCGGTCATCGCCGCTCCGCCGCCACCAGCGCGCACCCGCGCCATCGCGCTCCGCGACCGCGAGATAGACCGCGTCGAGCGGCGTCAGCTGCGGGAAGAGCTGGTTGATCTGGAACGTGCGCGCGAGCCCGGCCTTGACCCGGCGATGCCGAGGCATCGCCGAAATATCGCGCCCGGCCAGCGCAATCCGCCCTGCGTCCGGCCTGAGCACGCCGGTGAGCAGATTGATGAGGGTCGTCTTGCCGGCGCCGTTCGGCCCGATCAGCGCCTGACGCGCCCCTTCCTCGACCCGGAGCGCAATCGCGTTTGCCGCGACGATCCCGCCGAAGCGCCTGGTCAGCCCGACGGTCTCGAGCGCAGCCGCCATCACGCCCCCTCCAGTCCGAGGCGGCGGTAGAGGTTCGCCGGAATCCGAGCCAGGCGCTCGCGCCCGGCCAGAACGACCAGCACAAGGACGACCCCGACCCAGAACTCCCAGTATTGCGGCGTGAGGTCCGAAACGACGTCCTGCAGAACCCGAAAGACGATCGCGCCGACGAGACCGCCGTAAAGCGTGCCGGCGCCGCCGAGGACGAGCACGACCAGCGCGTCGGCCGAGCGATGGAAGGCCAACAGGTCGAGCGAAACGAACTGGGTCGTCTCGGCGAGCAGCGCGCCGGCGATCCCGGCATAGGCGGCGGAAACCGTGTAGATCGCGACCAGCCGCCGATGCGTCGGGATGCCGATCGCGCCGGCGCGGAGCCGGTTCTCCGTCACTGCCCGCAGCGACAGGCCGAACGGCGAATGGACGATCCGCCGCGCCAGCAGGAAGAGAAGGAAGAGGACGGCGAGGCTCGCAATCGCGGCGGTGCGCCCGAAGAGGTCGAACGACCAGATGCCGAATACCGGATCAGGCGCGAGGTTCAGCCCGTTGGCGCCGCCGGTCCACGACAGGCGGTTGGCGAGTTCATAGAGGAGCGATGCGACGCCGAGCGTGATCATCAGCCGCGTGAGGTCGGAGCCGCGCAGGATGAGGAAGCTCGACGCGAAGCCGACCAGCGCCGCCGTTGCGCCGCCGACGAGGACGCCGACCAAAGGGTCGGCGAAGACCGCGAGGCCGAAGAGCGCCGCGGCGTAGGCGCCGACGCCGAAGAACGCGACGTGGCCGAGCGACACGATCCCGGCGAAGCCGAGGATCAGGTCGAGCGACAGGACGAACAGGCCGAGGATCGCGACTTCGTTGATGAACGAGAGCCGGCGCGGGAAGACGAGCAAGCTCGCGACCACCGCGATCCAGAACGCGTATTCGAGCGGCCGCCATGCCGCCCGGCGGCGGAAATGGGCGAAACCCGCTTCGACCGCGGCGCTCATCGCGCCTCGCTCCGCGCCACCAGCCCGTAAGGCCGCACGATCAGGATCACGACCATCACCGCGTAGATGATGAAGGGTCCGGTCCCGGGCAGGTAATATTTCCCGGCGACATCGGCGATGCCGAGGATGATCGCGGCGAGAAACGGCCCGGTGAGCGAGCTCGTCCCGCCGACCGTCACCACGATCAGAAAATAGACCAGGAACTTCAGCGGAAAGCTGGGGTCGAGCCCGAGGAACTCGGCTCCGAGCATGCCCCCGAGGCCGGCCAGACCCGATCCCACCGCGAACGTGGCCGTGAAAATGCGGCCTACATTGATGCCGAGGCCGCGCGCGACCCGTCCGTTGTCGACGGCGGCCCGCAACCGCGCGCCGAAGCGGCTCGACGACAGACCGACCTGGAGCAGGGTTGCGATGACCGCGCAGACCGCGACGACAAAAAGACGGTATGCGCCGATATTGCCGCCCAGAATCTCGAGGCGGGCGCGCAGGAAATCCGGCAGCGCGATGAACTGCTGGCTTGAGCCGATGAAATAGTCGACCGCCGCCACCGCCATGAAGACGAGGCCGATGGTGAAGAGCACCTGGTCGAGGTGGCTGCGGCGATAGACATGGACATAGAGCGTCCGCTCGACGAGGACGCCGAGGAGGGCTGCGGCCAGGAAGGCGAGCGGGAGGGCAAGCAGGAACGGCACCCCTGCCCGGTTCACCAGCATCGCCCCGGCATAGCCGCCCGCCATCGCAAAGACGCCGTGCGCGAGGTTGATGAAATTCATCAGGCCGAGCGTCACCGACAGCCCGACCGCAAGGATGAAAAGGACCATCCCGTAGGCGATGCCGTCGAAGAGGATCGTGAGCACCGGCCTTCCCGCTGCCTCACCCGAGAAGGGCCGCGGCGGCGCGCCGGCCGAGGCGCCACCGCGCAAAGATCACTTGGCCGCCTTGACCGGGTCCTTCACGGCCTCGATCGTTGCGAACTCGACGTTGTAGAGTTCTCCGTCGGAGCCCCGCTCTACCTTGCGCATGTAGATGTTCTGGATGATGTCGCGGGTGTCCGGATCGATGGAGATCGGGCCGCGCGGGCTCTCCCACGACATTCCCTTCATCGCCTCGACCAGCTTGTCGCCATCGGTGTCGCCGCCGGTCTTGTCCAGGGCGGCATAGACGAGGTGCATGCCGTCATAGGTATGAACGCCGACGAAGTTGGGACGCCCGCCGCCGCTCGCCGCCTTGTACGCGGCGACGAATTTCTTGTTCATGTCGGAGGGATGGGCGACCGAGTAATTGTGGGCGGTGATGACGCCCAGTGCCGCATCGCCCATGCCGTTGAGAAGCTCGTCATCGACGAAATCGCCCGGACCGATCAGCCTGATGCCCTGCTTGTCCATGCCGCGCTCGACGAACTGCTTCATGACCACGCCGCCCTGGCTGACCGGGACGAAGATATAGAGTGCATCGGGCTTGTCGTCGGCGGCGCGCTGCAGAAAGGGCGCGAAATCCGGGTTGGCGAGCGGAACCTTGATCGATTCGACGACCTCGCCGCCGGCCGCCTTGAAGCGGTCGACAAACCACTTCTCGGCGTCGGCGCCCGGCGCGTAGTCGCTCACCATGGTGACGACCTTCTTGATGCCGTTCTTCGCAGCCCAGTCGGCCATAACCACCGCCGACTGCGGCAGGGTGAAGCTGGTACGCACGATGTAGGGCGATTTCTCGGTGATGATCGACGTCCCGGCAAGGGTCACGATCAGCGGCACCTTCGCCTGGGTAGCGACCGGCGCCACCGCGAGGGCGATCGGCGTGAGGTTCATGCCCATGAGGAATTTGACGCCGTCATTGACGACCAGTTCCTGCGCAAGCCGCTTGGAATTGTCGGGAACGCTGGCGTCGTCCTTGACGATCAGCTCGATCTTCTTGCCGGCGACCGTGTCGCCATGCTCCTGCATGTAGAGCCTGGCGCCGAGTTCCATCTGCTTGCCGTTCGGGGCGAACGGGCCGGTCATCGACGCGATGAGGCCGACTTTCACGGTGTCCTCCGCCATCGCGCTTCCGGACAGAAGCGCCGCGATAGCCGCGGCGGCGGCTGCAATCCTGACGATCATGACTTTCCTCCGCTTGCCATTCAGGCGACGTCTGTCGGTAGCGGTTTTCCCGCCGAAGTCCGGCGCCAGCCAAGCAAGAAAGCTTCGCGCGCAACCACGCGGCGATCAACCCCGCAGACGGGCGCAATTCATCAAGGATTTCAGCCAATAAGCGGCAGGCGGCGTTCGCTTTTCGAACGGGGCATCAGCCCTGGCACTGGACCGCGTTGGCAAAGGCCCGCTCGAGCATCTCGCGGCACTCGTCGGCCTGCCGGCGGGCATGGGCGTCGGCGCGCGATGCGATTTCGCGGAGATCGCGGATGGCAACGTCGACGGCGGTCAGCAGGTCGATTTCGGTCTCATCATCTTCGTCACTCGCCCGCACCGGAAACGGAATTACCACCGCCATGACGCTCGTCTCACCAGTAGAATCGCACGCGCGACGCGGTCTCATTTGGGCCAGCAAAAGTTAACGCCGCTTCTACCCTGAAAGAGAAACTACGGCTGTCCGGCATGCTCGATGGTCAAAAGCGCCGTAACCGGCTATGCTACGGAGTTCTTTCTGTCCCTGGCGGGGCGGGTGGAACCGGCGCCGGGCGGGACCGGCGACCGTCTTTTTACGGAGGAAGAGCGGCTCACATGCCTTCAGGTACGGTCAAATTCTTCAATACCAGCAAGGGCTTCGGGTTCATCGCCCCGGACGGCGGGGGAGCGGACATCTTCGTGCACATCTCGGAAGTTCAGCGTTCCGGACTCCAGGGTCTCAACGAAGGCCAGAAGGTCTCGTTCGAAAGCAAGATGGATCCGAAGAAAGGAAAGCCGAACGCGGTCAACATCAAGGCGATGTAGTCGACCGGCCGGCCTCAGCGCCGCAACGTTTGGTTCAGACGAAGGCCGGCGCCAACGCCGGCCTTCTTGCTTCCGCCGCCTCAGTTCCGGCGCAGCGCTTCCGCCGGGACCAGCCGGATCGCCCGCCAGGCCGGATAGAGCGCACCGACCGGTCCGGCAACGAACACCGCGATCAGGGCTTCGACCACGATTCCGGGCGTGATGTAGCTCTCCATCAGGCCGGCGGCGACCTCGGCACGGGAAACCAGATCCATGGTGAGCACGCCGAGGCCGATGCCGATGACGCCGCCGACCACGCTGATCACCGTCCCTTCCGCCAGGATCAGTCGCAGGATGCGCGGTGGCGGCCAGCCCAGCGCCGACAGGATGCCGATCTCGAAGGTGCGCTCGTTGACCGACATGAGGAGCGTGTTGGCGATGGCGATGGTCGCCATTACCAGGACGACCAGGGATACCGTCGACCCGATCGCCTGGATGAGCCGGAAGAAGCGGATGTTGCTGGTGAACTGGTCGGTATCGCTCACCTGATAGCGCGCGGCGACGCGGGTCAGTTCCGCCTTCGCGGCCGCGTCGCGGGCCGGATCGAGCGGCCGCGCCAGCTGCACTTCGATCAGCGTCACCGTATCCTCGCGGCCGAGCAACTCCTGCAGGCCCGGCAACGGCACCAGCGCGATGTTCTGGTTGAGCGCGGTGGTGAAGGAACCGATGCCGACGACGGTGTACGGCTGGTCGACGAGGCTGATCGTATCGCCGACCTTCTTGCCGAGGCCATCGGCGATGACGTTGCCGAGGACGACCTCCCATTTGCCGGGCTGCGGAATGCGCCCGCCGAGGAGCGTCACCCCCTGCCAGAGCGGGCTTCCGTCAGGCCAGCCGGCGACGACGATGCTGGCATTGTCGTCGGCCGAGGTGACGTTGACCAGAACCGGCGAGGCTGCGGCCACCCCCTCGACCTTGGCGAGCTGCGCCGCGACTCCCTGCGGAATCGATCCGCTGAACAGGTTGAACGAGTCGCGGGCCGAAACGATGATGTCGACGCCAGGCTCCCCGAGGCCGGCGGAAAACGAATGTTCGACGCCCTGCGTCAGGCCGGTGAGCGAGATGAACCCGGCGACCGCCACGGCGACGCCGAGCGTCGTCAGGCTGGTCCGCACCGGCTGGCTGAGCAGGTTGCGGATGGGGAGCGTCAGCCCGTTCATGCGGCCGTCTCCCCTACCCCGGCCATCATCGCCGGCGGCCTGGCGGTGCGGTGCTCGACATGGACGATCCGCCCGTCGACGATCTCCACCTGGCGTTCGCACACCGCCGCCACCGACGGATCGTGCGTGACGATGACCAGCGCGGTGCCGGAACTCTGCTGAAGGCCGACGAGCAGTTCCATGGTCGACTGCGCCGCCTTTCGGTCGAGGTTCCCGGTCGGTTCGTCGGCGACCACGACCTCCGGATTGTTGGCGATCGCCCGGGCGATGGCCACCCGCTGGCGCTCGCCGCCGGAGAGGAGCGGCGGCTCGAGGTGGCTCCGCCCGGCCAGCCCGAAGCGGGCGAGCAGGTCGAGCGCGCGCTCGCGGCGCTGGCGGGCCGTGGGCACGATCCCGAACATCGCCACCTCGACGTTTTCCGCCGCGTCGAGCGTCGGCAGCAGGCAGAAGTTCTGGAAGACGAAGCCCATCCGCCGGGCGCGAATTGCAGTCCATTCGCGGGCGCTGCGGACCCTGCGGCCGTCGAAACGCACCTCGCCGCTGGTCGGGAGGTCGAGCCCGCACATCAGGTTGAGGAGGGTCGACTTGCCGCTGCCGCTCGGCCCGATAATGGCGACCTTTTCGCCGCGCTCGATCGTCAGCGAGACATCGTCGACGCCGACGATGTTCCCGCGGTCGAATTCCCGCCGAACATGGTCCAGTTCGATGAGCGCGGCCATCGACGCGGCGACGGGCCCGCTCAGAGATCGATGACGGCGAAGTAGGCGGAGAAACCGGGACCGAAAGCGCCGAGAAGATGGCGGCCGCGGTCGCCGGAATCGACCGTTTCCTTGAGCACGAAGAGCGCCGTCGGCGAGGACATGTTGCCGTAGGTACGCAGCGTCTCGCGCGACGACCTGAGGCCGCCGGCGGGCAGCTTCAGCACCCTCTCGACGGCGTCGAGCACCTTGGCCCCGCCGGGATGGAACATGTAGCCCGCGAAATCGCGCTTCCGCATGCCGACCCGTTCGAGGAACGTATCGAGCGCGTCCGCGAAGCGATTCTCGACCAGGCTGGGCAGCTCCGCGCTGAGGACGACGCCGAACCCGTCGTTCTTCACGTCCCAGCCCATGATGTATTCGGTATCGCCCCAGAAATGCTCGCCGCCCGCCCGGATGCGCCCGAGCGGGGCACGCGTGCGGGAAGCGTCGGGGCTGTCGCCCGAGCGGAGGATGACGCCGGCGGCGCCGTCGCCGAAAAGCGCGCCGGACACGAAGGCGGCCGCCTTCTGGTCGTTGATCCGTGCGCAGAGGGTGCAGAGTTCGACGGTCAGGAAAAGGACGTTACCGCCGGGCATGGTCGAGGCAATCCGCGATGCCCGCGTCAGGCCGGCGACGCCGCCGCCGCAGCCGAGGCCGAACATCGGCAGGCGCTCGACCTGCGGCGAGAAGGCCAGCCGGTTCATCAGCATGGCGTCGAGGCTCGGCACCGCCAGCCCGGTGGTCGACTGCACGACGAGCGCGTCGATCTGGTCCGGCCTGAGGTCGGCCTGGTCGAGGGCGCCGAGGGCGACTTCCTCGAGCAGGTCCAGCGCATAGCGCTGGAACGAGGCCGTCCGCTCCTCCCAGCTATGCGGGAAGACGTACCATTCCTCGTTCTCAACGTAATACCGGCGATCGATGCCGGTATTGGAGTAGATACTCTCCATATGCGCGAACTGCGGATAGAACTGGATAACCCGCTTCTTCAGTTCCTCCTGTCCGATGCTCTTCGGCGGAACTGCCGTGGCGAGCGCCACGATATTCGCATCCAAGGCGCCCGCGACCCGTCGCTCGGGTCGCGTACCTACGCTCACATTGTCCAGCATCTTACCCCGCCGTGGCCTGCTGCCCGCCTCGACCCATAATGGGAGGAATTTGGCTCATTTGTCACCTAGCTCTCCGCCAAGGCTTCACGCCGGCGCGGCTCGGGATCACCAGGCCCGCCTTTGTCATAGCCGAAGCGCTCGAAATAGAACGACCAGCGATCGAGGATCGCCTCGCGTTCCGCGCGGGTTATCCGATAGGACCGCGCTTTGTGGGGGCCCAGACCGCTCAAATAGGCTTCAATGGCCTTTTTTGCCACTGCAAAGTCGCCGAGACCGAGACCGCGATAGACCTCCCCGAGCACCTGCACCGGATTCTCGACCAGATCCTCGTACCGGATCTCGACCAGCCGCCCGGGCGGCACCGCGGCAAGGTCGCGCTGATAGGCGTCGTACATCCGGGACAGCGCCGAAAGCACATACTCGCCGAGCCAAGGCTCGTCCTGCGGCGGGTTCTGGAGGGCCACCCGCGAGTTGACTATCTTCCACATGCGGTAGGTGGAGGCATAGACCTCGAACGGATTGCGGCTGATATGGACGAAGCGGGCCTCGGGGAAGAGTTTGAGGAGGATCGCAATCCGCGCCGTGTGCGGCGGCGATTTGAGGATCAGCCGCCGGCCGGGATAGGCAATCTGAAGGCGGCGCATGAACCACAGGAAAACTTCCCGCCAGCGCGCCTTCTCGGCCTGCGTCGTCCCGACGAAATCGAGGAACCGCGTGTGCCTCGGCCCTTCCCGCGGGAAGGCGAGGTTCATGTAGGGCGAGCCGGCGCCGAGCTTGGCCAGCGCGAACTCGTCCTCGAACGGCGCATCCCGTCCGACCGGCAGGTCGTCCATCGGCCGGCGCGCCGGCAGGAACGGCGCGACCATCCAGCCGAGCACCTTCTCGGTGACCAGGAACCCGCTCGGGAACGAGCACTGGTAGGTCGTCGGGTATGCCAGGCGCGGATCGCAGCAGAAAAGGTTGTGGAGGAAGCTTGTCCCGCTTCGCCAGTGACCGAGGACGAAGACCGGCGGCACGATGGCAATGCTGGCCGCCCGGCGGGCATAGATCAGATCGGAAAGGCGGGAGAAGACCGCCGACAGCGCCGTCAGGAGCGTGACGCCAAGGACGTTGGGCAGCCGGTTCAGCGTGATCCGGTAGTGGCCTTCCGCCAGCATCTCCCGCCATTCGCGGAAGCGGATGCCGTACCACAGGAACGGCATGAAGTTCCCGAGCCGCTCGGCGCGGAACGGATTCGCGAAGCCGGACTTGTCTTCTCCAACCGATTGCGCCTGGCCCGGGCGCGTCCGCGATACCGCTTCCGCAGGCGGACGAACTTCGAATACCACGCCTACGCCTAATTGCCTTCGCAGTCGAGCGGATTGATCTGGCAAGGATCCGGGGGCGTAACGCCCTGCGCCTTCAGTTCCTCGATGATATTTCCAAGCGAATCGCCGTCGATGATGTGCTGGATGACCTCGCCGAGCTCGTGCCCGAATTCCGGGAACGGGAACCGCCCCTGCACGGTGAAGAAGCTGCCGTCCGGCGTGAACGGCCCCTCGTGGCGGCCGCCCTTGTGGACGACCAGCGCCTGGCCGGCCTTGACGACGACCCCGTCGACCGTGGCTTCGCCCTCGTCGACGATGCACAGAAGCGCCGGCTGCCCGTTGGCGTCGATGAACAGTTGGCAATCGACGATGGTGCCGCGGAAGCCGATCGTGGCGACCGGCGTGGTGACCTTGTAGCTGCGCGGGTCCTGCGCGCCGCTGACGAATCGGAAAGCGCCCTTGGTCGCCGACAGAAGCACGTCGCCGACCTTCCGGCTCGGGTCGAAGACGAACTTGTCGAGCTTGACCTGCGCCTTCGGGCCGACCGTCATGCTGGTCTGGTCGAGGAAGATCAGCTGGGCAACGCTCTCGTTGCCGGTCTTGATGATTTCCTGCTCGAAAAGGTGGTTTCCCGCGGCAAGCGCGCTCGCCGAGCCGCCGATCTGGGCGGTCACGTCGTTGCGGACCGCGCCCGCCACGCCGATCTGCGCGGCGAAGGCCGGCGAAAAGGCGACGTCGATGGCAACCGCTGAGGCGACCAGGCCGAGCTTTACAATGCCTTCCAAGCCATTCCCCAAGTTTCCACGCCCTTCGCGGCACACTCTACGATAGCGCCCGCCATGTGGCCAAGTGCGGAAACCGCCGACCGGCCATGATGGCCGTCAATTGCAGCAAATTGGCCACGTCGCGCGACTTCCTTGTCCGCATCCGGCCGTCTTCGTTGCCAAGGCGGATTCGCAACGCTAGGTTTTCGCTGGCGCTTTTGGGGATCGGGATGGCGACTCAAGTTCGTGCATTGGCGGCGGGTGCGCTTCTGGTGGCTGCGGCGATCATGCCGGCGGCAAAGGCCGACGAGCTTTCGGCGGCCTATGCGTCGGTTCTGAGCAACCCCACCGACAGCGAGATCAACCTGCAATACGCGCTGGTCGCCGAGGGCATGCGCAAATGGCGGCTGGCGCTTGCCACGTACGAGCGCATCCTCCAGAACGATCCGGGCAACAAGGCGGCGCGCGCCGGCCTCCAGCGCGTGCGCCGAATCATCGAGCCGAACTGGACGCGCATCCACACCGAACTCGGTGTCACGTACAATTCCAACGCGCTGCACGACCCCGCCAGCCCGAACGGCGAGGTTCTCGGCTTCGGGTCCCTGCGCGTGACCGACGAGCGCACCCTCGGCATGACCCGCTGGCGTTCGGGCGTCACCCTTTACGGCGAGGCGCACAGCGAACAGAGCGACCTCAGCACCATTTACCTCTCGGCGGAAACCGGGCCCGTCTGGAACATTCCCGGCATCCTTGCCGCTTTCCACCCGACGATCGGCGCGGCGACGGGCTATTTCGAGGGCCGTTTCGCCTATTGGGAAGTCAATACCAGCGCCAGCATCGAGGGCTATCTCGACGGCGCCCTGCAATGGGCGCGGGTGCGCGCCGGCTATCGCGACTATGCGGCCTTCTTCACGACCAACGCCGGCTACTATATCGGCGCCGATGCCCGGCTGGTTCACAGCATCGTTCCGGGGCAGGGCGATGCGCTCTCGGTCGCGCCGTGGTTCCTCTACAGCAACATCGACGGCTCGGTCCTCGATTCGACGCTGAACCAGATCACGCCGGGCCGTTACACCGCCGAGGGCGTCCACGTCGAATATGACTTCGCGCTCGGCAATCGCCTGTCGGTCGGCCCCTTCGTCGATGTCGGCAACTGGCGTTACGCAACCGACGTCGCTCCGAGCGGCGCCGCCCGCAACGACCTGGTGGTGGCGCCCGGCGTCAACGTGCTCTTCCGCAACATTTTCAACGTCGCTCAGACGAACCTGCGGCTGCAGTACAAGTACTCGATGGGCAATTCGAACGACGACGCCCACGACTACACCAATCACGCGGTCACGCTGGCGATCGTTTCGAACCGCTAGCCGGCGGCCGCGCCTATTTGGTCAGCGCCGTAAACGCACCGTCCCAGTCATCCGGCAGCGGATTCGTCCGGTGGTCGGCGATGCGGTCGAGATAGCCGCGATAGAAATAGTCGAGCGCCGCGATTTTCAGCGCCCGGCAGGTTTCAATTGTGGTGCAGGCGAGGTCCCAGTGCCGGCCGCGATAGGCCTTGAGGAACTCGCCGTGCGGAACTGCCAGGCGGTCAAGCACCGCCCGCTCGGCGCCGAGCGCGTCGAGCATGGTGTAGATGCGGGTCGGGCGCTTGCGCCCCTTCACCCGGATGAGGTCGAGTTCGAGGATGCGCGGCTGTGGCAGGCGCTCGACCGTCGCCTCGCCCACCACCATCGTCACCCCGTAATGCTTGGACAGGCCCTCGTAACGCGAGGCGACGTTTACCTCGTCGCCGATCGCGGAATAGTCGAAGCGCCGCACCGAGCCGAGATTGCCGACACAGCAGCTTCCCGAGTTGAGGCCGATGCCGATGCGCACGTCGGCGAAGGTACGGCCGGCGGCCTCCGCCTCCTTCCGCCATCGTGCATTGAGGCCCGGCATCAGGGCCACCATTTCGAGCGCCGCCTCGGCGGCATGGCCGGCATGGTCCGGATCATCGAGCGGCGCGTTCCAGAACGCCATGATCGCGTCGCCCATATATTTGTCGATCGTGCCGCGATGCTTGAGGATGACATCGGAGAGCGGCGTCAACAGCCCGTTGATGAAGCGGGTGAGCTCATGCGCGGTCATCGATTCCGAGATTGAGGTGAAGTTGCGCACGTCGCAGAAGAGGAGCGTCAGCTCGCGCACCTCGCCGCCCAGTTCCAGCCGCTCGGGATGTGCGATGATCTCGCCGACCACTGCCGGCGCGACGTAGTAGCTGAACGCCCGCCTGAGCTCGCCGCGCTGGTACTCGGTCTGGCGATAGATGTAGAGGGTCGCCGCGGCGACGAGGACGAAGAGGGTGAGCGCCGGATAGAGCGGGTCGAAGAGCAGACCGGCATAGCGGTAGAGGGCCCACCCGGCTGGGAAGAGGAGCACGATCACCGGCAGGCCGATCAGCGCCGCCGAGCGCGCCGGCAGGTGGATGAGGACGAGGCCGAGCCCGAGGCCGAGGAGAAGCGTCAGGGCCAGTTCCAGGGCGTTGGCGTAGTCCGGTCGGGTGAGCGACCGGCCGGAGAGGATGTGCTCGAGCACCTGCGCATGCACCTCGACGCCGGCGACCGCACTGTCGAGCGGCGTGGCGCGGAGGTCGAGGAGGCCGGGCGCGCTGGTGCCGACAAGGATGATGCGGCCGGCAACATCGGCGGCGTCGTTCTCCCCGGCCATCACCTTCCACGCCGGGATGAATGCGGCGGGATTGGACTTGCGGAACTGCAGCCAGATGCCGCCGTCGGCGTCGGTCGGCATCTCGATGTCGCCGACTTTGATGTGGTTGAGGCCGGTCGACTGGCCGAAGGCAGTCTCGCCGTTGGCATTGGAAGATTTCAGCACATAGGTGCTGGCACCCTGCGCCACACGGAGCGCCTCGACCGCCAGCGACGGAACGAAGTCGCTGCCGCGCCGAAAGAGGAGCGGCACGCGGCGGACGACCTGGTCGCGGTCCGGAATCCAGTTGATCGAGCCGATGCCGGCGGCAGCCTCGTCGAGCGCCGGCAGGTTGCCGGTCGCCCCCGGCAGGCCGGCGAGAAAGGGAAGCGGATCGTCGCCGGCGACCGCGAAGCCGGCCTTTTGCGGCGGGGGCGTTCCGCCCTCGCGGTTGGTGAGCACCATCGCCAGCACGGTCGGCGAAGCGGCCACCGCCTTCGCCAGCACCGCGTCGTGGCCCTCCATGCCGGCGAAGGTCGCGGCGAGCTTTGCCGCCTCCTCGGACGGCAGGCGCTTCAGCGCCACTTCCGGCGAGGTCTGGTCGGGCTCGGCGAAGAGAATGTCGAACGCGACCACCGCCGCGCCCTCCCCGGCAAGCTTGCCGAGGAGTTCCGCGATCGTCGTCCTCGGCCACGGCCACTGCCCGATCCTGGCCAGCGAATCCTCGTCGATGTCGACGACGCGAACCGGCAAGCCGGGATTGTAGGGCGGTGGGTCGAGGCGCTGGTAGGAGTCGAACGCGATCAGGCGGAGCGCCTGGACGAAGAACGGGTCGGCAATGCGCAACAGCGCCGCCGCGGCGAGGATCGCCGCGACCAGCAGGAAATAGATTCGTCGGCCTTTGAAGTAGCGCATGGACGCCGGGGGTGATTTGGCGCCGGACCTTAGCATGCGCGGCCCGCCCGGCTTCAAGCGGGGCGCTCCGCGATTACGCGCCGGAACCGGCGGACCGGCCGGCGCGTTGAGCCAAGCATCTCACCATCGACCAAATCAGCCCCGGAGAAGACAGGATGGCCCGGCGACCGCCCCTCGCCCCGTGGCAGCACGCCGCGTTGCTGGCGTTCGAAGCCCCGCAGGCGATGTGGCTGCGCTGCGTCCGGCTGGCGACCGGCGGGCCGCGGGCGCGGCGCGAGGCTGAGCGCATGGTGCGGGAGAAAGTGCTGACCGGCGCCGACATCGCGCTGGCGATGACGGTCGGCGACGCGGCCTCGCTGCAGCGCGTCCGCCGCAAGGTCACGGCCAACGTGCGGCGGCTTTCCGGCGAGCTGTGGCGGCCGGCCCTCTAGGCTGAAACGGGCGGTGGACGGGGCAACCCGCCTTTGCTATCACCCTGCCCGCCCAGGACCTTCGGGTCGGCCGGCGGGTGTATAGCTCAGTTGGTAGAGCAGCTGACTCTTAATCAGCGGGTCACAGGTTCGAGCCCTGTTACACCCACCAATTTCCCTCATACAGTTGTCCTCGACATCGGCGCGCCCAACGTCGCGTAGTCAACGCGGTGTGCGGTGGCGGGGTACGGGTCCGGCGCCCGGCACCAGATCCGGCTGCCGGCGATCGCCGACATGGGCGAAATCATGGCGGGGTGGCGGCTGAACGCGCCGCAGAGGATGCCGTCGGCGTCCCCCCGCCGAGTTGCACGGCGGACACCTCTCCCCGCGTCGCGATTGCTCGCTGCCGCCCTGCCGGCACGTAGGTGAAAACCGATCCACCCTCTCGGGAACCGAACGCTGCCTCGGTCATTCGACAGGCCAGGGCGACTGAAAAGAACGAGGAGTAGTTCGATGAAGACGATCGCTGCAATCGCGGGCCTCGCGCTCGCCCTGGCGTCCGGCTCGGCATTTGCGGCCGCCAGTCAGGAAGGCCTGGTGAACGTGAAGACGGGGGATATCGGGGTGCCCGCGCTCAACAATACGACTGTCCAGGTGCCGATCGGCATTGCCGCGCAGGTCTGTGGGGTCGACGCGAACGTCATCGCCAAGGACCGGGATACTGCGCTGGCTAACTGCACCGTCACCCAGACCTCGGCCAACAAGGACTTCATGAACTTCATCCAGAAGAAGACGAACTGACGAGCGAGCCGGGGGCGCGAGGCAAGCTACCCGAGCGCCCCCGCTCCGCTCTCCGCGTTGCGAAGCCCACCGTTGCGATTTCTGCCGGAGCAGTCCCGGCCGTTCGGCCGGTGGCGCCTGACGGCATTGGCCCTTCCACACCACAGCGGTTATTGGGCCCAGCTGCAGTTATTTCCCTCGGCCAGGGTCTTGAGGTTTTCGGCGGCAATCTTCCAACGGCCGCGCTTGGAGGGATTGCCTTTGTAATAGTTCATATTGAAGTCGTAGCTCGATTTCAGTTCGGCGCAGATCTGTTGGCGTCTCGCCTCGGCACTCTGCTGGAAGCGGTTATCGTCCTTGGCAGCCTGAGCGCCCGGTTCCGCCGTAAGCATGACGGACGTTATGGCCACGAGTCCGGTGGCAACTAGATGGCGACGAGACATCTGAACACCTCATCAGGTTGCCTCCCCCGCCCAAATCTAGGGCTCTTTGACCGTCTTCGCATCCGGCTAAGCATCGTTGGCCAAAGGGACTCCCGGCCATGGAAGCGGCCGGCAATATCGAGACGCAGACAGCCCGGAGATGTACGCCGGCTAATGCCGGAGGCTCCGGGACCATCGGTGGTTGTCGTCCTCGCCGGCACACTCAGGCCGGATTCGGAATCTTCAGGCTCGCGTGCTGTCTCTCGCCCGGTGGGCGAGGTCCACCTCGGTGATGTGCCAGCGGCCGAGGTTGGCCGTGTACATCCTGTCGCCCTTCAGCGCGATGTTGGTCGGGTGCGAGATCACCGTGGAGGCAGGATCCTCGATCAGCAGTTCGAGAACGCCGCCCGGTTTCAGGCGATAGATCCGGCTCGGCTCGTAGCACGAGATGTAGAGCGTGCCGTCGCCCGCGAAAGCGAGACCGTCAGGCACGTTCCGGGTCTCGGAGGCGACACGCTCGATGCGGCCGGCGGACCCGTCCTTCTCGAACAGGACCCGGCTGACGCAGGGCTCGTTGCTCTCAACGAAATAGAGGCTCTGGCGATCAGGCGCCATCGCCATGCCGTTGGCGAAGCGCGTCGGCCCCTTGCACCAGACGCCGCCCGCGCCCGTCTTCAGGTCATAGCGGAAGATGCCGACACCGGGGTCTCCCGCGCTTTCCGAGACGTAAAGGAAGCCGCGCTGCTCATCGACGACCGGATAGTTGGGAACCTTGATGCCGGCGGCGGCGAACTTCTCCGCCCGCCCCGTCTTCGCATCCCAACGAAAGATCGCGGAATGCCGGAGGTCGCACATGAAGCAGTTCCCGGCGGTATCGAAGGCGAGGCCTAGAAGGAAGCCGCCGGTGGCGCCCATCCGCGCATGCGATTTGCCGTCGGCCTCGATCCGGATGAGGTCGCCGGTCTCGGTCCCGCACCAGACCGAGCCGTCAGCATGGACGGCGACGCCCTCGGGATGGGCGATGCGCGGTTCGGAGAATATGCCTTCGACGAAGACGCGGGCGGCCGAGATGTCGAGGAGCGGTTTCATCGCACCATGTCCTTCAAGGGCAGCCGAGCGGACCCGTTCCGCCGGCTGACGCTAGGTGCATCACCAGATCGCGATCCGCAGCGATGATCGCGTCGAGGAGCGCACCGCGGTCGCGGGCTGCGACAAACTCGAGGCGGCGGAGGCCGAGCGGGTCGATTTCCTCGCGCAGAACGCGCAGCGTTTCCGCATCCGGCACGGGCACCTCTCCGCAATCTATCGTGAAGCGCACCGGGAAGCCGGTTGCCTCGACAATGCGCTCGCGCGAAACCCCGGGCATCACCGCGGCCACCACCAGCAACCTGGTCTCGGGATCGAGTTCGAACACGCAGAGGTCGGTGAACAATCGTACCGCGCCCGGCCGGTAGCCGGCAGCCGCGCGTTCAGCCACGGAGACGAGGCCGCGGCCGCAGCTCGCTACATCGACCTCGCCGACCAAGGCGAGCGGCGAGTGGCGGGTGACGTAGAGGACGTAATTGCTGTGCATGTTGGCGACATCGGCCATGCCCCCCTGCCCCGGCAGGCGAACGAAGCCGCCGCTCTTCCTGGTGAGCTGGATGTTGTTGACCCGGGCACGCGCGTCGACCTGCGCTGCGGCGATGATCTCGTGGGTCACCGCGCCGGCCTGGTAGTAGGCGGAGTAGGTTTCGTCGCCCCCGGCATGCGCGACCGCAGTTTCGGCGTCGAGACTCTCGATCAGGCTGAGGACCATCGGACTCGGCCGGATATCCAGGTGGCCGCAGCTCATGGTGGCGATGATCATGTCGGGCGCGTGTGTCGCCTTCGCGAGCCGGTAGGCGACATTGGCGAGCGGCGACACAGCCCCGGCGCTGGCGAAGCACTCGTTGTCCAGTCCAGCCGCGATGCGCGCGACCATGATTTCGTCGACGCTGGCCTCGGGCTCGGCGCGCCGGACCGCCGCTGGAAACGGCGCCCCCACGTCGGCGGCGCGGATGCCGGCCGCCGTGCGCACGAAGTCCGGCACCCCTGCGGCGGGGAGCCGAAGGCTGCCCTTCAACGACGAGGACGATGCGGGATCGAGGATGGCGTGCAGCGCGGCATAGTCGGTGACGTAGAAGGGCAGGCACGATGCCGGCCAGGCACCGCCCGGCGCTTCCGCGATTGCGGTGACCTGGTTGCGCGTCAGAATCGTCTGGCGGCCCGCGCCGGAAAGCCCGCCGCGGGCCACGATCTCGTCCACCGTCACCAGCACCTTGGCGGCCGCGCCGACCATCGCCAGATCGAGCGCCTTGGCGCCGATGATCTCGACATTGCCGGCTTCATCAGCGCGCGGCGCATGCAGGACGAACGTGTCGAGTTCGAGCGGCGGAATGGCGCCTATCGTCCCGCCCGACAGCGGCTCGGCGATCGTCGCGGCAGCCGGCACAAGCGCCATCATGTCCGAGCCGACGGGGAGCTGGAAGGGCAGCATTGGCAGGTTCTGCTGACGTGCGCGCAGCGCCTGGATCATCGCCAGAGCCGTCCAGTCGCGCACCGGGATCGTGCCCTTCTCGGCGGCGGCGCGAAAGCGCGGCGGCAGGCCGAAGACGTCCAGGCTCGAGAAGCAGATATCGATCGAAGCGACGGCATCGTCCTCGAGCAGCATTTCGAGCGGCAGCCCGCCGGCCCACGAGACGTAACGGAGGCGGCGAGCCGTGATTGCACAGAGGAGCGCAATCGGCAGGCGCGCGAAGTGATGGCCGCCGACGCCGAAACGGTCGCCGTCCTCGACCATCGCCGCAAGACCGCCGAGGCTGGTGAAGATCGGCCGGTTCGGTTTGACCAGGGACCTCGGCATCGGCGGCCGGCTCAGAGCGGTTCGGCCGAGATGCGGTAGCGGGTGACGAACGTCGAACCTCGGCGGAAAGGATGGGCCGTCGGCGTTCCGGAGCGGGCGATCGGGTTGTCGGCGATCGCCGTCGCCGGACCGAGGCCGAAGGGAGAGCAGATCGGCTCGATGCCGATCGCGACATGGCGGCCATTCCAGGGAGCCATCCTGCGGCCGCGATTGCTGATCCAGAGGAGCAGGCTAGGGAAATGCTCCTTCTGCCAGGTGAGCCGCATGCGGTATCCGTCCGCCTCGTTGGCAAGCGCGGCGCTGCCGTCGACGCCGTTGAGCTGCAGCAACTCCTCGGTATCCTCGACAAGCGGCAGGCGGCTTGCATCAAGGCTGCCACCGCGGCGGAGCGGCACCGAAGCCAGATCCGTGAACCGCCGGTCTTCTGCGAAGAGCGGCGCGGCGGGCTCGACCATCGCCGGATAGGTAAGGCCATGATCGAACCTTCCAGGCTCGAGCCGCGCGGCCTGCGCCCTCACGGGCAGGCGGAACGTACCGTGCAGGCCGATCGGCAGCCGGCAGTCCTCGCGCACCTCGATCCGGAATTCGAGATCGATGGCGGGCCGGTCGGGGTCCGGACGCACCAGACGCTCGGCCCGCTGCACGGGATGGCCGGCCGGGTAGTCGATCGAGGCCCGCAGCTCGCCCGGCGCAGCGTCCTCCCAGCGCCAGGCGTGGTTGGAGCAGTGGCCATGGACCTCCTCGCCGGGCTCGGCGGGAGCGATGACCTTTTGCCAGTCCGGCACGAAGGATTGCGGCGGCAGCGAATAGCCAAAGGGCACGCACGGCCATTCGCCGCGGAGACGGCGGAGTACCCCCGGAAGGTCGTCCGAACGTGCCTCGTCGGCCCATGGCGCGATATGCATCGGGCTGACCTGCCGCCCGTCGGCAAGAACGAAAGTGACGGGGGCCAGCATCGCTCCAAGACGCTGGACGACGAGTGCGCCATGCGCCCAGGCGAGACTGCGATACGCCTCGTTGCTCATGCCTTGCCTCGTGCCGCCCGGGCCGCGCTCTTTTCGGCGAAAGCCTTGACCCGCGTTTTGCCGACCTCGCTCCGGTAGAGCGAGGTGACGAGCTGGCGCTCGCGCGCCAGGCCGACCTTCGGCTCGCCCCGCTCGGCGAAGGAAGTGAGGCGTTTCAGGCCCTCAATCGCCTCCGGCGGCTCGGCGGCAATCGCCTCCGCCAGTTCGCGGGCGCGCGCCAAGAGCGCCTCGGGCGCGACAATCTCGTTGACCAGACCCCAGCGCTCGAAGGTCTCCGCCGGCAGGATCGCTCCGGTCATGAGGAGCTGGTTGGCGCGGTTACGCCCGAGCTTGACGACGCTCCGCTGGGTGCCGCCGCCGCCCGGCACCAGTCCGAGCTTGATCTCGGGGAGGCCCATCCTGGCTGCGCTCGAGGCGATGACGATGTCGCAACAGAGCACCAGTTCGAAGCCGCCCCCGAGGGCGTAGCCGTTCACCGCCGCGATCACCGGTTTCGGGTTCTCCTCGACCGCGGCGTACATGCGCTCGCCGTTCGCCTGGAATTCGTCGAATTCGCGCTCGCTCTGCGCCGCGTATTCCTTGATGTCGGCGCCCGCCATGAAGGCGCGGCCGTCGCCCGTGACGACGATGGCGCCAACCCCGCGATCGCGGCCGAGCGCCTCGAACGCCGCGGTAATCTCGCCCTGCATCAGCCGGTTCATCGCGTTCAACTGGTCGGGCCGCCGGAAAGTGACGGTGGCGACGCGGCCACTCTGCTCGACCGTGAGCGTCGTCGCGGATGCCATCTCAGGCCTTCTGGACCGTCATATCGCCGGACTTCTCCAGCGCCTCGATCTCGGCGCCGGAAAAGCCGAACTCGGCAAGGATTTCCGGCCCGTGCTCGCCGATCATCGGCGCCGGCCGGTCGATGGTCGCCGGCGTCTCGCTCATCTTCACCGCCGGCGCGACCACCCGCACGGTGCCGGCTTTCGGATGGTCGTAACTGGTCAGCATGCCCATGTGCCTCACCTGCGGGTCCTCGGACGCCTTGCGGATGTCCTTGACCTCGGCGCACCAGATATCGGCGGCGAGCAGCCGCGCCAGCAGTTCGGCGGTGCCGAACTTCCTGGTCTCGGCGTTGACCTTTTCCCAGACCTCGTCGCGCTTGTCGTAGAGCGTCTTCAGGTCGTCGTAGGGCGCGAGCTGCGGTGCCTCGAGCGTCGTGTAGAGCGTCTTGAACGGACTCATCGCGATCGAGACGTAACCATGGTCCTTCGTCTCGTAGATGCCGAACGGGGCCTGCATGCCGGGATGGCCGATGCCGGAATTGGGGCGCTTCAGGTCCTCGCCGAGGTTGAGGACGGCGACATATTCCTGCGCCAGATGGGCGAGCATGCCAGCCAGTAGATTGACCTCGATCTTCTGCCCCTTGCCGGTCTTCTCCCGCCAGTAGAGCGCAGAGAGGATCCCATAGACCATGTTCATCGCGCCGATCTGGTCGGCCAGGCCGGCGCCGGCAGGCACCGGCGGCTGGTCGCCGCGGCCAGTATTGGCAATAAGCCCGGCCAGCCCCTGGATCAGCATGTCCTGCCCCGGACGGTCCACATACGGCCCCTCCTCCCCATAACCGGAGCCGGAGCAGTAGATGATCCGCGGATTGACCGCCTTGAAATCCTCGTAGCCGTAACCGAGCCGGGACAACACGCCCGGGCGGAAGTTCTGCACGACCACGTCGGCCTTTTTGGCCATCTCCATGATGATGTCGTGGACGCGCCGGCTCTTCAGGTTGAGCGCGATCGAACGCTTGTTGCGGTTCCACGCGAGAAAGTTCGGGCTCTCCGAACCGCCGACCCATTTGGCGAAGAAGGTCATCGAGCGGAACATGTCGCCGGCTCCGGCGCGCTCGATCTTGATGACGTTGGCGCCCATGTCGCCGAGGAGCTGCGTGGCGAATGGGCCCTGCAGCAGGTGACTGAAGTCGAGGATGGTGACGCCCGCGAGAGCCTTGTTCCCGCCGGCTTTTCCGTCGCTGGCCATCAGACGAGGTCCGGCACGAAGCGCGGAGCGGCGGTGAGACCGCCGTCGACGCGAAGATCGATCCCGGTAGTGAATCCGGCGGCATCGCTGGCCAGATAGATCGCCGCCTCGGCCACTTCCTCCGGCTTACCGATGCGGCCGATCGGGTGCATCTTGACCCAGGCCCGGGCAACCTGATCGCCGAGGTCGGCGACCACCTGCGCGTTCATCGGCGTATTGATCGTGCCGGGCGAGATCGAGTTGATGCGCACGTTGTGCGGCCCGAACTCGACGGCCATCTGGCGGGTCATCGCCATCACCGCGCCCTTGGCGCCGGCATAGGCGGTCCAGCCGTCGAGGCCGATATGGCCCTGCGCCGAGGCCATGTTGATGATCGACCCGCCCTTCTGCCGGATCATGTGCGGCAGCGCGTATTTGCAGCCGCGGAAGACGCTGGTGAGGTTGATTGCGATCAGCTTCTCCCATTGCGCGTCGGTCATCTGGTAGACCGGGAAACCGCCGATGGCGACGGCGGCGTTGTTGACGAGGATGTCGAGGCGCCCGCCCCTCTTCACCGCCGTCGCAATGAGCCGGGCGATATCCTTGTCCACCGCGACGTCGCAATGGACGTAGTCGGCGGACAGCCCCTCCTGCCTCAGGGCTGCGACGAAGGCCTTGCCCTTCCGGTCGGCGATATCGGAAACGAAGACGTGGGCGCCCTCGCGCGCCATGCCCTCGGCGATGGCGTGGCCGATGCCGTCCGCGCCCCCTGTCACGACCGCGACTTTGCCGGCTAAGCGCTTCACTCCCGCCCTCCCCTATGCCCGGCGCCGCTTGAGTTCGTCGAAGGCGACGGCGACGATGATGATGATGCCGGTGATCACCAGCTGCCATTCGGTGGCGAGGTCGAGCATGCCGAGCCCGTTCGATAGAAACGAAAGGATGAGCACGCCGAGCGCCATGCCGAAGAGCGAGCCGATGCCGCCGGACAGGCTGACCCCACCAAGCACGACCGCCGCGACCACCTGAAACTCGAAGCCGAGGCCGGAGAGATGCACTGCCGAGCCGAGGCGCGAGGCAAGCAGGATCGCCGAGATCGTCGCAAGCAGCGAACTGATCACGAAGCAGACGAACTTGACCCACCGCACCGGATATCCGGCGAGCCGCGCGACCTCGGCATTGCCGCCAACCGCGTAGACCATGCGTCCGAAGGGACGGTGTCGCATCACATACATGAAGACGAGGAGGAGGACGAAGGCAACGACCGCCGGATAGGGCACGACGCCGAACAGCGATTCGTTGCCGAGGGCGAAGAAGCTGTCGAGCCCGACATCGTCGGGGATCGCAGTCTTGCCGGTGTACAGATAGACGCCGCCGCGCAGGACGAAAAGCATGCCAAGCGTCACGATCAGCGAGTTTATTCCGACATAGGCCGACAGGTAGCCGTTGACCACGCCGATCGCCAGCCCGAGCGCGAGCGCACCCGCGAGGCCGAGCGTCAGCGACTCGGTATGGTTCATGATGACGATGAGCGGGATCGCCACCGCCGCCTGCAGCGAGCCGACCGACACGTCAACTTCGCCGGAAATGAAGACGATCGCCACGCCAATGCCGGCGATCATGGCGAGCGAGGCCTGGCCGAGCACATTGGTGAGGTTGCGCAGGGTGAAGAAATATTCCGCCGTGAAAGCGAAGAAGGCGATCAGCACGATCAGCGCTACCACCAGCGTGATGTCGCTGCGCCGGGTCAGAACGGCAAAGGCGTCGACGGCGCCTGCGCCGAGGCGGTTGGACCGTCCGAGGCTAACCGATGGCGGCATTCAGCACCTTTTCCTGCGTCGCCTGTTCGCGCGTGAAGCTTTCCGTGATGCGCCCGCCGGCCATCACGAGGATGCGGTCGCTGAGGCCGAGAAGCTCGGGCATCTCGGACGTCATCATCACGACTGCGTGGCCCTCCGAGGCCAGCCGGTCGATTAGCGCAAAAATCTCCGACTTGGCGCCAACGTCGATGCCGCGCGTCGGCTCGTCGACCACGATCACGCTCAGCCCGCGCATCAGCCAGCGCGCGAGCAGAACCTTCTGCTGGTTGCCGCCGGAGAGATTCTTGATCGGCTGTTCGAGGCTGGGGGTTCTTATGCGGAAGCGGTCGACGAAGGATTGCGCCGCGGCCCGCTCGCGGCTCTCGTCGATGAGGCCAAGGCGCGCAAATTCCTCGAGCGCGGCGAGGCTGAGGTTGGTGACCACCGGCAGTTCGAGCATGAGCCCCTCGCCCTTCCGGTCCTCGCTGAGCAGGCCTATCCCGAGCGAGACCGCGGTACGCGTGTCGTGCGGATGCAGCCGCTTGCCGCCGATGCTGATCTCGCCGCCGCTGATCGGATCGAAGCCGACGATCGCCTTGGCGAGTTCGGTACGTCCGGCGCCCATCAGCCCGAAGAAGCCGACCACCTCGCCCGCCCTTGCCTCGAACGAGATGTCCTTGAGCTTGGCCGCGGTCGACAGGTTCTTCACCGACAGCGCGATCCTGTCCGATGCCGGGCCGCGCTCGCGCGGGAACAGCGTCTCGATGCGGCGGCCGATCATATCCTGGATGAGCGTATCGTTCGTGTGCTCCGCGATCGGCCTGGTCGAGATATGCCGCCCGTCGCGGAGGACGGTGACGGTGTCGGCGATCTCGAAGACCTCGTCGAGCTTGTGCGAGACGTAGAGGACGGCGATGCCGAGCGACGTGAGCCGGCGGATCACCTTGAACAGGAGCCCAACCTCGTTCGGCGTCAACGACGAACTGGGCTCATCCATGACCACGATGCGCGCTTCGTGGGCGAGAGCGCGGGCGATCTCCACCATCTGCTGCTGGCTGACCGGCAGGGCGCCGGTGCGGGCGTCGGTATCGACATCGAAGCCGATGCGCTCGAACAGGGCCCTGGCCTCTTTCCGGATCGTGCGCCAGCGGATCGACCCGCCGCGGCCGACCGGATATTCCTCGAGGAAGATGTTCTCGGCGACGGTGAATTCCGCGATCAGCGCGATTTCCTGGAAGACGACCTTGATACCGCGCTTCAGCGCGTCGGACGGATGGAGTATCTCGATCTCGCGTCCGCCGATCCGGATCGTGCCGGAATCCTTCTCATAGACGCCGGCGAGTATCTTGATCAGCGTCGACTTGCCGGCGCCGTTCTCGCCCATCAGCGCGTGGACCTTGCCCGGCTCCAGCCGCAGATGCACATCGTTCAGCGCGACGACGCCGGGAAAGCGCTTGCTGATGCCGGTCATCTCCAGCGCAAGCGCAGGCGCTTCGGCCACGGCCAGATCAGCGGGCATTGGCCCTCCTCTTGGCGAGGTCGAGGTAGGTCGCGAGGATCAGCACCACGCCGGGCACGATCATCTGCAGGTCCTGGTTCCACTGCAGAAGGATGATGGCGTTGTCGATCACCTTGAGAACGAGCACGCCGAGGAGCGTCCCCAGGAGCGTGCCGCGCCCGCCGGCAAGGCTGGTGCCCCCGAGGATGACGGCGGCTACCACCGTCAGCTCGAAGCCGCGGCCGGCGGTCGGCTGGCCTGCGTTCATCAGCGAAACCAGGACGAGTCCGGCGACGCCGACGAGAAGGCCGGTCACAACAAAGGCAAACAGCTTCAGGCGCTCGGCGCGGATGCCTGACAGCCGGGCAGCCTTCTGATTGGCGCCGATCGCATAGAGATAGCGACCGAGCGTGGTGTGGCGGAGGAGCACATAGGCCACCGCGAAAAACAGCGCGGCGACGATCACCGGGATCGGCAACGGCCCGACATAGCCGGCGCCGATGTCGACGAACGCAGCGAGGTGGTGATGGTTCTGAACCGCTTCGCGCGAATAGAGGAAGACGCTGCCCTGCAGGATCATCATGGTGCCGATCGTGGCGATCAGCGAATTGACCTTGAGGCGCGTCACGACAAAACCGTTGACCAGCCCGACAAGACCGCCGAACGCGATGCCGGCGAGCGAGCCGATGGCGACGCTGTTGGTAATGTTGATCACGTCCATCGCCACGACGCCGACGAAGGCCAGCGACGCGCCGACCGACAGGTCGACCTCCGCCGTGATGAGCAGCATCGTCATCCCGGCGCCGACAATCATGACCAGCGCCGCCTGACGCAGGATCGCGATGACGTTGGCGCCCGAGTAGAATTGCGGCTCGGCGAGCGATACGCCGACACAGAGGATAACCAGAACCGCGATCAGCACGATCTGGCTGTTGTTGGCCAGCCTGCCGATAGCGTTTCCGGGCCCGGCGGGGTGCGAGACTTCGCTCACCATCAGCGTGCCATTGCTGAGCCAGCAACCCCGGAGCCGCGGTGGCCGCGGCTCCGGTCACGTCACGTGCGTGCCGACTATTTCTTCAGGTCGGCCGCGGTCTTCATGCACTTGGCGGGCGGCGTGAGGGCGTTGATCGCATCCCACTTCGGCGTCCGGGTGGTGCCGGCAACGTCATAGAACTTCTTCCAATCGTCGCCCATCATCGGCGCGGTCGGGCTGACGATGTGCTCCGGCACTTCCTTCTTCTGGTAGAGCGCGATGGCCGCATCGATGGTGGTGTAGCCTTCCTTCTCGGGGAACATCGCCGCCTCGATCTTGTAGGACGGCTCCTTTTCCATGGCGTTGATGAAGGCAAGTCCTTCGCCGCCGGTGCCGACCACGAGCAGGTTGTCCTGCGACTTGCCGGCAGCCTTCCAGGCCTGCAGCCCGCCGAGCGAGGAGGAGTCGTTGATCCCGTAGATGATGTTGATGTCGGGGTTCTGCGCCAGGGCCGCAGTCGAGACCTCGAGCGCGCGGTCGGGATTGCCGCCGCCGTCGAGATCGTGGACGAGCTTGGCATCCGGGATGATCGTGCGGATCCCGTCCATGAAGCCGTTGGAGCGGAGCACCGTCGCCGACAGGAGTGGCAGACCGACATTCATCACCTTGGCGACTCCGCCGAGATGATCCTTGGCGTATTTGCCGGCCTCGACCCCGGCCATGTAGCCGGTGTCATAGTCGCAGATCGCGACCATCGTGGTCATGCCCTTGACCGGGTTGCCTTCCAGGACCACCGGCATGTTGGCGGCCTTGGCCCGCTTGAGAAGCGGAACGACGCCTTCCTCGTTGACCGGCGTGATGATCAGCACGTCGACGCCCTGCGCAATGAAGTCCTCGGCGGCCGATACTTCCTTGGCGACGTCGAGGTTGGCGTCCTTCACTTCGACGGTTGCGCCGATTTCGGCGGCGTGCGCCTTCATGCCCTTGATGACGTTCTGGTACCACTCGTGGGTCCCGTAGTTGACGACATAACCGATGCGCTTGGGCGTGTCGGCGGCGAGGGCTCCGGCCGTCAGTGCCGCGAAGGCGGTACCGGCGAGAAGCAGCTTGGCGATTGTCCTTGTCATTTCTTCTTTCCTCCCATTGATCTTCAAGTCACCACAGCGGGTCCCGCGAGGGACCACTCTGTCTTCCGTTACTCATCGCTTCGTATCGGCGCTTGCGGGTCTCGGCCGCTCGGGCGCGCCAAGTCCACGCGAGATTTCGCTCGCCGCCGATTGAGCCCGTCTCAGAACCGTCTTGCGGTCGAAGCGCGCGGCCTTCTGCGGCAGATAGGGCACGGTGACCGCGGCCACGATATGGCCGACATGGTCACGAATGGGCAGGGAGATGTTGGTGCAGCCCTCAACGGCGAGCGAGGGGCGCATCTCGTACCCGATCCTGAGGATATCGGCGACTCGGCTGGCGATGCCGTCGCGGTCGGCCGACGGGTCGCTCGCCAGAATGCGCTCGACGAGCTGAGCGCGCTCGGCCTCCGGAAGGTTGGCAAGGAGGACCGCGCCCGAGCTCGTTTCGATGATCGGGAACTCGGCACCGACGGCAACCGAGTAGCGCATCGGCAGCGGCGAATCGATCTGCAGGATGACCAGGATCCGCAGGTCGCGGAGCACCGCCAGATGACAGCTCTGGTCGGTGTCGTTGGCGAGCGCGCGCATTGCCGGCAGGGCGACATCGATCAGCCGGTTGAGCGGCGGGTGCTTGTGGGCCAGTTCGAACAGTTTCAGCGACAGCCGGTAGCGGTCGGATCGGGGAGCACGGACAAGGTAGCCGCGCTTCTCGAGGAGCTGGATGATCCGGTAGATCTCGTGGATCGAGCGGCCGACGCCGATTGAGATCTCAGTCTGCGTGACACCCTCCGGCCGGTCGGCCATGAATTCGAGGATGTCGAGCGCCTTTTCCGCCGCCGGCACGCGGTAGGCCGGCAACCCTGCCCGGTCCTCGGCAACGGCGGTCCTGTCGAGGATCACTTCGCTCATGCGTAACTCCGCTCGAGCGCGACGAGAGGACGACTCTCGGCATGCTTCCGGTTGAGCCACGCGGCAAAGTCGGCCGGCGAGAGATCGCCCCTGATCGCCGCGGCGGCCTTGGGCGCGCCCTCGCGAAAGAATGCGACGAAGCCGGGGTAGGTCTCGCGCAGATAGGCGCCGCGGAGCGTGGCGAGCGTGTCGGCAAAGAAATTCCGCGTCGCCTTGTTTGCCGCAGCGTCGGTCCAGGCCGAAAGCATGCCCGGCTGTCCGCCCGCGCGCACGTATTCGGTGCGCTGGAATTCGCGCCCACAGAGATGGATGGCGTATGCGATCGCTTCGTCCCTGTGGGCGGAGAGCGCGCTGACCCCGATGCCGGCACCGCCGAGCAGCGACCCGTTCGGCGGCGTCGCTGGAATGTCGGCGAAGCGAAGCCAGGCGCCGTCACTGCGCGAGGCGTAGTTCACATAGCCAAAGGCGAACGGCACATAGGCGACGTCGTCCTGGCTCACCATGTGCTCGTAGCAGCGGATGGGATTCCACTCCCACGACTTGGGGTGGGCGAGTACTGCGATCTCCCGGAGGCGCTCGATGACTCCGGCGAGCACGTCATTGTCGAGGAAGCGGTCCGGGTCGGAGCCGATCGGGTGCCCGGCGAGCGCCGCGCCGGTCAAGACAAGGCACATGGCGTCGGTGGGCACCAGCGGCAGGCCCAGCCAGCGCCCGTCCGCACGCAGACGCCGGCCAAGATCGACGACGGCGGCATGCGTCAAGGGCGGGGCGTCGACATAACCGGCGAGGATGTCCGGACGATAGGCCGCAACCTGTGCCGCAGCATCGATCGGCAGCGCCCACTGCTTTCCGGCCGCCTGGTACGACTGCCAGGACTTGCCGACCGACTCGGCCTCGAACATCCGCCGGTCGGCGTCGGAGAGATACGCATCAAACGGCACCATCATTCCGTCGCGGGCGATTTCGCCGACGAAGGGATGGTCAAAGACGATGAGGTCATAAGCGCGGATCGCGTCCGCGAGGTTGCCTTCACCGAACTCGTAGAGGCTGCGTCGGTCCCAAACGATCGAGAGGCCAGGCCGCGCCGCCGTGTAAGCGGCAATACTCGCGTCGAGCGGCCCCCAGCAACGCCGGTGATCCCATGCGAGCCCTTTCAGCGCGACGGCCATGCGCCTCCCGATCCATCTTCTGCGTCAGCCGATCAAGCGCCGGCCGTTAGATGAATCCTAAGACCCGTTTTTCATAGATGCAAGTTATTTTCTTATGCGCCGACCCTCCGGGGCTGCTTTCCACCCTTCACACCATTGCCGGCAGGTCGGCTCCTGCCGCCGGATCAGCAAAGTTCCGCTCCGGATTGATCGTGAACCAACCGGGCCGGCCGGGATCGCGATCGTAGGCATAGCCGCCGAGCTGCCTGTAGAGCTCGGCGTATTGGGCAACCTTGTCGCGGTCGAGTTCGACGCCGAGACCGGGGCCCTTCGGCAGCGCGATCTTCCCGTCGCGGTAGGCCATCTTGCCGCCCTTGATGATGTCGTCGGTAAGGTGGTGGTAGTGTGCATCGGCGGCGAAGCCGAGGTTGGGCAGCGCCGCGCCAAGATGCAGCATGGTGGCGAGCTGGACGCCGAGCTCGCCCGAAGAATGCACGGCGCATCCCCACTGGAAGGTCTCCAGCACCTGGCCGGCCTTGTGTGCCTGGCGAAGACCGCCCCAGAAGGTCGTGTCGAGCAGGATGACATCAACGGCGCTGGTGCGGATGCACGCCGCGAGCTGCTCGAAATTCACGACCACGGTGTTGGTGGCGGTCGGAATATCGACTGCATCGCGAAGGCGCCGCATGCCTTCCAGCCCCCAGGTCGGGTCCTCGAAATAGTCGTTGTTGAGGTGGCTGATCGCGCGGCCGACGCGGATCCCCTCCTCCACAGACCACACGCTGTTCGGGTCGATGCGGAGACTCGCCTCGGGGAAGGAATGGCCGAGGGCCCGAAAGACCTCGACCTCGTGGTCGGGCGGGAACACGCCGGCCTTCAGCTTGTGCGTCCGAAAGCCGTAGCGACGCGTCAGCTCACGCGCGTGCGCCACCATCTCGTCAGGCGTCACCTCGCCGCCGGCGCCGGTCTTCGGGTCGCGGTAGCGGAAGAAGAGGTAGCTCGCGAACGGCACCTCCTCCCGCAGGGCCCCGCCGAGCAGATCGCAGGCACGTATGTTGAGATATTTCCCGACGACATCGATGCAGGCAAATTCCAGCGCGGCATGGAGCTGCAGCCGGTTGTTGTAGAGCGAGGCCACCGGATTCATGATCTTCCAGCGGAGCTGTTCCAGCTGCAGCGGATCGTGGCCGAGGAGGTAGGGCTTCAGACTCTGGATCGCGAGCTGCGCCGACTCGCCGCCACCCCCCAGTTCACCGACGCCGGTCAGCCCCTCGTCCGTGTCGAGTTCGACAATGGTGCGGACGAACCGACCCCAATGCGCGCCGTTCGAATGGCGGATTGGCGCTTCGATGGGCACGGTGACGGTGGTCGCCCGCAGGTCTGTGATCTTCATTGTTTCACTTCCCATCTGCCGGCGCGCCGGCGATCGGCAGCAACAGGCCCCCGTCGACGACGAGGGTAGTGCCGGTCACAAAAGACGAGCGCGGGGAGGCCAGAAAGGCGACCGCCTCGGCGATTTCACGAGGTTCGGCGATGCGGCCGAGCGGATGCATTCCGCGGACGGTCGCCCGAAGTCTGTCAGGGACGGGATCGAGATTGATCGCCCAGTCGAGCATCGGCGTGTCGACGCTGCCGGGCGCGACGGCGTTGGCGCGCACGCCGTACCCGGCGAAATCGAGGGCCATGCTGCGCGTCAGCCCGATGAGAGCATGCTTGCTGGTGGTGTACGCCGCGACCGCCCGCTGGGTCGCGAAGGACTGAACCGAGGCCATGTTGACGATGGCGCCGCGGGTCTTCCTGAGATGAGCGATGGCGTGGTGGCAGACCAGATAGACGCTCTTCAGGTTGACATTCATCACCTCGTCCCATTCGGCCTCGGTCGTCGTCTCGACCGTGCCGTAGCGCTGAATGCCGGCATTGTTGGAGACGATATCGATGGCGCCGAAAGTCTCCGCCACCTTGGCGACGGCGGCGGCGACGTCGCGACCGACGGAGACGTCGGCGGAAACGGCGATTGCCTTCAGGCCGCGGGCGGAGAGTTCGGCCGCACGATTCTCCGCCGCATCGCGCAGACGATCGACGATCGCAACCTTGCCGCCGCGCTCGGCGATAAGCGTCGCGACGGCAGCGCCGATGCCCAGCGCGCCGCCGGTGACAAGCGCCGTCTTGCCGGCGAACTCAGTCGAGGTATCGGCAGACATGGTCGCGCTCCTGCACCAGGGCAATCGACGGGAAGTCAGCGGCGCCCATAAACGAGCAGCAGGAGCCGCGCGGCCCGACCGCGGAAAGGTTGCGTTCAGAAGCCACCCCGAGGAGGCCGCTGCCGGAACCACCACGCACGCTGACCAACGCCATCATGACCGGCCACGCCCGATCGGCCGAGCGCACTCGGTATCTTCGGCCAACGAATTGATCAAGGGATCGCCGGTGGTCGAGCGGTTCGGCCCGGCGAACGCGGTTCGCCCCGATGGCGCGCTCCGCCTGCTTCTTGGTGTTAATCAGCGGGCCACCGCTTCGAGCCCTGTTGCACCTGGCAAAACGCATGACACTGCCGGCGGCTGCAGATAAGGGAAGGCGGACTTTGCCGATACCTGACAGCGAGCATTCCAGACAATCGGAACCCCGTTTCGAGTAATTCATTCAGCATCCGTCAAATAGCTGTTGAGCTGTACAATATTGAACGGCCACCGCTTCCGGTTGAGTCAATTTTCGTTCTTAACCGGACGCAGCTGATTCGAAGAAGAGGCTGAGGCTTACTGCCAGTCGTGGCGCCTGAAAACCGCGCTTCGAGCCTTCTTCTCCTTCCCTTCCTCCTCGCCCGGTGCATGCGCGACGGACTGCGCGCGCTTTGCTTGCGTCGAGACACAGCGACGGCGGCCTGCGTTCGACCGCCGACCGCTTCGGAACGAGTCGCGAATTGGACGGGGGGTCGCCATGAACCATCTGACGGTCGCTTTTCGGGCAATCGCCCTGCTCGGACTTGCCGTCGCGTTGCCGGCGGCGGCGGGCGCCCAGGAACTCTCTACGTTTGGCGTTCTCGCCGGCTCGACCATCACCAACACCGGCCCCAGCGTCATCATCGGCAATGTCGGCCTCAGCCCCGGCCCCTCGATCACCGGCTTCCCGCCGGGGACCGTCGTGGTGCCCTACACGATCTACCAGACGACGGCGCAGGCGGCGAACGCGCAGAGCGACCTGACGATCGCCTATAACGTCCTTGCCGGGAGAACCACGAGCTCCGGCGGCGACCTCACCGGTCAGGATCTGGGCAGCGTCGGCACCCTGACGGCGGGCGTCTACAGCTTCGCCAACTCGGCACAGCTCACCGGCACTCTTACCTTGAACAACCAGGGTAATGCGAACTCGATCTTCATCTTCAACATCGGCAACACGCTCACCACCGCGAGCAACTCGACCGTGAATATTATCGGAGGAGGAACCGGCACTCAGGTGTTCTGGCGGGTCGGCAGTTCCGCGACGCTCGGCACGGACACAAGCTTCGTCGGCGACATCATGGCCTTGACATCCATCACGCTGACGACCGGCGCCGACATCCTCTGCGGCGCGGCGCTCGCGCGGAACGGGGCGGTCACGCTCGACACCAACAACATCACCAGCTACGACGCCGCGCTCTGCGCGATCACCGCGATCACCGCCGGCTCGGTGCTCGATTCGACCGCCACCGAGCAGGAGCGCGCCGTCGCCGCCGCAATCGACGCCTTCGTCGCCGGCGGCGGGATCCTCCCCCTCGGGTTCCAGGTCCTTGCCAACACGCTTACGCCGGCGGAGCTGGCGGCGGCGCTGGCGCAGCTTGCCGGGGAGACTGCAACCGGCGTGGCTCCGGCCGCGACGGGATCCATGGACTCGTTCCTCTCGGTGGTCACCGGTGGGGACTTCGGCGCAGGGCCCGGGACCACGGTGGTCAGGGTTCCCGCGCCGTCATCTCCCGCGCCCAAGGCCCCGGCAAGCCCGGCTCCCGGCCGCGGCACGGTGAAGGCGCTCGGCTACGCCGACGAGAACGAATGGTCGTCCGGCGGAGCCGACTTTGCCTGGCCGGCGGCGCCGGGCGGCTCCGCGGATCCGGGGCGCGCGAGCATGTGGGGCGCGGTCTACGGCAACCTCAGCCTCGCCTCCGGCAGCGCCACCGTCGGCACGCACGATTTGTCGGCGAGCGCATTCGGCGTCGCCATCGGTATCGACCGGCGGGTCATGCCGGACTTCCGCATCGGCATCGCAGTCGGCGGCGGCGGGACGAGCTTCGACCTCGCGGACGGTTTCGGCTCGGGCCGCAGCGCCGTTGTCCAGACCGCCCTCTACGCCCGCAAGAATTTCGACGCCGCCTACGTCTCCGCCGCGCTCGCCTATGCGTGGAACGACGTCTCGACCGACCGCACCGTCACCGTCGGCGGAACCGAACGCTACACGGCCGGTTTCTCGGCGCACGATTTCGCCGGCGACGTCGAGACCGGATACCGGTTCGGCTGGTTCACGCCATACGCAGCCGCGCGCCTGCAGGCTCTCTACACGCCAGCCTATTCCGAGGACACAGCCTCCGGTTCGCCGCTCTTCGCGCTCGACTATGCCGCCCACACGACGACCGAGGTGCGCACCGAGCTCGGCATCAGATTCGATCGCGCCTTCCCGCTTCCCAACGGCATGTCCTTCAGCGTCGGCACCCGTGCCGCATGGGTTCACGACTACTGGTCGAGCCGCAATGTCGTCGCCGGCTTCCAGGCGCTGCCCGGATCGTCGTTCGTCGTCACCGGCGCGGCTCCCGCCGCGGACTCGTTCCTCTTCTCGGCCGGGGCGCAGGTGAGCGCGATGAACGGTCTGTCGCTTGCCGGTTCGTTTGACGGCCGGTTTGCCAACAACGCACAGACCTATGGCGGGACGTTGAAGCTGCGCAAGACGTGGTAATCGGCCCGCCCGACCAATTGACGCAGCCGCCGGCGGGACGATAGCGGCAGAAGCGGCATTTCCGGGTTTTCGCCGGGGGCGCGAAAGCTACAATCTTAGCGATTATTCGGCTCAATCCATAATGCGCAGGGCCTAAGCGTCATGGCATGCGCTTTACCGGCCTTTCCCTGGCCCGCATGGCTGCGATCATCATCGGAGCGGCGGTCCCGGGTCACGCTTTCGCCAGCGACCTGGTGGCACTCCCCACGGTCATGCCGGAGGGCACCATCATAGTGCGCACCAGCGAGCGCCAGCTCTACCTGATCGTCAGCCCGCAGCAGGCGCGCCGCTATCCGGTCGGCGTCGGACGGGTCGAGCGGCAATGGAGCGGCACGTCCTTCATCAAAGCCAAGTTCATCCGGCCGAACTGGGCCCCGCCCGATGCGGTCCGCAAGGACAACCCTAAGCTGCCCGCGGTCGTCGCCGGCGGGGCGCCATCGAACCCGATGGGCGCGGCCGCGATGACTTTATCGGGCGGCGAATATGCGATCCACGGCACCAACATGCCGAAGTCGATTGGCGGATTCGTCTCCTACGGCTGCATCCGGATGTACAACGCCGACATTCTGGACCTTTACGGCCGGGTGGATATAGGAGCGCTGGTCGTAGTGGCGCCCTAGCCGCGTCGCACTGCGTCCTCAGTGCAGCTAATCGTGCACAATGACGTTCAGCAGCGCAGTATGTACTTTGATTTCGCCATTATATTCGATAAGCTTGAGCCGGCGAAACTTGTTCATGAAATAGTTGATGCGCGAACGCGTCGTCCCGACGCGCGCCGCCAGCACGTCCTGGCTGATTTTCGGCGTGATGGGCCGCAGTTCTCCGTCATTGTTGAAATTCGCGAGGAGAAGCAGGAGGCGCGCCAGGCGTTTCTCGCTTGAATTGAAAAGCTGGTCGACCAGATCGGCCTCGACCTGGATATTGCGCGTCAGCAGAAAGGCCATGAATTTCTCGGAAAAGTCGCGCTTTTCCTGGAGAAGGCGCGTCATGGTCGCCCTCTCAATCCTGAACACGCTCGACGGAGTCATGGCCATGGCCGAAGCCAGGCGTATCGGCTGTCCCGCCAGACACCCCTCCCCGAAGAAGTCGCCCGGACCGAAGAGCGCGATGACGCCTTCCTTTCCCTGATCGGAAACGACGGTCAGCTGGATTCGTCCGGCCTGGACGAAATAGACGGCGTCGGCAGCATCGCCCTGGGCAAATACCGGATCGCCCGCCTGCAATCTCATGTCCAAGCGGGCGCCGGCGGTCGCCGCGAGAACAGCCTTGGTGTCAAGCGACGGCGCGGACGTGACGGCTTGCGATTTCCGCGATTTGCGGACTTTCGGTTTCGGTTCGTCGGCCATGGACCTTCCAGTAACTGGGCGGCGCAGCAAAGGCCGTCTATTGGCGTGAGGCCGAACAACTCGTATCGGGTACCAGCCTGTCTTCGAATATCGCGACGCACCGCGATAAAGGCTGTTCAATTTTGAACGAATTTATTCGAGGTTGAATTCTATAACTCCGGCTGGATCAATTCAACCGGGAGGCCATGTGCGTCAGATTCGCCGGGCGCCAGATGGCATTCCTGTCGTGCTTTTCGCCGGCCCGCAACGGTCCGACTTCGTCGCGATCAGGGAGAGCATCTCCCAGGCCAAGCACATTCCGATGCGCGTCGAATGGAAGCGCGCGCTGTCCGACGCGCTTCGTGAAATCCGGGATGGAGCCTTTACGGCGATTCTGCTCGACCGCTCGCTGATCGAGCAGCCGGACCTTCAGACGGTGCGGCAGGCCGCCCCCGGTCTCCCGATCATTCTCGTGGCCGGTCCGGAGGACGAAACGATTGACGTTCTCGCACGCAGCTCGGGCATTCGCCACTATCTCGTCAAGGGCCGGTACGACTCCCAGCCGCTGGCGCGCACCCTCCAGGACATAGTCGAGCAGCGGAAGAACGAGGAGGCTCTCTTCAACGAAAGGGAACGCGCCGAAGTAACACTCCACTCGATCGGCGACGCGGTTCTGTCCACCGACATAAACGGCCGGGTCACCTACCTCAATCCGGTCGCCGAGAAGATGACGGGCTGGACGCGCGAGGAGGCGGCGGGTCGCCCGGTCGGCGAGATTCTCAAGGTGATCGACGCCGCCACCCGGAAGCCGTCGCGGAACGCGCTCGAACTCGCCATTCGGTACAACAAGCCATTCGCGGTCAACGTCAATTCGCTCCTCGTCCGCCGGGACGGTTTTGAGCGGGCGATCGAGGATTCCGTGACGCCGATCCATGACCGCGCCGGCCAGGTAACCGGCGCTGTCGTCGTGTTTCACGATGTCAGCGAGGCGCGGGCGGTCGCCCTGAAGATGATCCACCTCGCGCAGCACGATTTCCTGACGGATCTGCCGAACCGGGTCCTGCTGACCGACCGGATGACCCAAGCCATAGCGATGGCGCGACGCTACCAGCGCCAGCTTGCGATCCTTTTCCTCGACGCCGACAATTTCAAGGTCATCAACGATGCCCTGGGGCACGACACCGGCGACCTTCTTCTTCAATCCGTTGCCAAGCGCCTGGTATCGGCGGTGCGCAATTCCGACACCGTCAGCCGTATCGGTGGAGACGAATTCGTCATCCTTCTCTCCGAGCTCCAGGACGCCGACGACGCGATGCTGTGCGCGCGGAAGGTGCTCAACTCGCTGGCGATGCCACACCGTATCGGTCAACACGACCTGCACATGACCGCCAGCATCGGCATCGCCATCTATCCCACCGACGGGCGCAATGCAGAGACGCTGATGAAATGCGCCGACACCGCCCTCTATGAGGCCAAGGAAGGCGGCGGCAACACCTCTCGTTCCTATCGCAATCGCATGAAAGTGCGCGCCGCCGGGCGCCAGTCGGTGGAGGGAAGCCTTCTCCGCGCCCTGGAAAGGGATGAGTTCCGGCTGCATTACCAGCCTCGGGTCAACCTGCAGACGGCAGCGGTCGTCGGCGTCGAGGCATTGATTCGCTGGCAGCACCCGACGCGCGGGCTGATTCAGCCGACCGATTTCGTGCCGATCGCGGAGGAGTCGGGGCTGATTGTCCCGATCGGCCGCTGGGTGCTCGGCGAGGCGTGCCGGCAGGCGGCGCACTGGCGCGATGCCGGGCTGGGTATCGTTCCGATGGCGGTGAACGTGTCGGCCGTCGAGTTCCGCAGCACCGACTTCTCGATCAGCGTCGCCCGGCTTCTGGACGAGTGGCGCCTCGCGCGTGGTCAACTCGAGATCGAGCTGACCGAAAGCGTCCTGATGCAGGATACCGAGGTCACCGCGGAGTCCCTGAAGACGCTGAGGGAACTCGGCATCGGGCTGACGCTCGACGACTTCGGCACCGGTTTTTCGAGCCTCAACTATCTCAGGCGCTTCCCGATAACCACCCTCAAGATCGACCGGTCCTTCATCGGCGATCTATCGAAGGAGGCCGGCGACAGGACCCTGATCGCGGCGATCATCAATCTGGGCCGGAGCCTCAGGCAGAAGGTTATCGCCGAGGGAATCGAGACCGAGGATCAGCTTGCCGCGCTGCGCGAACTCAATTGCGACGAGGGCCAGGGATTTCACTTCAGCCGCCCGCTGCCGCCCGAGGACCTGACCACCTACCTCTCCGCAGCCCGGTCCTTCACGTCGGCAAATCGGGACGAGGCGAGCCGCGAGCGCGTTGCCGCGGCGGTCTGAACCTGACGTCCAGCCGTCATGACGACCGGCGGCGGCAGCGCTAGGCCTTCGCCCGGTAGATGTGGATGTGCGAGCCCTCGATGGCGACGCGGCCCTCCTTGGTCAGCGCGCGGAGCTGCTTGTTGACGGCCTCGCGGCTGGCGCCGAGCATCTGCGCCAGCGTCCCCTGCGTCAGGTCGAGTTCGACCACCGCATAATCGTCCTCGACCCGTCCGTGGATGGTGGCGAGCTGGCGCAAGAGCACCACCAGCCGGTGGCGGAGGTCGTGGAACACCGCCTGGTCGAACTGCGCGTTGGCCGAGCGCAGGCGCTCGCAGAGCGTCAGGATGATCTGGCGCGACAGTTTCGGCGCAGTGTCGAGGAGCGCCATGAACGGCTCGCGCGGGATGAAGATCAGCCTGGTGTCGGTGAGCGCGGCGGCGCCGGCGCTGCGCGGCAGCCCGTCGAGGAGCGCCATCTCGCCGATCACCTCGCCGTCTTCCAGGAGATTGATCGTCGCCTCGCGCGTGTCGTCGGCGGTGATGTAGATGCGCACCAGCCCCGAGACGATCAGGTAGAGGCCGTCGGAATCGTCGCCCTGGTTAAAGAGGACCTCGCCGGTGGCGAGCGTCGTCTCGCGGGCGATGCTCGCAAGCCGGGTGAGCTCATGCGGATCGAGCCCCTCGAAGAGGAGCGTGCGACCGAGCCAGGCAGCGAGTTCGCCGGTTGCCATAGTGCCTCCGTCTCAGCGAGAGACGCCTAGCATTTCGGCGACGGACTGGCGAGCCTTGCGGGTGGTCATCGCCCCGCCCTCGTCCCGGCCGGCATCCCGGTCCGGCGGCTGCCTATCGGGCGCGGATACGCACATCCCGACGTTCCGCCGGGATGCGCGATATTTGAGCCACGAGGGCCGGGCGGGCCCTCGGAGCCGGCCCCTTCCCCGGCAGGCGGGAGCTATCCGGCCTTCAACGCCTCCGGCTTGTGCTTCGCCCTTCGGGTAATCAGCTTGTTGAGGGCAGAGACGTAGGCCTTGGCCGAGGCGACCATGGTGTCGGTATCGGCGCCGCGACCGGTCACCATCTTGTCGCCCTCGCCGAGCCGGACCGAGACTTCCGCCTGCGCGTCCGACTCCGAGGTGACCGCGCCGACCTGGAAGAGCTGGAGCGAGGCCTCGTGCGGGGCGATCGACTTGATCGCCTTGAACATGGCGTCGACCGGGCCGTCGCCGGTCGCTTCCTTGGTGACGTGCTGGCCGTCGACGTCGAGGGTCACGATCGCCTTCTGCGGCCCGCCGGTGCCGGCGATGACGGTGAGGGCGACGAGCCGGATCGCCTCGCTCGACTGCGCCATCTCGTCCTCGACCAGGGCGGCGATATCCTCGTCGAAGACGTGCTTCTTTCGGTCGGCGAGATCCTTGAAGCGGCGGAAGGCCTCCTCCAGCGCATTCGGCCCGAGTTCGAAGCCGAGTTCGGCGAGCTTCTCGCGGAAGGCATGGCGGCCGGAATGCTTGCCCATGACCAGCGAGCTCTCCTTCAGGCCGACCGATTCCGGCGTCATGATCTCGTAGGTCTGCGCGTTCTTGAGCACCCCGTCCTGGTGGATGCCCGACTCGTGCGCGAAGGCATTCTTGCCGACGATTGCCTTGTTGTACTGGACCGGGAAAGCGGAGACCGCCGAGACCAGCTTGGAGGCGCGCACCAGCATCGTCGCGTCGACGTTGGTGTAATAGGGCAGTACGTCGCCGCGCGTCTTCAGCGCCATCACGATCTCTTCCAGCGCCGCGTTCCCCGCCCGCTCGCCGAGCCCGTTGATCGTACACTCGATCTGGCGGGCGCCGCCGGCGACCCCGGCCAGCGAATTGGCGACCGCGAGGCCGAGGTCGTCGTGACAATGGGTGGAGAAGACGACCTTGTCGGAATTGGGCACGCGCTCGACCAGCATCCGGATGAGCGCGCGGAATTCGTCGGGCGTCGCATAGCCGACGGTGTCGGGAATGTTGATCGTGGTCGCGCCGGAGCGGATCGCCGCCTCGACGACGCGGCAAAGGAAGTCATGCTCGGTGCGGGTCGCGTCCATCGGCGACCACTCGACATCGTCGGTGTGGTTGCGCGCCCGGGTCACCGACGAGATGACGCGCTCATAGACCTGCTCCTGGTCGAGCTGCAGCTGGTACTGGCGGTGGAGCGGCGAGGTCCCGATGAAGGTGTGGATGCGCCGCCGCTCGGCATGGCTGAGGGCCTCGGCGGCGCGGTCGATATCGGCGTTGCCAGCGCGGGCAAGCCCGCAGACGACCGAGCGCTTCACGATCTTGGCGATCTCCGACACCGCCTCGAAGTCGCCGTTGGAGGCGATCGGGAAGCCGGCTTCGATGATGTCGACGCCCATCTCGTCGAGCAGTTCGGCGACCTGGATCTTCTCCTCGAGCGTCATCGAGGCTCCCGGCGACTGCTCGCCGTCGCGCAAGGTGGTGTCGAAAATGACGACGCGGTCCTTCTCCGACCGCCCGGGCTGGGTGGAACTCATGATATCTGGGTGATCCTTCCTGGTGCTGCCCGCCGGGCAAGGCCACTTGCGGGGGTGCGTCTCTGGGATTTCGTCTGAAGTCCGCTCACCCCTGAGTGCCCGCCGGAAAACGGCAGCCGACGCTCAGGGGCGTCTAAGGAGGAGGATCAGGCCGAGCAGCCGCTGCCGGTCGGAGGCTTTCGCCGCCGCCGCATCGCGCAGAATCGTCGAACCAGCGATCATGCCGGGCTGCCCATGAGGTTCGGCATCGACAATGGCGCCAAACCGTAAACACCTGCTTTTTGCCAGTTTGAGGGGTCGCGGGCAAGTCGGAAAGGAGCCCCGGGCGCTACTCAGGGCGGATTTGCAGCAAACCCCTCGACTTTTTCCTTTTGCCGGATTTCTCTATCCGTCGGCGACCCGCAAGGGGAAGGGACATGATCAGTCGCATCTTTGCAGAACACCGCGAGGAACAGGCATTCCACTGGATCGGTGCCGCTACCGTGACGCTGTGGCCTACTCTCCCGCCGGAAGTTCAGGAAGTGATCGTGAAGCGCGCGCTCGAAATGGCGGATGCCGAGGACGGCGCTGAAATCAAGGCGTTCGTCAAGCAGCAAGGCGGGGAACCCTCTCCTCGATCCTGAGGGCACTTTCCTCTGCGGCTGATTCGGGGGAAGCCAGTTCGACGGCAGCCTGTTCGCGCACCATGCACGCGCCCGGGCGTTTGGGGCCTTAGCCGAACGCCAGAACCGCGAAGACAACGATCAGAATCAGTAGCGACGTGACGATGCGGTTGTAGATCGCAAGCCGCCCGCACGCGATCTGGTCGCCGCCGCGCTCCGCGCGCTTCAGTCCGCGTCCATAAACGATCATCATGACGAGGAGCGCCACGACCAGGGCGATCTTCACCCAGAACGTCGTCCAGTGGGCCGGCGCAAAGCCCCATTTCAGCCAAAGGAGAAGCGGGCCGGTGACGAAGGCGATGCCGAATCCGACCCGGCCGAACTGGGCGAGTTTCGGCGGCACGCGGTTGAGAACGGGGGCATGCTCGGCAGGGCCGGAATTGGTGACCAGCAGCACCGCGTAGCTGCCGACGGCCGCGGCAAAGGCCATGCCGAAGCCGAGGATGTGGAGCATCAGGATGAAATGGACCATCGCCGCCGCCTAGAGGGACAATGTCCCCTCGCCGACGACGACCGCATCGCCGCCGATCCGCCCCGACACCAGTTTCCCGTTTTCCACGTCCATTTCGAGGACGAGGATGCTCGGCCGCCCCATCTCGAAACCCTGCTCGATGACGAAACGATGCTGACCCTCGGTGGGCTCGTCGAAGCGGTGGATCACGCCAGCGAATGCCGCCACGGCGGAGCCGGTCGCGGGATCCTCGACGCTGCCGAGGGCGGAGCCGAACATGCGCGCGTGAAAGTGACGGCCGCCGGCCGTCGTCTCGCGGCAATAGAGAAACGCATTGCCGAGGTCGCCGAAGGCCTGCCCCCAGCCGAGACCCGGCGCCGCGCGCCCGATCACCGACAGGTCGCGAACCGGGACGAAAGTGTACCGGACGCCGGCCGAGTAGATACCCGGCCGGTGATTCTCAAACCCGATCTCGGCGGGCGTCAGACCGAGCGCCGCGGCGATCATGTCGTCGGACGGCGGTTTTCCGGCTTCCTCTGGCAGCTTCGGCAGATCGAAGATGGCGTGTCCCCCGCCGGCGTCCTCGCGCAGGGTGACGCCGCAGCGGACCGGTCCGACCTTTTCCTCGAGCACCAGCATGGTCTCGGGCCGGACCGGCCGACCTCCGCGCGGCCGCGCGGCGAGGAGAACCGCGGCGCCGACGGTCGGATGGCCGGCAAAGGGCATCTCGCGCGCCGTCGTGAAGATGCGGACGGCGGCGCTGTGGCGGGGCTCCGCAGGGGCGGTGACGAACACCGTCTCGGAAAGGTTGAACTCGCGCGCGATCGCCTGCATCGCGCCGTCGTCAAGGCCGTCACCGTCGAGGACGACCGCCAGCGGATTGCCGGCGAGCGGCCGATCGGTAAACACATCGAGGATCGCGTATCGCCGGGTCATGCCGCCTGTTTCTTTACCGCCGACGCCGAGGGCGCTTGTGGCGCGCGCCGAAGGAGGCCGTCAAGCCTCCCGCTTCCGCGCCACCGGCTGTCAGCACGGGCTCTGCGGTCGCCGCATAGACGCCGGCCGGCGTTGCACGGAGCAGGTCGCGTGAGCCCCCTTCCCTCGCCGCCGCCGATCGCAGTTCGCGGTTGCCCAGCGTCCGACCTAGTTTCGCGCCTTGTCGACCAGCTTGTTGGCGCCGATCCACGGCATCATGGCGCGGAGCCGCTGGCCGACCTCCTCGATCGGCAACGCGTCGTTGTTGCGCCGGATCGCCTTGAACTTGGGCAGGCCCGCCTTGAACTCGCGGATCCATTCCGAGGTGAAGGCGCCGGTCTGGATGTCCTTCAGCACCCGCTTCATCTCGGCGCGCGTCTCGTCGGTGATGATGCGCGGCCCGGTCATGTACTCGCCGAACTCGGCGGTGTTCGAGATCGAGTAGTTCATGTTGGCGATGCCGCCCTCGTAGATGAGGTCGACGATCAGCTTCACTTCGTGAAGGCATTCGAAATAGGCCATCTCCGGCGCATAGCCGGCATCGACCAGCGTCTGGAAGCCGGCGCGGATGAGTTCGACGAGGCCGCCGCAGAGCACCACCTGCTCTCCGAAGAGGTCCGTCTCGCATTCCTCGCGGAAGGTCGTCTCGATGACGCCGGAGCGGCCGCCGCCGATTCCGGAGGCGTAGGAGAGCGCGAGGTCCTGCGCGTTGCCCGAGGCGTCCTGGTGGATGGCGATGAGGCACGGCACGCCGCCGCCCTTCAGGTATTCGCCGCGCACGGTATGGCCCGGCCCCTTCGGCGCGATCATGACGACATCGACCGTCTTCTTCGGCTCGATCAGGTTGAAATGGACGTTGAGGCCGTGGGCGAAGGCGATGGCGGCGCCGTCGCGTAAGTTGCCGCCTATGTGGTCCTTCCAGATGTCGGCCTGCAGCTCGTCCGGCGCGCACATCATGATGAGGTCCGCCCACTTGGCCGCATCGGCGACCGAGCGCACCGGCAGGCCGTCGGCCTCGACCTTCTTGGCCGTCGCTGAACCCGGCTTCAGCGCGATCGCAACGTCCTTGACGCCCGAATCCTTGAGGTTGAGCGCATGCGCGCGACCCTGGCTGCCATAGCCGACGATCGCCACCTTGCGGGACTTGATCAAATTGAGATCGGCGTCCCGATCGTAATAAACGCGCATGGGTACTCCCCTCCTGGCGTGATGCGGCTTGGCGGGCGGCGCCGGACGGCGACCCGAATGGGCGCGGTTTTAGCGATACCCGCCCGCTTCGGCAAATCAGCGGGTCGCGGCTACTGGCCGGACGGCTCGTTCACGGCGACGTCGTCGAAACTGAACGTGGCCGAGCCGTTATTGGCCGGCGCCTCGGCGGTGAAGCCGATGTGCTGGCGGGCCGGCGGCGTCCCCTCGATCGTCTGGAACGCGGTTCCGTTGATGTAGAGCACCGCCTTGGTGCCGTTGGTCACGACGCGCAGCTCGTTGGTGGCGCCGGTCCCCTGCTTGATGCTGGCGGCCTCCTTGTCGTCGACCAGCGATTTCCACTTGCCGTCGTCATAGACATAAGCGGTGGCATAGCCGTCGAGCGTGATCTGGAAGGTGTAGAAGTTGTTCGTGTCCTTCGCCCAGAACACGATACCGCCGTAGCTGCCGGCGAGGTCGGTGCCTTCGACCAGGGCGACATTGGCGCAGAAATCGACCTCGGGGAAGGTCGGGGCGGCGGTCACCACGTAGAAGTTCCCGTCCTTCTCGCCGATCGTCATCTTGCCGCTGGCGACCTTCATGTTGTCGTCAGCCCCGCCCCATTCGGTCTTGAGGTCGTCAAAGGAGTCGGAGAACAGCAACCTGCCGCTGCCGCAGGCAGAAGCCGCGCCGCCACCGGCAAGCATCGCCACGGCGGCAAGAGCGAGGATGGCGCGAGCGTTCATTTGGATAAGTCCCAAAAAAGAGAGCCAGGCCGGCTCTCGCTTGACCAGACAGCGGATCCCGGACGGGCGACCGCTGCCGCAGCCCTATACTACGCTTTCCCAGCCGAATTTCAGCAGCGGCATCGCCCGCGCCGCAAAGCCGGCTACCGTGTCGACCAGCGAAGCCTTGCGGGTTGCCGCGTCGCTCACCGGCTCCTCGACGATGAACGACTTCAGCCGGACCGCCGCGCCATAGTGCGTGTCCTTCAGTTCCTCGAATCCGCGCGGCAGCCGGCTTAGGCTGTCCTCCTCGTTCAGCGCCAGCTTCCCACGTTTCAGCGCAGCCACCATTAGATCGAACTGCTTCGGTTTCGCCTTGATGTGCGTGCGGATGCGGCTGAGCGTCTCCGGCTCGGGCATGTGGAAGCCGGCCGCGACAAAGCAGCCCTCCGGCGACAGGTGGATGTAGAGGAGGCCCGGATCGTCCTTCCTGCCCGAGCGCGTCATGACCGCGCCGGCATGGGTCTTGTAGGGGCTCTTGTCCTTGGCAAAGCGGACGTCGCGGTGGATGCGGAAGATCGAGCGCTTGCCGTCGGCTCTGAGCGGAATCTTCTCGGCGGCAAAGCGTGCGGTGAGGTCGTCGAGAAGCGAGGTGAGCGGCGCCAGCACGCCCTCCTCGTAGAGCGCGCGGTTCTCCTCGAACCATTCGCGGCTCTGGTGGAACTTCAGCGCCGTGAAGAACTTCAGCGCATCCTTGCCGAAGCCGGTGAACGCCGCCATGCGGCCGCTCCTACTCGTAGATGTCCTCGCCCTTGACCAGATCGCGATAGCGCCGCCGCGAGACGCGCGCAACGATGCAGAGGGAAAGGTTCTCCGCCAGGTCGGGCATCAGCTTGTCGAGGTCGGCGACGGCGCGCTCGACGCGGGCGATCTCGCTGGTGCCGCCGTTGGTCCGGAACAGGAGGTCGTAGAAGTAGATGTCGACCAGCGAACTCCGCGTGTATTCGATGTCCTGATCGTAGCCGCCGACCCAGACCAGCCGGTTGTTCACCGTCTCGCCCCGGATTTTCGCCGGGCGGAGCACCTCGATGAGGTTCTGCGCATCGCCGAACTTGCACGAGCCGAACAGGACCCCCTTCAGCTGGCGCTTCCGCCGGTTCACCTCGCAGAACGTGTTCCGGATGAAGGTGCGCGACAGGCCCGAGCCGCCCTGGACGAGGATCTTGCCGAAATCGCCGTGCGCCGCGACGTAGAGGTAATCGACCTCGCCGACCCGCGTCATGAAGCGGACGGCCTCGCGGAACGAATCGGCGCCCACGAAGCGCTCGTAGGTGAAGGCGTCGGGACGGTCCTTCAGGGCATAGGAGAGGAACTCGAAGAGCGGCCGCACCGTATGGTGCCGCTCGTCGAACCACCGCGTTTCCAGAACGCCCAACCCGAGATGCCGTCTCTGCGCCACGCCCGATTTCTCCCTGCGCGGCGCACCTTAGAACCCGGGCAAGGAAGGGCGCCAGTCAACAATCTGCATGGGAGGTAAATCGCTTTGTTTTCAATGGCTTGTCGGAAAAGAACAGAGCCCGCTGCCCAATCTGGGGTAGAGGATGCTGGCGACCTTCTACCGCCGCGACAGCGTGGAGGGCACCGCGCACAGAACCACAATGTTGCGCGGGCGTGAGAGCTAAAGCGTCTCGAGGAATACCGGCACCACCGACAGCGCGAGGACGATCGCCATGCCGACGTTGAAGATGCGGACCGCCCGCTCGTCCCGGACGAAACGGCGCAGCCCGCTGCCGAAGCTGAGCCAGGTCAGGCCCGAGGCCATCCCTCCCACCCCGAAGACGGCCGCCATGAGGATGATGTTCCACGGGAACGGCGCGACCGCCGCGTAGGTCGCGGCGGCACCGATCACCATCACCCAGGCCTTCGGGTTGACCCACTGAAAGGCGACCGCCTGCAGGAACGTGACCGGCTGCTTGCCGGCGTCCTTTTCCTTCGCCGTCGCCGTGCCGATGATCCAGGCGAGGTAGAGGATGTAGATCGCCCCGGCGATGCTGATGATCGCCTGGAGCACGGGAAACGCCGCGAACACCGCGCCGAGGCCGAGACCGACCACCAGCACCATGAAGGCGAAGCCGAGCGCGACGCCCCAGAAATGCGGTAGGGCACGGCGAAACCCGAAGTTGAGGCTGGAGGCCATCAGCATCAGGTTGTTGGGACCGGGCGTGAACAGCGCCACCAGCGCAAAGACGACAAACGCGCCGAAAATCTCGAGCGACATCGAAGCCGAGGCTCAGGCTGGCGCGCCCTGCCGCGACAGCGCGGCTATGCCGGTGCGGCAGACTTCGATGAGGCCGAGCGGCGCCATGATGGCGATGAACTGCTCGATCTTGTCGGTCGTGCCGGAGAGCCCGAAGACGAAGTGATCGACGGTGGCGTCGACGACCTCGGCGTGGAAAGCGTCGGCGAGCCGCAGCGCCTCGACCCGTTCCGAGCCGCGGTTGCCGATCTTGACCAGGGCCAGCTCGCGCTCGATCGGCGTTCCCTCGGCGGTGAGGTCGTGAACGCTGTGGACCGGCACCATGCGGCCGAGCTGCGCCTTGATCTGCTCGATCACCGCCGGCGTGCCGGTGGTGACGATGGTGATGCGCGACAGGTGCCGCGCGTGCTCGGTCTCGGACACCGTCAGGCTGTCGATATTGTAGCCGCGCCCGGAGAAGAGACCGATGACCCGGGCAAGCACGCCCGGCTCGTTGTCGACCATCACCGAGAGCGTGTGCCGCTCGGTGCGGTCGTGGCGCTCCTCGATGAAATAGGCGGAGGCCGGCGGCAACACCGGCCCCTTCGCCTTCGCCGCCCGCGCGGCCATCAGACGAGCACCTTGCCGGCGGCGCCGATCGCGGCGCCGATCTCCTCCGGCGTCACTTCCTCGCCGAGCAGCATTTCGTTATGCGCCTTGCCCGACGGGATCATCGGGAAGCAGTTGGCGAGCGCCGCGACCCGGCAGTCGAAGAGGACGGGGCGCTTGACCTCGATCATCTCGGCGATCGCGTCGTCGAGTTCGCCCGGCTTCTCCGCCCGGATGCCGACGCAGCCATAGGCGTCGGCGAGCTTCACGAAGTCGGGCAGCGAGTCCATGTAGGAGTGCGACAGCCGGTTGCCGTGGAGGAGTTCCTGCCACTGCCGGACCATCCCCATGTACTGGTTGTTGAGGATGAAGATCTTGATCGGCAGGTCGTGCTGAACCGCGGTCGACATTTCCTGCATGGTCATGAGCACCGAGGCGTCGCCGGCAATGTCGATGACGAGACTGTCGCGGTGCGCCACCTGGACGCCGACGGCGGCCGGCAGGCCGTAGCCCATGGTGCCGAGGCCGCCCGAGGTCATCCAGCGGTTCGGCTCCTCGAAGCGATAGAACTGGGCCGCCCACATCTGGTGCTGGCCGACTTCGGTGGTGATGTAGGTGTCCCTGTCCCTGGTTGCGGCGAACAGCCGCTCGATCGCGAATTGCGGCATGATGACGTCGCGGTTCGGCCGGTAGGCAAGCGACCGGCGCGCCCGCCAGCGGTCGATCTGCTCCCACCAGGCCTTCAGCGCCGCCTTGTCGATCTTCGGCTTCTCGGCCTTCCACACGATCAGCAGGTCTTCCAGCACCTCGCCGACGTCGCCGACGATGCCGAGATCGACGCGCACGTTCTTGTTGATCGAGGACGGGTCGATGTCGATCTGGATCTTCTTCGAGCCCGGCGAGAAGGCGTTGACCCGCCCGGTAATGCGGTCGTCGAAGCGCGCGCCGATCGCGACCATCAGGTCGCAGTCGTGCATGACGTTGTTGGCCTCGAACGTGCCGTGCATGCCGAGCATGCCGAGCCAGTGCGGATCGGAGGCCGGGAAAGCGCCGAGCCCCATCAGCGTCGAGGTGACGGGGTAGCCGGTGAGCCGGGCGAGCTCGCGGAGGAGCTGCGCCGCGTGCGGCCCGGAATTGACGACGCCGCCGCCGGTATAGAAGACCGGCCGCTTGGCCCTGGCGATCATCTCGACCGCGGTGCGGATGGCGACGGGATCGCCCTTGGTGCGCGGATGGTAGCTGCGATGCCGGACCTCGCCGGGACCGATATAGGTGCCGGTCGCGAACTGGACGTCCTTCGGAATGTCGACCAGCACCGGCCCGGGGCGGCCGTGCATGGCGACGTAGAACGCCTCATGAATGGTGCGGGCGAGGTCGTTGACGTCGCGGACAAGCCAGTTGTGTTTGGTCGCCGGCCGCGTGATGCCGACGGTGTCGGCCTCCTGGAAGGCGTCGTTGCCGATGAGGTGCGTCGGCACCTGGCCGGTGAAGCAGACCAGCGGGATCGAGTCCATCAGCGCATCGGTGAGCGGCGTCACCATGTTGGTGGCGCCCGGCCCCGAGGTGACGAGGACGACGCCCGGCTTGCCGGTCGAGCGGGCATAGCCCTCGGCCGCGTGGCCGGCGCCCTGCTCGTGACGGACAAGGATGTGCTCGACCCGGTCCTGCTGGATGATCTCGTCATAGATCGGGAGCACCGCACCGCCCGGATAGCCGAAAATGTGCTCGACCCCTTGGTCGATCAGGGCCTGGACGACCATCTGCGCCCCGGTCATCTGCTTTTCCATCACCTTCACCTCGCCACTCGAAGCCTTGAATTCGGAAATAAAAAAGGGCCTCAGAGGGCCCTATCCGCGCACCACCTCTTGCGACGGCCGTCAAGCCATCGTGGCGGTGCGCTCCAATACTACGAGAATGAT
>Ga0070741_10001310_pt1 | contig 77617 bp, 72 predicted proteins | sample Coa_R1_4_FD_66440 | JGI IMG/M metagenome (GOLD analysis project Ga0070741, IMG submission 66440) | Surface soil microbial communities from Centralia Pennsylvania, which are recovering from an underground coalmine fire - Coalmine... | ecosystem: Environmental > Terrestrial > Soil > Unclassified ...
AGGGCGTCGATGGCCTTGAGGCCGGTGGCCATCGGCTCGTGCACGGACTTGCGCGGGATGATGCCCGGCGCCTTGACGTCGACGCGGCGCCTCTCGGTGGCCTTGATCGGCCCCTTGGCGTCGATGGGGTTGCCGAGAGCATCGACGACGCGGCCGAGCAGGCCCTTGCCGACGGGCACCTCGACGATGGCGCCGGTACGCTTGACCGTGTCGCCTTCCTTGATGTTGCGGTCGTCGCCGAAGATCACGACGCCGACGTTGTCGGCCTCCAGGTTCAGCGCCATGCCGCGGATGCCGCCGGGGAACTCCACCATCTCGCCGGCCTGCACCTTGTCGAGGCCGTAGACGCGGGCGATGCCGTCGCCCACCGACAGCACCTGGCCGATTTCCGAGACCTCGGCCTCCTTGCCGAAGTTCTTGATCTGCTCTTTCAGGATCGAGGAGATCTCTGAGGCGCGGATGTCCATCAGGCGATACCTTTCATGGCAACTTTCAGATTGTTGAGCTTGGTGCGCAGCGAGCTGTCGATCATCCGGCTGCCGACCTTGACGATGAGACCGCCGAGCAGGCCCGGGTCGACCCGCGTATCGATGCGCACATTCTTGCCGATCGAGGTGCGCAAGGTGTCGGAGAGGAGTTGGGTCTGCTCAGGCGTGAGCGGGTGCGCCGAGGTGACGTCCGCGCTCACCTCCCCGCGCTCGCGGGCAAGGAGCGCGCGAAAGGCCTTCAGCATGTCGGCCGCTGCAAAAAGGCGCCGGTTGCGCGCGATCAGCTTCAGGAAATTGGCGGTCAGGCCGGAGATGCCCGCTTTGCCCAGGACCGCCCCCAGCGCCTTCTCCTGATCGTCGGCCGAGATGATCGGGCTGCGCACGAGCCGGCGCAGGTCGGCGCTGGCGTCGAGCATGCCCTGGAAAGCGGTGACGTCGCGCTCGACCGGCTCGAGCTGGCGCTCCTCCTTGGCAAGCTCGAACAGAGCCGCGGCATAGCGCCCGGCCATGCTCGCCATCATCGGATCATCGCTGGACACGCAAAAAGCTCTCGCCCTGGGGGACAAACAGGAAACGCCGGCCTGTGCCATGGGCCCGGGCCGACCAAAAAGAGCCCGCAAGCCGTCGCTGCCGGCACCCCTTCTCAGACCCGCGCATACCATGCGCGGCGGGGTACATCAACCGCGTGGGTGTGTATGGAATGCCGCACGGATGGACGGGTTCCGCCAACTGCCAGTCTCAGCTTTGCCACACGATTCGGTTAGTCGGAACGGGCCTCTCGACGGAGCGTTCGATCTGGCAACGTTGTGTGCCGCATCACGCTCACGTCCGTGAAATTCGGGACGACGGGGGACCGCGCACAGCCGAGAGAAATGCTCTCAGAAGCAAGAAGGAATGTCGTCATGTCCAAATGCAAGACGCTGTTGCCGGCCGGTGCCCTGGCAGCGGCCATCGCCCTTTCACCGGCACAGGCCGCGCCCTTGGCGCCGGCCACGGCGGCCGCAGGCAAGACGGACGCGAGTGCCTTCACCCAGGTGCAGTGGGGCTGGCGGCACCGCGGATACGGCGGCGGCTGGGGGCCGGGCGCCTGGCTCGGGCTCGGCGCTGGAGTGGTGATCGGCAGCATCATTGCCAACGAGGCGTATCGGCCGGCGCCCGGTCGCTACTACGACGATGCCTACTATGACGGCCCCTACTACTATCCGTCCGGCTACAACGGCGATCCCCGGGTGATCTGCGCCCAGAACTTCCGATCCTTCGAGTGGAACACGGGCCTGTACACGACCTATTCGGGCGAGAGGCGACTCTGCCCGTACCTGAGGTAATCCCGCGAACTCGCGGAGAAGGCTGAACTCCTGTCCTGCGGGCCGTCCCGGCGGCTCGCAGGACATTTTTCGGGCAGCCTCGTAGGTGTGCCCCGGCTGCTCTGGCCAGCCGCGCCCGCCCTCCCCATAATAGTTAATGATTCGTTAACCCGCGGCCCTCGAGTCGGAGGCTACCTCGTCGCGCGTGAGCCCGTTCGCGTGTCGCCCTATCTATCCGGAATATGTGGCGCAGAGGCGCACGCAGGCAGCGCGAGAGCTCGGGGAGCTCGAGGAGGATGCGGGGCGAGGTGGCCCTGCTCCTGCTGTCGAGCTTTTTCGTCGTCGCGGCCTTGGTGCTCGCCATCGTCGATGCCGGGACCGTTCCCCTGTCCGGGGCCTCGCGCGCCGTGCTGCTCGTCTCCCTGGCGATCGGTGCTGCCGCCCTTGCGGTCGTCATGGCCTACCGCGCGGTGCGCTCGCGCGCTGAGCCTGCCGAGGGCGCTCAGGAGATCACGGAGCTGCGCAAGAGCCTGCTCACGGCCGAGGCCATCATCAAGGCCGAGCCGCAGGTGCTGGTGTTCTGGGAGCAGGGGCAGGGGGTGCGCGTCATGACGCATACGCTCACCGGCATCGCCGGCCTGCCGCACGCCCACGCCGAGCTCTTGAGATTCGGCCACTGGCTCGATCTTTCCTCCTCCCAGGAGCTCAAGCGCGCGCTCGATGGGCTGTTCTCGGACGGCCGGCCGTTCAGCGCGCTGCTCAAGACGAGAGCCGGCGCTCACGTGGAGGCGGACGGCCGGGCGGCGGGGGGCAGGGCGATCCTGCGGCTGCGCGACGTGGCAGGGCGCAAGCGCGAGCTCGCGCGGATCCTCGACCAGCACCGTCAGCTCGTCCGCGACACCCTTGCCGGGCGCACGCTGCTCAACGCGCTGCCGATGCCCGCGTGGTTGCGCGGCGCGGACGGCCGCATCCAATGGGTCAACGAGGCCTATGTGAAGGCCGTCGAGGCGAGCAGCGACGGCGAGGTGCGCGAGCGCCAGATCGAGCTGCTCGAGATGCGCCAGCGCGAGGCTGTCGCCGCGGCGCTGGCCAAGGGCACGCCCTACCGGGAGCGCGTCCACCTCATCATCGGCGGCACGCGCAAGGCGCACGACGTGGTGGTCATCCCCCTCGAGGGCGCCAGCGTCGGAGCGGCCATCGACGTGGCCGCGCTCGAGACCGCGCAGGGCGAGCTGGTGCGCCACGTGGCGGCCTACGAGCGCACGCTCGACCGGGTGGCGACCGGCGTGGCGATCTTCGGGCCCGACCAGCGCCTGACGTTCTTCAACGAGGCCTACCGGGCGCTCTGGCAGCTCGATGCCGACTGGCTCGCCACCAAGCCCTCGGACGGCGAGCTGCTCGATCGGCTGCGCGAGTTGTCCCGCCTGCCGGAGGTGGTGAACTACCGCGACTGGAAAGCCAAGATCCTGGCAGGCTACAAGACCGGCACCGAGTATGAGGACTGGTGGCATCTGCTCGACGGCCGCACGATCCACGTCGTCTCCGCGCAGCGGCCCGACGGCGGTCTCACCTATCTCTACGACGACGCCACCGAGCGCTTCGCGCTGGAAAGCCGGTACAACGCCCTGATCGACGTGCAGCGCGAGACCCTCGACAGCCTCAAGGAAGGCGTGGCCGTATTTGCGACCGACGGCCGGCTCAAGCTCTTCAACTCGGCGGTGCTGCAGATCTGGCGTCTGCCCCGCAGCCTGCTGAAGGAAGGGCCGCATATCGACAAGATCATCGCCCAGTGCAGCAGCCTCTACGACGACATGGCCACCTGGGCACGCATCAGCCGCGCCGTGACCGGCATCTCCGACCGGCGCCAGCCGGTAGGGGGCCAGATGATGCGCCCGGACCAGAGCGTGATCGACTTCGCCGTGGCGCCGCTTCCGGATGGCGCCACGCTCATCACGTTCGTGGACGTCACCGACAGCAAGCGCTACGAGCAGACGCTGATCGAGCGCAACGAGGCTCTCGTCGCCGCCGACCGCCTCAAGAGCCAGTTCATCAGCCACGTGTCCTATGAGCTCAGAACTCCGCTGACGAACATCATCGGCTTCAGCGAGCTGCTCTCGAGCCCGCGCACAGGAGAGCTCAACAGCAAGCAGCGCGAGTATCTCAACGACATCTCGGCCTCCTCGCGCACGCTGCTCGCCATCATCAACGACATCCTCGACCTCGCCACCATCGACGCCGGCGCGCTGGAACTGAAGCTCGCCCCCGTCAGGGTGGCCGATATCGTGAACACGGCCGTGCTCGGCGTGCGCGACCGTGCCAACAGGGCGCGCCTCAATCTGGACATCCGCATCGCCGAGGATGCCGTGGAATTCATCGCCGACGAAGCCCGGGTGCGGCAGGTGCTCTACAATCTGCTCGCCAACGCCATCGGCTTCTCCAAGCCGGCCGACACCATCGGCCTGAGCGTGTGGCGCGATGCCGGCATGGTGGCATTCGCCGTGCAGGACCACGGCGTCGGCATCCCCAAGGACCAGCAGCAGCGCGTGCTCGAGCGCTTCGAGAGCCGCAGCCAGGGCTCCAAGCACCGCGGCGCCGGGCTCGGCCTGTCGATCGTCAAGAGCCTGGTCGAGCTGCACGGAGGCACCATGGCGCTCGAGTCCGAGCCGGGGCTCGGCACACGCGTGACGGTGCGCTTCCCCGAGAGCGGCATGCGCAAGCCCGAGCCGGCACCCGAGGCGGCCCGTGCATGAGCTTCGAGCGGACGTTCGACCTCGATGAGGCCGGTGTGGTCCGGCTGGCCGATCTCCTCGCCTTCAAGATCGGGCGCGGCGATGTCGTCGGACTGGCCGGCGAGGTGGGCGCCGGCAAGACCACGCTCGCACGGGCGCTGATCGCGGCCCTGGTGGGGCACGAGGCGTCGGAGGTGCCAAGCCCGACGTTCTCGCTCAGCCAGGTCTACGAGGCGCCGCGGCTGACGTTGACCCATTTCGACTTCTACCGCCTCTCCGGCGCGGACGAGGCGCGGGAGATCGGTTTCGACGAGGCCCTGGAGCGCGGCGCCGCCATCGTCGAATGGCCTGAGCGGGCGCCCGGTCTGCTGCCGCCGAGCCGGTACGAGGTCGAGCTGGCGGAGACGGCAAGGCCCGACGTGCGGCGCGTCACTGTGCGTGGCCTGGGGAAGGCGGAGACCGGCGCTCGGCGCATCGGCGAGCTGATGGACTTCCTCGACGGCGAGACGCGCTGGCGCGGGGCCCGCATCGTCTCGTTGCGCGGCGACGCTTCGACGCGCAGCTACGCGCGCCTCTTCGGTGCGGACGGCACGGCGCTGCTGATGGACGCGCCGGTGCAGCCCGACGGCCCGCCGATCCGGGATGGCCTGTCCTACAGCCGCATCGCCCGGCTCGCCGAGAACATGGTCCGGCCGTTCGTGGCCATAAGCGCGGTGTTGCGGCATGCCGGCCTGAGCGCTCCCGAGGTGTTGGCCTTTGACCTCGAGAAGGGCATCCTGCTGGTGGAGGATCTCGGCGATCGCGTGTTCGCGGCCGAGCTGGCCGCCGGCGCTTCCCAGGCCGAGCTGTGGCGGACCGCCGTCGACGCGCTCGTCACGCTGCGCTCGGTGCCGCTGCCGCCGAGCCTGCCGCTTCCCGACGGCACCAGTCATGTGCTGCCGCGACGCGACCGTGCCGCCTTCGAGATCGAGATCGAGCTGCTGCTCGACTGGCACTGGCCTGCGGTCAAGGGCTCCCCTGCGCCCCGGAGCGTGCGCGATGAGTTCATGGCGCTGTGGGCACCCGTCATCGACCGCTTGCTGGCGCTGCCCGGCGGCTGGTTCCTGCGCGATTACCACTCGCCCAACCTCATCTGGCTCCCGCAGCGCGCCGGCGTCGCCCGCGTGGGCATCATCGACTTCCAGGACGCCCTCAACGAGCACTTCGCCTTCGACGTCGTATCGTTGTTGCAGGATGCGCGGATAACGGTCCCGGAGGATCTGGAAAGCGAGCTGTTCGCCTACTATTGCACCCAGATCGCCGCGCGCGAGCCGGGGTTCGATCGCGCGGCATTCGCTCAGGCCTATGCCGACTTCGGGGCCCAGCGGAACACGCGTCTGTTGGGGCTTTGGGTGCGGCTGCTGAAGCGCGACGGCAAGCGCCAGTACATGCGTCTCATTCCCCACACCTGGGGATATCTCACGCGCGACCTGCGCGCGCCCGGGCTGGAGAAGCTCGCGGCGTGGTACGACCGTCATTTCCCGCCCGCGCTGCGGACCGGAAGGTTGCCGGAGGACGGCGGAAGGGAGGAGCCGCGGCATGGGCGGTAGAATCAAGTCTGCGATGGTCCTGGCGGCCGGCCTCGGCACGCGCATGGCGACGCCCGCCAACAGCGCGGTGCCCAAGCCGCTGGTCGCGCTCGAGGGCAAGGCGCTCATCGATCATGTGCTCGACCGGCTGGCCGAGGCCGGCGTCGAGCTTGCGGTCGTCAACGTGCACCACAAGGCCGACCTGATCGAGCGTCATCTGCTGCGACGCCGTGCGCCACGCATCGAGATATCGGACGAGCGCGCCGGCCTGCTCGACACGGGCGGCGGCGTGAGGAAAGCGCTGCCTCGCTTCGGCGGGCGCCCGTTCTTCGTCCACAACGCGGATTCGGTGTGGATCGAGGGTGTCGGCTCCAATCTGGAGCGGCTCGCGGCCGCGTGGGACGACACGTGCATGGACTGTCTCCTGATGCTGGCGCTGGCCTCGAGCAGCCACGGCTACCAGGGGCGCGGCGATTTCGCCCTCGCAACCGACGGGCGCATCCGCCGCCGGCGGGCAGAGCAGGAGATCGTGCCGTTCGCCTTCACGGGCGTGTCGATCGCGCATCCCCGCCTGTTCGATGATACCCCCGAGGGAGCCTTCTCGCTCAACAAGGTATGGACGCGGGCGATCGAGAGGGGCCGCGCCTACGGCATGCGCATGGACGGCGTATGGATGCACGTCGGCACGCCGGTTGCGCTCGCGGAGGCCGAGCAGTGCCTGGGTGAGTTGCAGCGAAGGTGAGAGGGGCCGGACGGCAGCCGTGCGCACGAGACGCATCTATACCGTTCCCTGCGGGCAGCCGTTCCTCGGCGCGCTCGCCGACGCGCTGCTCGCCGGCAACCTCCCGGTGCCCGGAGGGACGCCACCCGGTCCGTTGGCGCTTGCCGATGTGACCTTGCTGCTTCCCACCCGGCGGGCCACGCGCGCTCTGCAGGATGCGTTTCTGAAGGCATCGGGGAAGGCGGCGCTCCTGCTGCCGAAGATTCGGCCGATCATTGGTGCGCCGGAGGACGATATCGGCGCGCTTTCCGGGGTGGAGGAACTCTCCACGGATGGGGCCGGTGCGCTGCGGCCGGCGATCGGCGACATTGCCCGGCAGCTCGCGCTGGCCAGGCTCATCATCGCCTGGTCGGATGCCGAGCGCAGGGCCCAGGGCGGGGATGGCGATCTCGCTGCCTACGCCGGCACCGTGGCGCGCACGCCGGCGCAGGCCGCGAGACTGGCGCGCGAGCTCGCCCGCCTCATGGACGCGATGGAGATCGAGGACGTCGATCCCAGGCGCATACAGACGCTCGTGCCCGACGCCTTCGCCGAGCATTGGGGGCGGACGCTCGCCTTCCTGCGCATCGTCACCGAGCACTGGCCGGCGCACCTCGAGGAGCGCGGCCTGGTCTCCAAGATGCAGCACGACAAGGAGCTGGTGCTCGATCTGGCGCGGCAGCTGCGCGAGCGACCGCCGTCCGCGCCGGTGATCGTTGCCGGCGTAATGAGCAGCGTGCCGGCCGTCACCGAGCTGCTGGAGGCGGTGGCCGCGCTGCCCAACGGCGCGCTGGTGCTGCCGGGGCTCGACCAGGGGCTCGACGAGGAGAGCTGGAGCGCAATCCTGCCGGAGCATCCCGAGCACCCGCAGTTCGGCATGCGCAAGCTGCTGGCCGCGCTGGGCGTGGACCGCCGCGATGTCCAGCCGTTGCCGGGGGCCGCTCTGGCCGAGCCTCAGCGTGTGAGGATGGCGCTGGTCAGCGAGAGCATGCGCCCCGCGCGCACCACCGAGCGCTGGCACCAGTTCACGGCACGGGCGGAGCGGGCGGCGGCGCAGGCGCTCGAGGGGCTCGCGATCCTGGAGGCGGCCTCGGCGGAGGAGGAGGCAGAGGTGATCGCGCTGATCCTGCGCGAGGTGGTGGAGACGCCGGCCAGGACGGCGGCGCTCGTCACGCCCGACCGCATGCTGGCGCGGCGGGTCTGCGCCCGGCTCGCGGCGTGGGACCTCTACGTCGAGGACTCGGCCGGACAACCGCTCGCAAAGACCCCGGTCGGCGCATTCCTGGAGCTGGTGGCGGACGCGGCGGTGAGCAGGCTCGAGCCGCTCGCGTTGATGGCGCTGCTGAAGCATCCGCTGGCGCGGCTCGGCATGCCTGCGTACGAGCTGGTCGCGGGTCTGCGCACGCTCGAGCTTGCCGCCTTCCGTGCCCCCTATTTCGGCCGCGGGACGGAGGGCGTCGCAGCGGCCCTGGAGCAGGCCCAGGGCGACCTGCGCTCCGGCGTGCGTCGGCATCGCGCGGTGCGCAGGCTCCAGTCCGCGGACTGGGCGGCCGCGCGCAAGCTGGTGAAGGCGCTCGGCAAGGTCTTCCGGCCGCTGGAGGCTCTCCTCGATGCCGACGAGCCGGTGAGGCTGCAAACGCTCGTCGCGGCCCATGTCGCGGCCGCCGAGGCGTTGGCGACGGGCGGCGCAGAGGCGGAAGCGGCGCCATTGTGGGGTGGCGAGGCGGGCGAGGCTGCCGCAGAGTTCCTCGCAACCCTGCTCGACGGCAAAGCGGAGGCTCCCCAGATCGCGGCTGTCGACTATGCAGAGTTCTATCGCAGCCTCTCCGGCGAAATGACGGTGAGGCCGCGCGGGCCCGCTCACCCGCGCATCTCGATCTGGGAGCCCTACGAGTCGCGCCTGCAGCATCCCGACGTGGTGATCCTGGGCTCCCTCAACGAAGGCAGCTGGCCCCAGGCCGCCGACCCCGGTCCGTGGCTCAACCGGCCGATGCGCCAGGCCTTGGGCATGCCGGCGCCGGAGGAGCGCATCGGCGATGCCGCGCACATCTTCACGTCGCTCCTGGGCGTCGGCCGGGTGTATCTGACGCGCGCCGCCAAGATCGACGGCGTGCCGACGGTTCCCTCGCGCTGGCTTCTCCGGTTGCAGGCGCTGCTGGCCGGCCTCGGCTGCGAGGCCAAGTCGGACCAGCCGTGGCTCGCCTGGGCCCGCCGGCGCAACGCGCTCGCAGGTCCTCCGCGGCCGGTGCAGGCGCCGGAGCCGCGTCCGGCGCTGGCACTCAGGCCGCGCCAGCTCAGCGCCACCACCATCGAGCGCTGGATCGCCAACCCCTACGCTGTGTTCGCCGAGCGGATCCTGGGGCTGGAGGCGCTGCCGGCGCTCGGCCGCCCGCCCGATGCGGCGCTGCGCGGGCAGATCGTGCACGATGCGCTCGGGCGCTTTGCGCAGCTCTTCCCGGATCGCCTGCCGGACGACGTTCGTGCCGAGCTCGTGCGCCTGGCCAAAGCACGGCTTCAGGAGCTGACCGGCTCGCCGAGGGTCGCCGCTTTCTGGGCGCCGCGCTTTGCCCGCTTCGCGGCGTGGTTCGCCGAGACGGAGCCCGGCCGGCGCAAGGGCGTGCTGAGGACCGTTGCCGAGGTGGAGGGCGCGATCGTGCTCTCCGGCCCCGCCGGTCCCTTCACGCTCAAGGCCCGCGCCGACCGCATCGATGTCGGCGCGCACGCCCTGGTGATCACCGACTACAAGACGGGCGGCAACCTCAAGGACCTGGCCGGCCGTGCCGTGAAGGGCGAGGCGCCGCAGCTGCCGCTCGAGGCGGCGATCGCGGTGGCCGGCGGCTTCACAGGCCTCGCCTCGCCGCAGGTGTCGGCCTTGCGTTACATCTCGGCCGCCGGCGGCGAGCCGCCCGGCCAGGAGTGCGCCCTCGATACCGACGACGTCGCCGCCCTCGCCCGGGAGGCCCGCGACGGCCTCTTGCGCCTGATCGCCGCCTTCGATGACGAGCGAACGCCCTATCGTGCCCTGCGGCGGTCCCGCTTCACCTACCGCTATGACGACTACGCCCATCTCGCGCGCGTGGCGGAGTGGTCGACCGAGATGGCGGAGGACGTCTGAGATGGGCATTCTCTTCCGGTCGAAGCTGGACGTGGTGCGCGCGGAGACGCGGCGCAACCAGGCCGCCGCCGCCGATCCCTCCGTGTCGGCCTGGGTCAGCGCCAATGCCGGCACGGGCAAGACGCACGTGCTGACCATGCGCATGCTGCGCCTGCTGCTCGACGGCACGCCGCCCGAGCGGATCCTGGCGCTCACCTACACGAAGGCGGCGGCGGCGGAGATGTCCAAGCGCGTGTTTGCCCGTCTCGCCGCATGGGTCACCCTCGGCGAGGGGCCGCTGAAGGAGGCGCTGGCCGAGCTCCTGGGCCGCGCACCCACGGCGGCGGAGATCGAGCGCGCCCGGCAGCTCTTCGCCATTGCCATCGAGACCCCGGGCGGCCTCAAGGTGCAGACGATCCACGCCTTCTGCGAGCGGCTGCTGCAGCGCTTCCCGCTCGAGGCCGGCGTGACGCCCGGGTTTGTCATCCTCGACGAGCACGAGCGGCGCGCGCTGTTGGCCGAGGCGGCCGACGCGATACTCGCCGAGGCCAGCGCCTCCGACGCCCCCGCCGCGCTCGCGCGGGCACTGCACACCGCGGCCGCCTTCGCCACCGACAGCAGCATCGACCAGCTGCTGGAGGAGGTGCTGCGGGAGCAGGACTGGCTCGCAGCGGCCGTGCGGCTCGACGGCGGCGAGGAGACATTCACGAGTGCCGAGCAGATCTACCGCAAGGCCATCGGCATCTCTTCGCGGGCCAGCACCGCGGACGTGGAGCAACGGCTGGCGGCGCTGTTGTCGGAGGCAGATCTCGATCGACTGCAGGCCATTCTCGCCTCGGGCTCGGCCAGCGACGTGACCGGATCGGAGCGCGTCGCGCGCATCCTGCGTGCGGCAGGACCGGCGAGCCGGATCGATGCCCTGTGCACATTCTTTCTCACGGGCGAGGGCCAGCCCCGCAAGGCCTTGCTGACGAAGGGCCTGATCGCCGCGCATCCCGACATGCACGCCTTGCTCCTGCGCACCCAGGGCCAGTGCCGGGCGCTGCGCGATGAGCGCTGCAAGCTGACGCTGCTCGAGGCGGCCATGTCCCTGCTCCGGCTCGGCAATGCGGTGATGCAACGCTACGCGGCCGCCAAGGCACGCCGCGCCGCACTCGATTTCGAGGACCTCGTGGCGCGTGCCGCCAGCCTGCTCGGATCGTCGGATGCGGTGGATTGGGTGCTCTACAAGCTCGACGGCGGGCTCGACCACATCCTCGTCGACGAGGCGCAGGACACGAGCCCGGTGCAGTGGGACGTGGTCCGCGCGCTGGCGGAGGAGTTCTTCTCCGGCACCGGCGCCCGCGAGACGGTGCGCACCCTGTTCGCCGTCGGCGACGAGAAGCAGTCGATCTACGGCTTCCAGGGGGCCGCACCTTACAAGTTTGCGGAAATGGGCGATGCCTTCGCGGGCCGGGCGCAGCGGGCCGGGCTGGCGTTGCACCGCGTGCCGCTCAACCTGTCCTTCCGCGCGGTCGAGCCGCTGCTGGCTGCCGTGGACCGGGTGTTTGCGGATCACGGCCGCACGCCCGGCGTCAGCTCCTCGGGTGCGGCGATCCAGCACGCGGCCCACCGCTCAGGGCATGCCGGACTGGTCGAGATCTGGCCGACGGAGAAGACGGAGGACAGGGAGCGGTGCGAGCCCTGGTCGCCGCTCGAGGAGGAGAGTGCATCCTCCCCCGTGGCGCGGCTCGCCGGACGCATTGCCCGCACGATCGATGGCTGGCTCAAGTCGGGGGAAAGGCTGCCTTCCCAGAACCGCGCCATTCGCGCCGGCGACGTCCTGATCCTGGTGCGCAAGCGCATGCCGTTCGCGCCCGCCATGATCACCGCCCTCAAGGCGCGCGGGATCATGGTGGCGGGTGCCGACCGCCTGGTGCTGACCGAGCAGATCGCCGTGCAGGACCTGCTGGCGCTGGGCGATTTCCTCATGCTGCCGGAGGATGACTTGGCGCTCGCCGCCGTCCTCAAGTCGCCCCTGATCGGCTTCGATGACGATGACCTCATCGCGCTGGCACCCGGGCGCAAAGGCTCGCTGTGGGAGGCGCTGCTGGCCCAGGCCGGCGCGAACGCGCGCTTTGCCGCCGCCGCCAAGGCCCTGCAGCGCTGGAAGGACTTGGCCCGCCGGGTGCCGCCGTTCGAGTTCTACTCGGCGTTGCTCAACCGGGACGGCATGCGGGAAGCCATGCTGGCGCGTCTCGGGGCGGAGGCGGCCGATGCCATCGACGAGCTCCTCAATCTGGCGCTCGCCTACGACGACGGCGCCGCCCCATCCCTGCAGGGCTTCCTCGGCTGGCTGCGCGCCGGTCCCCGCGAGGTCAAGCGCGACATGGAGCAGGGTCGCGACGAGGTGCGCGTGATGACGGTGCACGGCTCCAAGGGCCTGGAGGCACCCATCGTCTTCCTGCCGGATACCTGCTCCACGGCGTCGGGGCGCCGTCCCGGCAGCCTCTTGCGGCTCGAGGATGCGGAGCGCCCGCCCGCCATGCCCGCGCCGGTGCTGTGGCCGGTGAAGGGCACGAGCGATGTCGAGGTCGTACGTCGCGCCAAGGCGGCGGTGGCGCGTGCCGAGGCGGAGGAGCGCAACCGGCTTCTCTACGTGGCGCTGACGCGGGCGCGTGACCGGCTCTACGTCGCGGGGTTCGAGGGCGTGCGTGGGTTGCCCGAGGACTGTTGGTACAAGGCTGTCCAGGACGGCCTGGCCGATCATCTCGAGGAGATCGACACCCCGGAGGGGCGCGTCTGGCGGCTCGAGAGCATGCAGACGGCAAAGCCCGAAGCCGCCAAGGCGGCGCCGGAAGATCCCACCGCCTCGGCCCCTCTCCCGCCTTGGGCGACCCGGCCTGCACCTGTCGAGCCGCTGCTCGCCGCTCCCTTCGCCCCCTCGCGGCTGGCGCCGCTCGATCGACGTGACGCCGGCGGGCGCGCCGGCCGAGCGGAGGCAGAGTTGGCGGAGCCCTCTATCCTGTCGCCCGCGCTGCTAGCCAAGGATGCGCGCTTCCTGCGAGGCACGGTGACCCATGCGCTGCTGGAGCATCTGCCCGCGCTGCCGCCGGAGGCATGGGCCACCGCTGCGAAAGCCTTTGTCGCCAGCCGCGCCGCGCAACTTGCGCCGCGCGTGCGCCAGGCGATCGTCGCGGAGACCCTGGCGATCCTGCGCGAGCCGACCTTCGCCGCGCTGTTCGGCCCCGAGGCCCGGGCCGAGGTGGCCATCACCGCCGAGATCCCCGATCCGCGCGGGGCGCGGCCGGCGCTGCGGCTGTCCGGCAAGATCGACCGGCTGGTGCGGCAGGCCGACGGCATTTTCATCGTCGACTACAAGACCAACCGCCCGCCTCCCGCCGACCACACCGGCATTGCGGAAACCTACCTCCTGCAACTCGCGGCCTACCGGCTCGCCGTCGCCCGCATATTCTCACAAGCTCGTGTCAGGGCTGCAATTCTTTGGACGGATGGCCCGCGAATCATGGAGATTCCGCAGGCGCGGCTGGACGCTGCCGAGCAGCGGCTGTGGCAGGCCAGCCCTGCAAACCTTGACGCATGATGGGGCCCTCCCTACGTTCCCCCCGCAGCGAATCCCTGCCTGTTGGCGCGCAATGGAAGCGCGCAATCACGAGGAGAGTGAACCCATGCCGAGTGGAGCGACGCTGGCCGTGTCGGACGCCGACTTCGACAAGGTGGTTCTGCAGTCACCCGAGCCGGTGCTCGTCGATTTCTTCGCCGAGTGGTGCGGGCCGTGCAAGGCCATGGCGCCGGCGCTGGAGCAGGTCGCGGCGGAGCTCAAGGGCAAAGTCAAGGTGGCCAAGCTTGATGTCGATCAGAACCCGAGCGTCACGCAGAAGTACACCATCCAGGCCATGCCCACGCTGATGATCTTCAAGGGCGGCAAGAAGGTGGCCGAGCGTGTCGGCGCCCTGACGCAGAAGCGGCAGCTGCAGGACTGGATCACCGGCTCGATCTGAGCGACGTCTTATTTGCGACGCAAGAATCTGACGGCCTCGGGAGCGATCCCGGGGCCTTTTGCTTGTGCGTGTGTGCCGCGGGCCATGGAAGTTGCGACTTTAGTCGGCTACGTTTTCGCCAAACAGCACGGGAGTGTATCCCATGGTTGAGACAACGATGCTGGTCGTGGCCGGCAAGGGCCTTTCCGTTCCTCGCGTCCTCAAGCGTCTCCTGCAGATCGCCATCGCCGTCGGGCTGACGGCCGCCGTCTTCCTGGTGGTCATTGTCGGCAACGGCCTGCTGGTCGGGCGGCAGACGTCGCTGCAGGCCGGGTTCAACACCTGGCTCGCGTTCGTGAAGAGGCCGGAGATCCTCGCCACCATGATCCTGACCGCGCTGGTCACGGTCGTCTTCGTCTACTGGCAGCGCAATCAGGAGCGCAGGACCGGCGGCTCGGGTCGATTGCAGAGCTGAGCGGACTCCGTCGGCGGCAGGACGCGGCCGGGTTACTGAGACTTCTTCGGCCGCTCGTCGTCGTTCATGGGCTGGCACTGGCTGCCGAGGCAGCGGTCCCAGAACTTCTTGCTCGTCTGCGAGGCGCTCGAGCTGGTGCCGTTGCCGAGAACGCCCTGCGCCGTCTCGCTCGGGCCGTTGCTGCAGGCCGGCTGCAGCAACGCGCCGCACAGCAGGAGCGCCGTGGCGATAGCTCTCCGAACTCGACCCATCGGCCCTACCTCTGCGCCCATTGCATCCGCGGAGCATGACGCTTCATGCCCCCCCGTGTCCGTTGCGACGGCGGCCAGATCGGCAATTCTCAGGACTGGTGATGCAACAGGGTCACGGTCGCGCCGGTTGCGGCCGGGCATCACGCTACCGGTGGCCGGCGCTCTCGGGCGCGGCAGTGATGCCGAGCCCCTGCAGGTAGATGAGGGTGGCTGCCTCCAGCAGCTCCTCCGGCGTCATGGGCAGCGAGCGGCGGGCCGCGTCGCCGCGCGCGAACAGGCTGGCGATGCCGTGCGACAGCGCCCAGATATGCAGCGCCATCATCATGGCCGGCGGCCGCTTGCCCTGCGGCAGGGAGGCGGCAATCGCCTCGCAGGCCTGCCGCAGCACGCCCAGCGCCCGGTCGCCGGCCTCGTGCAGATCCCGGTGCTCGGCGATCGGCAGACCTGACTCGAACATGGCCGAGAAGTAGGCCGGCTCCTCGCGGGCGAAGGCGAGATAGGCGCCACCCATGCGCTCGAGCGCGGCAAGCGGGGTCGGGCGTCCCTCGTCCCAGGCGGCGGCGAGCTGCTGCTCGAAGCGCTCGAAGCCGCGGCGGGCCACGTCGGCCATCAGGGCGTCGCGATCGCGGAAATGCCGATAGGGGGCGGCCGGGCTGACGCCGGCGGCGCGCGCGGCCTCGGCGAACGTGAAGCCCGCCGCTCCCTTCTGGGCAATGAGATCCAGCGCCGCGCTGATCAGCGCTTCGCGCAGGTTGCCGTGATGATAGCCGCGCCGCCCGCCGCGGCCGGGGCCAGACCAGCTCATGAGTCGAGGTTTTAGCTCAAACGGCCGCCGAAGCACACAACGGCGGGCAGGACCGGTATCAGGCAGGCTTGCGCAGCAGCTGATGCCGGAACCAGAAGGCGACGGCGAGCACGATTGCCGCAGCCAGCACGAAGATCGGCCACCCTCCGTAGCGGTCCATGACGGGAGCCGCCAGGGCCACCCCTGCCGACTGCCCGCAGAACAGCATGAAGGCGAACAGTGAGACGGCGAGCCCGCGGGCCTCGGGCGCCATCTGCGTGGCATTGGTCTGCAGCGTGTTGTGCAGCATGTAGAACCCCAGCCCCACGAGCGCGATGGCGGGGGCGGCGAGCCAGGCCCCGGGCAAGACGGCAAGCAGCAGGTAGCCGCCGGCGAGCGCGAGGGCACCGAAGGCTGCCAGACCCTGCTGGCCGAGCCGGGCGATCAGGCTGTGGGCGGTGAGGGAATAGAGCAGCGCACCGGCGCCGAAAGAGGCGAGCAGGGCGCCGACGGCGGCGAGGCTGAGGCCGAACCGCTGGTGCAGATCGGCCCCGACGTAGGCAAGCGCGCCGAACATGCCGACGCCCTCGATGAACACGCTGATCAGCACCGTGCGCACCCACCGGTCCTGCAGCAAGCGATGGACCGACGCAGCGGATCGGCGCCAGCGCCCCGAGGCGGAAGGCATGGGTCTGCCGGAGCCCAGGCGGCGTGCCTCGCCCAGCAGGAGCAGGCCTGCGGCAATATGCAGGACGCCGAGCACGGCAAGCGTCGCGCGCCAGCCGATCAGCTCGCCGAGCAGCCCGCCGGCTGCCTGGCCGAAGACGATGCCCAGGATCTGGCCGGAGATGTAGCGCGCCAGCACGGCCTGGCGCAGATGGTAGGGGACGACGTCGCCGATCCAGGCGATTGCCACCGGAATCACCGCCGCGGCTCCCGCGCCCGCCAGGAAGCGCAGCACTACCAGCGGCTCCAGACTAGGCATGGTCGTCGAGCCGATGGTGGCGATGCCGGCCCAGATCGAGCCCAGCACGACGATGCCGAGCTTGCCGCGCGAGTCGCTCAGGGGGCCGACGACGATCTGCAGCACACCGTAGGCGAGCGCGAAGGCCGTGACCGTGAGGGCGGCCTTGCCGACGCTGACGCCGAGCTCGCCCGCCATTTGCGGCAGCAGCGGGTCGCACACGCGCAGGTTTGCCGCGCTGGCGAAGGAGGCGAGCGCCAGCAGCGCGATGGCGCGCGTCGGCATCTCGCCGGCCTCGGCTGTCTGCTTCTCCACCTCGATGGCCATTCGCCTACCGCTAGGCTGCGCGTCCGCATTTGTCGAGCCGGCCGGCGCTCAGCGCATGGCGGCCATGCAGGCAGCCTCCCGCGTCCGTGCCGGATTGCCGGCCAGGCAGCGGCCGCGCGGGAAGATCACTTGCAGATCCGCCCGTCGCCGTTGCGGCCGTGTCGGGCGAGGTCGAGATGGAAGTGGTCGCGGTGGTTCATGTCGTAGGCGGGCCCGAGCACGGTCGTGAAGATGCCGCAGGCGCCGTTGTGCACGTCGCGCAGGAAGGTCCGCTCGGCGAGCCCGCCCCACCAGCCGGACTTCACCGCCACCTCCCGGCCGTCCGCCAGCACGAACGCGGAGATGTCGACGGCATTGGCATGGCCGTGCTCGGAGAGACGGGCGCCATCGACGTTGTTCATCGGCCGGCACGAGTAGGAGGCGGCCACTTTCAGCTCGACGACGTTGGCGCGGAAGTAGTGCTTTGCGGCCGGCATCACCACCTGCTCCACCCAGCGGTCGATCGCCGGTACCATCTGGCATTGCAGCAGGGCGGCGGGGTGCAGCTGCACCCACCCCCGGGCTGCAGCGGACACCGTGAAGGGCTTCAGGGCCCCGCACACGCTGGGGCCGCCGAGGGAAGCGCGGGATGCCACGAAATTGCTCTCGCGCACGACGCCCGAGGCGAGGCAGGCGCGCTCCTCGTCCTCGCGCCACGGCTCGTCCTTGGCGATGAACTGGGGAGGCCCGCCGCAGGCCCATAGGGCAAGAGCGCACGGCAGCAGCAACGCCAAGCGGACGCGGGTACGGAGCATGGGATGGGAAGGATGCAGGCAACGCTCTTAAGGTTGCGTTAACCAACCCATCCCCAGATGATTCGTACGCGTTCTTTGCGGCGGCTTTACGGAGCCATCTTGATGCACGCAAGGCAGTCGGTGCCGATGCAATCCGACCGCTATCCACCCCGTCATTCCCGCGAGCGCGATGCGCGTCGGCGGGAATCCAACCCGGGGCTCGACGTGGCGATCGGCGCAATACACCTGATGGCTATTGCGCCCTACACCGCTCGTGGACCGTAGGGTGCAAAAGGCGAAGCCGTATTGCGCCGATGGCCTAATTCGGGAACCGGCCGTCCATGTAGCGCCGCCATTGGCGCTCGCCGACGAGGCAGTCCATGTGCTCCTCGGGAGCGGGTGCCTCCACGCGGATGATGCCGGGCAGCTCCCGGCCGGCGATCTCGAGCAGGAGCTTGCGGCGGGTGGCGGTGAGGAACTCGGACCGCTGCTTGATCGGGATCATGAACGCGCCGGTGCCGCCGATGACACAATCGCTGTAATAGCGGTCGAGCTCGGCGAGGTCGAAGAAGCCGGTTGGCTGCTTGAGCATGATGGGCAGGCCGTTGATGACGATGCCGCTGCCGACGAGCCCGTCGCGCACCGGCACCACCGGCAGGCCGGCGTTGTTGGGCCCGTCGCCGGAGACGTCGATCACCCGGCGGATGCCCTTCGCGCCGCTCGACTCGAACAGGCGTCCGGAGAACTGCAGCGCCGCCGAGATCGAGGTCATGCGGGCACGCGAGATGGGGGCGGCGTCCAGCCGGTCGGCGAAGGCCCGCGCCGCCGCGGCGCCATCGATCACCGTCCAGGGCAGGACGACCTGCTGGGTCGGCGGCCCCGCCCATTCCATGTACGTGACGGTAATGCGCCCGTTGGGGCCGGAGGTGATGGCCTTTTGCACCTCCGGGTCGCGGAACGCCGAGACGTAGCCGTCCCGCTGCAGGCGCTGCTCGTCGAGGTCCATCGACAGGGAGACGTCGACGGCGATCACCAGCTCGAGGTCGACCGATGTCTGGGCCAGCGCCGGCGAGAGACAAAGACACGTTGCGGCAAGGCAGACTGCCAGCGCGCGCAAGGACAGGGAGACCGACGCCCGGGTGGTCATGCGTAGCAGCCTCCTGAGCGGTCCGCCGCGCGCCCGCGCGGCGTTCGATTCGGCCGAACGCGGAAGCGTGAGCTTATCCACAGGATTCCGCTATCCGCCATCCACTTTCTCATGACCTCTATGGCGTGCTTTGGTAGTTTGCCCTTGCCCGAAAGTGCGTTGGGTACGATCGCACTAGCGGCGTTCGTACTGCGTATTGTAACGCGTACATGCTGCTCCCGCATTTCGCGGCCGGCGAGACCTGTGACATTCCCCGCGTTTGTCCTTCTGGGTCTTGAGTCGGCTGCCTGCGGGAGCCTTTTTTTGTGCAGGCCCCACTGGACGGCCCGGTCGCTACGCCTTCGGACGCGTCAGGGCCGGCGGCGCAGGAATGCCAATACACCCTCCTTGTAGACCCGGTCGCCCACAGCCAGCATATGATCGCGGCGGGGGATGGGCAGCGCCTCGGCGCCCGGGATCAGCGCCGCCAGATCCTCGGCCGCTCCGCCGATCACGTCCTCCGTTCCGGTCGCCACCAGCACCGGGCACGCCAGGCTTGACACCATCTCCCGGGTGATCGGCTCACGCGAGCCGCGGATGCAGGCAGCCAGCGCCTTGAGATCGCTGCCCGTCCTCTCCGCGAACGCCCGGAACGTGCGCGCGGTCGCGTTCTTCACCTCGTCGATCGACGCCGCCTCGAGTGCGTGCGCGATCGGGCCGGTGCCGGCCAGGGGCCTGATCATGTTGCCGCCGAGCCCGCCGAAGATGGCACTGCGCAGGCGCTCCGGATGCGCAAGGGCGAGGAAGGTCGTGATGCGGGCGCCCATCGAGTAGCCCATGATGTCGGCGCGGGCGATGTCGAGGTGGTCCAGAAGCCGGCGCGCGTCCTCGGCCATTAGCGGCGCGGTGTAGAGCGCCGGATCGTAGAGCTTCTCGCTCGCGCCGTGGCCGCGGTTGTCGATGGCGACCACGCGGAAGCCGTTGCGGTTGAGGAAGCGCACCCAGCCCGGCTCGACCCAGTTGTACTTCACGCTGGAGGCAAAGCCGTGGATGAGCAGGATCGGCTCGCCCTCACCCTCGTCCATGAAGGCGAGGCGCACGCCGTCGGAGTCGAACGTCTGCACGCGGGCTCCCGGGCTCGAGCTGATGCGACCTGCCAACCCCTATCATCTTCAGCGCGCAGGGGCTATCGTCCGGCCCTCTGCATCTGCGCTCTAGCTGTCGGGCTCCGTCATGGCTGCATCGCTCGTCCCGCATTTCGCCAACGACCCCGGCGTCGAGAAAGTCTTCATCGGCGCCAAGGAGTTCCAATGCATGGGCGCGCGGCCGCCGCACGATCACCCTCATGTCTATCTGGACATGGGCGCCGACGGCCAGATCCTCTGCCCCTACTGTTCGACGCTCTACGTCTTCGATCCCGCCCTCGGCGCGGGCGAGACGGAGCCCAAGGGCTGCCTGGTGACCGAGGAGCAGGCCCCGGCCTGAGCCTGCCCGGCGGACGGCCATGGCCGAGCCCGCGCCCATCCTGATCGCCGGCGGCGGCATCGGCGGCTTGGCGCTGGCCTTGGGCCTCGCGCAAGCCGGGCGGCGCTCGATCGTGCTCGAGCAGCGGGATGCCTTCACGACGGCGGGGGCCGGCATCCAGCTCGGGCCCAACGGCGTGCGCGTGCTGCAGCGGCTCGGCGTCGCCGACCGGCTGCGGCCGGCCGTCGGCGTGCCCGAAGCCCTGGACGTCTTCGAAGGCCGCACCGGACGCAAGCTCGCCGCATTGCCCCTCGGCACCTGGATTGCCGCGCGCCACGGAGCTCCCTACTGGGTCGCTCACCGTGGCGATCTGCATGATGCGTTGCATGGTGCTGCTTCCACCGAGCCCGCGATTGCGCTGCGCACGGGATTTGCGCTGGCGTCTGTGACGCAGGGCGCGGATGGCGTAGAGGCCAGGAGCGCCGGCGGCGATCGCGTCGCCGGGGTTGCCCTCGTCGGCGCCGACGGACTGTGGTCGTGCGTGCGGCGCGAGGTCTGTCCTACAGCTTCGCCGACATTCGTTGGATCCACGGCGACGCGCACCGTCATCCCGGCCGCGTCGGCGGGGCGCCTCGCAGCGTCGACGGTCGGACTGTGGCTGAGCCCGGGCGCCAATGTCGTCCACTACCCTGTTCGCGCAGGCGCTGAGATCGCCGTCGTCGTCATCGCCGCCGAGGCCTGGCAGGGGCGGGACTGGGACGTCGACGCCGACCGGGAGGCTCTCCTCGCGCGCATCGCCGGGCTGCACGTAGGTCTCACTGAGCCCTTGGCCGGTGCGCCCTCCTGGCGCAAGTGGGCGCTCTATCGCCTGCCCCCGCTGCCGCGCTGGTCGGTCGGCCGGGTCGCGCTGATCGGGGACGCCGCGCACCCCATGTTGCCGCACCTGGCGCAGGGCGGCGTGCTGGCGCTGGAGGATGCGGTGGTGCTGGCCGACTGCCTGTCCGCCGCCCCCGGCGACGAGGCAGCAGCGTTTCTCCGCTACGAGGCGCAGCGCCGGGCGCGCGCCGCGCGTGTTCAGGAGATGAGCCGCCTCAACGGCCGCATCTATCATCTTGCCGGACCGCTGGCGTGGGCACGCAATGCCCTCCTCCACCTTCTCCCGGGCGAACGCCTGATGGCAGGCTACGACTGGCTCTACGGCTGGCAGGTCCCCGGCGTGCAGCGATAGTCTGCCGCAGTCCTCTGCGCTTTCGTCGCTTGCAAGAAATGCCGCCGCGATCCACGATCGTTGCTATCCCAACGATAACGCATTGCTCCGCGACCGGCGCCCCGTGTAAACCGGCCGGAGGGGGAACCTTCGGCACATGACAAGCAACGCAAACTTTCTCGCCCGCCTGGAATCGAAGATGCGCTCGGCCGGCGAGGCGCCGGCCTTCGAGACAGCGGACGGCGACATCACCACCTATGCCGAGGTCATCGAGGCCGTGGGCCGTGCCGCCGCGGCGCTGAAATCGCTGGGCGTGAAACCCGGCGACCGGGTCATGGCACAGGTCGACAAGTCGCTCGCCAACGTCTTCCTCTACCTCGGCACGCTCAAGGTGGGGGCGGTCTTCAACCCGCTCAACACGGCCTACATGCCGGCCGAGCTCGAATACTTCATCGGCGACGCCGAGCCCGCCGTGATCGTGGCCTCGGCCGAGCGCATCGCCGAGATCGAGCCGGTGGCGGCGAAGAGCAAGGTGCACTCGCTGCTGACCATGGGCCCCGACGGCAGCGGGTCGTTCACGGAGCTGGCCGCCCGGCAGAAGCCGCTGCGCGCGACGGCGCAGCGCGAGGCCGACGACCTTGCCTCCCTGATCTACACCTCGGGCACGACCGGGCGCTCCAAGGGCGCCATGATCACCCATCGCAACATCGCCTCCAACGCCGTCACGCTCCACAAGTATTGGGGCTTCCGGCCGGACGACGTGCTCCTGCACGCGCTGCCGATATTCCACGTCCACGGGCTGTTCGTCGCGCTGCACACGGCGCTGCTCAACGGCTCGCGCATGCTGTGGCTCCCCAAGTTCGACCTCGAGCAGGTCATGCGGCTGCTGCCGCGCGCCACCGTCATCATGGGCGTGCCGACGTTCTACACGCGCCTGCTCGGCAGCGGCGCCTTCGGCAAGCGCCAGTGCCGCAACCTGCGCCTCGCCGTCTCCGGCTCGGCGCCGCTGCTGGCCGAGACGCACGAGGAGTTCACGAAGCGGACGGGCCACCGCATCCTCGAGCGCTACGGCATGACCGAGGCCGGCATGATCACCTCCAACCCCTGGGAGGGCGGCGACCGGGTGCCGGGCACGGTGGGCTATGCGCTCCCCCGGATCACCGTGCGCATCGCCGACAAGGACGGGCGGCGCGTGCCGGTCGGCGAGGTCGGCGTGCTCGAGGTGAAAGGCCCCAACGTGTTCAAGGGCTACTGGCGCAACCCGCAGAAGACCAAGGAGGAGTTCCGCAAGGACGGCTATTTCATCTCCGGTGACCTCGCCACCATGGCCGAGGACGGGCGCGTGACCATCGTCGGACGGGCCAAGGACCTCATCATCACCGGCGGCTTCAACGTGTACCCCAAGGAGATCGAGGAGGAGCTCAACGCGCTGCCGGGCATCGACGAGTCGGCGGTGGTGGGCGTGCCCCATCCCGACTTCGGCGAGGGCATCGTCGCCGTCGTCACGCCGCTCCCCGGCAAGAAGCCGCCGAAGGAGGCCGACATCATCAAGCTGCTCGGCAAGCGGCTCGCCAAGTTCAAGCTGCCCAAGCGCGTGTTCGTGGCCAAGGAGCTGCCGCGCAACGCCATGGGCAAGGTGCAGAAGACGGCCCTGTCGGCAAAATACCGCACCACCTTTACGGGCTGAAGCACAAGCGCCTACGCGCGAGGCGCGCTCCATGCTCCTTCTGTTCAAGATCGCCGTGCCGCCGGTGCTGGTGGCCGTCATGTCGCTGGCCGCACGCTGGTGGGGGCCCACCATCGGCGCGCTGCTCATGGGCCTGCCGTGGATGACCGGGCCGGTGCTGGTGTTCCTCGCCCTCGACAAGGGTATCGACTTTGCCGTCGGCGCCTGCACCGGCGTCGAGCTCGGCGTCGTGTGCGTGGCCGCGTTCATGCTGGCCTACGGCCTGACGTCGGGCGTGGCGCGATGGCCGCTGAGCATGGCCGCCGGCGCCGCTGCCTCGGTGCGAGCGCACTCGCTCTCAAGGACGTCGCTCTCACCTTGCCGGCGGCTGCCGCCGTCGCCGCAGCCGCTCTCGTGGCCGCCTATCTGCTGCTGCCCGCGCCGAAGTCTCCGCCCAAGGCGACCGCCGTGCCCTGGTGGGACATTCCCGCGCGCATGCTATCCACGTTCGCCCTTGTCGCCGTCATCCTGGTCGCGGCCGACCTTCTAGGGCCCCGGCTGTCGGGGATGGTCTCGACCTATCCGGTGATGGTGAGCGTGATCTGCGCCTTCACCCACCACCAGCTGGGAAGCGACACGGTCCGCCGCCTGCTGCGCGGGCTGGCGCTGTCGCTCCTGGTGTTCGTCGTCTTCTTCATGGTCGTCGGCCTCGGCATGCCGACGCTCGGCCTCGGCGCGTCGTTCCTGGCCGCCTCCGCCCTCATGCTTGCCACCCACGCCGTCCTGCTCGCCGCGATGCGCGGTCGCTCGGCCTAGCTACCCCTGCGTCATCGCCCCCACCACCGCCGCTGTCATGAGCGTGGCAAGCGTGCCGGAGACGATGGTCCTGGCGCCGAGGCTCACGATCTCGGCACGCCGCGCCGGCACCATCGCCACCATGCCGCCGATCATGATGCCGAGGCTGCCGAAGTTGGCGAAACCGCACAGCGCGTAGGTGAGGATCAGGCGCGAGCGGTCCGACAGGGCCCCCGCCGGAATCTGGCCCAGCTGCAGATAGGCGATGAGCTCGTTGAGCACGGTCTTGACGCCGAGCAGCGATCCGGCCTTCGCGCACTCCTCCCAGGGAATGCCGATCAGCCAGGCCAGCGGCGCGAACAGGAAGCCCAGCATCTGCTCGATGGTCAGCGAAATCCCGAGCGGAGCCCCCACGAAGCCGACCAGCCGGTTGGCCAGCGCCACGAGCGCCACGATCACGATCAGCATGGCGGTCACGTTGACCAGCAGCTCGATGCCCTCGCGCGTGCCCTGCGCGATGGCGTCCATGCTGGAGTGCGGCGGGTCGTGGATGACGATCTCGGTGGCCGCCTCGGCTTCCGCGCCGGCGGGCGGACTGCCGTCCGGCACCATCAGCTCCGACAGCATCAGCCCGGCCGGCACGCTGATCACGGAGGCGACGATCAGGTGCCCGGCGGCGCCTGGCAGCGTCGGCTCCAACACCGTCGCATAGAGCGCTAGCACCGTGCCGGCTACGCCCGCCATGCCGACCGTCATGGTGGCGAACAGCCCCGCCCGGCTCATGGAGGCGAGATAGGGCCGCACCAGCAGCGGCGCTTCCACCATGCCGACGAACACGTTGGCCGCCGCCGACGTGCCCACCGGCCCGGTGACGCCGAGCGAGCGCTGCAGCACCCAGCCGATGCCGGCGACCACCCGCTGCAGCACGCCCCAGTGATAAAGCAGCTTCGAGAGCGCGCTGATGACGAGGATCAGCGGCAGCGCCTGGAAGGCGAGGATGAAGCTGGTCTCGGGCCGCACGGTGTCGAACGGCGCCGGCCCGCCCGCCAGGTAGCCGAACACCAGCCGCATGCCCGCACTGGTCGCGGCCTGCAGCGCCGCGACGAGGTTCGCCGCCCAGTCGAAAGCCGCCCGCGAGGCCGGCACATTCAGCATCACGCCGGCGATCAGCACCTGCAGACCCACTCCGGCGATGAGGATGCGCGCGAGCCGCGTCGGCTTTATCGCCCGGCGCCTCTCCGACAGTGCCCATGCGATCAAGGGAATGGCGATGAGCCCCAAGAGGCTCTGACCCTGCAGCCACATGCCCCGTGTCCCCCAACCGCTGATCCCCGGTTCCGAGTCTTAGGCGAGAAGGCGCGTCGGCAGCAAATCCACTATCAGCGGTTCCGCTTGCAGGGACCCTTTCGGCCGGGTTAGTACCCACCGGCTGAGGATACAGCTATAGCGGACCGCGACTGCTCCCTCCCGCTTGCGGGGAGGGGTCGGGGGTGGGGGTGACAAGAACTGCGACGCTGCGCGTCTCCGCCCCACCCCTAACCCCCCGTCAAAGGAAGGGGAATCTGTCGGAGCACGTTGTGCGGCTCGCTGTCTACTGGTCCCGGTGAACTGCAGTACTGCTTGCTTCCAAGGAAAATGCCGATGACCACGCACTCGCTCCTGCTCCTTCCCGGCGACGGCATCGGGCCGGAGGTGATGGCCGAGGTCGAGCGCGTCGTCGCCTTCTTCAACAAGAAGGGCCCGGCGAAGTTTGCGACCGAGACGGCGCTCGTCGGCGGCGCCTCCATCGACCGGCACGGCACCCCGCTCACCGACGAGGCGCTGGCGAAGGCGGAGAAGGCGGACGCCATCGTCTTCGGCGCTGTCGGCGGGCCGAAGTGGGACAAGGTCGCCTACGAGAACCGCCCCGAGGCCGGCCTGCTTCGCCTGCGCAAGGACCTCGACCTTTTCGCCAACCTGCGCCCCGCCATCTGCTACGCGGCGTTGGCGGAAGCCTCCACGCTGCGGCGCGAGTACGTGGAGGGCCTCGACATCCTGATCCTGCGCGAGCTGACGGGCGGCACCTACTTCGGCGAGCCCAAGGAGATCGTGACGCTGGAGAACGGCGAGAAGCGCGCGGTCGACACCACCGTCTATACCACGCACGAGATCGAGCGCATCGCCCGCGTCGCCTTCGACCTCGCCCGCAAGCGCAAGAACAAGGTGCACTCGGCCGAGAAGCGCAACGTCATGAGGACGGGCGTGCTGTGGCACGAGGTCGTCACCGCCACGCACGCGCGCGAGGCCAAGGACGTGGAGTTGCATCACATCCTGGCGGACGCCTGCGCCATGCAGCTCGTGCGCAATCCCAAGCAGTTCGACGTCATCGTCTGCGACAACCTGTTCGGCGACATGCTGTCCGACGAGGCGGCCATGCTGACGGGCTCCATCGGCATGCTGCCGTCGGCCTCGCTCGGTGCGCCCGACCCCAAGACCGGCAAGCGCAAGGCGCTCTACGAGCCGGTGCACGGCTCCGCGCCCGACATCGCCGGCAAGGGGCTTGCCAATCCGATCGCCGCCATCGCCAGCTATGGCATGGCGCTGCGCTACTCCTACGGGCTCGCCAAGCAGGCCGACCTCATCGACGAGGCCATCGCCGGCACGCTGGCGCGCGGCTTGCGCACGGGCGACATCATGCAGCCCAACATGCGCAAGGTCGGCACCGCCGAGATGGGCAAGGCGATCCTCGAGGAAATGGAGAGGCTCGCCGGCTGAGGCGGCCGCCCGCCCCGATGCGCCGGGCGCGGAAGGAAGCGGGCGAGGAAGCGCCTGCCGTGGGCGCCTGGACGCCAGCCGGGCGGCGAGATCAGCGAATCGTCCTTGAGCTGCAGGAATCCGTGCATTCCGGCGACCCGCCCGCAGCTGCAACAGTGCGTGTCCGCGATGCAACCAATCCACTACTGAGCGCCGTCCAGCTCTTCGATTGCGGCTTGGACCGTGCTCTAGATTAGGGGCGGAGAATCGATTCGGGCGCCCAGCGGCGTCAATGGCGGGGGAATGCAGCGATGAACGCTCAGAATGAGTTGCGGGCCGGCCTTTGCGCGATTGCCAAGCGCTCCGTCGGCTTGATGAGCGCGTGTGGCAACGAGGAGAGCACGAAGCTCTACCTCGTGCTGCCGATACTCGGCCTGTTCGGCTACGACTATTCCAACCCTTACGAGGTCTACCCCCAGTACTCGGTCGACCCGAACCAGCCCAACAAGGTCGACCTTGCGGTGCTCCGCGACGGCCAGCCCGTCATCGCCATCGAGTGCAAGAAGGTGAGCAGCGATCTCGCCGACGCCCGCGACGAGCTGCGCACCTATTACAACGCCATCCCCACCACGAAGCTCGGCATCCTCACCAACGGCATCGTGTTCGAGTTCTTCGTCGATTCGGCGGAGCCGAACCGGATGGACGAGGATCCGTTCCTCACCCTCGACCTGGAGAGCGTGTGGCGCAACGGCGTCTCCGACGAGGTTCTCGATGCGCTGGTCCACGTCACGAAGCCCAGCTTCGATCCCGAGACGATCGCCGAGATGGCGCATGTGCGCATGGTCAAGAAGCGGCTGCGCACCCTGCTCATCGAGGAGACCAACGCGCCATCGGAGGAGTTCTGCCGGTTCTTCCTGCTGCGCGCGGGACTGAAGCAGGTTCGCAAGAACGCCATCGACCGCTACTACGGGCCGCTCATCAAGGTCGCCTTCGAGGAGGCGCTGGTGCTGCCCGCCGTGCAGAAGCTCCGCAGCGATCCTGACGGCAAGAACACCTCGCTCAACCTGCACCAGATCGGCCAGCGCATCATGACGAGCGAGCATGAGCTTTCCATCGTCAGCTACGTCCGCCGCCGGCTGGCCTATCTCGTCCGCGACGAGGCGCTGTTCTCCGCCATCAACCGCATCGACTACACGGACACGGTGGGCAAGCTGACGGTGTTCTACGCCAACGAGCGCAAGGGCCGGCTCTTCGACTACATCGAGGGCGCCGAGGGCTTCGACAAGTTCATCTTCCCGGCCCCCTATGGCGAGATCGTCACAAAGAGCGTACTTGACATCGACGAGCCTCTGCAGGCCACTTTTGCGGCACGCGTGCGCGAGGTTGGCCACCTGCAGCCGGTCGAGCGGCTCGCGCGCATCGCCTGAGCCCGCCTGCCGAGGAAGTGTATCGCGTGCCGAAACCTGCCGCTCACTGGTCCGATGATGTGTTCCGCGCCATGCAGGCCCGGGACATCCGCACCGTCTGCACCATCCCCGACGGCGGCCTCGTCCTGCTGCTGCAGCAGATCGAGGCCGACCCGGCCTTCCGTCTCATCACCCTCACCTCCGAGCAGGAGGGCATCGGCGTGGCCACGGGCTGCTGGCTCGGCGGGCAGCGGGCGATGATTGCCATGCAGTCGTCGGGCGTCGGCAACTGCATCAACGCGCTCGGCCTGCCGGTCGCCTATCGGGCGCCCTGTCTGATGCTGGTCACGATGCGCGGACAGTGGGGCGAGTTCAATCCCTGGCAGGTGCCCATGGGCCAGGCGGTGAAGCCGGCGCTGGAGGCCGTCGGCGTCAAGTGCTTTCCCGTGGACAAGGCCTCGGAGGTGGGCGAGACGTTCGAGGCCGCGGCCGACCTCGCCTTCAACGGCTGGATGAGCGCGGCCGTGCTGGTGAGTCAGCGCGTGATCGGTGCCAAGGGGTTCGGGCAGAAATGAGCGCGAAGCCGAACAAGATCGAGCGGCGCCCGTTCGTGGCCGAGCTGCTTCGCCATCGGGACGGCTCTCTCATCGTCTGCGGTCTCGGCAGCCCGACGTGGGACTGCTTCGCCGCCGGCGACAGCCCGGACTACCTCTACTCCTGGGGCGGCATGGGGCTCGCCGTGCCGACCGCGCTCGGCCTGGCGCTGGCGCAGCCGGACCGCCGGGTGGTTGCCGTCACGGGCGACGGCGAGATGCTGATGGGGCTGGGCTCGCTGGCGGTGGTGGGCGATCAGGCGCCCGCCAACCTCGCTGTTCTCGTGCTCGACAACGAGCGCTTCGGCGAGACCGGCCGCCAGCGCGGGCTCACCTCCGGCCGCACCGACATCGCCGCCGTCGCCAGGGGCGTCGGCTTCCGCCAGACCATGACCGTCACCGAGCAGGGCCAGGCCGGCGAGCTTGCGGCGCTCCTCTTCAAGGCACCAGGGCCGGTGCTCGGCATCGCCAAGATCGCCATCACCGACGACCCCTGGGCCTTGCCCGAGAAGGACGGCGCCGTCATCGCCCACCGCTTCAAGTCTGCTCTCGGGATCAAGTGATGAACGACGTCATCCCGGCACTTGCCGGGACCCATGTGCGGTCCCGGCAAGCGCCGGCCAAGTGTACTGGGTGCCGGCCTCCGCCGGCATGACGCACTTCGAGCGCTCGATGCGATTGTTGAAGGACCTGTCATGACCAGATCCGCGCCGCAAGAAGCTCAGATCACGCAGTGGCTGGCCTCCCAGAAGGAGGCGATGCTGGAGCTGCTGCGGGAGGTGGTGGACATCGACAGCGGCAGCTACGACAAGGCGGGCGTGGATGCCGTCGGCGCACGTTTCGTGCGCTTCTTCGAGGAGCAGGGCCTACTCACCACCGTCGAGCCGGTCGAGCGCTACGGCAATGCCATCCACATCCGGCTCGACGACAAGCCGAGCAATGAGCGCCCTATCCTCCTCATGGGCCACCGCGACACGGTGTTCCCCAAGGGCGAGGCGGGGCGCCGGCCCTTCCGCATCGAGGGCGGCCGCGCCTACGGGCCGGGCGTCGCCGACATGAAAGCGGGGCTCGTCATGAACGCCTTCGTGCTCGCTGCCTTCAAGCGCTTCGGCGGAGCGCCGGCGCCGCTGGCGGGCCTCATTACCAGCGACGAGGAGATCGCCTCGCCGGCCTCGCGGCCGATCATCGAGCGTGCCGGCCGGCAGGCGCGCTGCGTCCTCAACTCCGAGCCGGGCCGGCCGAGCGGCAACGTCGTCACGCGCCGCAAGGGCGGCGTGTTCCTTGCCTTCGAGGTGACCGGCAAGGCCGCCCACTCGGGGGGCAACTTCGAGAAGGGCATCAGCGCCATCGGCGAGATGGCGCACAAGATCGTCGCCATGCACAAGCTCACCGACCTGCGGCAGGGCATCACCGTGAACGTCGGCCTCGTCAAGGGCGGCCAGTCCGTCAACACGACGGCGCCGAGCGCCGAGGGCCAGATCGACCTGCGCTACGTCAGGCCGGAGCAGCGGGGTCCCGCGCTGGCGGCGCTGCAGGCGATCATCGACACGGCCACCGTTCCCGGCACGACGGCCAGGCTCGAGATCAGGGGCGAGTTCCTGCCGGTGGCGGGCTCGCCCGAGGCCGAGGCGCTGTTCGGCTGCTACCAGGCCGCCGCCGCGGAGGCAGGGCTGAAGGTCGACGGCGAGTTCTCGGGAGGTTGCGCGGACTCCGGTTTCACGGCCGCGGTCGGCTGCCCGACGCTGTGCGGCCTGGGCCCCGTCGGCGCCAACGCGCACACGCCCGAGGAGTACATGGAGGTCGAAACCATGGTGCCGCGTGCGCAGGCCATGGCACTCGCCATCCTGCGCCTGCCGCCGGCGGCATAGAGGGCCGGACGCTCTCAGCTGCGGTTGCCGCCGAGGAGCTTGCGCGAGATGACGACGCGCATGATCTCGTTGGTGCCTTCCAGGATCTGGTGCACGCGCAGATCCCGCACCAGCTTCTCGAGCCCATAGTCCTTGAGGTAGCCGTAGCCGCCGTGCACCTGCAGCGCGGCGTTGACGATGTCGAAGCCGAGGTCGGTTGCGAGGCGCTTGCCCATGGCCGAATACATGGAGGCCTGCGGGTCGGCGCGGTCGAGAGCGTCGGCGGCGCGGTAGATCATGAGGCGCGCGGCCTCCAGCTCGGTCGCCATGTCGGCGAGCTTGAACTGCAGCGCCTGGAAGTCGCCGATCGGGCGCCCGAAGGCCTTGCGCTCCATCGCGTACTGGCGCGCCTTGTCGAGCGCGCACCAGGCGGCACCCAGCGAGCAGGCGCCGATGTTGATGCGTCCGCCGTCGAGGCCGCTCATGGCGAACTTGAAGCCCTGGCCCTCCGCGCCGATGCGGCTCGCGGCCGGCACCTTGCAGTCCTCGAAGATGACCTGGCGGGTCGGCTGCGCGTTCCAGCCCATCTTCTTCTCGAGCGCCCCGAAGGAGAGGCCGGGCGTGTCCTTCATCACCGCGAAGGCGGAAACGCCGCCCGCGCCGTCGTCGCCCGTGCGCGCAAACACGAAATAGAAGTCGGCCGTGCCGGCGCCGGAGATGAACTGCTTGGTGCCGTTGAGGACGTAGTGGCTGCCCAACCGCTTGGCCGAGGTCTTGAGCGCGGCGGCATCGGAGCCGGCGCCAGGCTCGGTGAGGCAGTAGGACGACAGCCATTCCATGGCGGCGAGCTTGGGCATCCAGGCGCCGCGCTGGTCGTCGGAGGCGTACTTTCCCACCATCCACGCCACCATGTTGTGGATCGAGATGTAGGCGGCGACGGAGGGGCAGCCGTAGGCCAGCGCCTCCATGATGAGCGCCCCGTCGAGGCGGGAGAGCCCCGAGCCGCCCTGCTCGGCCGGGACGTAGATGGCCGCCATGCCGAGCGCCGCCGTCTCGCGGATGACGTCTACGGGGAAGTGGCTCTTCTCGTCCCATTCGGCCGCGTGGGGGGCGATGCGCTCCTTGGCGAAGGTGAGCGCGGTCTCCTGGATGGCGGCCTGCTCGTCGGTGAGGGCGAAGTGCATGGGCGTTCAGGTCCAGTCAGTGAGGTGGACGACGTGGGATTTGTATTTGGTGCGCGCCACGCGATTGACCAGGCGTGCATCGGCAGTGACGAGGGAGGCCGAGCGGCTCTCTGCGAGAACGAGATAGAAGCAATCGTAGGCGCTGTGCTCGATTCTGCGTGCCAAGGTGACAGCCGCCTCCGCCAGCCCTTCCATGGCAACAATCTCGTTGAACCATTCAGGCAGCGAGGCCAATGCTGATGTTGCCTGCTCGAGGGAAATATCCCTGGCCCGGACGTGCTTGCGCAACGCATCCGCGACCTCGGCGATGAGCAGCTGTGGGGCCACCAGGGGTTCTGCGGACGTCTGAACAAGCTCGGCAATGTCCGAGTGAACCTGGTCGACGAACCACTTGGTCGCCACGCTGGCGTCGATGACCAACATCACCGGTTGTCTCGGGCCTCGCGTATCAGCTCGGTCGAGTCCAGGGTCGCGGGCTTGCGCTGCATGCCTCGGATCTTCCTGGACAAGGCGAGGCGTTCCTCGGGAGTCAATGGCGCCGCTCGCCTGATGATCTCTCGCAGCTCCTGCTCGAGCGAGTTCCCCTTGAGTGCCGCCTTGAGCTTGATTGCCCTTACGATCTCATTGTCGAGATTGCGGACCAGAACCTGGCCTGCCTTGCGTTTCATTGGATGCCGCCTCGCATCTTTCGGACGAGATCCTCGACCCGCCGCCTGGTGGCTCATGTCACACGCTCCAAGCCCGTCACACGCTCCAACCCCGTGCTGAGCCTGTCGAAGCACGGCCGGCATGCGTGGTCCGTCCTTCGACAAGCTCAGGACGTGGGCGGGAGCGTGTGGCGTGACGCCGAGGGGTAGGCGAGTCCAACCTGGCGCGCGGCGGAATGAGAAGCTGGCCCATCTGATGCTCCGATGCTATCAATTATGATAGCACGAAGCCGATCTGCCGGAAAGTCAGCCGCCGGCGTCATGCGCAATCCTCAGCCAAGCCGCTGCCGTCCGATGCTCACGGCCAGGGCCGCGCTGACGATCAGGGCGGCCACCGCCAGCATCGACGGCAGGAAGAAGCTCCCCGTCATGTCGAAGCCGTAGCCCGCGACGATGGGTCCGGCAATCTGGCCGAGGCCGAACGCCGAGGTGAGGATGGCAACCCAGCGCCTCGGGCTCCCCGGCGCCAGGTCGCGCGCGCCGATCAGCCCAAGCGCCGTGAGCCCCATGAAGGTGGCGCCGAGCAGGGCAGAGGCAGCGAACAGGCCGGTGATGCTCGGCCACGCCACGCTGGCGAAGACGCCCACCGCCTCGACGACCGCAGCGGCGGCGAAGGCCCGCATGGCGCCGAGACGGCGCGCGGCCGCGACCCAGAGCGCCACCGAGGGTACTGCCGCCACGCCGAACACCAGCCAGAAGAGCGGCTCGACCGCCAAGGCCTGCGGGGAGCTGCGAACGATGACGACGATGAACGTGGTCGTGATGATGTAGCCGAAGCCGAACAGCCCGTAGGCGAGCGTGAGGCGCTTCAGCCGCGGATCGCTGTCCGGGTCGGCTGTGGATGGCCGCGGCGCCGAGGCGATATCGGCGCCGGGGATCAGAGCGGTGACGGCCGCGAGCGCGGCAAGCGACAGGATGCCGCCGCCGAGCCACATGGCGCGCCAATCCGCGCCAATGGCTGCGAGCAGCCAGGTGAGCAGGGCAGAGGCCGTGATTCCGGTGCCGACGCCTGCAAAGTGCACGGCCGACAGGCCCGGCCTGCCCGCGACGTTGAGCCGTTCGAGCACCAGCGCGGAGGCAAGCACGAGGACATAGGCGCTGGCGACGCCGCCGATCAGCCTCAGCACGAGGAGCGCCGTCATGTCGTCGGGCCATGCCATGGCGCCGGTGCTGGCGGCGCTGATTGCCAGCGCACCGAGCAGCCACGCCCGCGGACTGCCGCGGAGGCGGGAGGAGGACGCCGCCAGCGCTCCCGCCAGGTAGCCGAGGAAATTGGCCGAGGCGATGAGGCCCGCCTCGCCCTTGGCGAGGTGCAGGCCGTCTGCCATGGGTGGCAGTATGGGCGTGTAGATGAACCGGCCGATGCCGACGGCGGCCGCCATGGCAATCAGCCCGCCGGTCGCGAGCTGCCAGGCACGGCGCGCGGATGCGGGTCCCGCCCTGGCGTCGGACAGGCTCACCGCAACGGCTTGATGCGCTGGCCCGGCATCAGCTCGTAAGGGTCCTTCCAGCGCGGCAGCGCGCGCACCCGCTCCGTCCAGGCGTGGATGCCGGGATGGGTCTTGGACCAGTCGTAGCCGTGCTCCTCGACCGGATAGAAGACGTAGCCCGCGAGCGAGAAATCGGCAATCGTCGGCTTGTCGCCGACAATGAACTTGGAGGCGGCGAGATGCTTCTCGACGATGGCCGCGGCGGCGTCGAAGCGCCCCTTCAGGAACGCGAGGACGTTGGGGTCCGGCGCCTGGGGCAGGAAGGCGCGCATGAAGCGGTAGGTGGCGAGGTAGCTCGTGAACTTGTGGTTGTCGAACAGGATCCAGCGCAGGGCCTCGTTGCGCTCCTCGTCGTTCTGAGGCGCGAAGTGATCCGTCATCTCGGCCAGATAAAGGAGAATGGCGCCCGACTGGGTGAGCATCTTGCCGCCAGTCTCGAGCACCGGCGCCTCGCCCATCTCGTTGACGCTGGCGCGCCACTTGGGATCGCGCGTGGCACCGTTGAAGAAGTCGACGAACACCGGCTCCCAGTCGAGCCCTGCGCATTCGAGGTAGAGCGCGACCTTGTAGGAGTTGCCCGACTGGCCGAAGCAATGGAGCTTGTACTGAGACATGGTGCGGCGTTCCTCGGTTATCGCTTATGCGGGGCGGCAGGCTAGTGTTGCGACTGCTTCACTTGGCACCCGGGTTGTCATGGTCGGGCTTGTCCCGACCATCCATCCAACCGCTTGCTCGGGCGTTCGCGGATGGCTGGATCCTCGGGACAAGCCCGAGGATGACCGCGGGAAATCATCTGTTGGGAGCGAAACACTAGCATGCCCGCGCAATGGCACGCACCATTCCCTCCTGCGAGTGCTTCCGGATGATGCAATGGCCGAGATTACCCGTGATGGTGCTGGCGCTGGCCGTCCTCGGCGCTGTTGCCGCGGGCGTGTGGCGATGGACGACTTCCGAGCCGGCGGCGGTTGCCTGCAGGGCCGGCGCGGCGGCCTACGCGCGCCTGGAGCTGCTTTTCGGTCTCGGCCGGCAGAGCGGCGGCGAGGTCAGCGAGGAGGAATGGCGCGCGTTCCTCGAGCGGGAAGTCACGTCGCGCTTCCCCGACGGCCTCACCGTTGTCACCGCCTACGGCCAATGGCGCGGCCGCTCCGGCCAGCTCGTCAAGGAGCCGTCGCGCATGCTGGTGATCTGGTACCACCCCCTGGCCTCGAGCAATGCCGAGATCGAGGCCATCCGGCAGGCCTATAAGGCCCGGTTCGGCCAGGAGAGCGTGATGCGCGTGGACAGCGTCTCGTGCGTGTCGTTCTGAAGCGCGGCGCAGTCACGCCGTCGTGGCGGCCTGCCGATGCGGCTTTCGGGGCGACCGCCGCCTTCCTTCAGTGCACCTCGCGCCAGATGCGGCGCTTGGCGAACCCGAACAGCACGGCGGTGATGAGCAGGTAGCCCAGCACCAGCAAGCCCAGGCGCTTGCGCTCGTCCAGCATAGGGTCGGCGGCCCAGCTCAGGAACGCCACCACGTCGCGGGCGTAGTTGTCCACCGTGGCGGGAGTTCCGTCGTCGTACTTGACGAGCCCGTCGCCGGCCAGGAACGGGTTCGGCATCGCCGTCTGGTGGCCGGGGAACACCTTGTTGTAGTTCATGAACTCCGCCAGCTTCATGCCTCCCGGCGGCTCGGTGAAGCCCGTCAGGTAGGCATAGATGTAGTCGGCGCCGCCCTCCTGGTAGCCGGTCAGGATGTCCCGCACCATGGTGTCCGGCAGGCGGTAGAAGGGCGCGCCGGACTCGACGCCGCGCGCCCTCGCTATGAGCGAGAGATCCGGCGGCAAGGCGCCGTTCTGGGCATAGCGCGCGGCCTGCTCGTTGGGATAAGGCGGAGGGATGGAATCGGAAAGGATGGCGGGGCGCTTGTTGATCTTGCCCTGCTCGTCCGGCACGTCGTCGACCTGGTAGTTGGTGGCCGCGAACGACTTGATGGCGGCCTCAGGGAAGCTCGGACCGCCGGGCTGCACGAGGTTGCGGAACTGCAGGCGCTTGATGCCGTGGCAGCGTGCGCAAACCTCGGAGTAGACCTTGAAGCCCCGCTGCAGCTGCGCCTCGTCGTAGTGGCCGAACAGGCCCGCAAAGCTCCACTTCTGCCGCTCGATATGGGGGCCTTCATCGGCCGCTTTCGCCGCGCCGATGCCGACCCCAAGCGCTGCCGCCAGTGCCAGCAGGCATGCAGCCGTTGCAGCCCCGATCGTCCTGCTCATAACCATGCCTCCCCCCGGCCTAGTGTCCGGATCGCGAAATTCGTCGACATCTGCGGCAAGCTCGGAACGAATTTCGCGATCTGAAGGACACTAGGAGAGTCAATGAGCTAGTGTGATTCAGATCGAGAAGTCCGCTTCCCGACCAAGCCCAGAGCGATGATGCGGACTTCTCGATCATCACACTAGCGCCGTTCCGGCGCCGCCGGCGCCCCCACTCCTACCGGACCGCTCTTGCCCAGGACGGCCTCCGTGATCGAGCGCGGCAGCGGCTTGGGATTTTCCGTGACCCCCACGATGGGCATCACGACGAGCAGGTGGAGGAAGTAGTAGGCGGTGAAGATGCGCGCCCAGAAGACGTAGGAGCCCTCGGGCGGCTTGGAGCCCAGGTAGCCGAGCGCAATCACCGTGATGATGAACAGCCAGAAGAACCACTTGTAGACCGGGCGGTACTTGGCGGAGCGCACGCGCGAGGTGTCGAGCCAGGGGATGAACATGAGCAGGATGATCGACGAGAACATCGCGATCACGCCCAGCAGCTTGTTCGGGATGGCGCGCAGGATGGCGTAGTAGGGCAGGAAGTACCACTCCGGAACGATGTGCGGCGGCGTCGAGAGCGGGTTGGCCTCGATGTAGTTGTCGGGATGCCCGAGGTAGTCGGGCACGTAGAAGACGAACCAGGCGAACAGCAGCATGAAGACGACGAGCGCGAACACGTCCTTCATAACCGCGTAGGGGCTCATCGGCACAGAGTCGGAGGCCGTCTTGATGTCGAGACCCGTGGGGTTGTTCTGCCCCGCCACGTGCAGCGCCCAGATGTGCACGCCCACGGCGCCGGCGATCACGAAGGGCAGCAGATAGTGCAGGCTGTAGAAGCGCGTGAGCGTCGTGCCGGATACCGCGAAGCCGCCCCACAGCCACTGCACAATGCGCGTGCCGAGGCCCGGGATGATGGAATCGAGCGAGGAGAAGAGGTTGGTGATCACCGTCACCGCCCAGAAGCTCATCTGCCCCCAGGGCAGCGAGTAGCCCATGAAGGCAGTGGCCATCATGAGCAGCAGGATGACGACGCCCACGATCCACAGCACCTCGCGCGGCGCCTTGTAGGAGCCGTAGTAGAGGCCGCGGCCGATGTGGATATAGACGGCGAGGAAGAACATGGAGGCGCCCACCGCGTGCAGGTTCCGCAGCAGCCAGCCGTAGTTCACGTCGCGCCGGATGTGCTCGACGCTGTTGAAGGCGTCCGCTGCCGTCGGCGTATAGTGCATGGCGAGCACGACGCCGGTGGCGATCTGCAGCGCGAGGAAGAAGGAGAGCAGCGCCCCGGTGGTCCACAGGTAGTTGATGTTCCGCGGGGTCGGGAAGTCCACAAACTGCCCGTGCATCATGCGCAGGACCGGCAGCCGCTGGTCCAGCCACTTGGCGAGGGGCGTGGTCGGCTGATAGCTGGATTCGTGAGTGGCCATTGGCGACTAGTCCCTCAGCCGATCTTGATTTTGGTATTCGAGATGAAATCGTAGGGCGGAACCTCGAGATTGCGCGGCGCAGGCCCTTTGCGGATGCGCCCCGCCGTATCGTAGTGGGAGCCGTGGCAGGGGCAGAGCCAGCCGCCGAAGTCGCCCCGGGCATCGTTCAGGGCCTGCCCCTTGGGAATGCAGCCCAGGTGCGTGCAGATCCCCACCAGCACGATCCAGTTCTCGTGGCCCTTCTTGGTGCGGTTGGCGTCGGTGGCCGGCGCCTTCTCCGGCAGGTCGTCATTACGCGCGCTCTGGTCGGACAGGTCCGCGATCTTGACGTCGAGCGCGGCCTTGATCTCCTCGGGCGTGCGGCTGCGGATGAAGACCGGCTTGCCGCGCCAGGAGATGGTGATCGCCTGGCCCTCCTTGATCGGCGTCAGGTCGACCTCGATGGAGGCCATCGCCTGCGTGGAGGCATCGGGGTTCATCTGGCTGATGAACGGCCACAGCGCCACCGCCGCACCGACGCCTGCAAACGCTTGGGCCGCAATCACGATGAAATCGCGACGGTTGGGCTCATCGGCCGTGTGAGACGCCAAGTCAGCCTCCCTTTGCATGCGCTTGTCCGTGATCGCCGCGCCCCGCGGCCTCTCGAGCAGATTGTGAGCTGGCCTGAAGCACGCCTTGCATCAAGGGCCACCGCCGCAAGTTCACGAGCCTTGGCCCGCCAAGGCCCGAAGTCCCCGCGAATTTTCGGTGATCGCCGGCTGCTCCCCCAACTGGACGTTTTGACGCGCGTTCTTTTTGCATTGTTCTAAACGGTGCACAAGGCTGTCGCCGGGATGGGTCAGGGGGCAATTTGGCGCACGTTCCGCCCTGTCGGTCCCGGCAAGCCTGGCCGGAGCTTGGGGCCCTGGATGCCGGCCCTCGGGCTCACGCTCGCGGCCGGCATGACAGTGCATCGCGTCAAATGTCCGGGACCCAGCGGCTGCGCGGGCGCTATCGTGGGGCCATGCGCCTTGCTCTCTACCAGCCCGACATTCCCCAGAACACCGGAACGATCCTGAGGCTTGCCGCCTGCCTCGGCGTGCCCGTCGACCTGATCGAGCCCGCGGGCTTCGACATCACCGACCGGGCCTTCAGGCGTGCAGCCCTCGATTATCTGCCCCATGCCGAGATCGAGCGGCACGCGAGCTTTGCCGCATTCCTGGCGGCCAATCGGGCGCGCGGCTCGCGGCTGGTGCTTCTCAGCACCCACGCGGAAGCGCCCTATACCGGCTTTGCCTTCCGCTCGGAGGACACCCTGCTGCTGGGGCGCGAGAGCGCCGGCGTTGCCGAGGCAGTTCATGGTGCTGCCGACGCTCGCCTGCGCATTCCCATGCGCCGAGGCCTGCGCTCGCTCAACGTGGCGGTTGCGGCGGCAATGGTGGTTGGCGAGGCGCTGCGGCAGACCGGCGGCCTGAAGGAGGCTTGAACCGCGGCGGGCGCCGGACCGGCGGCCCTGCCGGCGCTTTCGGAGCGTCCGGCAAGGCAAACTTAACACTTTGGTTGCAGGCTCAGTCACTCCCGGCGCGGAGCCCCAGCATTGCCAAGCGCCAGCCGCTCCCCGAGGCGCCCGCATGAAGACCTGTCTGGTCGTCGATGACTCCGAGGTCGTGCGAAAGGTCGCGCGCTACATATTCGAGTTCCTGAAATTCGAGACTGACGAGGCCGAGGCCGGGCAGGAGGCGCTCGACCAGTGCGCCAGGTCCATGCCGGATGCGATCTTCCTCGACAGCTATATCCCGGCGATGCCCACCGTGACCTTCCTGTCGTCGGTGCGCGCGCTCGCCAACGGCGGCAAGCCCTACATCATCTACTGCGCGACCGAGAACGACTCCACCGACATTGCCCGGGCCCTGTCGGCCGGGGCCGACGACTACATCCTGAAGCCCTTCGACCGTGACACGCTGAGCCGCAAGCTCGCCGAGGCCGGGCTGATCTGAGCGGAGCTGGTCACACGCTCCCGTCGCGCGCCGCCAGCACGGCGCCCTGCTGCGCGCGCGTGGGCCGGGCGGCCAGGGTCACGCCGGCGAGGATCAGCGCGAAGCCCACGACGTGAAAGAGCATCAGCCGCTCGCCCAGCAGCGAGGTGGCGAACACGGCGGCGAACAGCGGTATCATGTGCAGGAAGGCGCTCGCGCGCGGGGCGCCGATCAGGTCGACGCCGCGGTTCCAGGTGACGAACGCGAGCAGGCTGGTGAACAGCGCGGCATAGAGGATCGCCCCCGCGGTCGGCAGGTCGGCAATCAGCCTCTGCCCCGCCGCATATTCCCACACCGCAAACGGCACGTTGCCGATGGCAGCGATCGGCGCCAGCGCGAACAGGTAGGTCAGCGGGTGCACGACCGGGCGCAGCCGCAGGCAGGCGCAGTACACCCCCCAGAACACCATGTTGACGATGATGATGAGATCGCCGCCGTTGAAATCGAGGGCCAGCAGATGCTCAGGTTCGAGCTGGCTGACGATCGCCAGCACGCCCATCAGCGAGACGACCACGCCGAACAGCTGCACCGGCCCGAGGCCGTCGCGGAACAGGAGGTAGCTCGCCGCCACGATGAAGGCCGGTGCCACCGAGCCGACCACGCCCATGTTGAGGGCGGTCGTATATTGCAGCGCCACGAATTGCAGGGCGCCGAAGGCCGAGCCGCCGGTGAGCCCCAGGAACACCATCACGCCCAGCTTGCTCCTGAGCTCGGGCAGGTCCCGCCGGATCTGCGGCCAGGCGATCACTGCGGTGATGGCGAACACCAGCACCCAGCGCAGCATCGAAAGCGTGGTGGGGGGCACGTGTCCGGCGGCCAGCCTCGCCACGATGTGGTTGCCGGCCCAGCAGGCCGCCGCGATCGGCAGCAGCACGTAAGCGGCAGCCTTTGATCGGAGAAAGGAAGGCACGCGCGCAAATCTTTCCTCGGCCGGCGCGGGTTTCTCGGCTGCGGCGCCGGCGGTTCAAATGCGAACGGCCACATTGCACAGGCTTTGTGCAGAGACAAGCCCGCGAGCCATGCAGATCGGCACGCCCGCCTTGCCAACTAAGCGCAGCGCCAGCCGATGCCGCGGTCGAGATGGAAGTGGTCGTGATGCTCGGGGTTGTAGTCGGGCCCCAGCACTACCCGGAAATAGCGGCAGGCGCTGTCGTGCGCCGCCCTCAGGAAGCGGGCCTCGGGTCCCGTGCCGTGCCATTGCCCGCGCACGCTGATCTGCCGCCCGTCCGACAGCGTGAAGCCGCCGATGTCGACGGCGTTGGCGGTGGCATGCTCGCTGCGGCGGCTCTTCCAGAACTTGGCGCCGATGATGTTGCGGCAGGAATAGGTGCCGTAGCTCTGCACGGCGACCACGCGCTGGCCGAGGATCTCCAGCGCCACCTGCTGCAGGTCGTGCCCCAGCCACAGCGCCAGCGCGGCGGCGGACTCGCAGGTGAGCTTGTCGAAGCCCGCGCGCACGCCGCCTGCCTGGCTCATGCGCACCGCGTTGATCCATCCGCAGCCGTCCCGCAGCGGGCTGTCGGCGATCGGCTGCGCATCGATGTGCGGGGCAACGAGCACGCGCCGGCATAGCTCGGGATGGTATTTCAGCGAGGCCAGGCGCCAGTCGGCGAGCCAGGGGTTGGCCCGGCCCAGGTCGAGGGCCGGCAACGGATTGAGCCACCACGGCACTAGGCCCTGGCGAAACGTGAAGCCGATAGCCCCCAGCAGCAGCACGAGCAGCACCACCTTCGGCGCGCGCGAGCGGCGTCGGTGCCTGCGAACGGCGGCCGTGGCGGGGGAGGGCCTTTGCATCCGCGAATCTATAGGCCCCGCCGCGGCTGCGGCCAAGCCTCGCGCTCCGCCATGCACAAGCCGCCGCCGGCTGTGGGGTCACTGCCCGAGCGTTAGCTCGACGAGGATCTGGCGGTTTGCCACCTGGTCGCCGACCTTGACGGCCAGCCGCGCCACGCGGCCGCCGGCGTGGGCCACAATCTCGTGCTGCATTTTCATGGCCTCGACGACGACGAGGCGCTGGCCCTTGGCGACGGCTTCTCCCTCGGCCACCAGCACGGCCACGACCTTGCCGTTCATGGGCGCCCGTAGCTCCCGGCCCGACGCAGCGCCTCCGCCCACGGCGGAGCGGGGAGCATAGAGGGTCTCACGCACTGCGAAATCCGAGCGCCCGAGGGCCATGTGCAGGCTGTCATCGGCAAACGCGAAGGTTGCGCTACCCTCCCGTCCGTGGAGGCGGAAGCGGACGCGGCCGTCGGCGGTGGACGGCGCGAGGTCGACAGCGACGGGTGAGGCGCCACCGTCGACGCAGTATCGTCGTGAGGCCAGGAGTGTGATGGTGCGCTCGACGCGCTGCCCGCCGGCCTCCAGTCGCATCGGCCAGCACAGGGGACCGCTGGAGGACCACGTGTGCGCCGGATCGTGGCCGTATCGCCGGGCGCTCTCCTCGAACCAGAGTACGGCGGCGAGCGCGAGGCCCGCGTCATCGATCGCGGGGGCGGCGATCTCGGCGAAGCGCGTCGGGATGAACCGCGTGGTTGCGCGACCGGCGGCGAATTCCTCATCGCGCAGGCATTCGATCAGGAATGCGCGGTTGGTGGCGAGGCCGAGCAGGGTGGTGTCCTCCAGTGCCCGGATCAGCCGCCGACGCGCCTCTTCGCGCGTGGCTCCGTGGGCGATGATCTTGGCCAGCAGCGAATCGTAGAACGGGCTGACCGGCCCGCTCGCATCGAGCCCGTGGTCCACGCGGATGTCTGGCCCGCCGGGCGGTTGCCAGGCCGCGATCTCGCCCGATTGCGGCAAGAACCCCTGATGCGGGTCCTCGGCGCACAGGCGGGCCTCGATGGCATGCCCGCGGACGCGCACATCCTCTTGGGCGATCGGCAGCCGCTCGCCCGCGGCGATGCGCAGTTGCAGCTCGACGAGGTCGAGGCCGGTAACGAGCTCCGTGACCCGATGCTCGACCTGCAGGCGCGTGTTCATCTCCAGGAAATAGAAGGCGCCGTCGGGTGCCAGCAGGAATTCCACCGTGCCGGTGCTGGTGTAGCCGATGGCGCGTGCCGCGGCGACGGCGGCGGCGCCCATGCGTGCGCGCAGATCGGTATCGACAGCCGGCGACGGCGCCTCCTCCAGCACCTTCTGATGCCGGCGCTGCACCGAGCAATCGCGCTCGCCGAGGTGGACGACGTGGCCGTGTGCATCGCCCAGCACCTGGATCTCGACGTGGCGGGCATCGGCCACGGCTCTCTCCAGGATCAGCGCTCCCGACCCGAACGCGCTCGCCGCCTCGGCGCGGGCGGTGGCCAATGCCGGGGCCAGGTCTTTTCTCGACGTCACGAGACGCATGCCGCGCCCGCCGCCGCCGGCTGCCGCCTTGACCATGACGGGAAAGCCGATCCGCTCTGCCTCGCGCGCGAGCACGGCCTCGGTCTGGTCGGCGCCGTGGTAGCCCGGCACGCAGGGCACGCCCGCACGCACCATGCGTCGCTTGGCTTCCGCCTTGTCGCCCATAGCGGCGATGGCCTCGGGCGAAGGGCCGATGAAGACGAGGCCTGCGTCGGCACAGGCGCGGGCGAATTCGGCATTCTCGGACAGGAAGCCGTAGCCCGGGTGGATCGCCTCGGCGCCCAGTTGCTTGGCAGCACGGATTACCGTCGCCGCATCGAGGTAGCTGGCACGCGCTTCGGCCGGGCCGATGCACGCCGCGGCATCGGCACTGCGCACGTGCCGCGCATTCGCATCCGCCTCGGAGTACACGGCGGCGGTGCGATAGCCCATCGCCCTCGCGGTGCGCATAATGCGGCACGCGATCTCCCCGCGATTGGCGACGAGGATCGTGCGAAAGGCGGCCATCACTCTACTCTTCCCCTACCTCTACCCCAGTCCATTCCCCTCCCCCTCGCGGTTCCCCTCCCCCTTGCGGGGAGGGGCTAGGGGTGGGGGGAACCCCGACGTCTGCCGTCCTGCCATCCCCCCCTCCCTAACCCTCCCCCACAAGGGGGGAGGGAATCACGGAGGGCACGATGGTGCACCCCGTCATCACAGCTTCTCGACCTTCCTGACCCACGCCGGCGGGCGCTTCTCGACGAACGCGCGGATGCCCTCGCGGGCCTCGCCGCCGAGCGCGGCGGCAAAGGTGTGGGAGGCGGCATCCAGCGTCGGCCCCAGCGGCTCGCCGAGCGCGATCCGCACGAGCCTCTTGGTCTCGGCAACGGCCTCGGGGGCGCAGCGCAGCACCTGGTTGACGGCCGCCGCGCCCTTGGTGAGGAGATCGTCGCCGCCCTCCGCCACCTCGTGCACGAGCCCCACCCGCAGCGCCTCCTCCGCCCCGAGCCGCAGGCCGTAGGCGGCCATGCGCCGCGCGTGCGCAGGGCCGATGCGGACGGCGAGGAAGGGCGCGATCTGCGCCGGCACCAGGCCCACCGTCACCTCCGGCGTGCCGATCCTGGCGCTCTTCTCGGCGATCACCCAGTCGGCGACGGCGAGAAGCCCGACGCCGCCACCCATGGCGGCGCCCTCGACAAGGGCGATCAGCGCCTTGGGCAGCGCATCGGCCAATTGCAGCAGCGCGCCGAACCGGCGGTTGGAGGCGGCGGCGACCTCCGGGCCTGCGTCGCCCGATGCACCGCGGGCCTCCATGCCCTTGAGGTCGCCGCCGGCGCAGAACGTGCCGTTGGCGCCGCCGAGCACGACGGCGCGCACCGCGCTGTCGTCGCGCGCCTCTGTGAAGACCTCCGTCAGCTCCCGCACCATCGTCGGCGACAGCGCATTGCGCGCCTCCGGCCGGCTGAGCGCGACCTTCAGAACCGGCCCCTCGCGCTCCACGATCAGCGTCTCATGTGGCATGGCTGGTACTCCGAGGCCTCCCACGGCGCTCCCCTCCCCATCGTGCCGAAGGCGCGTCTTCGACACGACGGGAGGGGAATCCTGGCGGCGTATGTCGCCGCCCCTCACCCCGCAAGCGGGGAGAGGGGGCATGTCCACCCTACCTGTTCCGCTTCCCCGGCAGGATGCCCATGTGCTTGCAGATGATCGACAGCATGATCTCGTCGGCGCCGCCGCCGATGGAGCCGAGACGGGTGTCGCGGTAGGCGCGGGAGATGGAGCTCTCGCTCATGAAGCCCATGCCGCCCCAGTACTGCAGGCAGGCGTCCGAGATCTCGCGCGACAGCCGCCCCGATTTCAGCTTGGCCATCGAGGCCAGCATGGTCACGTCCTCGCCCTTCAGCATAAGCTCGGCCGCGCGATAGGTCAGCGCGCGCAGCATCTCCACCTCGGTTTTCAATTCGGCCAGGCGGAAATGCACGACCTGGTTGTCGAGGATCGACTGGCCGAACGCCTTGCGCTGGCCGGTGTATTCAATGGTGTCCTCGATCATGCGCTCCTTGGCGATGAGGCCGGCCGCTGCCGCATAGAGCCGCTCCTCCTGGAACTGCAGCATCTGATACGTGAAGCCCTCGCCCTCCTTGCCGATGCGGTAACGCTGCGGCACGCGCACGTCCTCGAAGAAGATCTGCGCGGTGTCGGATGAGCGCATGCCGAGCTTGTCGAGCTTGCGGGCGATCTGCACGCCCTTGGTCTTCATCGGCAGGCAGATCAGCGACTTGTTCTTGTGCGCCGGGCCGTCGGAGGTGTTAGCGAGGAGGCACATCCAGTCGGCCTGCGTGCCGCTCGTCGTCCACATCTTGCCGCCGTTGATGACGTAGTCGTCGCCGTCCTTCCGCGCCGTGGTCTTGATGGAGGCCACGTCGGAGCCGGCGCCGACCTCCGACACGCCGAGGCAGGCGACGTAGTCACCCTTGATCGAGGGGACCAGGAACTCGCGGCACAGCTCCTCCGAGCCGAAGCGGGCCAGCGCCGGCGTCGCCATATCGGTCTGCACGCCGATGGCCATCGGCACGCCGCCGGTGCGGATATGGCCGAGGGTCTCCAGGAACACGAGTTGATAGGAGTAGTCGAGCCCCATGCCGCCGTACTTGGCCGGCTTGTTGATGCCGAGATAGCCCTGGTCGCCCATCTTCTTGAAGAGCTCATGGGCCGGAAAAATGCCGGCCTCCTCCCAGGCATCGACATGCGGGTTGATCTCTGTGTCGATGAACTTTTTCACGCCCCGGCGAATGCCCTCGTGCTCCTGGGTGAATTCCATGGCTTCCTCCCATTTGTTTCCCTTGCTGCGCGCTGCCCACACACGCGACTGTCATCCCGGTGCTTGTCACCGGGATCCATCTCTCAGCTTGCTCGGCGCCTGCGGATCGCTGGATCCCGGGCACAAGGCCCGGGATGACACGCTTGGGTTCATGTACTCGTTCCTTACATCCTCGCCACACCGAACGTGTTGGGCTTGAGCGGCCGCACCGCGGCCTCGCGGCAGATGGAGAGGCACATCGCCAGCACGCGGCGGCTGTCGCGCGGATCGATGAGGCCGTCGTCCCACAGCCGCGCGGTGGCGAACAGCGCCGTGCTCTCCTTCTCCATGCGGCCGACCACCTGCGCCTTCATGGCATCGAGCCGGGCGGCGTCGACCGGCTTGCCGTCGCGCCTGAGCTTCTCCTCCGTGACGATGGCGAGCACGCCGGCCGCCTGCTCGGGCCCCATCACCGCGATGCGGTTGTTGGGCCAGGCGAAGATGAAGCGGGGATCGTAGGCGCGGCCGCACATGCCGTAGTTGCCGGCGCCGAAGCTCGCGCCGATGTGCAAGGTGAGCTTCGGCACGCGCGCGTTCGCCACCGCCTGGATCATCTTGGAGCCGTGCTTGACGATGCCGGCGCGCTCGGCGTCCCGGCCCACCATGTAGCCCGTCGTGTTCTGCAGGAAGACGAGCGGCGTGTCCGCCTGGTCGCACAGCTGGATGAACTGTGCGGCCTTCACTGAGCCTTCGGCATCGATGGGGCCGTTGTTGCCGATGATGCCGACCGCCTCGCCTTCGATGGCTGCCTGTCCGCAGACGGTTTGCGCGCCGTAGAGCGGCTTGAAGTCGAGGAAGTCGCTGTCGTCGACGAGCCGGGCGATGACCTCGCGCACATCGTAGGGCTTGCGGTAGTCGACCGGCACCACGCCGCAGAGCTCGTCGGGGCTGTAGCGCGGCTCCCTTGAAGCTTTGCGCGGCAAGGGCGGGAGGCGCTCGTTCCACGGCAGCCGGGCCAGGATTTCCCGGGCGATATTGAGGGCCTCCGCATCGTCCTCGGCCAGGTACTCGGCGACGCCGGAGACCATGGCGTGCATCTCGGCTCCGCCCAGCTCCTCGTCGCCGGCGATCTCGCCGGTGGCAGCCTTGAGCAGCGGCGGGCCGGCGAGGAAGATCTTGGAGCGGCCTTTCACCACGACAACGTAGTCGCTGAGGCCCGGGTGATAGGCACCTCCCGCGGTCGAGGACCCGTGCACCACCGCAATATGCGGAATGCCCGCTGCCGACATGCGCGCCATGTTGGCGAAGGTGCGGCCGCCGTCGACGAAGATCTCGGCCTGGTAGTTGAGGTTGGCCCCGCCCGACTCCACGAGCGAGATATAGGGCAGCTTGTTCTCGAGCACGATCTGCTGCACGCGCAGGTTCTTGCGCAGCCCCATGGGCGCAGTCGTGCCGCCCTTGATGCCGGAGTCGCTGGCAGTGATGACGCAGCGCACGCCGCTGACAGTGCCGATGCCGGCGATCACGCCGCCGCCCTGGATATTCTCCGCGCCGTCGTCATCGTGCATGTTGAGGCCGGCGAGCGTGGAGATCTCCAGGAACGGCGAGCCGCGGTCGATGAGGTGGGCGATGCGCTGCCGCGGGGTGAGCTGGCCGCGCTTCCGGAACAGCGGGAGCTTCTGGTTGGAGGTATCGCGCACCCGCGCCTCCAGCGCGCGGAAGCCCTCGACGAGGGACAGCATGTCGCTTCGGTTGGTACGAAATGCCTCGGAGGTCAGATCGATGTTGGACTGGATGACGGCCATGGCGTTAGCCGCCCTGGCGCGCCGACGCATCCCCTCCAGGGGGAGGTGAAGGGTCGGCGTCTGTGGTTGACTCCTTGCCCATCACTCCTCCCGCAGCACTTTCGGCACCACCGAGCGGTGGAAGCCGTTGTAGGCCCGCGACGGGTTGGGGTTCGGCGGAAACCTGTAGCCCACCTTGTTGTTGGGCACGGCGCCGTCGACGCGCAGCGTCGCGCCGGTGATGAAGCTCGCGCCTTCCGACAGCAGGAACACAATGGCCGCCGACACCTCGCTCTCCGTGCCGAGGCGGCCGAGCGGCACGTGCGTCTTCATGGCCCGGATGCTGTCGGCCATCTCGGGCGGGTAGTGGTCCATGCCGGAGGAGGCGATCCAGCCGGGTGCCACCGCGTTGACCCGCACGCCCGATGCCGCCCATTCGCCGGCGGCGGTCTCGGTGAGGTTCACCATGCCGGCACGGGCCGCGCCCGAGTGAGCCATGGTCGGCATGCCCTGCCACATGTCGGCGACGATGTTGACTATGGCGCCGCCGTGCTGGCGCATCCACTGCGTGTAGCACTCGCGCGACACGAGGAAGCCGCCGGTCAGGTTGGTGCGCACCACCGCCTCCCAACCCTTCTGGGTGATGCTCGCCAGCGGGGCGGCATACTGGCCGCCGGCGTTGTTGACGAGGCCGTCGATGCGTCCATGCGCGGCGAGGATGGCGGTAATTGTCGCCTTCACTCTCTCCTCATCGCGGATGTCGCAAACGTGGGTCGAGGCCCGGCCGCCGTCCTCGGCGATCTCGCCCGCCACGTTGGCGAGCTTGTCGGGCTTGCGGCCGACCAGCGCCACCTCGGCGCCGAGGGCGGCGAGCTCATGCGCGGTGCAGCGTCCCAAGCCGCTGCCGCCGCCGGTCACGACGATTGCCTGCCCGGCGAACAGGTTGGGTCGGAAGATCGACTGGTATGCCACGCGCGATTGACCTCGTGACGGGGTCAGACCCCTTGCCTCTACGCCTCGTTGCTCATGTGAGAGGATCCTCAAGGGGTCTGACCCCTTTCTCCGACCTCTCTCCGCTCGACACTCCGTGACACTAGCGTTTTCCGTTTGCGCAGTCTAAAGCGATGGCGCGACACCGACGTTGAGAAGCGGTGCCGCCAATACGAATGCGCGCCGGACGCGCTGGGTGGGAAGCAGCAAGGTGGAATTGGTCCAGCTCATCGTCGGCGGCACCGCGCAAGGCTGCGTCTACGGCCTGATCGCGCTCGGCTTCGTGCTGATCTACAAGGCCACCGAAATGGTGAACTTCGCCCAGGGCGACCTGATGATGCTCGGCGCCTTCGTCGCGCTCACCTTCATCGGCACGCTCGGGCTCAACTACTGGCTGGGGTTCCTGCTGGCCGCGGTCTCGATGGCCGTGTTCGGCTATCTGCTCGACGCCCTCGTGCTGCGCCGCATCATCGGCCAGCCCCAGTTCGCCATCGTCATCCTCACGATCAGCTTAGGCTTCCTCTTTCGCGCCGCAGCGGGCTTCATCTGGGGCCAGGAGACGCAGAGCTTCGAGACCCCCTTCACCAACCGCATCATCAATGCCGGTGGTGTGATCCTGCCCCTCGAGAGCATCTCGATGATTGCCGGCACCATTCTGCTGGCGGCGCTGCTCTATCTCTTCTTCAACTTCACGAAGCTCGGCAACGCCATGCAGGCGGCCTCCCAGAACCAGCTCGCGGCCTACTACATGGGCATCCCCGTCAAGCGCATCAATTCGCTGATCTGGGCGCTGTCGGCCGCGGTGGCGACCATGGCGGGCGTGCTGCTGTCGCCGGTCTCGCTGGTCGATCCGAGCATCGGCTTCCTCGGCATCAAGGCGTTCGCCGCGGCCGTGGTCGGCGGCTTCGGCAGCCTGCTCGGCACCGTGCTCGGCGGCCTGATCGTCGGCGTATCGGAGACGCTGGCCGGGCGCTACCTGCCGCCCGGTTTCAAGGAGATCGTCGCCTACCTGATCATGCTCGCCGTGCTGATGGTGAGGCCGCAAGGCCTGTTCTCCACCATGCAGCGCAAGAAGGTCTGAGAGGCACCGTTGCGCATTCTCTTCAAGACCTCCTACCTCGACGACATCCGCCTCTTCCGGCACGGCGGCACCAGGTTCTGGTATGGCGTGCTCATCGCCTGCCTGGTGGCCGCACCGGCGGCCCTCGGCGAATTCTATCTCGGCGAGCTGGCGCAGATCTTCATTCTCGCCGTCGCCGGCGTCGGGCTGATGCTGCTGATCGGCTACACGGGGCTTGCCAGCCTCGGGCACGGCGCCTTCATGGCGATCGGCGCCTACACCGACACCTATCTGGTCACCCAAGGCGTGCCGTTTCCGATCGCGTTCATCGCGGCCGGGATCGTCGCCATGGCGGCCGGCATCGCCATCGCCCTGCCGGCCAACCGCATGACCGGCATCTACCTCGCCATCGCCACGCTCGCCTTCTCGCAGATCGTGGAGCAGGTGGTGGTGCGCTGGGAGAGCGTGACGCGCGGCTTCCAGGGCATGCCGGTGCCGCCGCCCGAGATCCTGGGCCACGCGCTGTCCCGCCCCTGGGAATTCTATTATCTCTGCCTCGCGATCCTCGTGCTGGTGGTGCTCGGCGCCATAAACCTCACGCGCTCGCCCACCGGCCGGGCCATGGTCGCCATCCGCGACTCGGAGATCTCGGCCCAGAGCCTCGGCGTCAACCTGGTGCGCACCAAGACGATCGCCTTCGCGCTGTCGGCCGGCATCACCGGACTGGCCGGCGCGCTGCTCGGCCACAAGCTGAAGTTCATCTCGCCCGACGCCTTCAACATCATCCTGTCGATCCAGCTCCTGCTGATGGTGGTGGTCGGGGGGCTGGGCTCGATCCACGGCGCCGTCTATGGCGCGATCTTCGTCGGCGGATTGCCCCAGGCCATCGCCCTGATGCGCGATCACCTGCCCGGCGCGATCGCCCGCACGCCGGGGCTCGAGCCCGGCCTGTTCGGCCTGGTGATGATTCTCATCGTGCTGTTCGAGCCTTTGGGGATCTACGGGCGGTGGCTGAAGATCAAGGCCTACTTCGAGTATTTCCCCCTCTACCGCAAGGCGACCTTCAAGCGCCAGCGCTCCTACCTCAAGACGGAGCGCGTGCGATGAGCATCGCCTCCACCAACGTTGTCATCCCGGGGCTTGTCCCCGGGACCCAGCCATCCGCAAGCGCCGGGGCAAGCGGCACAATGGATCCCGGGCATGAAGCCCGGGATGACAATGCAGAGGGCTCGGCGAGAAGATCGAGCCTGTTCGCGGCGCACGACCTCTCCATCGCCTTCGGAGGCATCAAGGCCGTGGACGGCGTCACCTTCGACGTTAAAGAGGGCGAGATCTTCGCCATCGTCGGCCCGAACGGCGCGGGCAAGAGCACTATCTTCAACCTCATCAGCCGCATCTACGAGCCGACGGGCGGACGGCTCATCTTCGCCGGCGAGGACATCACCCGCGTGCCGCCCCACACCATCGCCCGGCGCGGCATTGCCCGCACGTTCCAGAACATCGAGCTGTTCGAGCACGCGACCGTGCTCGACAACCTGCTGATCGGCCGCCACTGCCGCGCGCGCCCCAATGTGCTGGCCGAACTCTTGTTCACGCCGCGCGTCCGGCGCGAGGAGCTGCGCCACCGGGAGGCGGTGGAGGAGATCATCGACTTCCTCGACCTCGCCAACTATCGCGACCAGCGTATCTCCGGGCTGTCCTACGGCGTGCGCAAGGTGGTGGAGCTGGCGCGCGCGCTGTGCGCCGAGCCCAAGCTCCTGCTGCTCGACGAGCCGGCGTCCGGGCTCAACACCGAGGAGACGGAGGAGGTGGCCTACTGGATCGAGGACATCAAGAACGACCTCGGCGTCACCGTCATCATGATCGAGCACGACATGTCCCTGGTCTCGGCCGTCTGCGACCGCGTGCTCGCCCTCAACAACGGGCGCACGCTGGCGCTCGGCAGCCCGCAGGAGGTGCAGTCCAACCCTGCCGTGATCGAAGCCTACCTCGGGAGCGACGGCGAATGAGTGGATGCGTCGTAGGGCGCAATCGGCGTCAGCCGTATTGCGCCGGTGATCGGCGAGACGGCGCAATACGCGTCGCTATTGCGCCCTGCGCCGGAAAGGCCGCGGCATGAGCTCCCCACTGCTCTCCGTGCGCAACCTCGAGACCTACTACGGGCCCATCACGGCCATCCGCGGGGTGAGCTTCGACGTGAGCGAGGGCCAGATCGTCACCATCCTCGGTGCCAACGGCGCCGGCAAGACCACGGTGCTGAAATCGGTCTGCGGCGCACTCGAGCCGCAGAAGGGCACCATCTCCTTCCTCGGCCGCAGCATCACCGGCCGCGAGCCCGACTGGGTGGCGCGGGCAGGCGTAGCCCACGTGCCGGAGGGCCGCGAGATCTTTCCCTTCATGACGGTCAAGGGCAACCTGATGATGGGCGCCTACACGCGCCACGACCGGGAGGCCGTGGAGCGCGATCTCGAGATCGTCTACGGCTACTTCCCGGTCCTGCGTGAGCGCCAGGCCTCCCAGGCGGGCTTCCTCTCGGGCGGCCAGCAGCAGATGCTGGCGATCGGCCGTGCCCTGATGGCGCGTCCGAAGCTCATGCTGCTCGACGAGCCCTCGCTCGGCCTGTCGCCGATCCTGGTCAAGGAGATCTTCACCATTATCCGCCGGCTCAACCAGGAGCAGAAGGTGACCATGCTGCTGGTCGAGCAGAACGCCAACATGGCGCTCAAGACGGCGCACTACGGCTACGTGCTGGAGGTCGGGCGCATCGTGCTCGAGGGTGACTGCGCGAGGCTTGCCGAGAACGAGGACGTGCGCGAGTTCTATCTGGGCCACAAGGAAACTGCGGTGCGCGGCCGCAAGCGCTGGAAGCGCACGAAGCGGTGGAGATGATGGCGTGACCGGGCAACAAGCAGCACCCTTGTCATCCCGGGCCTTGTGCCCGGGATCCATCCATCAACTGGCGCCAACGTTTGCGGATGGCTGGATCCCGGTGACAAGCACCGGGATGACACCGACTGCTGCGTCTCTGCCGAAACGTAGGTCACACGGGATGCGGATATGAATGCGCTTGATCTCCCGCCCGTCGCCCTCGACGGCTGCACCACGGTGCCCGCCCTGTTCTGGCGTCGCGTCCAGACGCGGCCCGACAAGGTCGCCATGCGCGAGAAGGACCGCGGCATCTGGAAGGCCTACGCGTGGGGGCAATACGGCGCGGCGGCCAAGGCCATCGGCTCAGGATTGATCGCGCTGGGGCTCGCGCCCGGCGAGCGCGCCGCGATCCTGTCCGAGAACAACAAGGAGTGGCTGTTCTGCGACCTCGGCGTGCTGTGCGCTGCGGGCATCTCCACCGGCATCTATCCCACGGACTCGCCGGCGCAGGTCGAGTATCTCGTCAATGATTGCGACGCCAAGTACCTGTTCGTCGAGGACGAGGAGCAGCTCGACAAGATCCTGGCCGTGCGCGAGCGCACGCCGGGTCTGCGCAAGATCATCGTCTTCGACACGGAGGGCCTGCGCGGCTTCACCGATCCCCAGGTGATGTCGCTTGGCGAGCTTACGGCGCTCGGCGAGCGGCACGCTCGCGAGCATCCGCAGGAGTGGGAGAGCCGCATCGCCCTGCCCCAGCCGGGCGACGTGGCGATCATCGTCTACACCTCCGGCACCACCGGGCCGGCCAAGGGGGCGATGCTCACCCATCGCAACATCATCTTCCAGATGGGCGCATTCCGGCGCATCGGCTTGGCCCTCGAGGAGACCGACGAGGCCCTCAACTTCCTGCCGCTCTGCCACGTCGCCGAGCGGTTCGGCGGTTGCTACAATCACATCGCCGCCATGCACGTGGTCAACTTCGCCGAGGCGCCCGACACGGTGCCGCAGAACCTGCGCGAGGTGGCGCCGCACATCTTCCTGGCCGTGCCGCGCGTGTGGGAGAAGCTCTATTCGGCCGTCACCATCCAGATCAAGGAGGCCACCGCGCTCGGCCGGCTGGCCTACCGGGCGGCCATCGCCGTCGCCTTCAAGGCGAGCGCCCGCGAGCTCGCAGGCCGGCCGGTGCCCGCGCCGCTCCGCGTTGCGCGCGCGCTGGCCGACTGGCTGGTCCTCAAGAACATCCGGGTGATCCTCGGGCTCGACCGCATCCGCTGGGCGGCGACCGGGGCCGCGCCCATCTCGCCCGACCTCATCCGGTGGTACTGGGCGATGGGGGTCAGGATGTACGAGGTCTACGGGCAGACCGAGAACGCCGGGCTCGCCACGTCCAACCATCCCGGAGCGCTCAGGATCGGCAGCATCGGGCGGGCGGCGCCGGCCACCGAGCTCGTGCTGTCGCCGCAGGGCGAGATCCTGCTGCGCGGGCCACACATCTTCAAGGGCTACCTCAACAAGCCGGAGAAGACGGCCGAGGCCCTTCACGACGGCTGGTTGCACACGGGCGACGTCGGTGTCGTCGACGCGGACGGCTTCGTGCGCATCACCGACCGCATGAAGGACATCATCATCACCGCCGGCGGCAAGAACATCACGCCCTCCGAGATCGAGAACCAGCTGAAGTTCTCGCCCTACATCTCCGATGCCGTGGTGATCGGCGACAAGCGCAACTACCTTACCTGCCTCATCATGATCGACCACGACAACGTGGTGAAGTTCGCGCAGGAGCGGAACGTGCCGTTCACCAACTATGCGAGCCTGTGCCGTGCGCCGGAGGTGCTGGAGCTGATCGGCAAGGAGGTCGAGGCGGTGAACCGCAAGTTCGCGCGCGTCGAGACGATCAAGAAGTTCCGCCTGATCGACCAGCTGCTCACGGCCGAGGACGAGGAGCTCACCCCCACCATGAAATTGAAGCGCAGCCTGGTGGAGAAGAAGTACGGGGATCTGATCAAGGACATGTACGCGTCGGCAGCATGATGGCGGATCCAACACCGTCATTCCCGCAGGCGCGGAGCGCGCAAGCGGGAATCCAACCCCAAACTCGACGTGCTGCTTGGGGGTGAATACCCGCCCTCGCTTCGCTTGGCGGGTATGACGGGGATTGAGCCGGGGCCGCTTGACGGGCCGTGTCACAGGGGCCAAGAAATCTCACAGGCCGGTAAGGTCGTTCAACGGGAGGAAATGCCATGAGGAGACTGTCCAGGCTCGCAGCGTCGGCGATGTTCGCCGGGGCGTTTGCAGCACCCGCCCTCGCCGAGGACGGCGTGAGCGATACCGAGATCGTGCTCGGCAGCCACACGGCTCTGAGCGGCCCGGTGAGCGCGTGGGGCGTCGGCTCTACGGAAGGCACGCGCCTGCGCTTCGAGGAAGCCAACGAGAAGGGCATCCACGGCCGCAAGATCAAGTTCGTGGTCGAGGACAACCAGTACCAGGTGCCGCGTGCGGTGCAGGCGGCCAACAAGCTCATCAACAACGACAAGATCTTCCTGATGCTGGGCGCGCTCGGCACGCCGATGAACAACGCCGTGCTCGGCGACCAGCTGGCCAAGGGCGTGCCGAATCTCTTCCCCTTCACGGCCGCGCGGTCGATGGCCGAGCCGTTCCACAAGCTGAAGTTCGCGCAGTTCTCCACCTACTACGATCAGGTGCGCTCTTCGGTGAAGCACTTCGCCGAGAAGGACGGGAAGAAGAAGGTCTGCTCGCTCTATCAGGACACCGACTTCGGCCATGAGATCCGCGACGGGGTGCGGGATCAGGCCAAGGCCCTGAAGGTCGAGGTGGCGTCGGAAGCCTCCTACGGCCCGACCGATACGGACTTCGTGGCGCCCGTGAGCAAGCTCAAGTCAGCCGGCTGCGATCTCGTGGTAATGGGGTCGATCATCCGCGACAGCATCCAGGCGGTGGGCACGGCCAAGAAGCTCGGCTGGAGCGATGTGACCTTCGTAGGCACCGCGGCGTCCTACGATCCGATCGTGGCGGCGGCCCCGGGCGGCGTGATGGACGGCTTCTTCTCGGGCACCGGCATGCCGTACGCGTATACCGACACGGGCTCGGATGCGATCAAGGCGTGGGCGGCCAAGTACAAGGCCAAGACCGGCCAGGAGCCCAACAGCGCGGCACAGTACGGCTACGTCGGCGCCGACATCGTCGTCAAGGCGCTCGACGCCGCCGGCAAGGACCTGACGCGCGCCAAGTTCCTGGCGGCTCTGGAGGCGATCAAGGACTACAAGCCGATGTTCCCCGGCCCGACGTTGAGCTTCGGCGCCGACCGGCACCAGGGCTCGACGGCGACCTTCCTGGCCAAGGTGGAAGGCGGCCGGTGGAAGGTAGTGGCCGAGAACCTGCTCTACTGAGCGCGTCGCATAGGAGGCCAGATTTCGGGCGCCACGCGCTATCCCGCACTCACCGTTGTCATCCCGGGCTTCATGCCCGGGATCTATCTCTCGGATTGCTCCGGCGTTTGCTGATGGCTGGATCCCGGCGACAAGCGCCGGGATGACAGATTGCGCTTGGGAGAGCGGTTCCACCTGAATCAAAAGCCTGGGGGTGGCGCGGCAGCCTCAATCCTCGCACCACAGGCGCAGGAGGTTGGCGGCGCACTTGGCGAGCAGGTCGCCGTCGTCCGTCTTGCCCTCGCGATCGAACAGCCGCCGCCGGGCCGTCTCGAGGTCGAACAGCAGCTCGCGACGGGCGGCATCGCGGACATAGCTGCGCACCCAGCCTACTGCCGCCAGCCGCGCGCCCCGCGTCACCGGCGCCACCCGGTGGAGCATCGAGGAGGGGTACGTCACAAGGCTGCCGGCCGCCAGCTTGTAGGCGTCGTCGCCGGCAGCGGTCGAGATGATGAGCTCCCCACCGTCATAGCTCTCGGGCGGCGACAGGAAGAGGGTGAAGGAGCAATCCGTCCTCACGCCGTCCATGAGCGCGTCGTCGACGTGGGTGCCGTAGGCGTGGCCCGGCTCGAAGCGCGAGAACAGCGGCCCGAGCAGCCTCTTGGGCCGCACCGCGAGCGCGAACACGCCGTTGGCGGCGAGGCGCTCCTCGACGAGGCGGGAGACGCGCTCCAGCTGCGGGCCGCGCTCGGCCTGCACGTTGGCCTTGACGAGCTTCGCCGCCCAGCCGGCCGTCGCGCGGCCGTCGATGAAGGTCGCGCTGGCGAGCCCGGCCATCACCTCGCCGACCTCGGCCGCGGAAAGGACATCGGCAATTGCCAGGATCATGCGTCGTAAACGGCATCCTAAGGGGTCAGACCCTAGGGGTCAGACCCCTTTCCTCTACCGATCCACACTATAAGCTACCGCACATGAAAGGGGTCTGACCCCTTACGACGCAAGCAAAGGGGTCTGACCCCTTGGGTTGGGGTTCACAATGGCGAGGCTGACGCGCAAGCTCTGGGTCGGCATCGGCGCGGCGACGCTCGCGGGTGCTCCCCTCGCGGGAAGCGCCGCGGCACAGGGCGCGCACAAGGCTCCGCATGGCACTGCCCCGCCGGCGGCGGAGGGCCCCGCCACCGCCAACCCGGCCGAGGGCGGGGAGGCCTACCTCACGGACGGCGGCCCGCGCGACCCGCGCATCCGCTTCTACCGCGATCTGGAGCTGATCAAGGGGCACCTGCTGGTCGGCGGCCAGCTCATCGAGCTCGAGCTGTGGGACGAGGCGCTGCCGCACTTCCTGCACCCGACCGAGGAGCTCTACTCGGGCATGGAGAAGTATATCGAGCTGCACGAGATGCACCCCTTCCGGCGCGAGCTGCAGGTGCTCGCCCAGGCCGTGAAGGCCAAGCGCAAAGGAGCCTACGAGCAGGCGCTCAAGGTGGTGGACCAGCGTCTCGACGAGGCGCTCGACATCGCCAAGAAATTCATGCGGCCGGTGCGTGGGTTCACGGTGCGCTCGGCCGCCGAGGTGCTGAAGGCGGCGCTCGGCGAATACCAGACCTCCATGGAAGGCGGCCGCTTCGTGAAGCCGGTCGAGTACCAGGACAGCCGCGGTTTCGTCTGGCAGGCCGAGCGCATGATCGAAGGGGCGGCGCCGGAGCTTGCCAGGATCGACCCCGACGCGCTCGCCCGCATCCGCACCGCGCTGGCGAAGCTCAAGACCGCCTGGCCCGCCCCGATGCCCCCCGATGCGCCCATCGTGCAGCCCGGCGAGATGTCGGCCCTCGTCTCCGACATCGAGCTGCACGCCTCGAGGTATTGATGCGGAACGGCTGGCGCACCCGCGATGGGGCCGATCGCCCGCCAGAGGCTTTGCTCATGGCCGCTGACGCACACGCTGAAGCCCGCCCCGAGCACGCCTCCCTCTCTACGTGCGCAGGCACCCCTCCTCCATCTAGGGGAGGGGAGCCCATCTGGCGGCTGCCGGCAGGTGCCGCTGCGCTGGGCGCGGTCGCGGGCTTTGCTGCGCTGACGGCCCTCACATTCTGGCCGGCACCCCAAGGTGCGCGCGCCCAGCAAGCGGCCGACCCGCTCGCCGCGTTGAAATCCGAGTTCGCCCGTCCGGCATTCGTCCCCAACCCCTCGGGCAATCCGCCGACGCCCGCCAAGGTCGCGCTCGGCAAGCGCATCTTCGAGGACGCCGAGGTCTCCGCCACCGGCACCATCTCCTGCGCCTCCTGCCACGATCCCAAGCTCGCCTTCACCGACGGCGAGCCGAAGGGCAAGGGCGTCACCGGCCGCCGCCTCGCGCGGCACACGCCCAGTCTCTGGAACGTGGCGTGGAGCCCGCTCCTCTTCTGGGACGGGCGGGCCCCGTCGCTCGAGGCGCAGGTCCGCTTCCCCGTCGAGCACCCGGACGAGATGGGTTCCTCGCTCGAGAATGCGGTCGACCGCTTCTCGCGCCACGACAGCTACGTGCGCGCCTTCGCCGAGGCGTTCCCGGGCGCGGAGCCGCCGATCTCGCCGCGCACCATCGCCCAGGCGCTCGCCGCTTACGAGCGCACGCTGGTCTCGCCGCCGACGCGCTTCGACAGTTGGGTGGCGGGCAACGCGAAGGCGCTCACGCCGTCGGAGATCGCCGGCTTCGCCATCTTCACGGGCAAGGGCCGCTGCAACAATTGCCACACGGGCTTCGCGTTCACCGACCACAACTTCTACGACATCGGCCTGCCCGGCACCGACAAGGGCCGCGGTGCGGAGATCCGCCTTCCCGCCGCCGACTACGCCTTCAAGACGCCGACGCTGCGCGAGCTCGCCTGGACCGCGCCCTACATGCACGACGGCTCGCTGGCGACGCTGGAGGACGTGGTGCGGCACTACGAGAGCGGCGGCGTAGCGAGGCCCACGCGCAGCCGGGACCTGCCGCAGCAGTTCACCCTCACGGGCAAGGAGCGCGCCGACCTCATCGCCTTCCTGGAGAGCCTCTCGAGCGATCAACCGCCGCAGCCCTCGCGCGAGGCCTGGGTCAATGCGGCTCCGCCGGCGACGCCCGAGCCTCCTGCCCACACCACCGTCGTCAGCCAGGCCAACAAGCAGTTCCAGCCCCATTTCGTCCGCCTCGAGGCCGGCAAGCCGCTGACGGTGCTCAACGACGACACCCGCACCCATAACGTGCGCATCTACGACGCGCGGCTCGATTTCAATTCGGGCGCCCAGGAGCCGCACGAGTCGGTGACGATCCGCTTCCCCGGCCCCGGCACCTTCGAGGCCTTCTGCGGCATCCATCCCTCCATGCGCCTCACCGTGGTGGTCGAGTAGAGTCGGATGCGTCTGCCTGCTATTTGGATGCTTTGGGCCTCCGCCTGCCCCGAGGTTGCGCGGGCATCGCGAGCGCTCCGGCCCGCGAGGCGTCGATCCTCGCCACCACCTCGTTCAGCAACTCCTTGACGTCCTGGTGCGACTGGTTGCGGAAGACGATCCGCGTCCCCTTGGTCAGCGGTCCCATCAGCGGGCCGCTCGTCGGCACGGGCGCCAGATGGACAACCTCGTCGGGATTGACGGCCACGGGCGTATCGTCGGGGCGGGTCAGCATAACGAGCGTCATGAGAAACCTCTTTGGAGAAAAACAGCAGCGCAGGATGCCCCACTATGGCGGGCGTGCAGCGGATGGACAAGCTCGCCCAGCCACCAGCGTCATGCCACACGCTCCGCCCGCGTGCAGACGCTCCAACCCCGTGCTGAGCCTGTCGAAGCACGGTTGGCATGCGTGGCCCGTCCTTCGACGAGCTCAGGACAGGGGCGGAGACGCAGTAAGCGGCGGGTCAAGGATGGGCACGACACGCGCACACGTGCGCGCGCCCCGCGATTTTTGCTCCCGCGCTCCGGGGATCGTCGGGTAGAATGAGTGGCCAATCGATGGAGGATTTCCGCCAATGGCGTCCAGCTCCGCACCCCTGAAGCTCGCCATCGCGGGATTGGGCGCCATCGGCCTGCCGGTGGCCCGCCGCATCGATGCCGGCGCGGTTCCCGGCCTGACGCTGGCGGCCGTAGCGGCGCGGGACGAGGCCAAGGCGCGCCTGGCGATGGCGGGCTTCCGCGCGCTGCCGCGCCTCGCCAGCCTTGCCGCGCTCGCCGACGAGGCCGACATCGTCATCGAGTGCGTGCCGTCGAAACACTTCCTCGAGGTCGCCGAGCCCGCGTTGGCGCGCGGGCGCACGTTCATGCCGCTCTCGGTCGGCGCTCTGATCGATCACATGCATCTCATCGATCTTGCCGCCAGGACCGGCGGCAAGATCGTTGTGCCAACAGGGGCCCTGCTCGGCCTCGATGCGGTCCGCGCCGCCGCCGAGGGCCAGATCGCCTCGGTCACCATCGTCACGCGCAAGCCGCCCGCCGGCCTTGCCGGCGCACCACTGCTCGTAGCGCGGGGGCTGTCCGTGGAGGGCCTGAAGGCACCGCTCAAGGTCTTCGCCGGCAGCGCCCGCGAGGCGATCGCAGGCTTCCCTGCCAACGTCAACGTGGCGGTGGCGCTGTCTCTCGCCGGCATCGGCCCGGACCGCACGCAGATGGAGGTGTGGGCCGACCCGTCCGTGACGCGCAACACGCACACCGTCACGGTCAAGTCGGATTCCTCCGACTTCACCATGACGATCGAGAACCGCACGAGCGAGGAGAACCCGCGCACGGGCCGCATCACCGCGCAGAGCGTGCTCGCCGCCCTGCGGCGCCTGACCGCGCCGCTGGTGGTGGGGAGCTGACCGCGCCCTTGTCCGGCGCGATCGCTGCGGATCTGGCCTCCTCGAACAGCCAATCGACGAAGGCGGCGACGTGCGGCCGCGAGCCGGTCAGCGACGAGCGGATGACGAAGTAGGCGCGCTTGCCGACGACGCTCTCCGCGAATGGCGCGACCAGACGGCCCTCGTCGAGCAAGCCCCCGACGAGGCGGCCGATGCCCATGGCCACGCCCTGGCCGCTCAGCGCCGCGCCGATCATCTGCTCGTAGCCGTCGAACCTGAGCGAGGCGGCGGGCTTGAGGTCAAGGCACCCGTGCGCGGCGAGCCAGGTCCCCCAGTCGAGGAACCCGCCTGCCCCGTCCATGTGCAACAGCGCGTGGTGCTCCAGGTCCTGCAGCGTGCGCAGGGGCTGCGGCCCCTCGCGCAGGAGCGAGGCCGCGCATACCGGAAACAGCTCCTCGCCGAACAGCAGCCGCGCGTCCTCCGGTGCGTCCTGGGCCGCGCAGTAGCGCACCGCCACGTCGACGAGGCTGCGCTCCAGGTTGATGGCCTTGTAGGTGGCGGATATGCGCACGTCGACGTCCGGGTGCAGCGCCGTGAAGCCGCGCAGGCGCGGGATGAGCCACAGCGAGGCGAATCCGCTGGTGGTGGTGACGGTGAGATGGCGCGCGGCGCCCGCGGCGCGCAGGCCGTCCGTGACCTCCTGCAGCCGCTCGAGCAGGTCGCCGGCGGCCCGGTAGAGGGTGCGGCCCGGTTCGGTCAGCGCCAGCGCCCGATGCCGGCGCTCGAACAGCGCGACGTTCAGGTGCTCCTCCAGCGCCCTGATCTGCCGGCTGACGGCCGACTGGGTAATGAACAGTTCGTCGGCGGCGCGGGTGAAGGAGAGGTTTCGGGCGGCAGCCTCGAAGCCCTGGATCAGGTCGAGCGGCGGCAGGTTGAAGCGCTTCTTCTGCATTACAACTGCTCATGCATGAAATGAGAAATCGTCGTTTGTGCTCTGCACCATACACCAATATCTCTTGGACAACAGCCGAATCCCGGTGTGGATCGGCAATTCTTCAAATGCGCTAGGCGCATGCATAGGAGGCCCCAATGCTGGCCCCGCTGAACCTGAAGTCGATCGCACTCGCAGCCCGTTCTCTGCATCGCATCGAGAATGCCCGTGGTATCGAGGTTGCCTGCGTTCGAGGCACGGCCTGGATCACCCAGGAACGGGACGGACGCGACATCGTCCTGTCGGCCGGCGACGCGGTCGTCCTCGACCGGCCCGGCGTTGCGATCGCCTACGCCCTGCAGGACGCCATGATCACCGTCGGCGAGCCCCATCCGCTGGGTGCCGCCACCGCTGAGGCGCCGCCGCGGGCTCCTGCCGAGCGCGCGCGTGCCTAGAGTCCGGAGGGGTCGATGATCTACGAGATCCATCGCTATCCTGCCGACCTGATCGACGTCGTGCGCCTCGCCGGCGGCGAGCGGGTGGTGATCCGGCCGGTGCTGCCGCAGGACCAGGGCCTGACCACGGAGTTCTTCCGGGGCCTGTCGGCGCCGGCGCGCTACAACCGCTTCATGACCAGCATGCGCGAGGTGCCGCCCGAGCTGATGCGGCGGTTCACCGAGGTCGACTACGCGAGCCATCTCGCGCTGGTCGCCGAGGTGTTCACCCGCGGCCATGAAACGGTGGTGGCCGAAGCGCGCTATGTGCGCCGAGCCGATCCGGCCGTCGCCGAGTTCGCCGTATCCGTCGCCGAGCCGTGGCAAGGCAAGGGGCTTGCGAGCCTCATGCTGGGCAAGCTCGCCTGTCGGGCCGCTGCCGAGGGCGTGCGCCGCCTCCTGGGCGAGACGCTTGCGACCAACACCCGGATGCTGGGGCTGGCGCGCAAGGCAGGTTTCACGATCCTGCCGAGCGCGGAGGTGCGAGGCGTAATGCTGCTGGAAAGGCAGCTGCAGGCACCTGCGCCCGGCATCATCTGCAGCGAGGCGCAGTTGCCCGCGCTCGCGGCCTGATATCACACGCTCCGACCCCGTCCTGAGCCTGTCGAAGGACAGGCCACGCATGCCAGCCGTGCTTCGACAGGCTCAGCACGAGGGGGGAGCGTGTGGAATGACGCGGAGGGCTCGGGCGAGTCCCACCTGACGCGCGGCGGCCTGAGACCTGACGGCACGGGCCCTTGACTGAAGCACTCCGTTCGTAGGCAGGCTCACTGTTTGGGCTTCTGCCGGGGTGCGGGGGCCAGGCTGTCGATGTAGGTGAGCAGCGCGTCGATCTCATCCGGAGCAAAGGTGAACTCGGGCATCATCGGGTGTCCCGTGACGATGCCTTCGGCCAGCGCCTCCGCCAGGTTCTGCACCGGATAGCGCTGGGGCAGCACGCGGAAGGGCGGGGCCGGTTGCACCGGGCTCTCGCCCGTGGGGCCTGTGGCGTGGCAGCGGGAGCAGTTCTTCTCGGCGATGGCCCGGCCCCGCTCGAGCGGGGTAGCCGAGGCGCCCGATGCAAGGGCGGCGAGCCACGTGAGCATCCAGAGCCCGATGAGATGTCGAGGAGGCATCGCGGTCATGTCTCTCGCAGGTGGCTCGGTGAGGCCTCACCGGACGGGGGTGAACTCGAAGGTCTGCACGCTCTGCGTCGAGTGCCGCAGGAGTATACGCGAGCTGCGGCTCTGCCTCTCGGCATTGCCTGCGCGAACGCAAAGGACGACCCCATTGCGGCGCATGTAGCCTGCCACGCTGCGGCAGAGATCCGGCCAGAACGAGGCAGGCGTCCCACCGTCGCCGCCGGCGGCATGGGACTGTTGCAGGACCAACGCCAGGGTGGGGCCCGAGGTGGCAACGAGGTCCTCCTCTGCACCGGGATTCGGCATCTGCAGGCTCTGCAGCTGCGTGCGCCCCTTGCTCCCCTTGCCGGTAGACACGCCTTCGACCATAGCCCGCTTCCCTGCGAGACAGATCTCGTCGGCCGTGAAGCCATCCGCCGCAAGCTCGGCCATCGCACCCTCGAGGTCGTGAGGCTCGTAGAACACGCCGATGGCGAGCCGGCAGGGGTCGCTGACGTCTACCATAGTGCTTCTTGTTGCCTCGGCTCGCCTGATCGGCCCCCGCCCCCGGTGCAGGCGCCCGCGAGCAGCGACTCTCCTCCGGGGATCGAGTATCCTGGGCAGGCAGGGCGATGCCTTGCGCCAGATCAAGCAGAGCGACCGACTGGGTGCGACGGCGGTTGACGTGGGTCAACGCCGGCACTCCTCGAGGCAGGGAAGGTTTGCTCGGACAAGCGGAGTGGGACCCATGTACAAGCACATCCTGATCGCCACCGACGGGTCGGAGCTGGCCGGCAAGGCCGTCACGACGGGACTGGCGCTCGCCAAGCAGCTGAACGCCAAGGTCACGGCCGTCACGGCCACCGAGCCGTGGACGGCAATGGTGACGGGCGAGGCCGCGCTGGCCTTCCCGGTGGAGGAGTACGAGAAATCGTCGGCCGAAGCGGCGGCGCGCATCCTCGGCGAGGTGACGGCAGCCGCCACGGCGCAGGGTGTCCAGTGCGAGACCGTGCGCGTGACCGATTTCGCCGCCGAGGGAATCATCGAGACCACCAAGGCCAGGGGCTGCGATCTCATCGTCATGTCGTCCCACGGGCGGCGCGGGCTGGCCAGGGTGCTCCTGGGCAGCCAGGCGATGCGGGTTTTGACCCTCAGCACGGTTCCGGTGCTGATCTGCCGCTGACGGTCGGCGGCTGACGGCCAAAGGTCTCCGCCCCCGCTCGCGCTTGGGGGCGATCCCGCGCGGTCCATCGACAAGCCAAGCTCGGAGAGGCTATACCGGCCACGGGACAGGTCCGAGTGGGCACGCCCGGATGGCCAGTGAGAACGTCAATATCCTCGTCGTCGACGACGAGGCCGAGGTCCGCACCCTGCTGCGCAAGTGCTTCGAGCGCGAAGGGTTCCAGGTGGCGGAAGCCAAGGACGGTGCGGAGATGCGCGCCGCCATCGACGCGCGCCCGATCAGCCTGATCACCCTCGACCTCACGCTCGGCGGGGAGGACGGCCTGGAACTCGCGCGCGAGGTCCGCGCCAAGTGCAACATCCCCATCGTCATGATCAGCGGCAAGGGCGACACCATCGACCGCGTGGTGGGGCTCGAGCTCGGGGCGGACGACTACATCACCAAGCCGTTCCAGCTGCGCGAGGTGCTGGCGCGCGTGCGGGCGGTGCTGCGGCGCTATGCCGGCGGAGGGGAGGCCTCGGCCGCGCCCTCCTCCTCGGCGCACGAGCGCTATGCCTTCGAGGACATGCTGCTCGACCTGACGGGTCGCGAGCTTACGCGCAATGGAGACGGCAAGGCCCAGGAGCTGACCACGGCGGAGTTCAACCTGCTCGAGATCTTCGTCAAGCGGCCGCATCGTGTGCTGTCCCGCGACAACATCATGGACCTCCTCAAGGGCCACGAGTGGTCGCCGCTCGACCGCTCGATCGATGCCCTTGTCGGCCGCCTGCGCAGGAAGATCGAGCCCGATCCCGACCACCCGCGCCTGATCAAGACCGTGCGCGGCGTGGGCTACGCCTTCACCGCCGACGCCAAGCGGGCTTAGCGTCCCAGTCCCGACAGATGATTTCTGCTGTCATCCTCGGGCTTTGGCCCGAGGATCCAGCCATCCGCGAACGCTCGGGCAAGCAGCTGGATGGCGCATCCTAACCCTGTTTGCCGATCGTGTTTGCGTCCGCCACCGGCATCGATGTCTCTATGCGTGCTTCGGATGCGCGGAGATGGGGGATGTCTTGCGGGCGTCGTATTGGACCGACGTTGTCTTCGAGGCCGGCCGCGAGACGGCCGATGCCGTGCGCCGCCATCGGCGGTATGCGTCGGCGATGCTCCTGGGCCTGCTGATCTGCGCCGCCGCGGTCGCCTTTGCCGCCGCCGGCATGGGCGGGCTCGCCTCACTCATTGCGGTCGTGGCCTGGCTGTGCGCGGTGGCCGCGCTCTCCGGCGCGCTGTTCCTCTGGAAGCTGATCTCGATCCCGCCGCGCCGCGAGGCCGAGCAGGCGAAGGCGATCGAGCGCCTGAGCGCGGAGATGGAGCGTTTGCGGCCGGGCCGTCAGCCGGCAGCGCCGGAGGGTGGCAGCCGGGCAACGCTCGCTTGACGCGTGGAGCCTGGCGCGTGACCCCGCCTCAGGACCCGTCGAGGGCCTTGCGCAGCGCGCGTGCCAGGTCGGCGCTCGAGTAGGGTTTGCGCAGGATCTCCAGCTCCGGAGCCGGCGCTTCGCCGGAACGGGCGACGTCCTCGGCGAACCCGGACGTGAGCAGCACGCTCACCTGGGGCATGTTCTCCCGCACCCACTGGGCCACGTCGAAGCCGGAAACGCCGCCCGGCATCACCACGTCGCTGAAGACCAGGTCGACGCGGGTGCCCGACTTGAGCGCCTCGATGGCACGCGCGCCGCTATCGGCCTCGACCACCCCATAGCCGAGATGCTGCAGGCGCCGCGCCGTGACCCTGCGCACGTCGGGATTGTCCTCCACCAGAAGGACGCTCTCGCCCGTCTGCTTCTCCGCCGCCGCCGCCGGATTGGCCGGCCCCGCCTTCTCCTCGGCCGATGCGACCCGCGGCAGGTAGAGGTTCACGGTCGTGCCCCGGTTCACCTCGCTGTAGACGGTCACGTGCCCGCCCGACTGCTTGACGAAACCATAGATGACGCTGAGGCCGAGCCCCGTGCCCTTGCCCGGCTCCTTCGTGGTGAAGAAGGGCTCGAACACCCGCGACAGCACGTCCTGCGACATGCCCACGCCCGTGTCCGACACCGAGAGGCGCACGTATTCGCCCGGTTGCGCCCCGATCTCGCTCGCCACGTCGCTCTCGTCGAGCATGACATTCCGGGTTTCGATGACGAGCTTGCCGCCCGTGGGCATGGCGTCCCGCGAGTTGATGGCGAGGTTGAGCACGCCGTTCTCGATCTCGCTGGGGTCCGCCCGCACCGGCCACAGCCGCGGCGCCAGCAGCGTGCCGAGTGCGATCGTCTCGCCCAGCGTGCGCCGCAGCAGCTCGGCCATCGCCAGCACCTGCTCGTTGAGGTTGAGCACGACGGGATCGAGGCTGCGCCGGCGCGCGAAGGTCAGCAGGCGGTTGGTCAGCCGCGCGCCCATCAGGGCGGCATTGTTGGCGCGAGTCAGCAGGTCGCGCTGCTCCTCGTTCTGGAGCTCCATCTCGAGCAGCTCGTGATTGCCGGTGATGATGGTCAGCAGGTTGTTGAAATCGTGCGCGATGCCTCCGGTCAGCTGGCCGATCGCCTCCATGCGCTGGGACTTGCGCAGGGCCTCGTCCTGGACCACCTGCTTGCTGATGTCGCGGTTGAGCGAGATGAGACCCGCGAACTTGCCGCTCTGATCGCGCAGGACGGAGACGACCGTCTCGGCGGGAAAGCCCTCGCCCGACTTGCGGCGATAGCGGACCGCCATGGGCTCGAGCATCGGCCGCTCGCGTAAGCGCGTCTCCGCCTCCTGCATTCGCGCGCCTTCGCTCGCCGTCTCGTAGAGCACGCTGGTCGGCTGGCCGATCAGCTCCTCGGGCGCGTAGCCGAACACGCGGCCGACGGCCGGGTTGCACAGCAGCACCCTGCCGTCGGTATCGGTCACCAGGACGGCATCGGGCAGGTTGTTGAAGATGGCCTGGATCAGCGCCTGCTCGCGCAAGCCGTTGGTGCTGTTCTGGTGGTCGGACAGGTCGATGACGATGCCGGTGAAATAGCGGCGCCCGCCGGATTCGAAAGCGCTGACCGAGAGATGGATGGGGAAGATCGTTCCGGACTTGCGCAGCCCCATCACCTGCCGGCCGATGCCGATGATCTTGCGCTCGCCGGTGTCCAAGTGGTGCGCAATGTAGCCGTCATGCCGGCTGCGATAGGGCTCCGGCATCAGCATGTTCACGCTCTTGCCGACGAGCTCCGACTGCTGATAGCCGAACAGCTTCTCGGTCGCCGGATTGACCGTGCGAATGATGCCCTTGTCATCGATGATGATGACGGCGCCGACGGCCGTCTGCAGGGCGGCCTCCAACATCTGGGAGCCGAATTCCCCCTTCGGAGCAGAGGTGACGGGGTCAGAAGACATCGGGTCCGTGCGTTAGTGAGACGGTGCGGCCGGGCGCAGCGCCATGCCCGCCGGCGAGCGACAAGACGTCTGCCAAGGTTCGAGGCTGGGCCCGTCGCTCCCCTCCAGGCTTCCCATAGTCATAGCGGGTCTGGTGCACCGGCGTCACCCCGCCTGCCGTGCATACTCCGAACCGGCTCGGCGTAGTTGGGCCGATGTTCAGGAATGCCGCCCAGCTCGTGCCTCCTGTAGCGGCAAAACGACGCGGCAAACGCTGTCGTCGTTGGCGTCCCGCTCGATGGAAAAGCCGAGCTCCTTGCACATCTGAAGCATGGTGCTGTTACCGCGCAGGACCGAGCCGTGCAGCCGCTCGAGCTTCTCCGACCTGGCATAGGCGATGAGGTGCTGCATCAGCCGCCACCCGAGTCCGCGGCCCTTGAGATCCGAGCGCAGGAGGATGGCATATTCGCCCTGCGTGTAGTCGGGATCGGCGATGACGCGCACGACGCCGAGCAGCGCGCCGGTCGACTTGGCGACAGCCACGAACGCCATCTCGCGCGCGTAGTCGATCTGCGTGAGCACGGCGAGGAACGAGTGGGTGAGGCGCGGCGCGACCGCGAAGAAGCGCAGCCGCTGGTCCTCCGGCGTGACGTGCGCGAAGAAATCGGCATAGAGCGGCTCGTCCTCCGGGCGGATCGGGCGGATGCGCACCTCGCCTACCGTCTCCACGTGCGCGTCCGCCTCCCACTCGGAGGGATAGGGCCGGATGGACATGGGCACGCGCGGCGACGCGGTCGGATCGACCACCTTCACCCTCGCGTCGAGGCCGATCACTTCCTTGTCGTCGGCGATGAGGGGATTGATGTCGACCTCGCGGATCTCGGGATGGCGTGCGATGAGGTAGCTGAGCCGCACGAGCACCTCGCCGATGCGGCCTACGTCGGCCGGCGGAACGTCGCGGTATCCCTGCAAAAGCTTCCACACGCGTGTCCGCCGCATCAGGTCGCGCGCCAGCTTGAGGTCGAGCGGCGGCAGCGCGTTCGCCGTGTCGCGCAGAACCTCGACTGCCGTGCCCCCGGCTCCGAACATCAGAAGCGGCCCGAACGTCTGGTCGACGGACATGCCCAGGATCAGCTCATGCGCCTGCGGGCGCCGTATCATCGGCTGCACCGTGAAGCCTTTGATCCTGGCCGCGGGCATGGCGCGGGCGATGCGCTGCAGCATGTCCTCGGCGGCACGGCGCGCCTCGTCGGCACGCTCGAGCCCCAGCCGCACGCCGCCGACGTCCGACTTGTGCGAGATGTCGTCGGAGAGGATCTTGATGACGCAGGCGCCGTGCTCGGCGATCCAGCGCTGGGCGAGCCTGCCGACCTCCGCCGGGTCGCGGGCGACTTCGGTCGGCACCACGGGGATGCCGTAGGCGGCCATGAGGGACTTGGCCTCCACCTCGGAGAGCGTGGAGCGGCCCTCCGCGAGCACGTCCTTGATGATGGCCTTCGCGGCGTCGGCGTCGAGGCCGAGGTCGTCGGGCAGCGACGGCGGGGTGGCCAACAGCTGCTCCTGGGCGCGTGAGTAGCGCACGAGCTGCATGAACCCGTCGATGGCTTCGGCCGGGGTGGCGAAGCTGGCGATGCCGTTGGTGGCGAAGAGCTTGCGGGCGTCGTGGGTCGATTCCTCGCCGAGCCACGCCGTGATGACCGGTTTCGCCGGCCGGCCGGGCTTTCCCAACTGCTGCAGGACCGCCACGATTCTTTCGGCGACGGCGGTGCTGGAGGCGAGCGCGGTCGGGCAGTTCATGACGAGCAGGGCGTCGGCGGCGTCGTCGCCAAGCAGCGACTCCAGCGCGTGCGAATACCGGTCGGCATCGGCGTCGCCGACGATGTCGACGGGGTTGCCGTGCGACCAGGTGGGCGGCAGGGCCGCATCGAGCGCCTTGGTCACCGCATCGGAGATGGTGGCGAGCCGTCCGCCGCTGTCGCCCAGGCGGTCGGTGGCGAGGACGCCGGCCCCCCCTCCGTTGGTAAGGATGGCGAGTCGGTCGCCTGCCAGGCGCGGATGACGGGCGAGAATCTCGGCGGCGCTGAAGAGGTCGTCGAGCTCGCGCACCCGCAGCACTCCGGCGCGCTGGAACGCGGCCTCGTAGGCGGAGTCGGCGCCGGCCAGCGCACCGGTGTGGGACATCGCCGCTTTGGCGCCGGCGGCGCCGCGGCCGGCCTTGACGACGATCACCGGCTTGGCTCGAGCGGCGCGGCGCGCGGCCGACATGAACTTGGGCGCGTTCGTCACCGATTCCATGTAGAGCAGAATGGCGCGGCTCTGCGTGTCGGCGGCGAGGTAGTCGAGCATGTCTCCGAAGTCGGCATCCGCCATGTCGCCGAGCGAGACGACGTGCGAGAAGCCGATGCTGCGGCCCCGCGCCCAGTCGATGATGGCGGTGATGAGGGCGCCCGATTGCGATACGAACGCGAGGTCGCCCGGCAGAGGCGGCTGGTGGGAGAAGCTGGCGTCGAGCCCGATGCGAGGGAGCATCAGCCCTACGCAGTTGGGTCCTTGGATGCGCAGGAGATTGGGCTGCGCCGCCTGCAGCATGGCGTGTTTGAGCTCGTTGCGGATGCCCGCCGTGATGACGACGGCGGCGCGTGTGCCCTTGGCACCCAGCTCTGAGATCAGATCCGGCACCGTCGCAGGCGGCGTGGCGATGACGGCGAGATCGGGGGGCGCCGGGAGCGCGGCAACCGAAGGGAAGCAGGCACGGCCCTCGATGGTGGAGTACTTGGGGTTGACCAGCCATATTGGGCCGGCAAATCCGGCGCGCAGTAGGTTGCGTGCCGTAATGAGGCCCACGCTTCCCGCCCGCGTGCTTGCACCGATGAGCGCGACCGATCGGGGCTGCAGCAGAAACTCGAAGTTCCGGATGGTCATGGTGTTTTCACTGCCGGGCCGCTGGTCTCCACGGGAAGCGCCGAGGCAACGCGAAACCTCGCCAGGCAACCTTGATCGTGGTCAAGGCATGTCGGCGCAAGCGCGGCAATAAGAAGAATGCTTGATGAGGGAACAGGCCGCCTCCACGCGCGTTGTTCTCTGCGAGATGCGAAAGCAGTCCGGCGCCTCCGGGGAGCCGGACATTTCTGGGGCTCGCGGTTGATGGCTTCCCGCGGGCCCCTTGCCTTGCGCGGGCTGCCGCGAGCTCTAGTCCTCATGTTGGATGCTTGCCGCCCGGGCCCGCTGCGCCGCCTCGCTGCCGCTTTCTCCCACGACAACCCTTTGGAAACGCTGAAGGTTCCATCGAATGGAACTCACGGGCCCCATGGGCGTTTATAGGTTGGACGCGACATTGGGGCACACCCGGAGGGCACGAATGGCTGAAAAGAACGGCTCGCCACGGCTGAGCGCCGCAGCGGCTGAAGGCGAGCAGCAAGTGGAGAAAGTGCGGCGGCCAGCGCGTACGAAGAAAGAGAAGCCGCATCTGGCGCTCGCCAAGGCCGGTGCGGATCGGGAAGCGGGACCCATGGAGCCACGGCGAGCGTCCGACCTGCACAATACATCCCGTGGTATGCTCGATCGCACCCTACAAGCCCAGCTCGGACGCCAGTTGCGGGCGATCTTCTCCGATGTGGCGGAGGAGCCCGTTCCCGAGCGCTTCATCAGGCTGCTCGAGGCGCTGGAGGCGAGGGAGAAGCGTCGTTGAATACCGAGTCCAAGTCGCTCAAGCAGGCCCTGCTGGGTCTCATCCCGAACCTGCGCGCCTTCGCCGTATCCCTGTGTGGAGACGTGGAGCGTGCGGACGACCTCGTGCAGGAGACGCTGCTCAAGGCGTGGAACCACCTTGAGAGCTTCCAGGAAGGCACCAACCTGCGGGCGTGGCTGTTCACGATCCTGCGCAACACGTACTTCTCGGAGTGTCGACGCCGCCGTCGCGAGGTCGAGGATCACGACGGCAGCAAGGCAGCAGACTTGGCCGTGCACCCCGGCCAGCAGGGTCACCTCGACATGGAGGATTTCCGACGCGCGTTGAACCAGCTGCCGCCGGATCAGCGCGAGGCGCTGGTGCTGGTCGGCGCCGCCGGCTTCTCCTACGAGGAGGCCGCGGCGATCTCGGCGTGCGCCGTGGGGACGATCAAGAGCCGCGTCAACCGCGCCCGCGCCAGGCTCTCCGGCCTGCTCGGCGTCACCACGGCGCACGAGTTCGGGCCCGACTCGGCGACGGAGGCCATCGTCGCGCGCACGGCCGGCGGCCGCAGGTCGCCCTGACCTTGCGATCGGCCGATCAGTTGGTGGAGGCGGACCGCCCCCGCTCGCGCCGCTGGGCCTGCTGATCGAAGAACAGCACCTGGCTGATGATCGCCTTCACGGCATCCTCGCGGAAGGGTTTCGCGATCAGGAAGGTGGGCTCCGGCCGCTCTCCGGTCATAAGCTTCTCCGGATAGGCGGTGATGAACACCACCGGCACCGGGAAGCTGTCGAGCATGTCGTTGACAGCATCAAGGCCGGAGCTGCCGTCCGCCAGGCGGATGTCGGCCAGCACCAAGCCCGGCTTCTTGAGCTCTGCCGCCTTGACGGCATCGGCGTGCGTGCGTGCAATACCCGTGACGCGATGACCGAGATCGCCCAGGATCCGCTTGAGATCGATGGCGATGAGAGGCTCGTCCTCGATGATGAGGACGTCGGTGGCGATCTGCCGGCCGATCTCGCTGTTGGCCTGGCCCAGCAGGTCGTCGATCCGGCTCACCGACACCTCGAGGATCTGCGCCGCCTCCTCGCGCTCGAACTCCTCGACCGAGACCAGCAGGAAGGCTTGGCGTGCCTGCGGCTGCAGGGCCGCCAGTGATCGTGCCGCAGTGTGGCCGATCTCCTCCGCCTGGGCCTCCGGGTCCTCCATGCGCGTGGTGAAGGCGCTGAGAAAGCACTGGTAGAGACCGATCCGGGGCGGAAGATCGGGAAAGATCGTGGGATCGGCCACGATGGCCTCGAGCAGGCGGGCGACCGCCGTGTCGCCGGCTGCCTGTTTGCCCACGAGCAGGCGGGCGAACCTGCGAAGGTTCGGCAGATGGGGAGCAATCTGCTCAGCGAGGGTCATGGAGCGCAGTGGCCCCGCAGCGAGTTTGACAGAGTGAACGGATCGGCCCGCCCGCCGCCGTCTCGGCTCGAATGCGCCATCGTCGCAGTCACAGGCCGAACGCCTTTGAGCTAGGTTGTTGAGAGGCCACCGTTATCCGGTAATATGTAGAACATTGGCCTACAATGCAAAGGCAGTATGAACAAGGCGGGCGCGCACAAGACCGGCGGGGCGAGCGAGACGACGGCCGAGCCGGCGCAGCCGGCTGCGGAGCGCGCGGCTCCCGAGTTCGCGATCCATGAGTACATTGGCCGGCAGCTCAAACTCATGTTCGACGAGGTGGCGAGCGAGCCCGTTCCGGAGCGGCTCGTCGAGCTGTTGGAGCAGCTGGAACGCAAGGAAACGAAGCGCTGATGGCAGCGGGGCGAATACGCGGCGTCCGAACTTCACCCGCGTGTCGCACGACCGATGCCGCGAGCTCCGGCGCCGGCTTGGTCGCTGCCGTGACATTCGCGGGAAGCGGTCGGCCAACCGCCCCGCCCCGAGTTCCGTGCGTCTCTTCAACACGTTAATTTGATGAGTGAAGATTGAAGCTTCGCTCGTGCGGCAGCTGCCCGCAGGTAAGACTTCCCTAACCAGCGGCCGGCGTTTTTTCCTCGGGCTCCTCCGGAACCTTCTATCGTCACCCGTGTTCTCCTGTCGACGGGCGCGCAGAACCCCCCTTCTGCTTCCCTCACGCGCCAGTCGCGCTTGACCCGCGGTCCCCCCAAGCCGCGGGTCATTCTTTTTGGGGGCTCTACATCTCGAGCTTCGACGCGCTTCCCTGCGGCCACTATGGGCGAGCCAGGCAGGGGCGGAGCCGTGGCATGAGGGATCGCGAGGAACCCCGGCGGATTCACGAGGTTTCGCTTTCGCGTGCGGGACGCCTTGTCGTTCTTGAGATACTCTGTATGAGCGGCATCCGTAGCAGCGTATCGGGAACACTCCATGGCGCCACGTCCCAACTGGAAAGGCTACCTCAAGCTCTCGCTCGTATCGTGTCCGGTCGCCCTGTACCCGGCGACGACGACCTCCGAGCGGGTCTCGTTCCGCACCCTCAACCGCACCACCGGTAACCGCGTGCGCCGCCAGTTCGTCGACGAGCAGACCGGGGAGCCCGTCGAGTCCGAGGACCAGGCCAAGGGCTACGAGGTCGCCAAGGGCGAGTACATCATGCTCGACGACGACGAGCTCAAAGCGGTGCAGATCGAGAGCAACCACACGATCGACATCGAGCGCTTCGTGCCGCGCGAGGAGGTGGACGAGCTCTACCTCGACACGCCCTACTATCTCGCGCCCACCGACCGCGTGGGCGAGGAGGCATTCGCCGTCATCCGCGACGCGATGCGCGCGGAGAAGAAGGTGGGCCTTGCCCGTGTGGTGCTGTTCCGCCGCGAGCGGCTGATGATGCTCGAGCCGCGCGGCAAGGGCATCGTGGCCGAGAGCCTGCATTATGCCAACGAGGTGCACGCGGCCGAGGGCTACTTCGCCGAGATCCCCGATCTCGAGCTGCCCAAGGAGATGTTGGAGCTCGCCAAGCACATCATCGAGAAGATGAGCGGCAGGTTCGAGCCTGCGCAGTTCGAGGATCGCTACGAGAACGCGCTGATCGAGCTCATCCGCTCCAAGCAGAAGGGCATGCCCATCAGGCCGCAGCCGACGCACCGCCAGACCAATGTCATCAACCTGATGGACGCACTGCGGCGCAGCGTCGAGAGCGAGACGAAGGCTGCGGGCAAGACGGCCGCCAAGAAGACCGAGAGCAAGGCCAAGGCGGTGCGGAAGGGCAAGGCGCGCATGAAGAAGGCGGGGTGACGCTGCCACCATGCCTTCGCCCGCGCTGCGCGAGTACCACAGCAAGCGCGACTTCACGCGCACGGCCGAGCCCCGCGGCAAGCTTGCCGGCAAGACGGGCCACCTGTTCGTCGTGCACAAGCATGCCGCGCGCCGGCTGCACTACGACCTGCGGCTCGAACTCGACGGCGTGCTGAAGAGCTGGGCGGTGACGCGGGGCCCGAGCCTGTCGCCCAAGGACAAGCGCCTGGCGGTGCACGTGGAGGACCATCCGCTCGACTACGCCGAATTCGAGGGCCGTATCCCCGAGGGCGAGTACGGCGCGGGCAGCGTGATCGTCTGGGACCGCGGGCAGTGGTCGACCGACGGCGATCCGCACCAGCAGCTGGCGAAGGGGCACCTCGAGTTCGAGCTGAAGGGCAGCAAGCTCAAGGGGCGGTGGCATCTCGTCCACATGAAGGGGCGCGACCAGGGCTCGAAGGAGAACTGGCTGCTGATCAAGGCCGATGACGACTACGCGCAGGCGAGGGGCGGCGATGACCTGCTCGAGGCCAAGCCGCGCTCGGTGAAGACCGGCCGCACCGTCGAGGACGTGGCGGGGAGCGAGGTCAGGATCAGGCGCAAGAAAGATGGGGTCAGACCCCGCGCGAAAGCGCTCGACAAGGCAACGACGGTTGCTGGCGAGGAGTCTGACCCCCGCATCCCCGATGTCAGCAAACTCCGCGGCGCCAAGGCGGGGACGCTTCCCTCCTTCGTCGAGCCGCAGCTTGCGTCGCTCGCCGGCCGCCCGCCCATCGCAGAGGCCTGGGTGCACGAGGTCAAGTTCGACGGCTACCGCCTGCTCGCCCGCATCGATCGCGGCCGCGTGTCGCTCAAGACGCGCAGCGGGCTCGACTGGACGGACAAATTTCCCACGCTCAAGAAGGCGCTGGAACGGCTCCCCGTCGTGACGGCATTCCTCGATGGCGAGGTGGTGGTGGAATCGGAGACGGGGACGCCAAGCTTTGCCGCCCTGCAGGCCGACCTGAGCGCTGGCCGCAGCGACCGCTTCCGCTACTACCTGTTCGATCTCCTCCATCTCGACGGCGTCGATCTCCGGGGCGCAGCTCTGCTCGACCGCAAGGCCGCGCTCGCCAGGCTGCTTGGCGGACACGAGAACGGCCCGCTCAGGTACAGCGAGCACTTCACCGAGCGCGGCGACGTCATGCTTCGCCACGTGTGCCGCCTGAGCCTCGAAGGCATCGTCTCCAAGCTCGCGCGCTCGCCCTACCGCTCCGGCCGGACCAAGGCGTGGCTCAAGTCGAAATGCACCGACAGCGACGAGTTCCTCGTCATCGGCTACGTGCCTTCCACCACCGCGCGCCGCGCCGTCGGCTCGCTGGTGCTGGGCTATCCCAAGAGCGGCAAGCTCGTCTATGCCGGCCGCGTCGGCTCGGGCTTCTCGACGTCGGCGGCCGAGGCGCTGTGGCAGAAGCTCGAGAGCTTGCGCGTCGCAACTGCGCCGCTCGAGGCGCCGCCGCCGCCCGAGGCGCGCCGCAACGTGCGCTGGACGAGGCCGTCGCTGGTCGCAGAGGTGGAGCTGCGCGGCTGGACCGCCGATGGCATCCTGCGCCATGCGGTCTTCAAGGGACTGCGCCAGGACAAGGGCCCTGACGACATTGCGCCGGAGAAGCCTGCCATGAGGGCCAAGGGCACGATCGCGCTTCCCATCCCGCTCACGCATCCCGACCGCATGCTGTGGCCGGACGCGGGCGTGACCAAGCAGGGGCTTGCCGAGTTCTACACGGAGATCTGGCCCTGGATCGCCCCGCACGTGATCGACCGCCCGCTGACGCTGGTGCGCTGCCCCGGCGGGGTGGAGGAGGGCTGCTTCTTCCAGAAGCACGCGTGGAACGGCATCAGCGAGCACATCATCCGCAGCCGCGACCCGGAGAACGGCGAGGAGCTGCTCGCCATCCGGGATGTGGCCGGTCTCGTGGCGCTTGCCCAGGCCGCGGTGCTCGAGGTCCATGTGTGGGGCTGCAAGCTCGACGACATCGAGAGACCGGACGGCATCACCTTCGACCTGGACCCGGCGCCCGAGGTCGACTGGGTGGACCTGGCCGCCGCGGCGATCGAGGTGCGCGACCGGCTGAAGGGCCTCGGGCTCGACAGCTTCGTCAAGACCACGGGCGGCAAGGGCCTGCACGTCTTCGCGCCGCTCAAGCCCGCCGCCGAGTGGCCGGCTGTGAAGAGCTTTGCGCAACGTGTCGCGGCGGAGATGGCCAAGGACAGCCCGCGCCGGTATCTGGCGACCGCGTCGAAAAGGGCGCGCAGCGGCCGCATCTTCATCGACTACCTGCGCAACGGCCGCGGCGCCACGGCAGTCGCCGCCTACTCGGCCCGGGCGCGCGCTGGCGCGACCGTGTCCACGCCGCTCGGCTGGGACGAGCTGGGCCCGGAGATGCGGCCCGACCGGTTCACCGTGCTCAACGTGCTGAATCGTCTCAGGCACGTCGATGACCCCTGGAAGGACGTCCGCAAGCGCGCCCGCCGCCTGCCCTCGTAACGGCGGGGCCCGAAGGCATCCGGTCATCTTTACCTTGCCGCGGGGAACCGCAGGCGCTGCCACGTGGTTGAATCGCCGTCAAACCGATCAACCACCAGGAGACGACCGCATGGCTCAAGAGCACAGGAGCCACGTTACCGGCGGCCTACGCGGGTTCGCCGGCATGGAGCAGGAGAAGCAACGCGAGATTGCCCGCAAGGGCGGCGCCAACGTCCCCAACGACAAGCGCAGCTTCGCCCAGAACCGCACTTTGGCGTCCGAGGCGGGGCGCAAGGGCGGCCGCGCGGTGAAGCCCCAGCATCGCAGCTTCGCGCAGAACCGCGAGCTCGCCGCGGCGGCAGGCCGCAAGGGCGGCCAGGTGTCCCAGAGCCGCCGCACCGGCGCCCATCGGGAAGGCGGCTCCCTGGAAGGGGGCGACGAGCACTCCCACCGCCACAACGGCGGCTCCACCGGCCACGACTCGTGACGCCGGATGCCCATGAGCGTAAGGCTTGATCCGCGCCCCGGTGTGTCCTGCCACGCGCTCCGTCCCCGTCCTGAGCTTGTCGAAGGACGGACCACGCATGCCAACCGTGCTTCGACAGGTGTATTGTACGGAGACATGGTGGACAGGCGTACGAGGACATGGTGGACGGGTTGATGGCAAGCCTTTTTGCCTCCACTGCCTGCAGCGGATCGCGTCGAGCCAT
>Ga0070741_10001311_pt1 | contig 77606 bp, 64 predicted proteins | sample Coa_R1_4_FD_66440 | JGI IMG/M metagenome (GOLD analysis project Ga0070741, IMG submission 66440) | Surface soil microbial communities from Centralia Pennsylvania, which are recovering from an underground coalmine fire - Coalmine... | ecosystem: Environmental > Terrestrial > Soil > Unclassified ...
GCATCGTCGTAGCGCCCCTCCAGCCGAAGCTCGAAATTCTTCGTCGGGGCGTAGCCGAACGTGACGGTGCTCTCCCAAAGATGCTGCCCGTCACTCACCCCTGTCACGAACCCGTCTTTATCCTCGAGATACTCGAGCCGCAGCGACACTCGCCACTGACTGTTCAAGGCGTAATTGGCATAGCCGGCCAGGCCGTACCAGCTTGCACTCGCGGAGCCAGGGCCGAAGGCGTCAGCCTGTTTGTCCCAGTCGGCATTGACGAGGAACGTAAGCGATGACGTGGCATTATAGGTTGCCACGACATCGACTAGGGTTCGATTTGCATCGATCGGGGTGGGTAATGTCGCGCCGAACTTGCCTAGGTACGCTTGGGCGGTCAATGAGAGTGTTTTGCTTGGAGTCCATGCTATGCCGAGCTCGCCCGTCTTGGGGCCGTAGCTGGTTGAGGTGGTGTTCCAGCCGTTGTTGATGCCTGCGATGAAGCTCACGGTATCGCTCGCGGCTAGCGTCGCACGCACGCCCGTGTGGGTGAGGGGTTCCATGAGGGTAAATAGCAGCGAGCGCGAGAAATTCGTGTTCTGCGTCGGGTTGATGACCTCGGCACCCGCGAGGGTCACGTATTTGCCACCGATGATCGTGAGCGGCCCGGTCGCATACTGCACGAACGCTTGGCGCACATCGAAGCTGTTGTCATGTCCATCTTCCGAGGCATGAACGATGCGCGCATCTTCTCCCGCCATCAGATCGACGACCGCTCCGAATCCCTGCTTCGGCTGGTAGGCAACGGTCAGTCCCGCCTGATCGAGTTGGAACGTATTGTGATTCTCGTCGAATTCGTGGTAACCGCCGGGGTATCCGTTCGATGCATAGTACGAGGCAGCCACGTATCCATTGATCGCGACTCCCCAGGAGTTGAGCGTATCAGCCCAGCTCGGCACTTCGGGAGGCGAGCTCATGGGCGCATCCGTCGCAAGCAATAGTTTGGGTGCGGCAGCACTGATGAGCGCCACGCAGGTCGCAATTTTATCCGCCTTCACCACTGACCCTCCGCGGCGGCCATGCGCCGCCTCTGTCTAAAGTGTTTACGCTGCACCCTGTATCGGCACATCTACCTGAGAGAGGCCAGCTGAATGCTGTGCCGGTAGCAGATAGTGTGCTGATTCCGCGTCGTTCCCGAGCGACGCGGAATCCTATCGATCTCGCTGTTATTTCGTCATGAGTAATTGCGCCGATAGTCCTACCGGACTATTGCGCTTGCGGTTGCATCGTTTGCGATGTCGCTATGGTGTTTGCGGGTCGAGAGTTTCTCAATGCTCCCTGCACCGCGGTGGCAATGGTCCGCCGCCGGATCATGAGCTCGATTCTTCACACCTCCATCACAAGACGTGCGATACGCTGTCCAGGATGGTGATGGCCAGTGAGCGCTATAGAAAGACTCAATGACACTACAGGAGCAATCGTGCTGCTCCTGCTCGTTATCGTCGTCATTGCCGCCTGGCGCGCATGGTGGCGGGATTTGTGGCGAAGCCGACATGATCCGCGCCGCCGCCACCTTTAGTGGCAGCGAGAGGCAGCATGAGCTTCTTACCATCGATTAGCGCGATCGTAAGTGAAGGGCTTTCCGTCAGCCCCGAACCGCCCCGTGGAGTTGCAGCGAGAGGTGGCTTGTGATCAGGAAGGTTCCCGGTCCCGGAAGCCAGAGCGGTTGGATCTGCCGCATCCTCGTTCCCGCTTGGGCTCGCACGTGAGCTCGCCTTCCGCAAGAGAGAATCGTCGCCGAAGGTCTTTTGCTGCGTTGGATGAGCATGGATGCACGTTCCGAGTTGCGCAACTGCTGCCAGGATGGAGCCGAACGGGCCTCTGCGCCAGACCATTCCAAGTGAGTATTTTCTCTCGCACTGCGGTGCTCGGGGCCTCTGCCTCGCGCCCGATCTCTAACGATTTGCTAACTCCGAACGGAGTACGTTCAATGCCATGCAGGCGGAGCGGCTCAACAGAATTCTGCTGGTGCTCATCGTGCTCTACGCGCTCTACATCGCGCTCGTACTCTTGTGGGAGCGTCTCCGCGATGTGTTGCGAAATGAGAGGCGCCGCGACGTCGGTCTGTTGGGATTCCGCATTCGACGGAAGCCCTTTCGATAGACGCATCCATGGAGGTGGCCACAATGATTGCGATACTCCTGGTGTTCACGGCGCTCTATGGCGCGTACATTGCCTTCGCACTTTCGGTGTCGCGGCTCCTGAACGGCCGCAGTGACGGCGCGGGTGCAGGCGGTCGGGGATAGCCGCCGCGGGATCGGTTTGGGTGGGAGTCGTCGCCGGGAGGAAGCAGCGGTTCAGGGAGGGGGCGGGGCCCCGAGGCCAAGGAGACGATGCGGAGGGCTGTTCCGTACCAAACGCCGAAGGCGGTTGGTGAGGGCGACTTAGCCGCTCCAGCGCGGCGAGCGCGGACCGACTGCAATGTTGTGCGAGGCACTGCGTCGTCGCGTTAGGTGCCTTGGTGGCGATCCTGCGCATCCGGTGAGGAAGGAACGACGCCATTGATCCCTCCCGCGTGGGATCGAAGTTCCGCGGGCCCGTCGTAGCAGCTACAAACTGAAACTGGCACACGAGCGGCCGCAAGCTGAAATGAATTCCCAAGCTCGCCGCGCTTGTGGTATTCTGAATCCTACTGTTGTTTTTATACAACATGGTAGCGGGGGCAGGATTTGAACCTGCGACCTTCGGGTTATGAGCCCGACGAGCTGCCAGACTGCTCCACCCCGCACCAGGAGGGCCGCGCATTCTACAAGCCGCTCGGGGGAAGGGCAAATCGTTCCGCTTGGGCGCAGGCGCGGCCTCGGCGAAGGGCGCGCCAGCGCTGGTGCTCGCCGCGGTGTTCATCCCGAGCGCCATGCAGACCGCGCGCGGCTGCCCTGCCGAGCGGAGGTGCTAGGGTGCGCCCGGTGGGCCCCGGCCCATCAGATCGCGCAGCACCTTCGGATCCACGGGCTTGATCAGGTGATGATCGAAGCCGGCCGCCCGGGACCGTTCCCGCGCTTCGGGAGTACCGTAGCCGGTGAGCGCCACCAGCAGGACCCGATTGCCCTGCGGCTCGCGGCGGAAGCGGCTGGCGATCTCGTAGCCATTGAGGCCGGGGAGGCCCACGTCGATGACGGCAACGTCCGGAAGCGCGCTCTTCAGCAGCTCGAGCCCGGATTGACCTTCTTCCGCCTCGAGGACTTCGTGGCCAGCGAGCTCGAGCATCATGCGGAACGTCTCGCGCGCATCGCGATTGTCCTCGATCAGGAGAACGCGGCGCGGCTGGGCTGCGACCTCGGCACAGCCCATCGCAGGCTCGACGGCCGGCGCGGGGGTGCTGGGCAGCCGGATCGTGAATGTGCTGCCCCGGCCTGGCCCTTCACTGACGGCTGAGACGCTGCCGCCGTGCAGCTCGACGAGCTGCCGAACCAGGGTGAGGCCGACGCCGAGGCCGCCTTCGGCGCGGTCGAGCGTGCGCTCGCCCTGTACGAAAGGCTCGAAGATCTGTGGCAGCAGCTCGGGCGCAATGCCGAAGCCGGTGTCGTGAACGCAAAGCAGGACCTCACCGTCCTGCGTGGCCAGCGTCACCCGGATCAGGCCGCCTGCCGGGGTGTATTTGATTGCGTTCGCGACGACGTTCGTGATGATCTGCTCGATGCGCACCACATCGCCGTGGATCCAGTGGGAGCCGCTTTCGACCTCCACCTCGATGCGCCGCGCGTCCGCCCGCGCGGCGAGCTGCGCGACGCTGCGACGAACCGCATCTGCGAGATCGAGCGGTCCGACGGCCAGGGTCACTTTGCCGGTGATCACCCGGGCGACCTCGAGCAGGTCATCCACGAGTCGCGAGAGATGCCGCGTCTGGCGCCCGATGATGTCGCGGGCCCGTTGTGCAGCGCCCTCCATGCTGCCGCCGGCCTGCAGAACTTCCAGCGCCGCGGTAATGGCGCTCAGCGGGTTGCGCAGCTCGTGCGCCAACATCGCCATGAATTCATCTTTCGCCTGGCTGCGCTGCTCGGCCTGGTGGCGTCCGAGCCGCGCATGCTGCAGCTCACTGAGGTCGGTGACGATCAGACTGCTGCGGCGCACCTCATCGGTGACGCTGCTGGTCAGTGAGAGGAGCACGTCGGTGGTCTTCCCGCTGGAGGCGATCAGGCGCGTCCGCCGCTTGCCGACGCCGCTGGCGAGCAGCGAGGCGACCGCATCCCGGTCCTCTGCCTCGAAGAAGCGCAGCACCGGGCCGCCCATGACTTCCTGCAGCGGCATACCGAGGAGCTGCGCCAGGCTCATGTTGCAGTAGAGAACGTCTCCCTCGGGACTCAGGATCGCCGCTCCGTCCAGCATCTGCTCGACGAGCGTACGGTACGGGAAATCGGCGTTTCGGAGTGTATAGACCTGCTCGCCGCCGGGACCGCGAACGATGACGGCATCGATCTCGCCGGCGCGGATCGCGCGCAGCATCTCTTCGGCCTCGGCGAGACGCGATTGGAGCGCCTGCAGGTCATCAGTCGGCGTCGTCGAATCGTGCTGCATGGAGCTCGAGACCTCCGGCATCTGTCAGGAGGGAATGTCCAGGGCTTCCAGCATGCGCTCCTGATCGGAGAGGTCGCCAATCAAGCGCCGCTGCGGCAGTGGCATACGCCTCACCAGTGTCGGCGCGGCGACGAGCTGCTCCGCCCGCGCGAGTGCGGGCTGCTGATAGATGTCGATGATCCGCAGCGTGTGCCGTCCCTGCAGGTGCCGCGCGCAGAAGGCACGCAGGTTCTCGATCGCGCGCGCAGATCGGGGAGTCATTCCGGTGACGTAGAGATTCAGCTCGTAATGTGCCGCATCCGGCCCCCTCGCGGCGCGCATCGCCGTGATGTCGGGTTCCTCTTGCGGTCGCTCGGTCACGTCTCAGGCCCGGCGCAGGTCCAGCCCTACGAGGACCCGCTCCGTATTCGACAGGTCGCCGATGATCTTCTTGACCGGCTCGGGAAGCTGACGGACCAGCGTCGGCACCGCCAGGATCTGATCGCCGCGGGCGAGCTGCGGATTCTCCAGAAGATCGATGATCTCGATGCGATAGCGGTCGGCCAGATGCTCTTCGCAAATGCGCTTGAGATTGGTAAATGCGCGCATGCACCGCGGAGTCTGGCCGGCAATGTAGAGACGCAGGACGAAACGCTCTGCCTCTGCCGGGGTTCCTTTCTCCATCGACCCTGCCATGCGTCAGCCTGCAGCCGTCCCGCGGCCGACAGCATCGCAAACAGGTACCCTGATCCCCTGTTCCGTTATCGTGAATGGGTACACCCGGTTCGAGTGCGCCGTGCCTCGGGCCTTCAGCACTGAGAGGTGACGCTGCCTGACTCCGTCGCTTTGATCGAGCGAGACGAGCACCCAGGCATCCATTAGCGAGGACACCCCGGCATTCGAGTCCGGCTCGCGGGCATCTGCCGGCGTGAGGCTGGTGAGCAGTGCCGTCACGCTCCGCATCTTCAGGTGATCGATCAGCCGCACCAGCATCGCGCGAACGGAATTCAGCTCACCGGCTGACAACAGGTCGGTCATCGAGTCGACCACCACGACCTGCGGGCGCACCTGATCGATGGTGCGGTACATGCCGGCAAGATGCGACTCAAGGCCAAAGCGCGAGGGGCGGTCGGCTGGCATCTGCAGCAAGCCGCGCTCGACCCACTGCCCGAGATCGACCCCGATCGAGCGCATGTTGCGTATCATCTGCCGCGGAGACTCCTCCAGCAGAAAATACAGGCAGCGCTCGCCGCGCTCGCAGGCTGCGTTGACGAAGCTCGCAGCGAGGGTCGTCTTGCCCGTACCTGCCGTACCTGACAGCAGCACCGTGCTGCCTCTGTAGAACCCACGCCCGCCGAGCATGGCATCGAGCGGCTCCACGCCGCTCGAGATCCGCTCCGTCGGCGCGGGATGGTCCAGTCCCAGGGAGGTGACCGGCAGTACGCCGAGCCCGTCCCGGTCGATCAGGAAAGGGTACTCGTTGGTGCCGTGATGCGAGCCGCGATATTTGACGATCCGCAGGCGCCGGGTCGAGAGCTCCTCGTGCACCCGATGATCGAGCAGGATCACCGCATCGGAGACGTACTCTTCGAGACCCTGACGCGTAAGGGTCTCCCGGCCCCGCTCCCCAGTGATCACCACAGTCAGGTCTCTATCCTTCAGCCAGCGCAGCAGCCGTCGCAGCTCGGCGCGCAGGATGTTCTCCTTCGAGAGCCCGCCGAAGAGCGACTCGATCGTATCGAGCACCACCCGCTTGGCGCCGCTCTCACGCACCGCGTGCTCGAGCCTGACGAAGAGGCCTTCGAGGTCGTATTCCCCCGTCTCCTCGATTTCGCTGCGCTCGACGCGCACGTAGTCGACGACGAGCTTCCCCGAGGCGACCAGCTCCGGCAGATTGAATCCGAGCGAAGCGACATCGCACGCGAGGTCATCCGCGTTCTCTTCGAAGGTCATGAGGACGCCGGGCTCGCCGAAGCGGCGCACGCCATTCACGAGAAAGCTCAGCGCGACGAGTGTCTTGCCCGAGCCTGGGCCGCCACAGATGAGTGTCGCACGCCCGGCGGGCAAGCCACCGCCGGTGATCTCATCGAGGCCGCGGATCCCGGTAGGGGCTTTCTCGAGGACGCCCTCTGAACGTGACATCGGGGCAGTATACCCGCATGGCATCTGGCGTCTGCGCGTCCTGGGCGGCAGGCGCAGAGCTCGAGCTTTGCCGGACTCTCAACCCAATGCGGCGCGCAGATTCGCGGCGAGCTCGGCCCCGGCTTTCTGGTCGAGCGCACGGGCCGGCCAGCCGATACCCAGGCCATCGTCGGGGTTAGGCTTTGGGATTATGTGGAAGTGCACGTGCGGCACCGCCTGGTGCGCCCCGGCCCCGTTGTTCTCGAGCACGTTGTACTCGCGAACCCCCGTGACGGCGATTACGGCCCGGCAGAGGCGCGGCAGGACTCTGCCCAGCGCCGCGGCGGATTCGTCGGAGAGCGCATCGAGGGTCCGCGCGGGCTCCTTCGGAATGACCAGGGTGTGGCCGGCACTGAGCGGACTGATGTCGAGAAAGGCGAAGACCTGCTCATCCTCATAGACTTTGTGGCACGGAATCGCGCCGCTCAGGATCCTGCCGAAGATGGTCTCTGACATGGAAATGCCCCGATCTGCTCATGCCCGTAGTCGCCGTATTGTGGCCGAACTCGCCGGAACATGGATGCCCGTCGATCGTCTACCCCCTCTGGACGGTAAATGACGGGCACGCTCGAATCACTGCTGCGTTGGTTCTCGCCTTTCCGGCTGATGAAGAATGCCGGCTGCGGGACGCGCGAGGAGCGCGTGGCGGCCTATCGGTACAACCGACGGCGCCGCAGCGAGCTCTCGGCCTGCATGTGCCGGTGGGTCTTCGCCCTCGCCGTCGCCGCGCTGCTCACGGCAGCGTTCGATGCGCTTGGCGGTCCCGGCGGCCATCCCGAGGGACTGCCGAAAGTGTTCTTCGTCTATCTGGCGGCAGCGTGCGCCACGTTCCTGGTCTGTGGCGTGTGCGTGCTTCTCATCACGGCCTACGTCTACGTTTACCTGACGAGTCACGAATGATGATGCAGTCGCGAGGTGATGCCATGGCAGAAGTGACGACCAATCACGATACGATCCGCAAATGGGCCGAGAAGAAGGGCGGCAGGCCCGCCGCGGTCGCACGTACCCATCAGGGTGGCGATGTTGGAATCGTGCGCATCATGTTTCCCGACGCCCCGCAATCGGAGCATCAGGCGCTCACGGAGATCTCCTGGGAGGAGTTCTTCAAGGAGTTCGAGGAGCGCAAGCTCGCGCTCCTTTACGACGAGGACAGCCTCTTCTCCAAGATCATCGGCCGCGATACGGCGGAGCAGCGCAGCCACGGAGCCTCGGGCGCATCGCGCCACCAGGGCAGCTCGACCCGGCACTAGCCCGAGGGGCCGCGGCGAAGCGGTTTGAAGCCGGATCGGGCAGTAGTTAATGCCGCATTGGCAGCGTGATGCCGAGGCGACGCATCTTGCGGTAGAGGGTGTTGCGTCCAATGCCGAGCTTGTGCGCGACGCGGCTGATGTTGCCGTGGTGCAACTCGATCTCCTTTAGCAGCGCGCCACGCTCGGCCTTCTCCAGGGGATTCAGGCCCTGGGCCTCGGGTGGCAGCTCGCTCTCTTCGGTCTGCACCGGCTCGGGCTCGCCGACACCGTAATCGGCAGGCAGGCAGCTGCCGTCGAGCCTGTCGGCGGAGCGCATGGCAATCATTCCGCGCAGCACATTGCGCAGCTGGCGGATGTTGCCCGGCCAGGCGTAGGCGCGCAGCGCATCGGCAAGGTCGTCCCCCAGGATCACCGACGGGGTAGCGGCGCTTTCCTGCGCAAAGATATGGCGGATGAGCGCCGCCTTGTCCTTGCGCTCGCGCAGCGGCGGCAGAGTCAGCACCAGGCTCTGCAACCGGTAGAAGAGGTCTTCGCGGAACTCGCCACGGCGCACCTTCTCCTGCAGCCCGCCCCGCGCCGCGCTCACGACTCTGACGTCGATACGAAGGGGCGCTTCGCCGCCCGGCCGGAGGACCTCGCGCTCCTCGATCACGTGCAGCAATCTCGCCTGCAGCTCGAAAGGCAGCTCGCCGACGTCATCGAGGAAAAGGGTGCCGCCGTTGGCCTGCAGGATCCGTCCCATGTCCTCGTCCGCCTCCGTCTTCTCGAGAGCGCCGGCGCCCTGCACGGGCTGGCCGGGCGGCGGGGCGCTGAGCGGGGCGGACTGAGGAGCAGACTTTGCGGCGCTCGAGCGACCGAAGAGCTCCAGCTCGAGCTGCGCCTCCGGCAGGAAGCTGCAGTTGACCGCGACGAACGGCTTGTCGGCGCGATCGCTCGAGGCATGCATGGCCCGGGCAAAGAACTCCTTGCCCGTCCCGGACTCCCCGAGGAGAAGGATGGGCACTTCCCGTGACTGGGTGCGGTGGGCGGCCTGGATGTTGCGCGCCATCATGGGATCGCCGAAGTCGAGCTCATCGAGCGGACTGCGTCCCGGATCGGCAGCCGGAAGCTCCTCGATGCGCGCGAGGCGCTGCCTGCCGCCCGGGGCGCGCTTGGACTGCGGCGCCTGGGCCACGGCGAAGAACCGGCCGCCGTGACGGGCGTCGTAGATCGGCACGGCATGGAAGGACTTCTTCTGGCTCCGACCGACGAGCGCGCTGAGCGAGATGTTGAATACGCGCTCGAGTGGCGCACCGATGAGCTCGCCCGCGGTTTTCACGCCCAGCTGGAACAGGGCGTTGCGATCGAGCGCCGCGATCGCTCCGGCGGCGTCGAGCGCAACGATGCCCTCGCCCCAGGTACCGACCAGCTCCGGTCTGCTGTGGAAGCGCACCACGAACTCGTTCTTGAAGCGATAGAGGAAGAGGCGATTCTCGATCATCTGCGCCGACATGTTGACCAGCACCAGGGTGTGCTGTTGTGCGCGGTCCGATTCTCCGGAGGCATCGAGCACCGCCACCAGGTCGCCGCGGTAGTCGAAGATCGGGGCGGCGCAACAGGTGAGGCCGGTGTTGCGCGAGAAGAAGTGTTGGTCGCGGTGGATGATGAGCGGCGCCCGCTCGAAGAGGCAGGTGCCCATGCCATTGGTGCCGCCATGCTCCTCGCTCCAGACCGCCCCGAGCACGAGGCCGGTGCGGAAGGCCGCATTGCGGAAGCTCAAGTCGCCGTAGTAATCGAGGAGGACGCCGTCCCGGTCGGTGAGGATGATGGAGTAGCCGGAGCCGGCGAGCTGATGATAGAGGTGCGCCATCTCCGCATCGGCGAAGGAGACCAGCTCGAGATTGCGCTCCTTGCGCTCCAGTCGCTCGTCCCGCGGTAATACGTAGGGCTCCCGCTGGGACTGCGGGTCGAGATGATATTGCGTGAGGCAGCGCAGCCAGGAGCGCTTTACGTAGTCCGGCGTCCCCTGACCCTCGTCGCGCGCCGTGCCCCGAAGCACCGACTGGATGTAGCGGGCGTGACTGCCGATCGGTTGCAGCATGGAGCTCCCCCTCTCGATCGAGCCGGCATTATGCCATGGGAAATACTGCCGGTCCGCCGAGGGTCGAAAGCGGTACAGCGGCACAGACGATTGTTCCGTATTGGAACAACAGCCCGGCGCAGGTGCCGCTGGCCACGGCCCCGCGCGGCTTCCCGGCGCATCCGCAGCTAAACTCCCGTCATGCGCTACGCGTAGGATCTATGGGATTCGCAGGTGATCCCGGTACATTAAGCGGCGGCAGCGCGCCGAATCAGAGAGGATCCACATGAAAACCAAGGCAGCCATTGCATACGCGGCCGGCAAGCCGCTGGAGATCGTGACGGCCGACCTCCAGGGCCCGAAGGCAGGAGAAGTCCTGGTCGAGATCAAGGCGAGCGGTGTCTGCCACACGGACGAGTTCACCCGCTCGGGCGCCGACCCGGAGGGCCTCTTCCCGGCGATCTTCGGGCACGAGGGCGCGGGAGTGGTCGTTGACGTCGGTCCGGGTGTCACTTCGGTGAAGAAGGGCGATCACGTCATTCCGCTTTACACGCCGGAGTGCCGGCAGTGCAAGTCCTGCCTCTCGCGCAAGACCAACCTGTGCACGGCCATCCGCGCGACCCAGGGCAAGGGCGTGATGCCCGACGGTACCAGCCGGTTCTCGATCGGCGGCCAGATGGTCCACCACTACATGGGATGTTCGACCTTCTCCAACTACACCGTGCTGCCGGAGATCGCCCTCGCCAAGATTCGCGAGGACGCGCCGTTCGAGAAGGTGTGCTACATCGGTTGCGGCGTGACCACCGGCGTCGGTGCGGTCATAAACACCGCGAAGGTCGAGCCGGGCGCCAATGTCGTCGTGTTCGGCCTGGGCGGCATCGGCCTCAACGTCATTCAGGGAGCGCGCCTGGTCGGCGCCAACAAGATCGTCGGCGTCGACCTGAATCCGCGGCGCAAGGCGCTGGCCGAGCGCTTCGGGATGACCCATTTCGTCAACCCGAAGGAAGTGGGGGGCGATCTGGTGCAGCACCTGGTAGCCCTCACCGACGGCGGGGCGGACTATAGTTTCGAGTGCGTCGGCAACGTGGATCTCATGCGCCAGGCCCTCGAATGCTGTCACCGCGGCTGGGGCGTGTCGGTCATCATCGGGGTCGCGGGGGCCGGACAGGAGATCAAGACCCGGCCATTCCAGCTCGTGACCGGCCGGGTGTGGAAGGGCACCGCGTTCGGCGGGGCACGGGGCCGCACCGACGTTCCCAGGATCGTCGACTGGTACATGGACAAGAAGATCAACATAGACGATCTCATCACCCACGTGATGCCGCTCGAAAAGATCAACGATGCATTCGATCTCATGCATAGGGGCGAGTCGATCCGCTCCGTCGTGACGTTCTGAAGCCAACAACTCCTGCGAGGATAAACACATGGCCATCTCGATCCATCCGGCCGTCGATCACGGCGTCAAGCCCGGCAACTCGGGGTTCGCGGGCGGCACGCTCACCTGCAAGTGCTCCAGCTCACCGGTGACGGTGAACCTGACGAGCAACGTTGCGTATGATCACGTGTGCGGCTGCACGAAGTGCTGGAAACCCGAGGGCGCGCTCTTCTCGCTGGTCGCCGTCGTCGGGCGCGACAAGCTCTCGGTGACCGCCAATGCGCAGAAGCTGAAGGTCGTCGATCAGAATGCGCCCATTCAGCGCTATGCCTGCACGAGCTGCGGCGTGCACATGTATGGCCGGATCGAGAACAAGAATCACCCCTTCTACGGGTTCGACTTCGTGCACCCGGAGCTCTTCCGCGAGCAGGGCTGGACCGCTCCGGACTTCGCCGCGTTCGTCTCCTCCATCATCGAGGCCGGTTTTCCGCCCGCGCGCATGGGCGAGGTGCGCTCGCGGCTGAAGGATCTGAAGCTCGAGCCTTACGACTGTCTCTCACCGGGCCTGATGGACGCGATTGCCACGCACTCCGCCAAGGCGAAAGGCACGCTGGCCGCCTAACGCAGGAGGGAGGAGCTGAGGTCGGCCACGGAGCGGCAACCGAGCTGACCGAGAACGCGGTCGAGCTCGGTAGTGAGCATGTCGAGCGCACGCCGTACGCCGCGCTCGCCGTCGGCCGCAAGTCCATAGAGGACCGGGCGGCCGATCATCACGGTGTGCGCGCCCAAGGCGAGTGCTTTGGCGACATCGCTGCCCCGGCGGAAGCCGCTGTCGATGATTATCGTCAGCCGGTCATCGACGGCCGCAGTGATTTGCCCGAGCACCTCGATGGGCGCTACGCAGTGATCGAGCTGCCGGCCGCCATGGTTGGTCAGAACGATGCCGTCGCATCCGGCATCGGCAGCTCGCCGCGCGTCCTCGACGCTCAAGACACCCTTGATGAGAAGCTTCCGGGGCCAATGCCGCCTGATCCAGGCGATGTCCGTCCAGGTAATGGTGGGCTCGAACATCTGCGGAATAACGGTACTGCCTCCGACAGCGCTGGCCATCCCGCGAGGCAGAAAGGCCTCGATATTGCGGAACTGTGGGACGCCCCTGCGCAACAGCACGTCGCTGAGCCAGCGTGGATGGCGCAGCGCATCGAGGAGCGCCGCCAGATTGGGCCGACCGGGTCTTGCGTAATTGCGCCTGTCCCACTCACGGCTGCCAAAGACGTTGGCATCGGATGTGAACACCAGAGCCTCATAGCCTGCCGCGACCGCACGAGCCATGATGTCCTCGGCGATCGCGCGGTTCTTGAAGACGTAGAGCTGCATCCAGAGTCGCCCGCCCGCCTCGGCCGCTACATCCTCCAGCCGGGTGGTCGAGAGAGTGCTCAGCGTGTACGGGATCCCGAAAGCGGCCGCGGCCCGTGCGAGAGCAATGTCCCCCTCGGGATGCAACATGCCGTTGAGCCCCGTCGGGGCGATCGCGAGCGGTGCCTTGGAAGCCCGTCCGAAGACCACGGTTTCAAGGCTTCTGCCGGGCGTGGCCACGAGTGTCTGCGGCACGAAGCGCAGCGCGGCGAACGCCTCGCGATTGTGTCGTAGCGTCGCTTCGTCCTCAGCGCCACCTTCGACGTACTCGAAGACGAACCCCGGTACGCGCCGCCGTGCTATCTCGCGCAGATCCGCGATGTTGAGGGCGCGGGTGGAATTGCGCCCGTCGAACGGGCGCCGTTTCCAGGGCATTGCGGACTACTCGAGCGGAACGTCGACCCGCGAAGCCGTGAATGTGTTGCTCGCCGGATCGTATGAGCCGATGGCGACGACCCTGAATACGGCGGTCGAGCCGTTCAGCGTGCTGGTGAGCGCGCTCGCGAAGGCGCTCGCGGTGCTGAACTGCTGGATGCCGGCGGCGGCGCTCCCGATCCCGAACTGATTGCCGCCCGAAATCGTGATGGCCGGCGTCCCGGTCAACGCGGTGGTCTGTGGTCCGGTCACGACCTCTGCGGTCGTCGCGTTGGCGAGATTCAACACGAGGCTCGTGCCGTCATACGAGACGAAGGGGGAGGTGGTGCCGGTGCCGCCGCTCCACTCCACGATGAGGTCGGAGGCTTCCGAAGTACCCGGCGTCACCGCGGTTGCGTTGAAGTCCGGGGCTGGCGAGCCGAATGAGTTGGGAAAGCCGTCGGCCCGCAGGAGAGTGCCGGCAGGGGTGGCGCTCTCATCCGCAGCGCCCGTATTCACCGCATAGGCGGCGGGGTTGGCGCTCGTGCCCGTGAAATTGAAGGCGCTGGGCGGGAAAAATCCGAGGGAGAGCAGGTTGAGCGAGGCCGAGCCCGGCGCACCGGAGTTGAGCGTGCCCCAGATCGGCGTGGACTGCAGCCGCACGAGGCCCTGCGTTGCATCGAGTAGGAGCGGGCTGACGGAGGTGCCGTTCGCGTTGACGCCGATGGCATCGATTTGCGTGCCGACGGAGATCGCCTGGGCCGAGACCGGAGAGGTCGAGCCGTCCTGTGTGATCGTGGTAGAGGGTCCCACGTTGACGGTCGCGGTCGGAACGTACGTGAAGCACAGGTTACTGAGACAGTTGCCCTCGAAATAGAGGTAGGTTGCACCGAGTACCGTGAGGCTGTTGCTGCTCACGGCCGAGACGATGCCGCGTACGTGCTCATACGTGCCATTGGAGACCACGGTCCCGGCGTAAATCTCGTTCGCGGTGAACCCGGGTGTGATGGTCGACATATCGCCCAAGGTGCCGTCGGCGACTATCGGCGTATTGGAGGTCAGGGCCGCCACGGCGGCCAACCCTGCGGCGCCGGTATAGACCTTGCCGTTGACGTTGTAGTAAGTCGTTGCAGTGGTGTTGACCGTAAGCGCGCCGACCGTGGAGTAGATGTTGTCTTCGAATGGCCGGAGGTTTTCCACGAAATTGCTGGCAGAGGGGTTGGCCGACACGAAGAGTCCGCGGGCTCTGACCGGCTGCGTGTCCACGGGCGCGGCGCTCGCCACCACGTAGGGCTTCACGGTCACGGTGTTGCCGCTGATCGAGTTCGAGGCGGCCAGGTCGAAGTCGAGCGCGAACGGTGTCGATTGATTCTTGCTCAGGACGAGGGGGTGCGCCGGATCGAGCTTCACCGTCACGTAGAGGATACCGGGGTCCACCGTCTTGTCCGAGCTCTGTACCGTGGCCGGCGTGGTCTGTCCCTTGAGGTAGACGATGGGCCCGGAATAGTCGATGCCGACCGTGACCGAGGTATAGGTGCCCGAGGGTATCCCGACCGCGTTCAGCAGCTCGGTGAGGTCGACTCGCTGCGTGAGGTCGGCGAACTCCTCGGCGGTATAGCCGGCGGGATAGGCGACGTAGCCGTCGCTGCGGGTCATGTTATAGAGGCTGACGCCGATGACGTAAGTACTGAAATCGCCCGCGGCCTGGGCGTTGACGGTCACCACCGGAGTGCCGTTGCTGATGTTCTGATTGGTGCTGCAGCCGGTGAGCGCTACCGCGAGCACCACACCGAGGCCGTAAATCCAGAGGCGCAGAGCGCCCAGAGCGCCCGGTCTTGCGCGAGCGCAGTCGAGAATCATCAAAGCTCCCCCTGTCACACGGGATGGATGGGCATGTCCTGAACGCCGGGGCCGCCTGCGGACCCGTATGGCTTCGTTAGAGATGCCGGACCTGCGTTCCGTTCACTTTTGCCCGGTAAACCCCCATCTTAGCCGTTCTCGGTCATGGACGCGCGCCCGGAAAGCCGGTAGAGTCCGGCGCCGCTTGCTGCGGGGCGCCAAACCGATTCCCCGCTTCACGTGGCGGTGCCCACCGGACGGAGCAGCCGCCCGCCCGCAAGCCAACACAGAGGTTTCCCAGACGATGCCTTTTACTGAACTCGGGCTCGCGCCCGAGCTGTCGCGTGCCGTAGCCGAGCAGGGCTACGAGACTCCAACCCCCATTCAGGCGCGGGCAATCCCCGCCGTCATCGCCGGCCGCGACGTGCTCGCAGGCGCCCAGACTGGTACCGGGAAGACGGCTGCCTTCGTGCTGCCGATTCTGCAGGCGCTGAGCCAGAGTTCCGGCGGCCATACGCCGCGCGCGCTGGTCCTCACCCCCACCCGGGAGCTTGCGGCCCAGGTAGCAGAGAGTGCGCGCAAGTACGGGCGTCACTTGAGGACGCGCATCTGCGTCGTCTTCGGCGGCGTGAGCATCAATCCTCAGATCGACGCGCTGGAGGCTGGCTGCGACCTCCTGGTTGCGACGCCCGGACGGCTTCTCGATCTTGCCGGTCAGCGCGCCGTGGACCTTCGCGGGGTACGGCATTTCGTGCTCGACGAAGCGGATCGGATGCTCGACATGGGCTTCATCCACGCCATCCGGCAGGTGCTGAAGCTGTTGCCGGACCGACGGCAGAACCTCATGTTCTCGGCGACTTATTCGGATGACATCCGCGATCTTGCCACGCGGATGCTGCGCGATCCGGTGACCGTCGAGGTCGCGCCGCGCAACGCCACGGCTGACCGCGTGGATCAGCAGGTCTACCGTGTGCCGAAGGAGCACAAGCGGCACCTGCTCGCACACCTCATCCGCGACGGGGGCTGGCACCAGGTGCTGGTCTTCACGCGCACCAAGCACGGCGCCAATCGGCTGGCCGAGCAGCTTGCGGGAGCAGGCATCGCCACCGCGGCCATCCACGGCAACAAGAGCCAGAACGCGCGTGTCCGGGCGCTGACGGAGTTCAAGACGGGCAAGACCACGGCGCTGGTGGCGACAGAGGTGGCCGCACGCGGCCTCGACATCAAGGAGCTGCCTTTCGTCGTCAATTACGAGCTGCCCAACGTGCCGGAGGACTATGTCCATCGCATAGGCCGCACCGCTCGCGCGGGCGGCGCAGGGCGGGCCATCTCGCTGGTCGCACCGGATGAAGCGGGCCTCCTGAAGGACATCGAGCGGTTGCTGCGGCGGTCGTTGAGCGTCACCGCCAATCCTGAATTCGTTGTGGTGCCCGAGCAGCGCGCGGCCCACGGATCCGGCGCGCCGGCGGCGCGCGCCCCTCAGCCGAAGCCGCAGAGCCCCCGCCATCCCGCACGTCCCTCGGGCCGCAGCTTTGGTGCGCAGCGCGACCGGCGCCGCTGGGGATCATCGCGGGGCTGATCGCACAAAATCGACGGGAGTGATTTTGGACGACGCGCAGCGTCGGGCCCAAAGGGCCGAGGCCCAGGACGGGCCGAGCAATCGGTCCCGGCGGCCGGAACCGTCGGGTCTCTCTCGGATTGTTAGTAGCGCGCGCCCGGGCGGCGAGGCGCTCTTCAATCTGGAGAGAATTCATGGCAACCGACGTCACACAGCAGGGCTTGGGACGAAGCCCGACATACACGCAGCCTTCGGGCTACGCAGGAATCGAGTCGGGCTCGCGATTTGCGCGCCGCGACATCCCTCAGGGGTTCGATGGCCTCGAGCGGGCAGATTCGCTCGAGCGCGGCCTGGGTTGGTTCAGCATCGCTCTCGGAACCGCGGCAGTCGTCGCACCGCGAGTGGTATCGTGGATTTCCGGAACGCGAAGCCCGACGATCATGCGTCTGGTGGGGACGCGCGAGCTTGCAGCCGGAGTCGGCATCCTGACACAACGCGACCGCACGCCATGGTTGTGGTCTCGGGTGGTGGGGGACACCTTCGATATCGCGGCGATGTCCCTGGCGCTCCTCAGGCGCGGCACGCGCGGCAGAGCTGCGCTGGCCATGGCCGCGGTCGCGGGCGTCACTGCTCTCGACATGCTGGCGGCGCTGCGGGCGACAGGCAGCAGGTCTGTACAGACCGTGCCGGGTGTTTCCGGCAGAACAGACGTTTACCTCGAACGCAGCATCGCCGTCAGCAAATCCCCAGAAGAGTGCTACCGCTTCTGGCGCAGCTTCGAGAATCTGCCGCGCTTCATGCAGACCCTCGAATCCGTGCGACAACTCGATGAGGGGCGCTCGCACTGGGTGGCCAAAGGCCCGCTATCGACGCGTCTGGAGTGGACCTCCGAAATCACTGCCGACCGCCCTGGGGAAGAGATCGCGTGGCGCACGCTCGATGACTCCGGAGCCGCGCACGCCGGCTCTGTCCGGTTCGAGCCGGCCCCTGCCGGCCGGGGCACCATCGTCCGTGTGAGCCTGCACTACAGCCCACTCGGCGGCGCTCTCGGCGCGGGCTTGGTGAAGCTTCTCGGCCATGATCCGCAATCCCGCATTCGCGAGGATCTGCGGCGGCTCAAACAAGTCATGGAGACCGGCGAAATCCCGACTACGCGCGGTCAGCCGTCTGGGCGGCGGAGTCTCCTCGGACGTGTCACGCGACAGTGGGGCTTCACATCATGAAAGCGAATGTCTGGTACGGAAGAGAGCAGCTGCACGTGGAAAACGTGCCGGATCCCAAGATCCTGAATCCACGCGATGCCATCGTGCGCATCACCTCGACGGCGATCTGTGGCTCCGACCTCCACATCTACGACGGCTACATCCCGGGAATGCTTCCGGGGGACATCATCGGTCACGAGTTCATGGGCGAGGTGATGGAGGTCGGCGCGGAGGTCAAGAACCTCAAGGTCGGCGACCGCGTGGTCAACCCCTTCCCGATCTCCTGCGGAGCGTGCTTCTTCTGCAAGCAGTCGCTGCATTCGCTCTGCGAGAATTCCAACCCCAACGCCTGGCTGGCCGAGAAGCTCTGGGGACACTCGCCGGCGGGTCTCTTCGGCTACTCGCATCTGCTCGGCGGCTACGCCGGCGGCCAGGCGCAGTACGCGCGCATTCCGTTCGCCGATGTCGGTCCGATCAAGGTTCCGGCGGACCTGAGCGATGAGCAGGTGCTCTTTCTCTCGGATATCTTTCCGACCGGGTACATGGCCGCCGAGCAGTGCGGCATACGCGAGGGCGATACCGTGGCGGTATGGGGATGTGGACCGGTCGGTCTCTTTGCCATCAAGAGCGCGCGGCTGCTCGGCGCGGAGCGGGTGATCGCGATCGACCGCTTTCCGGCGCGGCTGCGCAAGGCCAGCCAGTGGGCCGATGCCGAGACGCTGAATTACGAGCAGGTGGACGTGCCACAGGCGTTGGAAGTCATGACCGGCGGCCGGGGACCTGATGCCTGCATCGACGCAGTGGGTATGGAAGGCCACGCGCACGGCGCGTTCGGCGGTTACGACCTGTTGAAGCAGACGCTCCTCCTGGAGACGGACAGGCCGACGGCGCTGCGTCAGGCGCTGCTGGCCTGCCGCAACGGCGGCACGGTATCGATTCCCGGCGTGTATGGCGGGTTCCTCGACAAGGTCCCATTCGGCGCCGTCGTCAACAAGGCGCTCACCGTGAGGTCAGGCCAGACGCACGTGCAGCGATACATGCGGCCGCTGCTCGAGCTGATCGAGCGCGGCTCGATCGATCCGAGCTTCGTGGTCACCCACCGCTTGCGCCTGGAGGAGGCGCCACGCGCCTACCGCATGTTCCGGGACAAGCAGGACAGCTGCATCAAAGTCGTGCTGAAGCCCTGGGCGGATGTGCCGACGGTGGAGCCGGACGAGGTGCAGGAGAGCGGCCGGATTCTGCATTAGCCGGAGCGCTGGATCCGGGCAGTCCCTGCCCGGCCCGGCGCGTTGCGCCAAAAAAGCGCGGCTTTGTGCTCAACGCCCGCCACCTGCGGCGGCGGGGCACGTCCGTGTGCCTGGAGAGGCGCGCCGGGTTCAGCGCTTGGAGGCTTTGGTGACGTCGCCGACCCTCTCCAGGATGACGCGCGCGCCGTTCTGCAACAGATAGCCGCGAAACGCCGAGGCGATGGGCGCGAGGATCTTCTCGCGCAGGTGGATTACGTACCAGTCGCGCACGACGGGTAAGCCCGCGACGTCGAGGATCGCGAGCTTGCCGGCCTCGGCCTCGAGACCGATGGTATGTGAGGAGATGAAGCTCAGGCCCATGCCTGCCATCACCGCCTGCTTGATGGTCTCGTTGCTGCTCACTTCCATGGTGGCGCGAAACGGTACGGCCCGCTCCCGAAAGACGTGCTCCATCGATGCCCGCGTGCCGGAGCCCTGCTCGCGGATGATGAAGCTCTCGCGCGTCAGGGATTTGAGCGGGATGTGGCGGCGGCGGGCGAGGGGATGCTCCGGGGAGGCGATGATCACGAAAGGATGGCGGGCAAAGGGCTCCGCCGTGGTGTCGAGCTCGCGTGGCGGGCGCCCCATAATCACGAGGTCGAGCTCGTTGGCGCCGAGGAGCTTCACGATCTCCTCACGGTTGGCGACGGTGAACTTGATCGTCACCTCCGGATAGGCCGGTGTGAAGGCCGAGAGGAGCGTCGGGGCGAAATACTTCGCCGTGCTCACCGCTCCCAACTTCAACACCCCGCGCTTCAGGCCGCGCATGGCGGCGAGGGTCTCGCCGGCCTCCCGCAGCAGCTCGGTCACCTGGGTCGCATAACGCAACAGCTCCATGCCGGCGGGCGCGAGGCGGATCTTGCGGCCGAGCTGCTCGAAGAGCGGCATGCCGACCTCCTCCTCGAGGAGGCTCACCTGTTGGGAAACCGCGGGCTGTGTCAGGTGCAGCTCCTGCGCCGCGCGGGTGAAGGACAGATGCCGTGCCACCGCCGCGAACACCCGCATTTGTCTGAGCGTAACGTTACGCATGCATAAGAAAAGCTTATTCAGATACCAATAATATCTAACTGGACCTAATACAAATCAAGCCCGAGGATCGTGGCGTACCCAAACCGAGCATCCGTGGGAGCCCCGCATGAGAGTCCTCGATGAAGCCAAGCGTGCCAAGACCGGCGCCGCGCGCTATCGGCCGGGCGTGCTGAAGTATGCCCAGATGGGCTACTGGAACCCCGAATACAGCCCCGCGGCCACCGACCTGCTGGCCCTCTTTCGCATCACCCCGCAGGAGGGTGTCGAGCCCGAGGAGGCAGCCGCGGCGGTCGCCGGCGAGTCCTCGACGGCCACCTGGACCGTCGTCTGGACGGACCGCCTCACGGCCTGCGACCGGTACCGCGCAAAGGCCTACCGGGTGGAGCCGGTGCCCGGCGCGCCGGGACAGTACTTCGCCTATGTCGCCTACGATCTGGATCTCTTCGAGCCGGGCTCGATCGCGAACCTGAGCGCTTCGGTCATCGGCAACGTCTTCGGCTTCAAGCCGCTCAAGGCGCTGCGCCTCGAGGACATGCGCTTCCCGCCCGCCTACGTCAAAACCTTCGCCGGGCCGCCGACCGGCATCGTGGTGGAGCGTGAGCGCCTCGATAAGTTCGGCCGGCCGCTGCTCGGGGCGACCGTCAAGCCCAAACTCGGCCTCTCGGGCAAGAACTACGGCCGCGTCGTCTACGAGGCGCTCAAGGGCGGCCTCGATTTCACCAAGGATGATGAGAACATCAACTCGCAACCCTTCATGCACTGGCGCGACCGCTTCCTCTACTGCATGGAGGCCGTCAACCGCGCGCAGGCCGCCACCGGCGAGGTGAAGGGGACCTACCTCAACGTGACCGCCGGCACCATGGAGGACATGTACGAGCGGGCGGAGTTCGCCAGGGAGCTCGGCTCGGTGATCGTCATGATCGACCTCGTGATCGGCTACACCGCGATCCAGTCGATGTCGCGTTGGGCGCGGCGCAACGACATGATCCTGCACCTGCACCGGGCGGGCCACTCCACCTACACACGCCAGAAGACCCACGGTGTCTCCTTCAGGGTGATCTCGAAGTGGATGCGCCTCGCCGGTGTCGATCACATCCATGCAGGCACGGTGGTGGGCAAGCTCGAGGGCGATCCGAACTCGGTGCAGGGCTTCTACAACGTGCTGCGCGAGGGGCGTAATCCGCAGGACCTGCAACGCGGCATCTTCTTCGAGCAGGACTGGGCAGGGCTCAACGGCGTCATGCCGGTCGCCTCGGGCGGCATTCACGCCGGCCAGATGCATCAGCTGCTGCACTATCTGGGCGAGGATGTGGTGCTGCAGTTCGGCGGCGGCACGATCGGCCATCCGATGGGCATCGCCGCCGGCGCGCAGGCCAATCGCGTGGCGCTCGAGGCGATGGTGCTGGCGCGCAACGAGGGCAGGGACATCTGGAACGAAGGACCCCAGATACTCGCCACGGCCGCGAAAGACTGCGCGCCCCTGCAGGCTGCCCTCGATGTCTGGGGCGAGGTCAGCTTCAACTACGCGAGCACCGACACACCCGATTACGTGCCGACGCCAGCCGTCGCGTGAGGAGTCATCCATGAGAGTCACCCAAGGCACTTTTTCCTTCCTCCCCGACCTCACCGACGCGCAGATCGCCAGGCAGATCGAGTACTGCCTCGGCAACGGCTGGGCGGTGTCGGTCGAATACACCGATGACCCGCACCCGCGCAACACCTACTGGGAGATGTTCGGCACGCCGATGTTCGACATCCGCGATGCCGCTGGCGTGATGACGGAGGTAAACGCCTGTCGCAAGACCTTTCCCAACCACTACATCAAGCTCAACGCGTTCGACTCGACGCGCGGGCGGGAGTCGCTGCGGTTGTCGTTCATCATCGGCAGGCCGGCCACCGAGCCGGGATTCGGTCTGCTACGCGAGGAAGGCCCCGGCCGCAGCGTGCGCTACACCACCCGTGCCTACGCGACGGAGCGCCCCGAAGGGGAGCGGTATTGAGCCCTCATGAACGCGAGAGCCGACTCAATGCCGCCCCGCGACGGGCTGAGCGCGGCGCCGGCCGCAGGTGAGCCACTCGATCTGCAGGCAGCCTATCGCGACTCGCACGTGGGAGAGGTGCTCGACAGCCTCGATCGCGAGCTCATAGGGCTGGCGCCGGTCAAGAGTCGCATCCGTGACATCGCGGCGCTGCTGCTCATCGACAAGCTGCGGCGGGCCGTCGGGCTTTCCTCCGGTCCGCCGGCGCTGCACATGTCCTTCACCGGCAACCCCGGGACGGGGAAGACGACGGTGGCGATGCGCATGGCGGAGATCCTCCATCGTCTCGGCTACGTGCGCAAGGGCCATCTCATCGCGGTGACGCGCGATGACCTCGTGGGCCAGTACATCGGCCATACGGCCCCGAAGACACGCGAAGTCCTGAAGAAAGCCATGGGCGGGGTGCTCTTCATCGACGAGGCGTACTACCTCTACCGTCCGGAGAACGAGCGCGATTACGGTCAGGAGGCGATCGAGATCCTGCTGCAGGTGATGGAGAACCAGCGCGATGACCTGGTCGTCATCCTGGCGGGCTACAAGGATCGGATGGAGACGTTCTTCCGCAGCAACCCCGGCATGTCATCGCGCATCGCGCATCACATCGACTTCCCCGACTACACGCCCGGGGAGCTGCTTGCGATCGCGCGGCTGATGCTCGAGCAGATGCAGTACCGAGTGAGCGGGGAGGGGAGTGAGGCGCTGCGCGAGTACATCGAGAAGCGGCGGGCGCAGCCGCACTTCGCCAATGCCAGATCGATCAGGAATGCGCTCGACAGGGCGCGCCTCAGGCAGGCGAGCCGCCTCTTCGAGCGCATAGGCGGAGCGATCTCACGGCAGGATCTGCAGACGATCGAGGAGTCGGACATCCGAGCGAGTCGCGTGTTCCGGGAGCAGCACGACTGAGGGGGGCGGCGAGCGTGACTAACAGCAGCATGTTCAACACCGGCACCATCACGCGGTTTCTCATCGAGGAGCAACGCCTCCTCGACGCGGCGGCTGGCGGGAGCGGGCGCACGGGTAGCGTCACGGCACTGGTCAACGACGTACGGCTCGCCTGTAAGCGCATTGCGACCCTGATAGGCAAGGGGGCCCTGGCGAATGCCCTGGGCGAGGCGGGCACGATCAATGTCCAGGGCGAGACCCAGATGAAGCTCGACGTACTCGCGAACGAGATCTTCGTGCGCACCAACGAATGGGGCGGGCAGCTCGCGGGAATGCTCTCGGAGGAGCGCGAGCAGCCGTACTCCATCCCGGCCACCTACCCGCGTGGACGCTATCTGCTGCTCTTCGATCCGCTCGATGGCTCATCGAACATCGACGTCAACGTCGCCGTCGGCAGCATCTTCTCGGTATTGAAGTGCCCTGAAGGGGGCGGTGAGCCGACCGAGGCGGATTTCCTGCAGCCGGGCAGCGCACAGGTGTGCGCGGGTTATGCGATCTACGGGCCTGCGACCATGCTGGTGCTGTCGACGGGCCGGGGCGTCAACGGCTTCACGCTCGAGCGGGAGATAGGGGAGTTCATGTTGACCCATCCGAATCTGCGCGTGCCGGAAACCACGTCCGAATTCGCGATCAACGCATCCAACTCCCGCCACTGGGAGCCGGCGATCCGCCGCTATGTGAACGAGTGCCTGGCGGGACAAAGCGGCCCGCGCGGTACGGATTTCAACATGCGCTGGATCGCCTCGCTCGTGGCCGAGACGCATCGTATCCTGATGCGCGGCGGCGTCTTCATGTACCCGCGCGACCGCAAGGATCCGGCGAAGCCTGGACGGCTGCGGCTGCTCTACGAGGCGAATCCGATCGGCTACCTCATCGAGCAGGCCGGCGGACGAGCGAGCACCGGCCTCGGCCCCATGCTCGAGGTCGTTCCCGAGAGCCTGCATCAGCGCGTCAGCTTCGTCTTCGGTGCGCGCTCGGAGGTCGAGCGCATCGAGCGGTATCACCGGGATCACAACGAGTTCGAGCTCGATGCGCCGCTCTTCGCCACCCGCGGCCTCTTCACCCAGCACGTCTGACCGAGGCGATAAGCATGTCCGCGCGCCATCCGATCATCGCAGTCACCGGCTCCTCGGGAGCCGGCACTACCTCGGTGAGCAAGACTTTCGAGCAGATCTTTCGCCGCGAGCACATCAAGGCGGCGTTCGTCGAAGGCGACAGCTTCCACCGCTACGACCGTGCGGGGATGAAGGAGCAACTGGCGGCGGCGATCGCACGCGCGGATCAGCGGTTCAGCCACTTCGGCCCGCAGGCGAACCTGTTCGCGGAGCTGGAGGATCTGTTCCGCGGCTATGCCGGGAACGGCAGCGGCAAACTGCGCAAGTACCTGCACGATGATATCGAGGGGGCGCGGCATGGGCAGAAGGCGGGGACCTTCACCGGGTGGGAGGACGTTCCCGGCGACACCGATCTGCTCTTCTATGAGGGGTTGCATGGCGCCGTAGTGACAGACGAGGTCGACGTCGCACAGCACGTCGACCTGCTGATCGGTGTCACGCCGGTCATCAACCTGGAGTGGATCCAGAAGCTCCACCGCGACAAGTCGACGCGCGGGTATTCCGCCGAGGCGGTCACCGACACCATTCTGCGCCGCATGCCCGACTACGTGAGCTACATCTGCCCGCAGTTCTCGCGTACCCACATCAACTTCCAGCGCGTTCCCGTCGTCGATACCTCGAATCCCTTCATAGCACGGTTCATCCCGACACCGGACGAGTCGTTTCTCGTCATTCGCTTCGCCAACCCGCGCGGGATCGACTTTGGCTATCTGCTCTCGATGCTGCACGACTCGTTCATGTCACGCCCCAACACCATCGTCTGTCCGGGCGGCAAGATGGACCTGGCCATGCAGCTCATCTTCACTCCCATGATCTGGCGGCTGATGGAGCGCCGCAAAGACTGTCTCGCGCGCGAGCGGGGGCGAGCCGCTGCTTTCAGCGAGCACACTTGAGGCGTGCTCGCTCCGGCGAGCGCCCGCGCACGGATGCGGGGGGGCCTGCCGCCAGGAAGGGCCGGCGGCACCGCCGAGCTACTTGCATGAGCATACTATCGAGTTGAGCGAATGAGCATCGAGGCGCTGATTTTCGACGTCGATGGCACACTCGCCGATACGGAGGAGGCACACCGCCAGGCGTTCAATGACGCATTTCGCGCATACGGGCTCGAGTACACCTGGAGCCGTGAGCTCTATCGGGAGCTCCTGCAGGTCACCGGCGGCAAGGAGCGCCTGGCGGCTTTTTTCCATCGCGCCCGTGTCACGGTGGGTGAGCGCATACGGCTGTCGGCTCTGATTCCGGGGCTGCACGCCGCCAAGACATCGTCCTACCTGGAAAGGATGAAGCTCGGCCGGGTGCTGCTGCGTCCGGGCGTGCGCCGCCTGATGAGTGAGGCGCGAGCTGCGGGCGTGAGACTCGCCATCGCCTCGACGACGTCCCCGCAGAACGTGTCGGCGCTTCTCGAGGGAGCGCTCGGTGAGGACGCATTGGATGAATTCAGCGTCATCGTCACGGGCGATGCGGTACTCCGCAAGAAGCCTGCTCCTGATATCTACGTGCTTGCGCTCAGTCGGCTCGGTGTGACGTCCGGGCGCGCGGTCGCCTTCGAGGACTCCCGGATCGGGGTATCGGCGGCAAAGGCGGCCGGGCTCTTCACGGTGGCAACGCCGAGCGAGTGGACCCATGGCCAGGATTTCGCGGCGGCGGACCTGGTGCTCCCTCGTCTCGCCGATTCCAACTGGCCGCTCGGAGCGGGAGACGCATGGCGCATCGGAGCGCCCTACCTCGGGCTCGATCAGCTTGCGACCTTGCACGCCGCGACCCTGCCTCGGGTTGCGCTTTCCGGTTGACCCTTCACTTTGGCATGGGAGAACAGCATGGCATTCATCTCACTGCGGCAGCTTCTCGATCACGCGGCTGAGTTCGGCTACGGCGTCCCGGCGTTCAACATCAACAACATGGAGCAGGTTCAGGCGATCCTGCAGGCTGCGGCCGAAACCGATAGCGCGGCGATACTGCAGGCCTCTGCCGGAGCTCGCGGCTACGCCGGCGAGCCCTTCCTGCGCCACATCGCGCAGGCGGCGGTGGAGACCTGGCCCCAGACTCCCCTGGTGATGCACCAGGATCACGGAGCGAGTCCGGCGGTGTGCCAGGCGTCCATCCGCTCTGGGTTCACGAGCGTGATGATGGATGGGTCGCTGCGTGAGGATATGAAGACTCCCGCCCCGTACGAATACAACGTGGAGGTGACCGGCAGAGTGGCCGACATGGCGCATGCGGTCGGTGTCTCCGTCGAGGGTGAGCTCGGGTGCCTCGGATCGCTCGAGTCAGGCCAGGCGGGCGAAGAGGATGGCGCGGGCGCGCAGGAAACGCTCTCGCGCGAGCAGCTCCTCACCGATCCGGCTCAGTGCGTCGATTTCGTCGAGCGCACCGGGGTCGATGCCCTGGCCATTGCCATCGGCACATCGCACGGCGCATACAAATTCTCCCGCAAGCCCACACGGGAGGTGCTCGCCATCACGCGGGTCGCGGAGATCCATCGCGCGATTCCCAACACACACCTGGTCATGCACGGCTCCTCATCCGTGCCCCAGGAGTGGCTGGCCCTCCTGCGTCAGTACGGCGGTGAGGTTCCTGAGACCTATGGTGTCCCGGTCGAGGAGATCCAGGAAGGCATCCGGCACGGCGTTCGCAAGGTGAACATCGATACCGACATCCGCATTGCCATGACCGCTGCGGCGCGCCGCTCGCTCGCCGGCAACCCCGGCGACTTCGATCCCCGCAGGTTCCTCAAGGCTGCGACGGCGGCTGCGCGCGAGATCTGCAAGGCGCGCTTCGAGGCGTTTGGATGCGCAGGTCAGGCATCGCGTATTCGCCCGCTGCCGCTCGAGAAGATGGCAGAGCGGTACGCGCGGCCGGAGCGGCTGCTCCGGGTCGGCTGAGCTCGCTGCGGCGGGCGTCTTTCTTGCTCCCGGCGTTGGACGGCTGTCCTGTCACAGAGGAGGAGCCGACATGCCATCGAAAAGCACCACGGAGCGGGCCCGGCGCGACCTCCGGGAGGGAAAGCGTCCCTCCACCGCGGCCGGCGAATTCGTACGCGAGGAAATCGAGCACGTCCGTCAGGGCAAGCACGGCGCGCGCTCGACCCGGCAAGCGATCGCAATAGGCCTCTCCAAGGCGCGGCGCGCCGGTGTTCCGCTGCGGCCGCCCAAGAAGGGGCAGGTCAAGGCGAGTACGCGCCGCTCGGCGAAGCGCGATTACGAAGTAGGACAGGGCAGGAGAAAGCCGCGCACTCCCTCGGCGCGGCGCAGCCATGCGACCGAGCGTGCATTGCAGCGTGAAGGTCACGCCGCCGCATCGAGTGGTGCGCTCTCCGTCCATGCCAAGCGCGCTGCCGCGCAGCGCCGGCACAGGGGTGGCGGCGCGCGCAGCTCCGACGAGTGACTGCCGCGGGCAGAACGTCGCCGGCTCAGCTCGGCTTTTTGGGTCGGGTGCCTCCGCTGGTCTCGCGGTGAGATGACTCTTCCGTTCGCGTCTCGCCGGCGCTCCTGGCGCCGCCGACCTCGTCCGCAAAGTAGAGCGGCCTTGCACCCTTACCCGTGGAGGGCTCGACGGCGAAGAGCAGGTCGGTCAGTTCGTCAGCGTGCTCCTCCTCCTTGGCTAGGATTTCCTCCATCATGATCCGCGTGGTTGGATCGCGGTCACCGAAGTAGCGGATCATCTCCCGGTAGCTCTCGACCGCGATGCGCTCGGCGATCAGGTCCTCGCGGATCATCTCCGCCAGCGTGTTACCTTCGCGGTACTCACTGTGGCTGAGGTCAGTGAGCATCGCCGGATTCATCACGGGCTTGCCTCCGAGCTGTTTGATTCGCTCCGCGATGCGCTCGGCATGCTCCTGCTCTTCGCGCGCGTGCTCCTTGAACTCCTGCTTGACGGCCTGCGAATGGATGCCGGTCGCCATGAAGTAGTGGAACTGGTAGCGCAGCGTGCAGACGAGCTCGGTGGCGAGCGCCTCGTTCAATATGCGGATCGACTGCTCGCGATCGAGCTGGTAGTCGGGCGTGATCGCCCCCTCGGCAATGTGCTGGCGTGCGCGCTCGCGAAGGGCCTGGATCTGCTGCAGATGGGTCATCGGCTGGTCTCCTGCCACGGTGAAGTCCCCGCGCGCGGCGCGCGCAGGCTGCACGGATGTCAGCAGGAGCAAGGACTGCGCCCGAACCTCAGCTGCGAACCGAGCTCTCCTGCAGATGGATCATCTGTCTGATCGCAGCGGCCTGCGCTTCCGTCAGCGGTCCGAGCACGCCGCGCCTATGCTCGGGAATGTGGCCCGCCGGGTCCTGCTGGGGATCGAAAATGAAATATGAAAATATGCGGCTCCACGCCTGCCGTTGCTCCGGTGGCAGGTGCCTGATGCTGAGCAGGCTGTGCAGCAGCGAATGGACGGGCGAAATTCTGACGGCGGCGCCTGCCGGCTCTTCCCACCAGTAGTTGACCAGGACGTTGACGACGTCGAGGGAGACGACGTGGTGCCACCAGATTGCGGGGATGAATATCGCATCGCCGGGCTCGAGCTCCGCGACCTGCGCGGCGGCCAGAGCCTCCCTGAATCGCGGAAAGCGGCGGAAATCCGGATCTTCCAGCGAGACCATGCTGACCGGAGCGCCGGCGGGCGTGTATTCGAGCGGCCCGATGTAGAGGTTCGAGATCTGTTCCGGCGGAAACAAAGTGAAGCGCCGCGTGTCGCTGACCACGCACGCGACATTGTTCATTTCATCGAAGTGCGCGGGTGTGATGAATCTGTTACTGAGCCACAACTTCGGCAGCACCTTCTCGCCCAGAATCGGCAGGGTGTTATCGGCAACGAAATCCGGGACGCATTCGGCGATGGGGGCGCATTGCATCGCCACCGAGGGCGGCTCCGCAAAATGCGAGTACCTCGCGATCTGGCTCAGCACGGCCGAGACGGGCAGCTTGTCGCGGACGAAGTTGAAGTCCGACAGGCCTTCCTCATAGAACATCCGGCCGCGCCATCGCGGCGGGACCAACACCGCGTTCCATGTGCTGCCCTGATCGAGCGAGGAGAGATATCTGCAAATGGCCTCCGGCGAGGTGAGCGCGTGCCGCACGGCGGGCCAATGCCTGACCAGCCCCTTCAGGACGGCCGGGCGGTACCGAGTCAGGATCTCGTTCCGGAACAGCTCGTCGTCGACGTCATGCCACTCGGGGATTCGTTGCAGGCTCGAGGTCATTGAACGCACCGTGCCAGTCTCCAGCCAACGCTAAAACAATACCAATAAAGTACCAATATGTTGCGTGCAGGATACAGGGTCGCCCATAACCTATTGGTTTTACAAGGTTACAGCTCGGATATCAGAATTGGTCTGCACAAGGTTGCCATTATTCCTAAAGTGGTACTAGAATGGCACCTAAATGGTCATGCTAGTGGGCTGTCCCAAGGGGGACGACCGCCATGCACCGGCCGGAGAGGTCTCGGCAAGACAAAAATGTTCCGCCGCATGGGCTTGGTTTGACGCAACGAACACATCTGGGGTGGTGAACTTATGAGAATCGAAAGGTCCACGTTGATCGGAACAGCGGTGGCGATTGCCCTGTTTGGAGGAAATCTCCCGGCGCACGCACAGCAGCAGCCTGCAGCGAAGGACGACAGCAGACAGGATACGCTCCAGGAGGTCGTCGTCACCGGGGTTCGGTATTCAGTCGAGAAGTCCCTCCAGATAAAGCGCCAGTCGACCGACTCCATAGATGTGGTCACCGCCGAAAGCATCGGCAAGCTGCCGGACAAGAACGTCGCCGACGCGCTGCAGCGCCTCCCGGGTGTCGATATCAGCTCGGCGAGCGGCACCGAAGGCGCGTTCGACGAGGCGGATCGCGTAAGCATGCGCGGCACGAGCCCGAGCCTGACGCAGACGCTGATCAATGGCCACTACGTGGCGACCGGCGATTGGTTCGTGCTGGACCAGACCGGCACGGTGGGCCGCAGTGTCAGCTACACCCTGCTGCCCGCGGAGATCGTCAAGCAGGTCAACGTATACAAGAGCTCCGAGGCGTCGCTGCTGGAAGGCGGGACGGCGGGCACGGTCGATATCATCACCCGCAAGCCCTTCGACTTCAGCTCGGGATTCACGGCCAATGCCTCGGTCGGAGCGGTGTGGGCCACCTCGCCCGGGACCAAGGATCCGCAGGTCAGCGCCCTCGGCAACTGGCTGAGCGACGACAGATCCTTCGGTGTCATGGTGCAGCTGTTCTCCGAGACCCGCCACCTGCGCCGCGATGGCCAGGAGATGCTCGGCTACAACACGATCACCGCGGCGAACAATCCCGCAATCGTGGCTGCCGACCCGGCGCTCGACGGCGTCCAGTATCCGCAGTTCATCGGGGCGACGTTCTTTCAACAGAAGCGCGTGCGCAACGGCGGACTGATCGACGCGGAGTGGCAGCCGAACGATGCCTTGAACATCGACTTCAACGGCTTCGCCTCGCGGCTTCAGGCGGACAATCTCAACGACAACTATCTACTCTGGCTCAACCACATCATTCCGGCATCGGATGAGGTCCCCAGCGCATTCACGGTGCAGAACGGGACGCTGACCTCCGCCACCTGGACGCCTATCGCGGGCAATGCCTATTCGGTGTACGACCAGATCTCGCGGCCTGACGACACTTCTTCGACCTACTATGGGGTCCTCAGCGCGACATTGAAGGCGAGCAGCGCCCTCACCCTGTACGGGGAGCTCGGCGATTCGACGGGAGAGGGCAAGACTCCTTACCAGGACGTATCGGAGACCAACCCCGGCATCGGCACCGGTGCCTTCTACAATCTGAATGGCACCACCACCGCGGCGAGCTGGGGTACCCCAGGCGTGAACTACAGCACGCCGACTCCCGGCGGTGTTCCCGTCGCTTTCGGCTGGATCTTCGGCGATCAGAACATCGACGTGGTCGATTCGGAGAAGTGGGGCAAGATCGATGCCACCTTTGTCATGAACGGCAGCACGTTCACCGATTTCAAGTTCGGCGCGCGCTACAGCGATCACGATCGGCACAGCTGGGGGGTGATCGGCCAGGGCCCGCTCGCGGCTGCCCAGAACAATCTCAACTACCCCACCGGCTACCAGAACTATCCGTCGAATTTCGGTCAGGGCATCGGAATGGGCTTCCCGACGCAAATCTGGTACTGGACGCCCGCGCAGCTGTCCGCGTATGACAGCTTTGGAGTCAATCGCGACCCCATTACCCGGGCCGATTGGACTTCAGACTACGGGGTGCACGAGAAGGACTCCTCTGTGTATTTCCAGGCCGACTTCTCCGGCGACCAATGGAGCGGCAACGCGGGCGTGCGCGTGGCGAGGACGCAGGAGAGCGTGGCGGTGACGGAGGCGGCGGCGGCAAATGCGCCGGGCGCCATCACGACTTCGGCCTTTGGCAACTACGTCATCAACACGGTGGATCATAGCTATACCAACGTTCTTCCGAGCGTCAACTTCAAGTACAACCTGACTCACGACCTGGTTGCGCGCGCGGACGCCGGCGAGACCATGACGCGCCCGGATTACTCGGCTCTGGCGGGCTCCATCAGTACGACCGTGCCGGCGCCCAACCCGGGAGTCTGCTGTGGTGATGGGTCCGGCGGTAACCCGGGCCTCAAGCCCACCAAGTCGACCAATGTGGATGGCGGCCTGGAGTGGTACTTTGCGCCGAAGTCGATGCTGGCGGCCGAGCTCTACTACATGAAGCTCAAGGACTACATTGCGTTCGGCACCTACAACACCACGATCTTCACGCAGAACACGGCTAATCCGAACGGCTTTCAGGGCCTGTATTCCATCACGGCGCCCTTCAACGCCGATGCCAGGGTGGAGGGCGTCGAGCTGTCGTGGGTGCAGTCATTCCTGAACTACTGGGGCGTGGAGGCCAACTTCACCTATGCCGATGGAACGCAGACATCGGGTGTTCTGCCCGGCACCACCGACCAGATGGTGGGCACGTCGAAGGATACGGGCAACGTGATCCTGTTCTTCGAGAACAGGGGCTTCAGCGCCCGCGTGGCGTATACCTACAGGTCCGCCTTCTTCGATGGACTCGACCGGTCTACCGCATTCACGCAAAAGGGCGTCGGAACGCTGGCCGCTTCGGTGGATTACCAGATCAACAGCAATGTCGAGATATCGCTCGACGGCCTCAATCTGAACAACCCGGAGTTCAAGTACTACGCCAACAACACCACCCAGCCCCGTTCCTTCTATCGCAACGGGTCGCAGTATTACCTGAACCTGCGCATGAAGTTCTGAGCTGACGGAAACGCTCGGGCTCCACACGGAATTCCGCGGATGCGGAAGGGCCTGCCGGCGCGTGAGCGCCGGCAGGCCGTCTTCGTTGCACCGCGCGGCAGGCTTGACGGCCACCTCGCGGTACGAGCAGCATGCGATCGTGACGACCGCCACCCTCTTCGACTATTCCTGCAACGACGGGGCCGGCAGCAACGGCTTCATCGCTCCTCCGACTCTGCGTCGCATCGTCATCGTCGGCGGGGGAACGGCGGGATGGATGACGGCGCTGATCCTTGCGCGCGCGCTGGTCGAGGAAGGGGTGCAGATCACGCTACTCGAGTCTCCTACGGTGCCGACCGTCGGCGTGGGAGAAGGGTCTACGCCCTGGCTGCGGGGCTTCTTCGACATGCTGGGCATCGAGGAGGCGGAGTGGATGCCCGCCTGCCACGCCACGTACAAGTGCGGCATCGCCTTCGATGGATGGTCGACGAAGCCCGGCTTCGAGCGCTACTTCCATCCCTTCGCCTCCATGCTGGACAACATGACGATGACGCAGTTCGTCCACAACGTGGAGGCGCGGGTCAATGGTGCGGACGTCCACGCACACCCGGATCGGTTCTTCATCGCCGCGCGTCTCGCGGTCGAGCGGCGGGCGCCGAAGGCGCGCGAGAATTTTCCGTTCGATGTCTGGCATGCGTATCATTTCGATGCGACGCTGCTCGGCCAATTCCTCCATAGAAAGGCGCTCGAGCGAGGGGTTCGCTACAAGAGCTGTCACGTGACGCATGCTACGTTGGACGCCGACGGCGCGATCGCCTTCGTAAGCACGCGGGAGGGCGAGACGGTGTCGGCGGACTTGTTCGTGGATTGCACGGGATTCGCGGGCCTGCTGATCGACAAGGCCTTGAAGGTTCCCTTCATCAGCTTCGCCGACAATCTTTTCAACGATGCCGCGGTGGCGATCCCGTCACCTCTCGGCGAGTCCATCCCCAGCGAGACCGTCTCCACGGCATTGAACAATGGCTGGGCATGGAAGATTCCACTGACCAACCGCTATGGCAACGGGTACGTCTACAGCACCAAGTTCTGCACGCCGGATGCGGCGGAGACGGAGCTGCGGCAGCGTCTCGGCCTCCTCGACTCGGATGTTGCGGCGCGTCATCTCAGGATGCGGGTCGGCCGGGTTGCACGGCATTGGCACAAGAACTGCCTCGCAGTTGGATTGTCCCAGGGTTTCATCGAACCGCTGGAGGCGACCGCGCTCATGTTCATCCAGCTCACCGGCATGGTGTTCGTGGAGTTCCTGCGGCAGGGGGACCTGAGCGAAGACGCCCGGGACCGCTTCAATGCGCGTCTGAACGGGCACTTCGAGGGCATCCGCGACTACATCGTCACCCACTACAAGACCAATAGCCGCACCGATACGGACTACTGGCGGGCGAACGCCGCCAACATGAGCCTGTCGGACAACCTGAAGAAGCTCTACGCAACCTGGATGGCGGGCAAGAGCATCGTGCCCGGCCTGCGGGCCCAGGTGATCGGCCACGGCTATCCGATCATGTCCTGGTACGCGATCATGGCCGGCATGGGGGTCTTTCCGGACGCGCACGACCTGCGATCGCCGACCTCGCAGGAGGCGCGCTACGACATGGCCAAGATCGACGATCTGCTGCAGCGCAGCAGCGGCAACTACCCGGATCACCGCGAGGCGCTGGAGCACATTCCCTTGCGAAGAGAGAGCCCCGCCTTGCAGCTCTACCTCTGGTAGGGGGGCGCACCTGTCACAGAGCGATCCATTGACGCAGGCGTTCGGCTCGCCCATTCGCGAGGTCAGCGCTCTCGATGAGGGGATCCGGCCAGTGGTGCTCGCCTCCGGTCAGCCGGTGGTATTGCGCAAGCTCGTGAGCGACTGGCCGGCGGTGGCGTCCGCACGTCGCTCGGCCGCTGCCATGGTCGAATATCTGCGCCGCTTCGACAACGGTCATCCGGTGGACGCCATCATGACTCCGGCGGAGATCGAGGGCCGCGTCTTCTATAACTCCGACATGTCCGGCTTCAATTTCCTGCGCAACCGCCTGGCTCTCAGCGCCGTGGCGGAACAGGCGCTGCGTTACTCGGGCTTCGAGCGCGCTCCCGCGGTCGCGGTGCAGAGCGCGCTGATCAGCGCCTGTCTGCCGGGCTTCGCGGCCGAGAATCGCCTCGGCTTCCTCGAGGACACCATCGCACCGAGGATCTGGCTGGGCACCGCGATTACCACGCCCACTCACCTCGATGAGTGGAACAACATCGGCTGCGTGGTGAGCGGCCGCAGGCGCTTCACGCTGTTCCCGCCCGAGCAGATCGCCAACCTCTATATCGGCCCGCTCGATTTTGCGCCCACGGGTGCGCCCATGAGCCTGGTGCGGCTGCACGAGCCCGATTTCGCGCAGTTCCCGCGATTTCGCCACGCGCTGACCGCGGCGCTGACCGCGGTGCTGGAGCCGGGAGACGCAATCTTCATCCCGCCGCTTTGGTGGCATCATGTCGAGTCGCTGGAGCGCTTCAACGTCCTGGTGAACTACTGGTGGACTCCCGCTGCCGGCGCGGCCACGGCGACCGACTCGGGCTTCGATGCCCTGATCCACGCGGTCCTGAATCTGCGCGGCCTGCCGCCGCCCACTCGCCGGGCCTGGCGTGCGCTGCTGGATCACTTCGTCTTCGCAGAGCCGGAAGAAGCGGTGGGCCACATACCGCCGGCTCGACACGGAGTGCTGGGGAAGCCTCAGGCCCAGGCCCTTGCGCGCTGGCGAGCCTACCTGATCGAGAAGCTGCAGAAGGGCCCGTGACGACTGGGCACCCCCGCGGGCCTCTCACCGCAACCGCGACGAGCGCCCCTCGATCCAGGTTTCGAGCACGTTGAGGCGATCGTCAGCGAGAACGAGATTGGCGCGATAGCCCGGCTCGATGCGGCCGAGCTCATGGGACAGGCCCAGGAACTCCGCCGGATAGAGGCTGGCCATGCGCGCCGCCTCGGGGAGCGGGATACCGAGCAGGGATACTGCGTTGCGCACGCAGCTCGCCATATCGATGTTGGACCCTGCCAGGCGGCCATCCTCGTCCAAACAGACGCTTCCCGAGACGCTGATGTCGCGACCCTCGAGCCTGAAGGAGCTGACATCCGTGCCGAGGCTCGGCATCGCGTCCGTGACCAGCATGAAGCGGCTGGTCGGCTTGCAGCGCATCGCCAGCCGAAGCACCACTGGCGAGATGTGCTCTCCGTCCACGATGATCCCGCACCAGCTCTCGAGGCTCTCCAGCGCCGCGCCTACCACGCCGGGCTCCCGGCCGGTGAGCTGCGACATCGCATTGAAGAGGTGCGTGAAGCCCGTCATGCCGTGGCGCAGGGCCTGCACGACCTCCATGTACGTGGCGTTCGTGTGACCGGCGGAAACGATGACGCCTGCGGTTGTCAGCTTCCGGATGATCTCCGGCGTCGTCATTTCCGGAGCCAGAGTAACCAACGTGCGTCCGGTGCCCAGCGAAGTCAGCAGCCCCACCGCGCTGGTGTCGAGCTCGCGCAGCTTTGCGGGGTCGTGGACGCCTTTGCGCTCAACGTTGAGGAACGGGCCTTCGATATGGATGCCGAGAACACCCGGCACGCCGGCCTCGATGGCGCCGCGTGCCGCGGCGATTGCGCGCGCCACGACATCGAGATCTGCACTGATCAGTGTCGGCATGAAGCCGGTGGTGCCGTAACGTCGGTGTGCTTCCCCGATCTGACGGATGGAGTCGACAATGGGCGCGTCGTTGAACAACACGCCACCGCCGCCATTGACCTGCGAGTCGATGAATCCCGGCAACAGCAACTGCCCCGCGAGGTCGACCTCTACCGCATCCCGGCAGCTCGGGTGCCCATCGGGAACGATGTCGAGGATCCGGCGGCCTTCGAGCAGCACACATTGTCCCGCGACTAGTGATCGATCTCGCAGTACCCGCCCGTTGCAAAGCGCGATCGGCATCAAACGGTCTCGGTCACTTTGCGCAGGTTCGGTGGACGGTCGGGATCGAATCCGCGCGCGAGCGACAGGGCGTTTGCCATCCGATAGAAGGTCTGCGCAATGAGCATGGGCTCGATCACGGGATGGCTCGGCTCCCAGGGCAGATGCAGTGCGCCCTGGCATCGCGAGCCTGCGGTCATCACGTCGGCCTCGCGCGCGACGAGCTCGGCTGCCAGCGTCTCGAGGCCAGCGCGGGCCTCGTCGTTCTGGGAGAATACGAGCACCGGAAACCCGGCGCGTACCAGGGCCATCGGGCCATGGCGCAGCTCTGCCGCGCTCACCGCCTCAGCGTGCAATCCGCAGGTCTCTTTGAGCTTGAGCGCCGCCTCCTGCGCCACTCCGAGACCGATACCGCGGCCGACGACGAACAGATCGGTTGCGGCCTCGAGGCGCTCCACGGCGGCGCGCCAGTCGAGACTCCAGGCCTTCTCGAGGTGTTTCGGTGCCTTGCGCAGTGCCTCGGAGAGCTCCCGGTCCTCCGCCCAACATGAAACCAGATGGATAGTGGCGGCGAGCGAGGCGATGAAGGACTTGGTGGCGGCCACGCTTTTCTCGACCCCCGCGCAGAGGGGCACCACGTGGTCCGCGTGTCGTGCCAGCGGCGAGTCGGCGGCGTTGACGAGTGCGATGATCATCGCGCCGGCCTCGCGCGCCTTGCCGACTGCAGCCAGGAGGTCGGGGCTCGCGCCCGACTGGGAGATCGCGAGGCAAACGGTGTTGGCAAGATCGGGGCGCGTGCCGTACACCGAGCTCACGGAAGGAGCGGCAGAGGAGGTGAGCACACCGAGGCGGGTCTCGATGAGGTATTTGGCAAACGTCGCGGCATGGTCGGAGCTGCCCCGCGCGCAGGTGACGACGGCGCGCGGCGAGAAGAGGCGCAGCCGCTCGCCCAGGCGCTCCATGTCCTCGGCGTTGGCAAAGAGCTGATCGCGCACAACCTGCGCAGCCTGTGACGCCTCGACGTACATCCGCGTCGACATCTCCGACAGACTCACGAGGACACGCTCAGCTCAGCGACGAAATCGTATGTATCACCGCGAAAATATGACTGCGTGAACTCGACTGCGCGGCCATCCTTGAGAAAGCCCAGCCGTTCGACGAGCAACCCCGCATCCCTCTCTCTGGCATGCAGGAGCTCTGCCTGCTCCGTCGTGAAGAGCACTGCGCGCAGCCGTTGCAGCGCGCGCGCCGGCCGATTCCCGGAGCGCTCCAGCGCCTCGTACAAGGACGAATCCACCGCATCGAGCGATGGCAGGCATGAGGCAAGCACTGTCGCGTACTCGACGCACATCGGCGACTCGTCCGCAAAGCGGATGCGATGAAAGCGGTAAACGGGGGTGCCGGGACTCGAGCGCAATGCGAGCGCTTCCTCGGGCGTCACGCTGCCGATGGATCGCTTCAGCCAGGTGCTGCGTGGCGTGCGGCCGCGTGCCCGCATATCCTCCGAGAACGAAGTTAGTTTGGAGAAGTTCTTCTCCACGCGCGTGGAAACGAAGGTTCCCGATCCCTGCCGGCGCACCAACAGGCCTTCACTGACGAGGCCATCGATCGCCTTGCGTACGGTGATGCGCGAGACCTTGAACTCGGTGGCAAGGTCGCGCTCGGGAGGCAGTGCATCATCGGGCCCGAGCACCCGGGTCTCGATCGCCTGACGCAACGCCCGCTGCAGCTGCTGATACAGCGGCAGAGAGTTGGACTCGTCCAACTTGCCTACGGTCTGCGACAGTGTCAAAGCCCCTCTCCTGCGTGCGGTCTGGCCGCTTCTGATACTACCAATACAGGACCAGTTTGTGCCATATCGTTAGTAGCGTCAAGCGTAACTACATGTTCAGGCAGGAAAAACTGACCAACGAAGGGCGACTGGTCTGCATTGGAGTGGCATTTTACCACTATTGGTATTATAGTGGCACTTAAATGGTCCGTCCCGTGGCCGCGGGGCTCCGGATCACGGCAGGTCCTCCCCCGGTCTGCCGTGACTCCGGCGCCCCGGCGGCAGGGTTGGAGCGAGAGGCTTGGCAGGGGGGTACCATTTCTCATGATCTCACGCGTGCTGTCGGGGCTTTTCCTGGGCCTCATGATCTCATCGATTCGCGCCCAGGCGGCGCCGCGGGTCGCCGCGTACTACGATGGGGGCATGCCGGTATCGGCGATACCCGCCGGCCAACTCAGTGAGCTGATCTACGCCTTTGGCGAACCGGACGCTGCAGGTGTCTGCGCCGCGCCCACGGCCGCCCAGGTCGGGACCTTCGCAGCCCTGAGGGCGCTGCGCAAGCAACACCCGGGCCTGCGGCTGATTCTCTCGATCGGCGGCTGGGACGCAGCGCCGCAGTACTCCGACATCGCGCTCACGGCCCGCTCGCGCAGCCGGTTCGCCGGCAGTTGCATCCGGACGTTCGTGGTGCAGCAGGGCTTCGACGGCATCGATATCGACTGGGAGTTCCCCGTGCACGGCGGCACGAGCAAGTCGCGCCCAGAGGATCGGGCCGATGCCACCGCCCTGGTGCGCGAGTTTCGCCGGCAGCTCGATGCGCTCGGCCACGAGGACGGCGATCACCATCTTCTCACGGTGGCCACCCCGGCCGGGACGTGGCAGCAGGGCGGCGCCTATTCCGTCAGCGACAGTTACGATCTTGCGGCTCTCACTCCCGCGGTCGACTGGCTCAATGTCATGACTTACGACATGAACAACATCTTCAGCCCCTCGAGCGGCTTCAACGCGCCGCTCGATGCCGATCCGCGCGATCCCGCGCCCGCGCCGCAGCGCGGACGTGACAATCTCACGAGCGCAGTCCGCTACTACGAGTCACAGGGTGTGCCGGCGGCGAAGATCATGCTGGGCGTTGCTTTCTACGGCCGCGGCTTCACCGGTGTCTCGCCCCAGGACGATGGTCTTTACTCCAAGTACAAGGATGGCTTCCCTGAGACGCCCTGGAAGACCGTCTCCGCGCAGTTTCTCACGAGCCCGGAGTGGGTGCGTCACTGGAGCGACAGCGCCCAGGCGCCCTGGCTCTACAACGCGAGTCAGCACATCTTTTTTTCCTATGACGATCCCAGGTCGCTCGCGATCAAGGCCGACTTCGCGCGCCGTGAGCATCTGCGCGGGGCTATGATCTGGGTACTCGGTGAGGACGATCCGGGAAACTGCCTGCTGAATGCACTGACTTCGCATCTCGATTCCGAAAGCCCGCCGCCAGATGCCCGCCATTGAGACGCTCCGTACGCTCGTTCTGGCGGCACCCCTCGCCGGCTGGAGCACTCCTCTCGATGAGGTCCCGGACCCTGTTTTCGCCGGCCGGATGCTCGGCGATGGCCTGGCCGTAGATCCCACCAACGCCACGCTGCACGCGCCCTGCGACGGCGAGATCATCGCGCTTCCCGAATCCCGCCATGCCGTCACGTTGCGTGCCGGGGCCGGCGCCGAGATCCTCATGCACATCGGCATCGACACGGTGGGGCTTGCAGGTGAAGGCTTCGAGGCGCACGTCGAGGTCGGACAGCGGGTAGTTGCGAAACAGCGGCTGATCAGCTTCGATCTCGATCTCCTGGCCCGTCGCGCAAAGAGCCTCCTGACGCCCATCCTCGTGATGGAGGGGTGCGGCTTCACGGTCGTGCGCAGCGTCGAGGGCCGCGAGGTCGAGGTGGGTGATGTCATCATGGAGATTGCGCCGCTGCACGAGGCGAGTAGTGGACAAAGCGCCGTCCATGGGCGAGGGCCCGTCCAGGCTCATGCGCGAGCCGGAGAGAGCCGGCGAGTGCGCGTTGCACTCGAGCATGGCATCCACGCGCGGCCCGCAGCGCAGATCGCCGCCTCGGTGAAGGAATTCGCAGGCGAGGTCAGTCTCGCCGCAGGCAGCCGCACGGCGAACGCACGCAGCACTGTCGCGCTGATGAAGCTCGGCGTGCGCAACGGCGATGAAGTGGAGATTCGGGCGGCCGGTGCTGATGCGGCCAGGGCCATCAATGCCGTGGCCGCTCTCCTGAGCAGCGCGCAGCCGCACGCCGCATCACCGCCGATGCGGCAGCGGTCGCGTCCGACACGGCCGGCACCCGCCCGGGCGGGGCTGTCGGCCCCGCCAGAGGTCTCAACTGCAACACCTGCCGGGCATACCGTGTTGGCCGGTGTCATTGCGAGCCGAGGTCTCGCTGTGGGATACGCCGTGCCGCTCATCGTGCGCGAGATGGAAATCACGCAGAGCGGGGCGGGACTCCGGCACGAGACGACGGAGCTCGAGCGAGCCAGAGGCGAGGTTACGGCTCGGCTGAAAGGAGCCCGTGCCTCGGCACCCGACATGGCGGGTGAGATCATCGAGGCCCATCTCGCGATGCTGGAGGATCCTGAGCTCGTGGAGAGTGCCAAAGCGTCCATTGCCGCAGGTGCGAGCGCCGGATATGCATGGAGGCAGGCGATCCGCGGCAGCATCGAGGCGCTGCGCGCGCTGGATGATCCGCGGATGGCGGAGCGCGTGGATGACCTGCTCGATCTCGAGAGGCAGGTGTTGCTCGCCCTGGGAGGCGATCCCGGCCGGGCGATTCAGGAGCTGCCGCCGGATGCCATCCTGGTCGCGGAGGAGCTGCTGCCGTCGCAGCTCGTCGCTCTGGATGCCACACGACTTGCGGGTATCTGCCTCGCAGCCGGCGGCGCGACCTCCCACGTATCGATACTGGCGGCGGCCATGGGCATACCGGCGCTGGTTGCGATCGGGCCTGGAGTACGGCAGATCGTCGCAAGAACACCACTGCTGCTCGATGCCGAAGGGGGCATGCTGCACGTGGATCCCGGTGCGGAGCGCATCGCCGCTGCCCGTCGTCAGCTCGAGCTCAGGGCAGCACGGCGCGCGGCCGAACGGGAAGCTGCGCAACGGGACTGCTACACCGCGGATGGCGAGCGCATCGAGGTCTTCGCCAACATCGGCTCGCTCGCGGAAGCACAGGCTGCCGTACGCAACGGCGCGGAAGGCTGCGGCCTGCTGCGCACGGAGCTCCTGTTCCTCGAGCGGGAGACGCCCCCGAGCGAGGCGGAGCAGCATACGGAATATCAACGGCTCGCCGAGGCGCTGGCGGGCAGGCCCATGACCGTCCGCACGCTCGACATCGGCGGCGACAAGCCGATTCCCTACCTTCCGCTGCCCCCCGAGGAGAACCCGGCGCTGGGCCTGCGGGGAGTGCGGACGAGTCTCTGGCGTCCGGACTTGTTGCGTCAGCAGCTGCGCGCCATTCTCGGCGTACGGCCGTATGGCCAATGCCGCATTCTGTTGCCCATGATCACCGACGTGGCGGAGATCCGGTCCGTGCGCGCAATGGTGGAAGAGGCCCGCAGCGAGATCGGGCGGCGCGAACCGATTGAGGTAGGCGTCATGATAGAGACCCCGGCTTCAGCGTTGATAGCGGACAGCATCGCCGCAGAAGCAGACTTCTTCTCGGTCGGCACCAACGATCTAACGCAGTACACGCTCGCGATGGACCGCGGGCATTCGGAGCTGGCCGCGCGCCTCGATGCCCTGCATCCCGCCGTGCTGCGATTGGTCGCGCGAACGGCTGAGGCCGCGCAGGCGCGCAAGCGCCGTGTGGCAGTCTGCGGTGGCCTTGCCTCGGATCTGGCGGCAGCGCCGATCCTGATAGGACTCGGAGTGCACGAGCTTTCGGCCGTGCCGTCGGTCATCCCTCAGTTGAAGGCGCTGATCGGCAAGTTGACACTCGAGGAGTGCGCCAATGTCGCCCGGCAGGCTCTGGAGCAGGGCTGTGCCGAGGCGGTGCGGGCACTGGGCGTTCGCCTGGCGGCCCGCGCCAACGAGCCACAATCCGTCTAACCCGCCTGCGGCCCGCCGCCGCTCGCCATTGCAGCGCACACCGTCATGAAGCAAATCTTCGCTCAACTGCAGAGGATCGGCGGCGCGCTCATGCTGCCGATCGCGGTCCTGCCGGTCGCCGCCCTGTTGCTGCGCTTCGGTCAGCCGGACCTGCTCGACCTGCCGGTCCTCGGTGCTGCCGGGCAGGCCATTTTCGACAATCTCGGCCTGCTCTTCGCAGTCGGTGTCGCGGTCGGACTCGCGCGCGAGAATCATGGCGCGGCGGGCCTTGCGGCCGTGGTCGCGTATCTCGTCACCACCCAGGGCGCGCAGGTCTTCATCACGCCGCCTGCTGCGCTCACGGCACTCACCGGGCAGGCGAAGGATCTCGCCATAGAGGCTTTCAAGCAGAATGAGCTCAAGACGCTCACCGTCCCGGCCGGCATCCTCTGCGGCCTCCTGGGCGGTGCGCTCTACAACCGCTTCTACCGGATCAATCTGCCGCCATACCTCGCCTTCTTTGGCGGCCGGCGATTCGTCCCCATCCTGAGCGGTGTTGCGGCGCTCGTTCTCGCGGCCGCCTTCGGTCTCGAATGGCAGCGGCTCGAGCTCGGTATGGATACGCTCAGCCGCGCCGTGCTGGCCGCGGGTTCCTGGGGACTCTTCGGCTACGGAGTGCTCAACCGCATCCTGATCGTCACCGGCCTGCACCACGTCATCAACAGTATCGCCTGGTTCGTACTGGGCGACTATCACGGCCACACGGGGGATCTCAACCGCTTCTTCGCGGGTGACCCGACGGCCGGCGCGTTCATGGCGGGGTTCTTCCCGGTGATGATGTTCGGCTTGCCGGCGGCATGCCTTGCGATGTATCACACGGCGCTCCCCGACAGGCGTCGCGCCGTGGCCGGCCTGCTGATGTCCATCGCGCTGACCTCATTTCTCACCGGTGTCACCGAGCCGGTCGAGTTTTCCTTCATGTTTCTCGCACCCGCGCTCTATGCCGTGCATGCACTGCTCACGGGGCTGGCGTTCATCATCATGAAGGCGCTCGGCATCCGGCTCGGGTTCGGCTTCTCGGCGGGGCTCTTCGACTACGTGCTCAACTACAAATTCGCCACGCGTCCACTGTGGCTGCTGCCCATAGGCGCTGTGTATTTCGGGCTGTACTATGGCGTATTCCGTTTTGCCATCGTCAGGTTCGACCTCAAGACCCCGGGAAGGGAGAGTGAGAGCGTCGACACCGCGGTCGCGGTCGCAACGCCATCGGCCTCCGCTGACCGGGCGCGGGCCTACCTAACAGCCCTTGGCGGCGCCGGCAACCTCGAATCGGTAGGTGCCTGTACGACCCGCCTGCGGCTCATCGTGAGGACTCAGGATACCGTCGACATCGAGACGCTGAAGCGCTTGGGCGCGCGCGGCGTCGTGAGGCCTTCGGCCACCGCCTTGCAGGTCGTGGTGGGCCCGGTTGCAGATCAGCTTGCCGGAGAGATCAGAGATGTCCTCAAGCTGCTGCCGCACGAGAGCGTGCAGGCGCAGCCCGACAAGCCGTTGCCCCAGCGGGCGCGATCCGAGGCAGCCCTGGTGCCGTCAGGCGGGAGCGACGAAGCCGAGGCATCTGCCGAGACGAAGTCCCTCGAGAGGGCGGTCGCTCAGAAGCTCTTCGCTGCGTTGGGCGGCCGTTCGAACGTCCGCAGTGTTGACCTGGCGTCCTCGCGCTTGCGTGTGGGCGTCAAGAGTACCGCCAAGGTGGACAACGCAGCGATCCGGACGCTCGGCCTGCGCGGCGTTGCCATCGCGGCCCGCGATTGTGTCCACGTCATTGTCGGTCCTGCTGCGCAGTCAGCCTGCGCGACGCTGCGCGAGCTGCTCGCATCCTGACGTCAGCCCGGCGATCGCGAGCTGCTCGCAGCCTGACGTCAGCCCGGCGGATCGCGCCGTGTCAGGGCTGCAATAGTCCACGCAGGTCGATAGGGAGTCGGGTCAGCTTGCGCTGCGGGTGAGTTGGAATGAACGTCGATGGAGTGTGCGCGTTTGTGCAGAAATGCACCGGGCGACTCTGAGCAACTTGAAAAGGGTGGATCAGCCTCAAGATTCGCCTCACGCACAGCGCGCGTCAGAATGTTCCGTCCGCGAGGCACGTACTATCTCGGGTGGTCTTCGGACGGATTTGCAGACGCTCGCGCGATCGACCCGTAGTAATATGAATCGGTCCGTTCTGGAGAGGAGAAGCCCGTGATCCGTAAAGCTAAGGCACTCTGGCGTGGCACCGGCCGCGCAGGCAAGGGTGAGCTGTCCAGCGATTCCGGTGTCCTGGCATCGACGCCTTATTCCTTCAAGACGCGCTTCGAGAGCGAGAAGGGCACGAACCCGGAGGAGCTGATCGCGGCGGCGCACGCCGGCTGCTTCACCATGGCGCTCGCCTTCCAGCTCGAGCGCGCCGGGTTCGCGCCCACCGAGCTGGCCACCGAGGCAGCGGTTACGCTGGAGCCCGAGGGTCAGGGGTTCAAGATCAGCAGATCCGCGCTCACGCTGCGCGCCAAGGTGCCCAACCTCGATGCCGAGTCCTTCGCGCGGCTGGCGGCCGATGCGGAGAAGAACTGTCCGGTCTCGAAGCTCTTCAAGGCGGAGATCACGCTGGATGCGAAGCTCGTCTGAAGCCCTCCGCGGCGATATGATGAGTCGCTCCCAATTCCTATGGGCGATGCATCCACTCCAGGCAATCCGGAAGATAACCGTAACTCAATCGTAACCGGCAGGTAATCGACAATGGCCACCGACGCGAGAAGAACTGCTGCACTGGGCACTCCCTCAGGCTTGAGCACTGATGCGGTGAAGGACATCCCACCGGGTCTCACCACGCTGCTCGCCGACACCTTTGCTCTTTATCTCAAGACGAAGAACTTTCACTGGCACATGTCGGGTCCGCACTTTCGCGACTGGCACCTGCTGTTGGATGAGCATGCGACGCAGGTCTACGACATGACCGATCCGATCGCCGAGAGAGCCAGGAAAATCGGCGGCACCACGTTGAAGTCCATAGGGCAGATATCGAAGCTGCAGCGCCTGAAGGACAATGACGCGAGCTTCGTTACTCCGAGGGACATGCTGGCCGAGCTGAGGGAGGACAACAAGCAGCTCGCCGTATACATGCGGGAGCTGCATGGAGTCTGCGACGAGCTCGGCGATGTGGCCACCGCGAGCCTGTTGGAGAACTGGATCGACGAGACCGAAAGACGGGTGTGGTTCCTGTTCGAGGCCACCCGTCACGCCGAAGGCTAGTGCGGATTGCTGGTGAACCCCCGCGGCCGCGGCAGGCCGACGGGGGTCACTGTCGCGGCTCCTTTGGCACCGCACTTCGAGCAGCGCAACCGCGGCGCGAGGCTCGCGAGGGTCATCGACCAGCCGACGAGGCGCGCCAGCGCCTCCGCCGCAATGTCGCGTGAGGCGCCGCAGAGCGGACATTTCACGCGTACCAGGAACTGGCCGAAGCGATCGTCGAGTTTCTTCACGTCGGACAGCTCTCGCATATCGAGAGCCTAAGAAGCGTGTGGGGCTCCTGTCCATGCAGTTGCCGGGACCCGCTGCTACTGGATGGATAGGCTCGCCTGCCGCGCCGAGCCCGATCTGCGCCCGCGGACCCGATCGCAAATGCGAAACCCGCCATAAATGCGCAGCCGCTGCAGATCCGGAGCCGCTGCAGATCCGGAGCCGCTGCAGATCCGGAGCCGCTGCAGATCCGGAGCCGCTGCAGATCCGGAGCCCGCTGCAGGTCCGGAACCCGCTGCAGCTCCGGAACCGGACGGTCATCGGCGGCTTCTTTGGAGAGGTGTTGCTGGATCAGGGGTTATCGATGAAGGCAGTCCTCTCCGTGCTCGGAATCCTGTTCATCATCGCCTGGCTGGTGCTGTGGCTCGCGGTGAAGGTGACGTTCGGCGCCATCCACCTGTTGGTGGTGATCGGCGTGGTCCTGGTCATTTTTGCCCTGATAAAGGCGGTTTAGCCGGCGACATCCCCGGTTTTGCCAGGGCCTGCAAGGGCAGGCCAACGTTCTGCAGCGAAAGGGAGGGTGGCTGTCCGCAAGAACAATGTTCTCGGATATTGCCTGTAACATCGGTCGATTACCGAGAACAGCCCCTGGGGTCCGGCTGCCCATGAGCAACAATGCGGAAGCCTTCGAGCACTGGATTCGAACGTCCTTCGTGCAGATGAACACGGAGCTCGAGGAGCTCTACTTCGCCCAGCCGGACCGGACGCGTGTGATCGGGGTGGGAGACGGAATCAAGCAAGCGTTGTGCAACGAGGGGCACACGCACGTCGTCGCTTTGCGCGCTGAAGGCAACACGGGTGAAGGCTTCGACAGCGCATTCGGCGTGCTGGGCAACGTAGGCATGTACCTTGGAGCCCTGAGGCGCCACGAGCTCACGAATCCCGCGCGCGAAGAGCGTTCGCCGTTTCCCGAAGCCTCCTCTCTCGCCGTTCACTGCGGCGCCTCTTTGGGAATGGCACCGAGGTTTGCAACTGCGCATCTGACGATCCACAACCGGGCTCGGTCCGGGCTGCGTAAGAGCTTCACGTCCCTCGAGGACGAATCTCTCTTCATTGATGAGAATACGCGCGGCATTCTTTCGCTGCAGCGCGCGGCCGATGCGCTGACGAGCATCGTCCATCTGGGCGTCTCGAGTCCGGCTGCGGATGTGATGTTCGAGGCGGCGAAGCAGTCCCTGAACGAGGTCCTTCGAGCCAACACCCGGCTGATGCAGGGGCTCGATGTCGAACGGTTCTTCTATTGTGTACGCCCGTACTACAAGCCCTATCGGGTGGGCCGTCAGGAGTACCGCGGCGCTAATGCCGGGGACTTCTCCGGGATCAACGAGATCGATCTGCTGCTCGGCCTCTGCCGCGCGAACGACCCGTACTACGGACAGCTTTTGGTCGACAAGATGCTGTTCATGCCGCCGGCGGACCAAGCGCGGCTGAAGGACTGCATGGCGCGCAGGAGCCTGCTCGATGAGCTGCTGGAGCTGTTGGGAGAGCATTCAGGCGCTGCGTGGTTTCAGCGGAATGCGCGCGCGTTTCTCGGGGTCTGCGAGCTCTTCGGAGAAACCGCGGCGCAGCACCACGACCAGCTGGTGAAGCGCTTCATCGAACAGCCCGCGGCGAAGCTCGGCACGGAGCAGACGCAAGGCCTCACGGCCAGCGGTCCGCCGCTGCCCGTCCTGCTGCGCTCACTCGAGGTGCTGCGGGATCTACGGGTCGCGGCCGAGCGCCGCGACATCGCGACCCGGCATGATGACCTCGCGAGGCTGCGTGCGGCGGTGGCAGCGTGATGAGCGACAAGGATGGCCTCGCCAGGCTCAAGGAGCTCATCGACAGCATTCGGGTGGGCCTGCTCACTACCGTCAACCTCGATGGTACCCTCCACACGCGCCCCATCGAGACCCTGCGATGCGACGGTGACGGCACCCTCTGGTTCTTCACCGACCCTCAAAGCCCGAAAGCCAATGAGCTGTCTCACGATCTGCGCGTGAGCCTCGGGTATGCCGAGCCGTCGAAGAACATCTATGTCGCCGTCGCAGGCTGGGCGCGCATCCTGCGCGACAGAGCGCTCGCGGCGGATCTCTGGTCGTTCGCGCAGAGAGCCTGGTATCCCCAGGGGTTGGATGACGAGCGCCTGTCCGTGCTCAGGGTCACTCCCGAGCGGGCCGAATACTGGGAAACCCCTGGCAAAGTCTCTTATCTACTTGCCGCGGCGGCAGCGGCCGTGACCGGCCAGCCGGCCAACGTCGCGCCAGGCCACAAAGTCCCCTGATCAGCCCGATCAGAACGCGCTGAGCCCCGTCAGCTCACGACCGATGGAGAGCTGGTGGATGGTCTCCGTGCCCTCGTAGGTGATGACGCTCTCGAGATTCAGCATGTGACGCACGGGCACGTACTCCGCGCTGATGCCGGAGCCGCCCAACATGTCGCGACAGTCCCGAGCAATGTCGAGCGCCATGCGGCAGTTGTTCCACTTGGCGAGAGAGACGTGCGCCGGCTGCATCCTGCCCTCGTCCTTCAGGCGGCCGAGCTGCAGCGCGAGCAGCTGCGCCGTCGTGATGCGCCGGGCCATGTCGGCCAGACGGACCTGGATGGTCTGATTCTGAGCGAGGGGTCGTCCAAAAAGCACGCGCGTCCTGGAGTAATCCAGGAGCTGGCCGAGACAGGCCTGCGCCGCGCCGATCACGCCCCAGGCGATTCCATAGCGCGCCTGGGTCAGGCAGGAGAGGGGACCCTTGAGGCCGAGGACGCCAGGCAGAACGTTGCTCTCCGGTACGATCACGTTATCGAAGAAGAGCGCAGAAGTGACCGAGGCACGCAGCGAGAATTTCCGCTCGATCTCGGGCGCGGCGAATCCTGCGGTGCCCTTCTCGACGATGAAGCCGCGGATGCCTTCCTCCGTCATCGCCCACACGACCGCGAGGTCGGCGATGGCGCCGTTCGTGATCCACATCTTCGAGCCATTCAGCACCCAATCCTTGCCGCGCCGCTTGGCATGGGTCTTCATGTTGGCCGGGTCGGAGCCGCCGTGCGGCTCGGTGAGGCCGAAGCAGCCGATGAGCTCGCCGCGGGCCATGCCGGGAAGGTATTTCTCCTTTTGCTCCTCCGAGCCGAAGGCGTAGATCGGATACATGCAGAGCGAGGATTGCACCGAGACGAAGCTGCGGATTCCGGAATCCCCGCGCTCGAGCTCCTGGCAAATGAGGCCATAGCTGATGGCATTGAGGCCGGCGCAACCATAGCCCTTCAGCGAGGAGCCCAGCAGGCCGAGAGCGGCCAGCTCCGGGATCAGCTCGCGCGGAAACCGGTGCTCCTCGAAGCACCTCTGGATGATGGGCAGCACCTTGTCATCGACGAGCCGTCCGACGGACTCCTGCACCATGCGCTCTTCTTCGGTGAGCGCGCTTGCGACATCGTACAAATCGACTGGATTCAGAGGCATGACAACTCGCGATTCATGGGTTGGAGCCGCCGCTGCGGCACGACGCCCTCATTCAGGCACAGGGAGGTGCCCGGCCGCCGCAGGTGGCCGAGTTTCGGGCAAAAACCACGCTTTTTGCCCGAGACGCGCGGGGCCGGGCAGGACCCCGGATCCAGCGCTTTACCAATGTTAAGGGATGACCGCCGTGGCCTCAATTTCCACTTTGGCCTGCGCCTCGACGAGCGCGGACACCTCGACGGCCGTCATCGCGGGGAAGTGCTTGCCCATCACCTGGCGATAGGCGGTGCCGATCTCCTTGAGGTGGGCCAGGTATTCGCTGCGGCTGGTCAGATACCACGTCATGCGCACGACGTGCTCCGGCCGCCCCTCCGCCTTTGCGAGCACCGCCAGCACGTTCCGCAGCGCCTGCGCGGCCTGATCCACGACGCTCGCGCTCTCGAATTGGCCGCTGCGGGGATTCCAGCCCACCTGGCCGGCGATGAAGATCTGGCGGCCCTGTGCCTGGACACCGTTGCTGTAGCCGGACGGGCGCGGCCAGCCGTCGGGCTGCAGGAATCGCAACAGGCTCAATTTCGTGTCCCCCCCGTGTCCCGGATGAGCTCGCGCCCGATGATCAGCTTCTGCACTTCAGTGGCCCCTTCGTAGATGCGCAGCGCGCGAATGTCGCGATACAGCCGCTCGACCACTTGACCGCGTGCGACTCCGCGGCCCCCGAACAGCTGCACCGCACGATCGATGACCTGCTGCGCCGTCTCGGTGGCCATCATCTTCGCCATGGCAACTTCTTTGGTCGCCCGCTCGCCGCTGTCACGCAGCCAGGCCGCGCGATACGTCAGGAGGCGTGCGGCATCGATCCCTGTGGCCATATCGGCCAGCGCCGCCTGAGTGAGCTGGAAATCGGCGAGCGTCCGGCCGAACAGGCTCCGCGTCGAGGAATGTGCCAGCGCCTCATCGAGCGCACGCTGCGCGAAGCCGACAGCCGCGCCGGCGACTGCAGTCCGAAAGACGTCGAGCGTCCGCATCGCGATCTTGAACCCCTCGCCCTCGGCGCCGAGCCGCTGACCTGCGGGTACGTGACACTCGTGAAAGGCCAGGGTGGCCAGCGGATGCGGCGAGATCGTATCGATGCGCTGCGAGATCGACAGCCCGGGTGTTGCCGCATCCACGACAAAGGCCGTGATTCCGTCAGCGGAGGTCGTCCCATCTGGACGCACGTCGGCGCTGCTCGTGCGCGCGAATACGCAATAAAAGTCTGCAATACCGCCGTTCGAAATCCATGTCTTCTCGCCATCAAGCTTGTATCCGTCGGGAGTGCGGGTGGCCTGACACCGAAGGGCAGCAACATCGGAACCAGCGTCGGGCTCCGAGAGCGCGAATGCCGCAATGGCCTCGCCTGCAACTACGCGCGGAAGGTAACGTGCCTTCAGGTCTGCCGAGCCGACGAGTGAGATCGCTCCACTCCCGAGACCCTGCATGGCGAACGCGAAATCAGCAAGTGCATCGTGCCGGGCCAGGGTCTCGCGGATAAGCGCTAAGGCGCGGACGTCAAAGGCGACGTGCGCGTTGCCTCCCTTGCCGTGAAGCCCCTCGCCCGGTGCGCAGTACCAGGTCCAACCCGCGCGGCCGAGGTCGCGTACGAGTCGCCGGCACGCATTGTCGACCGAGTCGCGATCCTCCGGGGTGGCCGGCCCTGCAAGGTGGGCCGCCGCCCATTCGGTCAGGCGATCCGCGAGCTCGCGATGGCTTTTACTGAAAAATGGCCAGTCGAGGAAGGTGCGCTGGGACGCCAAATCAGTCCCCCTCGAACCGGGGCTGTTGCTTCGCGACGAAGGCGCGGTACGCACGGCGGAAATCTTCCGTCTGCATGCAGACCGCCTGCGCCTCGGCTTCGGCAGCGATCGCCGCATCGATTGGCAGGTGCCATTCCGCGTGCAGCATCCTCTTGGTCATGGCGTGCGCGAAGCTCGGGCCCTGCGCGATCTGCGTGGCCAGGGACATTGCTTCATTGAGCACCGATTCCGGGGCGACGAGCCGGTTGAAGAAGCCCCAGGCCAGCCCTTCCTCGGCGGACATCGAGCGACCGGTGTAGAGGAGCTCCGAGGCGCGCCCCTGGCCGACGATGCGCGGCAGAATCGAGCAGGCGCCCATGTCACAGCCGGCGAGCCCCACGCGAGTGAAGAGAAAGGCCGTCCGGGCCCGGGGCGTACCGAGCCTAAAGTCGGACACCATGGCGAGAATGGCCCCGGCGCCCGCGCACACTCCATCGACGGCTGCGACGATGGGCTGTGGGCAGGCCCGCATGGCCTTCACGACATCCCCGGTCATCCGCGTGAACTCGAGGAGTCCCTCCGGCGTACGCTGCGTCAGCGGACCTATGATCTCGTGCACATCGCCGCCCGAGCAGAAGTTGCCTCCAGCGCCCGTGATGACGAGTGCGCGTACCTCGCGTGCAGTGGTCAATGCGCGGAACAAGTCTCGCAGCTCCGCGTATGAGTCGAACGTCAGCGGGTTCTTGCGCTCCGGACGGTTGAGAGTCACCACGCCGACACGTTGCGCCGAGTGCCACTTGAAATGTCGCGGCGAGTACGTGCTCGGATCGAATTGTGGCTGTGCGCTCATCATGCTCCCGCTCAGGCGCCGTTGTGACCGGTCAGGTGCTCCTTGAGCTCACCCAGGAGGTCCATCAGCTGCTTCTTGTGCCTAGGCGCCATGGCGCCGAAAAGGTCGACGACCCACTTCTCGTGCTCCGCGGCCATGCGACGGAACTGGCGCTCTCCTTCCGCGGTGAGTTTGACGCGATAGACGCGGCGGTCCGCGGAGTCCACCTCCCGCACGACCAATCCTTCTTTCTCCAGACCATCGGTGATGCCGGTGACATTTCCACCGGTGACCATCATGCGTTGCGAGAGCTCGCTCATCTTGAGGCCCTGCGGGGCGCGCTCGAGCTGCGCCATGAGATCGAACCGCGGCAGCGTCGTATTGAAGGTCGACTGCAGGTTCTGGCGGACCCGGCCCTCGATCTGATTGGTGCAGGAGAGGAGCCGCAGCCACAGACGCAGCGACACGTGGTGATCGTCATGAACGCGGGTCTCGGCATCGATCCTCGCCGGAACCGTGCTCAATGCAGCCTTCTCCCTCGGCATCAGGTCACCTCGCCCCCGGCGAGCACGATGCTCTGACCGGTCACGCTCTCGGTCCCGGGCCGGCAGAGCCAGAGGGCGGCGTTGCTGACTTCAGCAGGCGTGATGAGGCGCTTTTGCGGATTGGTGGCAGTCAGGGCGGCCAGCGCTTCTTCCTCACTGCGGCCGGTCTTGGCCCTGATGTTGCTGACCGCCTGCCGCACGATGTCGGTGTCGGTATATCCCGGACATATGGCGTTCACCGTTATGTTGCGTGTGGCATATTCCAACGCCAGAGAACGCGTGAGGCCGATGACGGCGTGCTTCGATGCGGCGTAAGCTGATATGTATGCAGCGCCCCTGAGGCCGGCGATGCTCGCGACATTGACTATTCTGCCGAAGCCGGCCTTCAGCATGTCCGGTATGGCCTCACGCGTGCAAAGGTACGTGCCAGTCAGGTTGACACCGAGGAGCCTGTTCCAGAGCGCCTCATCAGTATTGGCGAATGTGGCGCTCGCCGCCTGCCCGGCATTGTTCACCAGGATGTGCACCGGGCCGAATTGCCGCCGCGCGGCGGCAAAGGCTTCTCTCACCGAAGCGGCCTCGGTGACATCGGCAACCAACTGTGCGGCATGGTCCGACCCTCCGAGATCCAGGGCCACTTGCTCCAGTCGCGCCGCATCCCGTCCGAGGAGAGACACCCGTGCACCGTCCGCTGCCAGCGCCGCGGCGATCGCGGCGCCGATCCCACGGCTCGCGCCCGTGACGAGCGCATGCCGACCCGACAACACCGCAGCGCGCTCAGTCACTGATTTCGCTCACCGGGGTTACCCGGCCCGTCGCGGGCCTCATCCCTTCAGGGCCGCCACGCGTTGACACGCCCGGCATCACGGGTTGCTCCACGCGATCTGTTGCGGAAGCTGCGGCGCTGGCTGCCTGAGCGGCGCGCTGCAGGTTGCGCTCGAGTTGCTGCCGGCCGGATAGATACTGCTGCGGCCACCACTGCATACGGTAGCCCAGGCGCGCCGCGGCCTCGAGCGTCCAGGCGGGATTGGCGAGGTGCGGGCGGGCGATGGCGCAGAGGTCGGCGCGACCGGAGGCGATGATGGAGTTGACGTGGTCGGGCTCGTAGATGTTGCCGACGGCCATGGTTGCAATGCCGATCTCGTTGCGCACCTTGTCGGCGAAGGGTGTCTGCCACATCCGGCCATACACGGGCTTCTGCCAAGGAACGGTCTGTCCGGTGGAGACATCGATGAGATCGACCCCTTCATCGCGCAACGCCCGCACGATGATGAGGAGATCGGCCTCGGAAAGCCCGCCCTCGGCCCAATCCGTTGCCGAGATGCGCACGGAAAGAGGCTTGTCCTCAGGCCACTGCGCCCGCACGGCCCGCAGCACCGCGAGCGGGAAGCGCAGGCGCCCGTGGACATCACCGCCGTACTCATCCTCGCGGCGATTGGTGAGCGGCGAGAGGAAGGAGGCGAGGAGATAACCATGCGCCATGTGCAGCTCGAGCATGTCGAAGCCGGCCTCGAGGCCGAGCTGCGTGGCGCGCACGAACTGCGCAGCGACGGCACTCATGTGCTGCGGCCCCATCTCGATCGGCGTCTGGCTGACCCCGGGCAGGTACGGCAGGGGCGAGGGGGCGAGGATCGGCCAGTTGCCCGCCGGGAGCGGTTGATCCATCTCCTCCCACCCGAGTTGGGTCGAGCCCTTGCGGCCGGAGTGCCCGAGCTGCAGACAGAATTTCGCCGGTGTGCGCGCGTGGATGAACTCCGCGATTCTGCGCCAGGCGTCGCGCTGCGCCTCATTCCAGAGGCCGGTGCAGCCCGGAGTGATGCGCCCCTCGGGGGAGACACACGTCATTTCCGTGTAGACGAGACCGGCGCCGCCGAGCGCCCTGTGACCGTAGTGCACCAGATGCCAGTCATCCGGCAGTCCATCGGTGGCGCAGTACTGCGCCATGGGTGAGACCACGACGCGATTGGCGAGCGTGAGTCCACGGAGCTTGAAGGGCAGGAACATCGGCGGGCGCGCTTCCGTCACCTCGTGCCGCTGCGCCAGCCACCCCTCGTAGCCGTCGACGAACTTTGCATCGCGCACCTTCAGGTTCTCGTGGCCGATGCGCTGGCTGCCGGTGAGCAGGCTGTACGCGAACTGCTCCGGCGGCAGCTGCGTGTAGCGCTCGACGTTCTCGAACCATTCCATGCGATTGCGCGCCGCGCTCTGCAGCTTCAACACCTCGAGGCTGCGCTCCGCATGGTATGCCCCGAGTGCCGGGTCGAGTTGGGTGGCGCCGGCGACGTGGCGGGTAAGGGCAATGGCGTCCTCCATGGCGAGCTTGGTGCCCGAGCCGATCGAGAAGTGCGCGGTGTGCGCGGCATCGCCGATCAGCACGACCCTGCCGTCGTGCCAGCGTCTGCAGTGGACGCGATTGAAATTGAGCCAGGCGGAGCCGCGCAGATGGTTGGCATTGCTCCTGAGGGCATGACCGTCGAGATAGCGGCCGAAGAGCTGCTCGCAAAAGGCGATGGATCCTGCGGTGTCGAGACGATCGAGCCCGTGTGCCTGCCAGGTCTCCTCACGCGTCTCGACGATGACGGTGGAGAGATCGCGGCTGAACTGGTAGGCATGCACCTGGAACCATCCGTGAGCGGTGCGCTCGAACGCGAAGGTGAATGCCTTGAAGGTCTGCGTGGTCCCGAGCCAGATGTAACGGCATTTGCGCCGGTCGAGCTCCGGCTCGAACATGGCTTCGTGACGCTGGCGGGTCTTGCTGTTGGCGCCGTCGGCCGCGACGATGAGGTCCGCGTCCTCGAGCCCGGCTTCCGAGTCGACCTCGCGCTCGAAGTACTGCCGGACCCCGAGCTCCGCTGCGCGCTCCTGCAGGATCCACAGCAGGCGCTTGCGGCCGATCCCGCAGAATCCGTGGCCGCCGCTCACGAACCGCCGGCCGGCAAAGTGGATGTCGATGTCGTCCCAGTGATGAAAGTTGCCGACGATCGCGGCATGCGAGCGCGCATCGGCGGCGCGGAAATTCTCCATCGTCTGGTCGGAGAAGACGACGCCCCAGCCGAACGTGTCGTCCGGCCGGTTACGCTCATGGACTTCGATGCAGGCACCGGGAAGCGCCTTGCGCATCAGGATGGCGGTGTAGAGGCCCGCGGGGCCGCCCCCCAGGCAGACGATTCGCTTCACGGCGGACCCTTGGCCTGTATCGCTTGCATCGAGGCTGTGTTATATTTCGAGATACTTGAGATGTCAAGTATCACGCTCGCTATTCCTGGGGGATTTGAGACCATGACCACCTCGGCCAGCGCCTCGCAGTCGGAGACCCTCGCCCGCCTGATCAGCGGCATCGTCGGGGGCGGCATCCGCGTCGTGGACCTCACCGTGCCCCTCGAGGCTGCGACGGCCACGATCCAGTTGCCGCCGCAATTCGCGCCTTCGAAGCCCTTCTCACTCGAGGAGATCTCCCGCTACGACGAGCGCGGCCCGGCGTGGTACTGGAACAATATCGCCTGCGGGGAGCATACCGGCACGCACTTCGATGCCCCGGTGCACTGGGTGACCGGCAAGGACTACCCGAACAATGCCACCCACAATATACCGGTCGACCGCTTCATCGGCCCCGCTTGCGTGATCGACGTCTCCCGGCAGGTGGCCGGCAATGCGGATTTCCTGCTCACCCAGCAGGTCGTCGAGGACTGGGAGCGGCAGCACGGGCGCATTCCCGCGCACGCCTGGGTGCTGGTCCGCACCGACTGGTCGAAGCGCCGCACCGCCAGCGAATTTCTCAATATCGGCAAGGACGGGCCGCATACCCCGGGCTTCCATCCGCAGTGCGTCCCGTTCCTCGCGCGCGAGCGCGATATTCTCGGCGTCGGGGTGGAGACGGTAGGCACTGACGCCGGTCAAGCAGCTACTTTCGAGCCGATGTTCCCCTGCCATACGCTCATGCACGGGTCCAATCGCTTCGGCCTCGCCAGCCTGATGAATCTAGATCAGCTGCCGCCCACCGGTGCCGTGGTGATCGCCCCGCCGCTGAAGATCGTGAACGGCTCGGGGAGCCCGCTGCGCGTGCTGGCGCTCGTTCCGGCGTGAGCAGGCTTAATATCTAAAGACCCATGGCCGAGCGCTCGTTTACCAAAGAGGTTCAGTCGCTGCGGCTCGGCGCAGGCGCGGAGTTCCGCGGCGAGGGCATTCTCGCCGTAACCAAGGCGCTCCTGCAGTCGGGCGTGAGCTATGTCGGCGGCTACCAGGGGGCGCCGATCTCCCATCTGATGGACGTGCTCGCCGACGCCGAGGACATCCTCACCGAGCTCGGCGTGCACTTCGAGGCCAGTGCCTCGGAGGCCACGGCCGCCGCCATGCTTGCGGCCTCCATCAATTATCCGCTGCGCGGTGCGGTCACGTGGAAGTCCACGGTGGGCACCAACGTCGCCTCCGATGCGCTCGCCAATCTCGCCTCCGCAGGCGTGCGGGGTGGGGCGCTCATCATCGTGGGTGAGGACTACGGAGAGGGCGCGAGCATCATGCAGGAGCGTACCCACGCTTTTGCGATGAAGTCGCAGATCTGGCTGCTCGATCCGCGGCCGCAGCTGCCGGAGATCGTGCGGGCGGTGGAGCAGGGGTTCGAGCTGTCGGAGGCGAGCCACACACCCGTGATGCTGATGCTGCGCATCCGCGCCTGCCACGTGTACGGGCGCTTCACGGCAAAAGACAACAAACGGCCGCCCTTCTCAGCGGCCGACGCGCTCGAGTCGCCTTCCAGGGACTATGGCCGGATCATCCTCCCACCCTCCACCTATGCGCAGGAGCGGGAGAAGATCGAGCAGCGCTTCCCGGCTGCCGTGCGTTTCGTTGCCGAGCGACAGCTGAACGAGCTCCGTGAAGGCGAAGCGAGCGACATCGGCATCGTGCTGCAGGGCGGCCTCTACAACAACGTGCTGCGGGCCCTGGAGCTGCTCGACTGCGCCGACAGCTTCGGGACGAGCCGGATTCCTCTCTACGTGCTCAACGTGACCTACCCGCTCGTGTCCGAGGAGTGGGCCCGCTTCTGCGCCGGCAAGCGTGCGGTGCTCGTGGTGGAGGAAGGCCAGCCGGAGTTCATCGAGCAGGCGGCGAGCCAGATGCTGCGCAAGCACGCGCTGGCGACCACACTCCTCGGCAAGGGCTTGCTGCCCATGCACGGGGAATACACGGTCGATGTCCTGCGCAAGGGCATCGGCGAGTTCATTGAGCAGTGGGCGCCCGGGCTTCGGCGGCACTCGAGCGGCGCCCCCGCCAGAGAGGCGCCGCTCGTGCCGGTGGCACAACTGGCAAAGCTGGTCCCGCCGCGCCCCTCGGGCCTGTGCACCGGCTGTCCGGAGCGCCCGTTCTTCGCCGCCATGAAGCTGCTGCAGCGCGAGACCGGGCCGCTGCACATCAGCGCCGATATCGGCTGCCACTCTTTCGCAACGCTGCCGCCTTTCAACATGGGCAACAGCATCATGGGGTATGGGCTCGGGGCCGCCGGCGCCTCTGCATTCCACACCGGAGGGGGGCGCCGTCCCGTTGCGGTCATGGGCGATGGAGGCTTCTGGCACAACGGACTCACGAGCGGTGTCGGCAACGCCGTGTTCAACCGGCACGACGGCCTGACCGTGATCATCGACAACAATTATTCCGCGGCAACCGGCGGACAGGACATTCCCTCCTCACGTTGGCCGAACGAGCACCGGCAGGGGAACAACTCGATCGTCGATGCGGTGCGCGGCGTCGGCGTGAAATGGGTGCGGCATACGCGGACGTACGATATACCGCAAACCTTGAAGGTTCTGCGGGAGGCACTGACGACGCAGTTCCGCGGCCCCAAGGTGATCGTTGCCGAGGGGGAGTGTCAGCTCAACCGCCAGCGGCGGGTCCGTCCGCTGATGAAGAAGGCGATCGATGAAGGCAAGCGCGTGGTCCGCGAGCGGTTTGGAGTCGATGCCGACACCTGCACCGGCGATCACTCCTGCATCCGTCTCTCCGGCTGTCCGTCCCTCACGGTGAGGCCGAATCCGGACCCTCTGCGCACCGACCCGGTCGCCCATGTGGACAACAGCTGCGTCGGTTGCGGTGTTTGTGGCGAGGTCGCCCACGCGGCGGTGCTCTGCCCCTCGTTCTATCGGGCCGAGCTTCTCTACAACCCCTCGTGGTGGGACCGGGTGTTGGCGCGCGTGCGCGCCGCGGTGATCGGCAGGTTGCAGCGGCACAGTGACCGCAAGCGGCTTCGATTCGCGCTGTGACGCCGCGGCCGATCAAGCTCTGTGTCGCGGCACTCGGCGGCCAGGGCGGCGGTGTGCTCACCGAATGGCTCATCCGGATCGCCGAGGCCGAAGGGTATCTGGTGCAATCGACCTCGGTACCGGGCGTTGCGCAGCGCACCGGGGCGACGATCTACTACCTGGAATTCTTCCCGCAAGCTGCGGTCGAGCGCGCCGGACGCGAGCCGGTCATGGCGCTCATGCCAGTGCCCGGCGATGTCGATTGTGTCATCGCCTCGGAGCTGGTGGAGGCTGGCCGCGCGATCCAACGCGGCCTCGTTCACCCGGAGCGAACGACCCTCATTGCCTCTTCCCATCGCTCCTACTCGATCGCGGAGAAGAGCGCGATGGGGCAGGGCGCGGCGGATGCCGCAGGACTCATCGAGTTGGCGCGCAGGCAGGCAAAAAGGCTCATCCTCTTCGACATGGAAGAGCTCGCCGAGCGGCATCACAGCATCATCAGCTCCGTGCTCCTCGGTGCCATCTGCGGCAGCGGGGTGCTGCCCTTCAGCCGGCAGGCGTTCGAGGCAGCGATCCGCGAGAGCGGTATCGCCGTCGCCACCAACCTCGCGGCCTTCGCCGATGCCTGCGCGCGCGCCGGGCGCGAGGATGCTGCCGCCGGCACCGCGCACTCGACATCCGCTTCGACCGGCTCTTCCGCCGACATCCCTGAACGGGCGCGCTCGCCGAGTTTGCAGCCGCTGCTCGAGCGGGTGCGGCGGCTGGCGAAGCCGGTGCAGGCACTGGCGCTCGAAGGCGCCCGCCGCACGATTGATTACCAGGACCCGGACTATGCCGCGCTATACCTGAGCCGGCTGGAGCGCATCAGCGCGCTCGATGAGCGCTCGCGTCCGCAACGGCAGGCGCGGCAGGCGCGCTCACATGAAGAGGACGGCGGTGACTGGGCGCTCACGGCGGCCGTGGCCAGAGGCCTTGCCCTCTGGATGACCTTCGAGGATACGATCCGTGTCGCCGACCTCAAGACCCGCGCTGCCCGTTTCGCGCGGGTGCGCGCCGAGGTCCGCGCGGCCCCGGATCAACTCCTCGGCATCACCGAGTTCATGAAGCCCCGCGTGGCGGAGATCGCCGGGACGCTGCCCGCCGCTTTGGGCGCCTGGGTGCTCGCCTCGCCGCGCGTCTCGGGATGGCTCGGCCGCAGCACCGGAGGCAAGCGAATACGCACCAACACGTTGACGGGCTTTCTCTTCCTGCACGCACTGGGCGGCCTCAGGCGCTGGCGGCGGGGCACGCTGCGGTACATCGAGGAGAACGCCCGGATCGAGGACTGGCTCGGCCGCATCGAGCGGCTTTGTCCGCTGCACTATGACCTGGCGGTCGAGCTGGCGCGCGCACAGCGGCTCATCAAGGGCTACGGTGAGACCCATGAGCGCGGCTGGAAGAATTTCTCGGCCTTGCTGGCCCGCCTCGATGCGCTCACCGCCCGTGCCGACGGGCCCGCGGTCATGGCCCGGCTGCAGGCGGCCGCGCTCGCCGACGAAGAGGGTTTGACGCTCGCAAAGGAGCTGGCCGGCCTGTCGGCGCACGCCCTGACGCCGTGACGCGCAGGGCCGGCGAGCCTCTGGCTCCCGGGGCTTCAGGCGTGGTAGAGTCGCATTACTTTAGGTGTCAACCAGTTGTGCGGCGCACATGGCGACCAAGGTCACACAACTTCGCATCCTGCAGGCGGCTCTCGAGCTGTTCAATGCCGAGGGCACAGCGGCCGTTTCCGCGAGCCGCATCGCCGAGCATTGCGGCATCAGCAAGGGCAATCTGCAGTATCACTTCCCCAACAAGCGGGATGTGATCTTCGCCATCTTTCAGCTCGCGATCGGCGAGATGGACGCCGGCTGGTATCGCGACCACCTCGAGCCGACGCTCGAGCACATGGCGGCCATGTTCGTGCGCCAGCTACAGCTCATCGTCAAGTACCGGTTCTTCTACCGCGAGTTGGCCGATCTTTTGCGTCAGGACCCGCTGCTGCGGCGCCGCTATTGCGAGAACCGCGAGCGGCGCTTCGGTGTCATCGAGAAGTTCATGCAGGCATTGGCCGGCCGCGGCCTCATGCGCCTGCCGCAGGATGCGCGGCGGCTGCGCTCGATCGTCGAGGTGACCTGGATCCTGTCGGAGAACTGGGTCAACTATACCGAGTATCAGGACCGGGAGGTGAGCGCCGCAACCATACTCCATGGCTACGCGGCGATCCTCGAAGTGCTGCGACCCTACCTCAGCACTGACCCGCAGCGCATCACGGAGGAGTCCTCCTGCACGATCGAGCGCCTCGTGCCGCATCGCGCGGTTGCAGGCGTGACCTGCAACACCGCCGTGAGCGTGATCCCAAGGGGTGCGCCCGAGCCGGCATTAGGCCATCCAGCCTAAAGCGCCACTGTACAAGCATGGATGCGATGGCGACATTACCCCGGAGCAAGATCAGACAGCCGGGGGTAGGCCATGAGAGCGAGTGCATTCGAGCTGCTGGCAAGATCCACGCTCGCAGCGTTCCCAACGATATGGCTGGCCACCGCGACGGCCATGGCGGCAGGCCCGACCGACTCCGCTTCTTCGAATGCGACCACTGAGGTGGCGCAGAACGCCTCGAGGCGCGATGCGTCCGCTGAGGCTCCGGCGGCGACGGCGCCCAGCGTTTCGGTGCAATCGCTGCAGCAGGTCGTGGTCACCGGCTCGCGCATCAAGCAGCCGACATTGACGGGCTCCGCCGCTCTGCAGGTCGTCAACAGCGGCGAGCTGAAGGCCGAGGGCACGCAGACCATCGATACGTTGCTCGACACGCTGCCTTCGGTTCAGGGAAATTTCTCGCTGACGCAAACCTCGAATCCAGGCGGCGCCCGCGGTGTTGCCAACGTCGATTTGCGCGGCCTCGGCCCTGCGCGCACGCTGACGCTCATTGATGGCAAGCGCATGATGCCGGGCAGTCCCCTCGGCGGCCCGGAGGCCGATCTCAACTTCATCCCGCAGGCGCTGGTCGAGCGCGTCGAAGTCCTGACGGGCGGGGCCTCCTCGGTGTACGGCTCGGATGCTGTTGCCGGCGTCGTCAACTTCATCATGAAGAAGGATTTCAACGGATTGCAGGTCGATGCACAGGGCGACATCACCGGTACCGGCGATGGCGCGAGCTATGACACCACGCTGGTCTGGGGCAGTAATTTCGGCGATGGCGCGGGCAACGTCACCCTCTACGCGGGCTACAGTCATTTCAACGCAGTGACGGACGGACAGCGTGACTTCGGCGTGCACGCCCTCGCCACGCTGCCCAATGGCCAGCTTGCCACGAGCGCAGCGCAGTGCCAGGCCGTCTACGGTCCGGCGAGCATCGTCGCCTTCGGCCGCTGCTCGGCGGGCTCCTCGGCCATCCCCAACGGCCGCTTCATCAGCAATGATCGCGCTGCGGCCGGCCTGTCCTCAGGGGGGCTGGTCGATCCGGGCGGTACGGCTGCCATACTCCCGGATAACGGCGAGCAATATAACTTCAATCCGCTGAACTACCTGCGCCTGCCCGACGATCGCTACAACCTCGGCGGGTTCGCGCACCGCGTGCTCAACCCGCACCTCGATATCTACGGCAGCGCGATGTTCATGCAGGACGAGAGCACGACCCAGGCGGCTCCCGATGCGATCATCGACACCTTCAACATCAACTGCGACAACCCGCTGCTCTCCAGCCAGGAGCAGGCGTGGCTGTGTACGGATGCGGGCCTGAGCGCGGCGGGTAAAGCCAGCGTGGTGTTCTTCAAGCGCACCGCCGAGGCGGGCAATCGCGAGGACGACATCCGCCATACCGACTACCGGGTCGTCGTCGGCGCAAAGGGGGCGCTCATCGACGATCTCTCCTACGACATCTCGATCCAGCGCGGCGAGGCGAGGCTGGATGAGAATTTCTCGGGCGTATTGTCGGAAACGAACCTGCAGCAGGCGCTCCTCGCCACCACGGGCTCGGGCGGCAGCATCGTCTGTGAAAATCCCGCGGGCGGCTGCGTGCCGGCGAACATCTTCCAGGTCGGCGGCTTGACGGCACCGCAGCTCAAGTACCTCGGCATCACTGCGCAGGAGCAGGGCACCACCGTGGAGAAAGTGGGCTCGGCGAGTGTGAGCGGCGACCTGACTCCATACCACCTCGTGAGTCCGCTCGCCAACAACGGCGTCGGGGTCGCGGCGGGCCTCGAGTACCGCCAGGAGGCGTTGAATTTCCTTCCCGACGAGGAGTACCAGAGCGGTGCGCTCGGAAGCCCGACCCCGCCGGTATCCGGCCGCTTCAACGTACGTGATTACTTCGGCGAGTTGCAGTTGCCGGTGATCGAGGACCGGCCGTTCGCGCGCCTCCTGCAGCTCGATAGCGCCTATCGGCTGTCGGATTATCAGATCGAGGGCCGCTCCAGCAGCCTGCTGACGCACGCCTACAAGCTCGGTGTCCGCTTTGCGCCGATCAGGGATGTCACCCTGCGTTGGAGCTGGAACCGCGCGGTGCGGGCGCCGGACATCAACGAGCTCTTCTTCCCGTCCTCGGTCGGCGGCGCCACCGGGAGCGATCCCTGCTCCGGGCCGGTGGACCCTGCAACCGGAGTCGTCTCGGGCGGCGCAACGCTTGCGCAATGCGCGCGCACCGGAGTGACGTCGGCGCAGTACGGCACGATCCAGCAGTGTCCGGCCGGCTTATGCAACGGCCTCGGGGGCGGCAATCGCGACCTGCAGGCCGAGCGGGCGATCACCCGCCAACTCGGCCTCGTGCTGACACCCCGCTTCCTGCAGGGATTCGCTGCCACGATCGATTACTACGACATCACCATCTCGCAAGAGATCGGCACCGTAGGCTTCAGCACCGTGCTCACCGAGTGCACCACTCAGGGTCTTTTCTGCGATGCCATTCATCGCAGCGCCGCGGGTAACCTCTTCGGATCTCCGGACGCGTACGTGGCGGGTACGAATGTCAACGTCGGCTTCGTCAGGGAGCGTGGCGTCGATGTGAGCTTCGACTATCAGCGCGATTTGAGCGATTTCGGCCTTCGGGACGCAGGCCGGTTGGCCCTCAGCTTCGCCGGGACATACGTCCATTCGCTCGAGGAGCAGGCTGCGCCCGGGGTTCCGGCCTACGACTGCGCGGGCCTCTACGGGTTCACCTGCGGCTTTCCGCGTCCACACTGGCGCCATACCCTGCGCGCCTCGTGGCTCGCGCCCGCGGGTGGTCCGCTCGGAGGGCTCGGCGTCTCGGCCCGATGGCGCTACATCGGTTCGGTGTCACTCGATAAGAACCAGACCGGCACCATCCTCGCCCAAGGGGCTCCCGATCTGGTGGACGCCGTGCTCGGCAGCCGCCAGTATCTGGATCTCACATTGTCCTACCAGCTTCGGGCTGAGGACGTGACGTTCCGCCTCGGGGTCAACAACCTGACCGGCAGCGATCCGCCATTGACTTCCACTACCGGGGCGAACAGTTTCGCCAACCCGCAGTTCTTCGGTGATGCAAACACCTACCCTGTCCTCTATGATTCCCTCGGCAGAGTCATTTTCCTCGGGGTCACGGCAAACTTCTGACTGGCAGGAACCGATCGATGACCATGAAGAGCATCTCTGCGGCGGGCCGGTTCGGCCTGCCGTTGTGGGCGGTTGGCGCAGCGCTGGTGCTCGCTGCCGGCGTATCAGTCGCGGGCGCCGCTGCCGCCACTGGAGCCGATGCGGCGCGCCAGATCGATCCTGCGCTCTACCAGGCGCTCAAATGGCGCAACGTCGGCCCCTTCAGGGCGGGGCGGACCACGGCAGTGAGCGGTGTGGCGGGGCAGCCGACAATCTTCTACCTCGGCAGCTCCGGTGGCGGCGTCTGGAAAACCGTAGACGCCGGCACGACGTGGCACAACATCTCCGACGGGTTTTTCGATGTCGGTGCGGTGGGGGCCATCGCGGGGGCGCCGTCCAATCCCAACGTCATCTACGTGGGTACCGGCGAAGCATCGATTCGGGGGCAGACGACGTCCCCGGGTGATGGCGTTTACAAGTCGACCGATGCGGGCAAGACGTGGGCGCATCTGGGTCTCGCCGATACCCTGCACATCGCCGCCATCGCGGTCGACCCCGGCAATCCAGACATCGTCTATGTCGCCGCACAGGGAAATCCCTGGATACCGAGCCCTGATCGCGGGGTGTACCGCTCGCGCGACGGCGGCAGGACCTGGAGCCGGGTGCTGTTCGTCAATCCCACGACCGGCGCTCACGGCCTCAGCATCGATCCGAAGAACACGCAGATCCTGTATGCGGCCCTGTGGGATCATCAGCGCCTGCCATGGAACATTCGTAGCGGCGGCCCCGGCAGCGGCCTCTGGAAGTCGACCGATGGCGGCAGCCACTGGCAGCGGCTGCGCCAGGGCTTACCCGACCTGATGGGCAACACCGGTGTTTCGGTGTCGCCGGTGGACCCTGATCGGGTCTATGCGATGATCGAGGCCGTCGACGGCGGAGTGTTCCGTTCCGATGACGCCGGCCAAACCTGGCAACGATGCAACGGCGATGCCGGCATGCGCGACCGGGGCTGGTACTACACCCGCATCTACGCCGATCCGCAGCAGGCGGATACCGTCTACGTGCTGTCGAACTCGGTGGTCAGGTCCACCGATGGCGGCCGGACCTTTCATGAGGTTCCAACACCGCATGGCGACAACCACGACCTTTGGATCGATCCGCGCAACGACAAGGTCATGGTCGAGGGCAACGACGGCGGCGGCGTCGTCACGCTCGGTGGCGGACAGAGCTGGTCGAGCGATCTCAACCAGCCCACTGCGCAATTCTACCGGGTATTTGCCGACGACCGCTTTCCATACTGGATCTACGGCGGCCAACAGGACTGGGGCACCGTCGGCATTGCGAGCAGCACCTCGCACTCTGGCATTGGACGGGAGGACTGGCACGAGGTCGGCGGCGGCGAAAGCGCGCAAATCGGCGCCGATGTCCGGGATCCTACTCTGGTGTATGCGACGGGCATTCTCGGAGATGTCACCGAGTATGATTCCAGGGACGGCGAGACACGTGAAATCCCGCCCTATGATTACTTCTCCGCCTTTCGCCCGCCGAGCGAGCTGAAGTACCGCTCGAACTGGACCGCTCCGCTGCTCGTCTCCTCCCATGACCCGAAAGCCATCTACTACGGCGCGCAGGTCGTCTTCAAATCCACCGACCGCGGCACCCACTGGCAGACGATCAGTCCCGACCTGACGCGCCATGAGCTCGCGAAGGAGGGTGTCGACGGCGGCCCCATCAGCATCGAAGGGGCCGGCGGGGAGACCTACGGCACCCTCACCTACATCGCCGAATCGCCGTCGGCGGCGGGCACCCTCTGGGTGGGATCCGATGACGGGCTGGTGCACCTGACCCGCGACGATGGCGCGCACTGGACGGATGTCACCCCGCGCGGGATGAACGCCGCGGAGGTGCAATCCATCGAGCCCTCGCCGCACGATCCTGCCCGTGCCTATGTTGCGGCCTCGCGTTACAAATTCGGCGATTTCGCGCCGATGCTCTACCGCACGGACGATTACGGCCGGACCTGGCGCGACATCGCCGCGGGCCTGCCGGCTCACAGGTTCGTGCGGGTCGTGCGCGAAGATCCGATGCAGGCCGGACTCCTTTATGCCGGCACGGAAAGCGGCCTTTTCATCTCATTCGATGACGGCGGCCACTGGCAAACTTTCCAACTCAATTTTCCGCGGGTGCCGGTCACCGATCTCGAGGTGCACCGGGGCGATCTCATCGCCTCGACCGAAGGCCGCGCGTATTGGATCCTGGATGACCTGAGCTCGCTCGAGCAGCTCGCCGCAAAGCCGGCCGAGGTGCAGAGCGCCGGCGCGTATCTTTTTGAGCCCCGTAAAGCCTATCTTCTCGAGCAGCGCGGCGGACCGCCGGCCCTCCTGGCGGATGTCGGCAGCAATCCGCCCGACGGGGCGCTCATCCGCTTCGAGCTCCCCGAGGCCTCCGCCGGCGGCTCCGAGCCGGTCGTGCTCGAGATACTGGACGGTGAGGGCCACGTGCTCCGCAGGTTCACGAGCCAGCCAGTCCCGCAGGAGGCGCGCAGTCTCGTCAAAGGGGTTCAGAAGCTGCCGCCGCCCCCGCCAGTTCCCGCCAAGCGCGGCATGAACGCCTATCTCTGGGATTTGCGCGTTGCGCCCTACACTCCAGTGGCCGATACCATCCGCTACGTGAGTCAGGTGCCGTACCGCGTTGCACCCGGCACCTACACCGTACGTCTGAGTTATAAAGGCCAAACCCTCGATCAGAGGCTCGAAATCGCCGCCGATCCGCGCCATGAGCGGATGACCGCCCCGCAATGGGCCGCGCAGCAGCAACTGCTCGCGCAACTGCGGTCGCTGGTCGATGACATCCATCATTCGGCGAACGACATGCGCGCGATCACGCAGCAGACGCAAGCGCTGCTGCGCCGGGCCGCAGGGGCGGGAGGCTCGGCTGGTGTCGAGCGCTCGGGCCGCGAGCTCATCGCGCGCATCAACCGCTGGGAGGAGCAGGTGCCGCAGCCGAAGCTGCCGAACGATGTAGAGGACTATGTGTCCTTTCCCAGCCGCCTGCTCAGCACCCCGGTACTCAGCCTCATTGCCATGGTCGATCAGGATCCGCCCGTGACTGCGGCAGCCGAAGCCGAAGCACGAGATCTCACGGCACGCTGGTCCACAATACGGGCGCAGAGGGACCGCATCCAGAAACAGGATCTCACGGCCTTCGAGGCGCAGCTTCGCAAGGCCGGCCTGCCGGCCGACATTCACCTTTGGCGGCCCGGCAGCCCGCCGCCGCCGCACATCAGTGTCCCGCAACGCTGAGTTTGAGTGAGCCTGAATGTCCGCCGAGCGCGATTCTTCCCGACGAGCCTTCATGGGGGCCGCGCTGGCGGTGGCCGGAAGTCTCGGGGCGCCGGTGGCCGGCGCCCGGGGTCGGGACAATCCGCTCTGGGATTTTTTCGAGCGCACGCTCCGGCGCGCCAGGTACATCGACCTCACCCATGCCCTGGCGCCCGGCGGCCCGATCGGCGAGGGCTTCGTCGATTTCAAGGTGGGTCCGGCGAGGGCGGGGGTTTCCATCCCCGGCCTCATCCGCAAGGGGCAGCCATTCAGTTACGCCGGCCAGGGAGTGGCCATCACGGCCTACGATCTGCCCATGGACCACATCGGGACCCAGTTCGGACCACCGGCGCATCTGAACGATCACGGCGCCACCATCAGCGATATTCCGCCCACCGTGGCGCTGCGGCCGCTGGTGGTGGTCAACGTCGCTCCCAAGGTTGCCGCCGATCCCGGGTACCAGGCTACGGTCGCCGACGTGGAGGCATGGGAGCGGCAGCACGGCCGCATCCCCGCCGGATCGGTGGTGATGATCCGCTCGGACTGGTCGAAGAAGTGGCACGATCCCAAGCGCTTCACCACCCAGCCGTTTCCCGGCGTGACTCTGGCGGCGCTGCAATACCTGCATCTGAAACGGCACATTCTGATGCACGGCCACGAGCCGCTGGATACCGACAACACGGCGCCGAAGTTCATCGCCGAGACGTGGCTCCTCGAGCACGATTTCGCGCAAGCGGAGGGTGTCGCGAACCTGGATCAGGTCCCCGAGTGCGGTGCTCTCATCGCCATCGGATTCGCAAAATTCGAAGGCGGCACGGGCGGCTTCGCCCGCTACATCGCGATCACTCCGCCCGATTGGCCGCAGGGCACCACGATGGAGGAGGAGTCCGGCGCGCCGCTGCCGAGGCATATCCGCCCCTTGCAGCGGGGAGCCGACGGCGTGCTGCGGGAGTCTCCCACGGATGCCGCTCCCCCGAAGCCGCGACGGCAGCCGTAGCTCCCGGCGATTGCGGTAGGCCCGGCGGCCTAAACCGCTGCTGTACAACCTGAAGCTGCTCCGACAGATTATCCTCCACTACATGGCCGACCCGATCGTCGCACGACCGAAGCCGTATCTCGTCACCCTCGAGGGCGGCCGCACCTATTTCTGGTGCGCCTGCGGCCGCTCGGCCAACCAACCGTTTTGCGATGGCTCGCACAAGGGCACGGGCATCGTGCCCCGCAAGTGGGTTGCCGAGCGTACGGAAGAAGTGCTGCTCTGCGGCTGCAAGCACACGGCCGGCGCGCCCTTTTGCGATGGTGCCCACACCAATCTGCCGGGAGGCTCGCCGCTCGATGATCCGGACAGCGCAACGAACCGGTCCGTCCCCGTGGTCGCGCAGGCCGATGGGCCGCGACGCTGGTTGAACGGCGGTTGCTACATCGTGTCTCCTGCGTTGAGTCCGAAGGTCGAGCGCGGGCACCTGCGCTACTGCGACCTGGTGACGCCTGAGTTGGGTGCCCGCTACCAGAATCAGCTCTTCCTGGAGGTACAGGCGGGCGCATCGCCGGTCCTGTCGATGGGCGATCGCGAGCTGATCCTTTTCGTGGTGGGTGGTCGCGGGCGCGTCAGCATCTGCGGGCGGGAGTTCGAGATCAAGGTCAACGATGGTGTCTACATACGCTCCGGCGAGGCGCTGCAACTCAGTCCGGCAGGCGGCGAGACGCTGCAGGTGTTTGCGCTCGCGCATCCGCAGGGCCTGCTCGAATGGCCCGAGGCGATGCCGCGCCATTTCGATGCCGCTTACCCGGATCGGGTGGTCTCGGTCGATCCGGCGCAGCGCACGGCAATGGGGCCGCGCTACTTCCAGATTCTGGTGGACAAGCGCATCGGCTCGACCCTCATCACGCAGTTCATCGGCCACATCCCGCCATCGAAGGCGGCGCCGCACCGGCATCTCTACGAGGAGTCGATCATCGTGCTCGCGGGTGAGGGGTACGTGTGGACCGAGGATCGCAAGGCGTCCGTGAAGGCAGGGGAGGCGATCTTCCTGCCGCGCAAGCAGTTGCACTCCGTGGAAGCAACTTCCGCGGACGGCATGTTCGTCGTCGGGGTGATCTGCCCCGGCGACAACCCCAGCATCGCCTATTACGACTAGCCGGCCGCTAGTGCGGCCGGCGGATCAACTAGTAAACCTGAAGGGGTCTGAACCGTGGCGATCGCAGTCAGCAATGATCTGAAGATTCTGGCCTGCTCTCTTCTCGGACTCACCGCGGCGGGGGCGGCGCCTGCCGTCGCCGATGCAGCGGATGCGAGTACCAGTACGGACACCGGCCAGCTCACCGAGGTCGTGGTCACCGCCAACAAGCTCAACGCAGCCGATGCGATCGCCGTACCGGCGTCCATCCAGGCCATTTCGGGCGATGCGCTCGCGCGCCAGGACGCCTCCGGCATCATGAGCATCGCCGGGGAGATTCCCGGACTTGCGATCCAGGACCTGGGGCCGGGCGACAAGAAGTACGTCATCCGCGGGATCAACTCCACGGGCGATTCCACGGTGGGCGTGTACTACGGCGAGGCGGTGATCACCCAGGGCAATGGCGATGACGGCGGCGGCTTTCAACCGGACATCCGGCTCTATGACATGGATCGCGTCGAGGTGCTGCGCGGTCCACAGGGAACCCTGTACGGGGCGAGCTCCATGAGCGGCACGATTCGCTACATTCCGAAGGAGCCGCGCATGGATAAAGTCGGCGGCTATCTCTCGCTCGAGGACTCCGGCACCCAGCACGGCGGTAACAACTACAACGCCAACGGAGCGCTCAACCTCCCTATCGTCAACAACGTGCTGTCGCTGCGCGTGGTGGGCTGGCGGCTATACGACAGCGGGTATGTCGACCAGACTCGCGTCGGCAGCGGGGTGACCGCGGTCGTGGACGGTGCGACGGTGCCCGTTCCGGGAGTGGGATTCGTCAAGGGCGTCAATAATGACGATGTGCTCGGCGGCAGGGCCATCCTGCGTTACCAGCCCACGGAGGATCTGACGGTCGACCTCGACTACACGGCGCAGAGGGAGACCTCGGAGGGCTCCTCCCGCTGGACGCCGCCGGGAGTCGCCGCCTTCGCCGGCGACCCGATCGAGCCGGCACAGGGCTGTGATCTGTGCAACACTGATGTGACGCGCAGCCCGTGGAGCGACCACATCAAGGTCTTCGGCGCGACCCTCGAGTGGCATACCGATTTCGGCGAGCTCACGGCGACGAGCCACCAGTTCAATCGCGGTACCGACTTCACCTTCGACTCGACGCCCATTCTCGTCTCCTTCGACGTGCCGGTGCCGGCGGAGACGCTCGAGCCGCGCCAGCGCGACTCCAACTCCAGCGAGGTACGCTTCGCGACGGCGCTCAAAGCGCCGGTGAACTTCGTGGTGGGAGCTTTCCGCCAGCAGAGTACCCAGGATCTCGCCGTCGATGTCATCACCACCAACTCGCAGGGCTTCGTCACCGGCCCGTTCAGCTCGGCCAACAGCGCCGACGCGCTCAATTTCCCGGGAGTCGGCGATACCTTCTTCGGCCGCACGGATCACCGCGGCGACATCCAGTGGGCCGGCTTCGGTGAGGCAACCTGGAAGGTGACCGACCGGCTGACGGCGGTGGCGGGCGTGCGCTACTTCACCGAGAGCCTCGAGGGCTTCCAGGTTCAGACCCATCCCTTCGGCGGCTTTCCCCCGGACACGCCGAACGAGGTGCCGCTGCCCGACCCGCATCAGAGCTTCAACAAAGCCACCTGGAAGGCCAATATCAGCTACCGGTTCAGCGAAGCGGCACTCGCCTATGCCACCGTGGCGACGGGCTTTCGCAGCGGTGGTCTCAACGCCAAGAGTGAGCCCTTCGAGCCCATCCCTGCGGCCTTCGCGCCGGACACCCTCACCAACTACGAGCTTGGAATCAAGGGGCGGCTGGCGGATGGTCTCGTCGACTACCAGCTCGATGGCTATCTCATCCATTGGAACAACATCCAGGTGCAGCTGACGACCGCGGACGCTGCCTTCGTCTACCAGGGCAACGCGGGCACGGCGGAAGTCAAAGGCGCGGAATTCGAGCTGCGCGCCCGCCCGATCCAGTACCTCACGGGCACGCTCACCGGATCGTATCAGCACGCGGCGCTCACCCAGGGCGCGAGCGCGGACCAGAAAGCGCTCAATCCCACCCTCGGTGTCACGGGCGATAAGATTCCGAATGTGCCGAACTTCCAGTTCAGTCTGCAGCTCGACTATACGCACCCGCTGGCAGGCGACTGGCTCGCGAGCTTCGGGACCGAGCTCGAATATCGAGGCGGCGTGAATGCTTATTTCGCATCCAATCCGTTCAACCTATCGCTGCCGTCCTATACACTGTGGAATCTGCGCGCCGGGGCCGTCTACCGCGATTGGACCTTCACGGCGTTCGTGCACAACGCGGGCAATGAGCGCGCCCAGGTGTCGGCCATCAATTCCACGCAGGACCCCTATGCGCTCCTCACGGTACAGCCGCGGACCATCGGACTCACCGTGACCCGCCGGTTCTGAGGGCAGCCGACGCACGAATGCAAAGCGCGAGCGCCGATACACTGAGCGAGCAGGAACGCGGACTGCGGCGCGGGCTGGGCAAAGCCCAGATCGTCATGATCGGCCTCGGCGGGGCGATCGGCACGGGCCTCTTCATGGGCAGCGGGCTCGCGGTGGGCTACGCCGGACCGGCCGTGATCGTGAGTTACGCGCTCGCAGGTTTCGTGGCGCTCGTGATGGTCTTCAGCCTGTCCGAGATGGCGGTCGTACACCCGACGGCCGGATCCTTCGGAACGTATGCGGAGACTTACCTCAATCCCTGGGCGGGATTCGTGGTGCGCTATACCTACTGGATCTCTCAGGCCATTGCGGTCGGTGGTGAGGCGGTCGCCGCCGGTCTTTACATGCAGTACTGGTTTCCGCAGGTGCCCGTGTGGATGTGGGCAGTCGGATTCTGCCTCGTGCTGCTTTACCTCAACTCACGCTCCGTCGCCAACTTCGGCACGGTGGAATCCTGGCTTGCGCTCATCAAGGTGGTGGCGATCGTCCTTTTCATCATCCTCGGCCTCGTGCGGATCATCGGCATCGGTCATCCGGCTGTCGGCCTGCACAACCTCACGGGACTGCCGGGGGGGTTTCTGCCGAAGGGCATCGCGGGTCTCTGGATGGCGGTCACGGTGGGCATCTTCTCCTTCAACGGAATCGAGGTCATCGCCGTCACTTCCGGGGAGACGAAGAATCCGGAGGTCGCAATTCCCGCGGCGCTTCGTACCATGGTGTTGCGGCTCTTCCTCTTTTACGTCCTATCGGTTGCGGTGATCGTGACGATCATCCCGTGGACCGAGACCGGCGTTAAGGTCGTCGCGCAAAGTCCGTTCGTCACCGTCTTCCAGCACTCCGGTGTGCGGGATGCGGCCGGCATCATGAATTTCGTGGTGATCAGCGCGGCTCTGTCGAGCATGAACACCGATGTCTACCTGTGCTCACGCATGCTGTTCTCACTCTCCCGTGGCGGCTATGCGCCGCAGGTGCTCGGCACCTTGAGCGGCCGCGGCAGTCCGGTGCCGGCAATCCTGGTCTCGGGAGTGTTCGTGCTCATCTCGGCCGCCGCCTCGATCTTCACACCGAACGCCTACGGCGCGCTCTTTGGAGTCGCGCTCTTCGCCGCGATCATCGTGTGGATGTTCATTCTCGTCAGCCACTTGAGCTTCCGGCGGCAGCACGGGAATGCGGCGCTGCCGGTGCGCATGCCGCTCTTTCCCTGGATGCAGTACGCGGGCCTCGCCATCCTGGCGGGGATCCTCGTGACCATGGGACTCGACTCGACTCTCGATGTGTCGTGGCTCTACGGAGTTCCCTGGGTCGTGCTCATTTCCCTGGCCTACTTCGTGCGCCGGGCAAAGCTGCGGGCAGCCTCCGGGCACGAGGCGGTAATCGACAAAGGTGCGAGATGACGATCGACTTCGAGGCGCTGCGGCGCAGGTTTCCGGTGCTCGAGCGCAAGACTTATCTCAACAGCGGCTCCTACTGCGCGCTGGCCGATACGGTACGCGATGCTTTCAATGCCTACATGGACGATCGCCTGGCCGTCGGCGCCAACTGGGATGTCTGGATCACCAAGAACGAGGCGGTGCGCAAAGCGATGGCGGGCGTGCTGCGGGTGACGCCGGATGAGATCGCGGTGACCGCATCCGCCTCGGCGGGTATCAATGCGCTCGCCAGCGCCTTCGATTTCACCGGCCCGCGCCGCAAGGTCATCGTCAGCGACTTCGAGTTTCCGACCAACGCGCAGATCTGGCACGCGCAGGAGCGCCGGGGCGCGCAGGTGGTGCACGTACCGAGGGCGGCCGATGGCTACATTCCACTCGAGAATTTCGCGCGCCTGATCGACGAGCGTACCCAGCTCGTCGCCGTCACCCAGGTCTGTTTCCGCAACGGTGCGCGCCTGGATATCGCCGGCATCACGCGGCTCGCGCATGAGCGGGGCGCGCGCGTGATGGTCGACTGCTACCAGGCGATAGGCGCCATCACCGTCGATGCCCGTGCGCTGGGAGTCGACTTCGCGGTCGGCGGGATGCTCAAGTATCTGCTCGGGACTGCGGGCATCGGCTTTCTCTACGTTCGCTCGGAGCTCATCCGCGAGCTCGTGCCTCACAACTCCGGGTGGTTCGCGCAACAGGACATCGCGGCCATGGATATCACGGCAAACCGTCCGTCTGAGAGCGCTCGGCGCTTCGAGGCAGGCACGCCGCCCGTCGCCAACAGCTATGCCGCCGAGGCGGGCCTGAAGATCATCCTGGAGACGGGGACCGATGTGATCGAAGAGAGGGTCCGGGCGCTGACGCGCCGCTGCATGGAGGGGCTGCGCTCGATCGGTTGGCCGGCCGTGACGCCGATGGACATGGCGCGCAGCGGTCCGATGGTCGCGGTGCCGTCGCGTGACGCTGCGGCACTCTTCGCGCGGCTCATGGAGCAGGACATCGTGACCTCCTTCAGGGACAACAACATCCGCGCCACCGTCCACTTCTACAACTCCGCAGCCGACATCGACCGCTTCGTGGCGGCCATGGCCGCGCTCCGCGGTCGATTCGGTCCGCAGACCTGAGGCTGTATCCGATGAGTGCGACTGATTTTCCGGTGGAGAGTTTGCGGCGGCGGTTTCCGGCGCTTCGCTCCGCGGGAGGCTGCGTCTTCTTTGACAACGCCGCGGGCGCTCAGGTGCCGGACGGGGTGCTGGAAGCGGTGCGGCGCCACCTGATCGAGCACAACGTGCAGCGGGGCGGACGTTATCCCCGCAGTCTCGCCGTCGATGCGACGATCGCCCGGGCGCGCGCGCATGTGGCCGCCTTCGTCAATGCCCGCCGGCCTGAAGAGGTCGCCTTCGGCATGAATGCGACTTCCTTCATCCGCACGGTGAGCCTGGCGATCGGGCAGATGCTTCATGAGCGGGATGAGATCGTCGTCACCGATCTCGATCACGAGGCGAACATCGCGACCTGGCTCGCGCTCGAGCAGATGGGCGCGAAGGTGCGCTGGTGGCACATGCGGCAGGACGGGGCCCTGCACCCGCAGGATCTGCGCGCCGTGCTCAGTCCCCGCACCCGGCTGGTCGCGTGCACGCTGACCTCGAATGCCACCGGCACCATTGTGGACGTGCGCGCGGCGGCCGAGTTGGCGCATGCGGCGGGCGCGGAGATTTTCCTCGATGCCGTGCACTACGGACCGCACGGCGTGATCGATGTGCAGGCTTTCGATTGCGATTACCTCGTCTGCTCGGGCTACAAGATCTTCTCCCCCCACATGGGTTTTCTCTGGGGGCGCTACGAGTCGCTCGTGAGGCTGCCCGCCTTTCGCGAGGACTTCATACCCGATGAGCCGCCGGGCAAGCTCGAGGCGGGGACCTTCATTTACGAGAACGTGGCGGGCATGGCGGCAGCAATCGACTATCTGGTGGAGGTCGGTCGGGCTGCGACGGGGCGCGGCGCAGCGGCGCCGGCCGGGGCATCGCTGCGCGAGGAGTGCCGTACGGCCATGACCGCGATTCGGGAGTACGAGCAGCTCCTGTCGCGCGAGCTGTTGCGCACACTGCGTGCGTGCGGCGCCGAGATTTACGGTGAGCGGGAAGAGGAGCGGGTGGGCCAGCGGGTACCGACTTTGTGCTTCAATCTTCCCGGGGTCGCGCCGGCGGCTGTGACCCAGGCCGCCGCGGCAGCCGGCATCAGCATACGGGATGGTCACATGTACGCGCCGCGCCTCATGCGCCGGCTCGGTCTGACCATGGAGAGCGGCGCAGTGCGCGCTTCGCTGGCGCACTACAACACCGTCGAGGAAGTACAGCAGCTCGGTACCGTTCTCTCGCGGCTGCGCTAGCCCTTAGGGTCCGCGCCTGCCCGCTGGCCGGCGCTATACTTGCGCCGTCGACGGAGGCGCGGACGTGACTCGAGCTGAATTCGCGATTCTCGGGGCAGGGGCCATCGGCTCCATCCTGGCTGCGCACCTGGCGCGCTCAGGTCACTCCGTCGTTGTCCTGGCACGCGGCGATCGCGCACGTGCGGTGCAGCGCGATGGATTGCGGATCAAAGGATTGGCCGATTTCTCGGTGAAGGTACCGGTGCTCACCGATCCGACTCAGCTTGTGGCGGCCGAGACGCTCATTGTTGCGATGAAGACGCCCGGCACCGACGTCGCGCTACAGCGTCTGAAGCATGTGGAGCTCGGAGCAGCGCTGTCCATTCAGAACGGTGTTCTCAAGAACGAGCTTCTGGCACAGGTCTTCGGTCCGGACCGGGTCCTCGGCGCTCTCGCCGACACCAGTGGGGAGCTGTTGGCGTCCGGCGAGGTACTGTTCACGCGCAACGTGAACCTGCCGCTCGGCGAGCTTGCCGGTGGCTCGAGCGAGCGGGCGCGGCGCATTGCCGGCACGATCGATGGGGCGGGCATTCGCTCGGTTGCCGTCACCGACATCCTGTCTCTGGAGTGGAGCAAGTTCACCGTGTGGCTCGCGCTGGTGAGCATGGGCGTGACGACCCGATCCGCCACCTGGCGCTATCTGAGCGATGCGGACTGCGCGCAGGTGCTGGTGCGCCTCGTTCGCGAGGTCGCTGCGCTGGCGAGAGCGCAAGGTATCGCCCTGGTCGACGGGGCTACGACGCTGCCGTTGCGTACCATTCTGGATACCTCCGAGCACGAGGCGGTAGAGGCAGTCCGCGGCGCGGGTGAAGACATGCGGTCGCGAGCGCCAGGCCATCGCATCTCGGCGCTTCAGGACCTCGAGGCCGGACGACCGCTGGAAGTCGAGGAGACCTTCGGCTATGCCGTCAGCAAGGCGAAGGAGCACGGACTGTCGCTTCCTCTGTTGGAAGCCTTCCGCCATCTGGTGGCGGGCATCGATCATGCGACCCGCCCCTCGGGGAACTCGCTTAAGGACGCTCCATTGTAAGAGGAGCGAACACCGCCGAGAGTGTCATGAGCGTCGATCCCGAGCAACTGCGGCAGTCGGGCCGCACACTGTCACAAACCGGTACCCTGGTCGAGAAGGCTGCGCATGCCGCGCGAAGCTCGAACTCGACTCTCGGCCGCATCGCTTCGGCCATCACGGTCCTGGAGCTCGGGGCCCGGCTGATTCCGGCGGCCGGACGCCTGCTGCGGCGTTACCCCGTTGGATCGCTGCTGCTCGTCGCCGGACTCCTCGGCGCTCTGTACCTGACGGGCACCCAGCAGGCCTCCCCACGCACACCTCTCCGCCGAGCTGGCTGAGCAGGAACGGTCACCCCTGAGCTGGCGGATTTGCGCCGGGGTCAATGTCCGGGGCTGCTCGTGGCTGTGCGTTGGATGTGACGTCCTGGCCTGCCGATTTCGCATCAGGCGCGCCCTCCGAGGCTGCTGCTCTCGTCTCGGGCGCAGCCTCCGGCGTTGCCGACCCGGCATCAGGGGCTACCTCCGAGACCGCGGATTTTCCGTCGGATGGAGCGTCCGGGGATACCGGCTTCACATCGGGCGCGGGGTCCGCTGCCTTGGGAGTCAGCGGCCTGACGGTGCCGGCGGCCAGCGTGGAGAGCTCCTCGTGCCGGGTCTGCAGCATGACCGTGTTCTCGAGCACCAACGCCACGCCGTCGGT